>Ga0209641_10001299_pt1 | contig 22481 bp, 15 predicted proteins | sample RifCSP16_1_FD_184022 | JGI IMG/M metagenome (GOLD analysis project Ga0209641, IMG submission 184022) | Soil microbial communities from Rifle, Colorado - Rifle CSP2_sed 16_1 (SPAdes) (version 2) | ecosystem: Environmental > Terrestrial > Deep subsurface > Rock core/Sediment | place: Rifle... | reverse complement strand
AATGTAGATCCTTTGCTTCCTTCGACTCGGCTCAGGACAAGTCGTTGGAGATGACGGAGTACTTACCTCTCCCCAGCCCTCCCCTAAGAGGGGAGGGAGCAAAAGAAAGACGTCCGAGTCAAGCTCAGACGCTACGAAAGAACTTATCTCTTCCCAGCTCTATCCTAAGATAGAGAGTACCAGAAAGAAAGTCTGGGTTACTTAAACCTCTTGGGTGATTTTCTCTCCCATTCCACCACAAGGGGGGAAGCCACAAAGACCGAAGAGTAAGAGCCGATAATCACCCCTAACATAAGAGCCAAAGCAAAATCTCTTAAGACCTCCCCACCTAAGAAGAACAGCACGGTCACCACCAAGAAAACGGTAGTGGCAGTGATGATGGTTCGGCTTAAGACTTCATTTATGGAAGTGTTGATGGTGCCGGCAAAATCCCCTTTTTTCCGGAAGAGTTTAAGATTCTCCCTAATCCGGTCAAAGACCACCACCGTGTCGGTTAATGAGTATCCCGCTAAAGTCAGAAGCGCGGTTATTACCAGAAGCGTAATCTCCCTTTGGAGAATGAACATTATCCCCAAGACTGCCAGGACATCGTGAAAGGTGGCAATGGTGGCGGCTACTCCAGAGCGAAAGTCAAATCTCAGCCAGATGTAGATTAAGATACAGATTAAAGAAATAAGCACTGCTACCCGGGCTTTGCTCTGTAAAGCCGCGCCGACCGAAGGACCCACTTCATCGACACTGTCCAGGGTAAAAGGGTTATCCGGAAAGCCCTTGGCAATCACCGAGAGGAGTTGATTGGCCACTTGGCTGCCGGTCTCAGCCGTGGCCTTGACCCGCAGGACAAAGGAATTAGGAATCTCCCTCTGCAGTTCTTGAATCACTGCATCTGGATAACCATTTTCACTCATCACTGAGCGCAGTTTGCTTATCTCAACCTTATTGGCAAAATACCCATCAATCAAAGTCCCGCCGGAAAAATCAATCCCCAATTTAGCCTGGCCGGTCAGAATAAAGATGAGGGCCACCAGGCCTAAAAGCACCAAGATTCCTGAGAGGGCAAAGGCGATATATCTCTTGCCGATGAAGTCGATATTGGTCTTTCCTAAGATATGAAACATTTTATATAAACTCTCTAAATTGAAAGGGTGGTGTATTGTTTGCGATAGTCAAAAATCATCTTGGTGATGACTAAGGCGGTAAAAAGTGAAATCGTAATTCCGGCTGAAAGAGTTACGGCAAACCCTTTAATCGGGCCGGTTCCAAACAAAAACAAAACCAGGGCAGTTATCAAGGTGGTCACGTGCGAGTCGATGATGGTCAATAAGGCTCTCTTATAGCCGGCATCAATGGAGGCCCGGACCGTCTTTCCGGTTCTTAGTTCTTCTCTGATTCTCTCAAAGATCAAGACGTTGGAATCCACCGACATCCCCATTGTTAAAATGATTCCGGCGATACCGGGTAGGGTCAAAGTGGCATGAAAGGCGGATAGTACCGCCATCAAAAACAGAACGTTCAAAAGCACGGCGAAATCGGCAATGACCCCGGAGATCCGGTAATAAACCGCAATAAAGAGGATTACCGCCAGACCCCCGATGAGGGCCGAAGTCAGACCCTTATTAATGGAGTCCTTTCCTAAAGAAGGGCCGATTATCCGGTTTTCGACAATCTTTACCGGAGCAGGCAAGGCCCCAGCCCTAAGGACAATTGAAAGATCTCGAGCAGCCTCCAAGGTCGAGACACTCCCTAATTCAATCTGACCCCGGTCTCTAATACGGGATTGAATGATAGGGGCTGATTCCACCTGATCGTCTAAGACGATGGCTAAAGGTTTGCCTACGTTGCCACCGGTTAGAGCCGAGAAAATCTGGCCTCCTTGCCGGTCTAACTGAAAATTGACCACCCAGCGGCCCAAGTTATCTCGGGTAGGCCGGGCATCGGTCAAATGCTTGCCGGTGAGCTCCACCGGGCTTTTCAAGACATAGATCCCGCGCGGATAAGAAAAGCCTCCGGAGCTGACCGGTCCAGTGCTCCAGGCTATCTGCACATCTGAAGGGATAGCAGCTTTTATTTCCGGGTCAGCCAAGTATTTTTTAACCACAGGGATATCATTGGCTTCCACTCCAAAGAGATACCCTTCCCCCAAAGGCTGTAACAGGGTGGAAAGACCGACTCCACCTTCCAGTTGAGCCAAGGTGTCAGAGCCTTTCTGGACAGTATCCCCTCCAAAAATATCTCTGAAGACGTCGGCGGTGTCTTTTTTTGGTTCAGTCGGAGCGGGCTCGGTTTTCTTCTCCTCTGGTTTCTTTTCTTGTTCAGCAGTCGAGACTCCGGCAATTTTTCTGGCAATGACCTGGTCGAGCTGGGTGAATAAATTCTTCGTATTTTCCGCAGTTTCGGTCAGCTTAAATTCCAGCTGGGCGGTCCGGCCTATTAATTCTCTGGCCCGTTCCACATCCTGCAGTCCGGCTAACTCCACTACGATTTTGTCAGTACCAGCCTTCTGAATGACCGGCTCAGTCACCCCAAACTGGTCTACCCGGTTGCGGATCACTTCCAAAGCCCTATCTACCGCATCACCGGCTTCCTCAGCCGAAAGTTTGGATTTATCTACCTCCATCAAAACATACATTCCCCCCTTTAAGTCCAGGCCTAATTTGATGGCGGCTTTCTGCAGCTTGGTTAAACCAGCCGGGTCTGCTTCACCTTTCTGTTGCAAAGCCTCCGGGCTCATACTCCACAGCCGGAAGCTGGGGTACAAATACCAGAAGGAGGCCAAAACCAAAACAATCACCAAGACCGTCAGCCAGGCTTGAGATTTTCGCATCTTAGTTAGCTACCTAATTTCTTTGCATTCATAAAAAACACAAATTTTAGTATAACCAACTTTTGGGAATTGTCAATCGAAATTCTACAGGGTCTCGGAGAAAATTTCGGTGACCTGAGAAATAGTCTCCGGACGGGCTAAGATAAAAACGGTATCATTGGCCCGGAGCCGGTCTGCTTGGGAAGGCGTTAAAACCTCCTCTCCCACAGGACTAAACAGATTCCCGACCCCGGGGGCAGGTGAAGTTCTTCTGGTTTCAGGTCTGTCCAACGGCAGTTTTCTCCTAAATTGAACTGCAGGATTTCTACATCCAGATGGGAAGCCAGAGGAAGGGGAATCCGGGGGATTTTGGGCTCCGGCTCTTGGGCCAATCCAAGTTTCTGCGCCACCCAAGAGACCGTGGTTCCCTGAATTAAGGAGGACGTCAAAACCACGAAAAAGACGATGTTGAAGATGTCGTGACTTTTGTCTACCCCGGCTAAGAGAGGATAGGTAGCTAAAATAATGGGGACAGCGCCTCTCAATCCCACCCAGGAAATCAAATTCAGCGCCGACGGTTTGAGTCTGGACCAAGACAGGGAAAGATATACTGCCAGTGGCCGAGCCACTAAAATCAAGAAACCAGAAATTGCCAGACCGGGCAGAATTACCCCGGCTAAATCGTAAGGAAAGACCAAAAGGCCTAAAGTGACGAACATTACTATCTGAGCCATCCAAGCTATGCCGTCGTGGAATCTGACCAGAGTGGTTTTGAACTGAATTTCAGCATTGCCTATGACCAGGGCGGTGACATAGACCGCCAAGAAGCCGCTCCCCCCGATTAAGGCAGTCAACCCATAGCTAAAAAAAGCTGCTGCGGTGGAGAAGACCGGAAACAGGCCCGCAGAAGGGAGAGAAATGGCAGAGAGTAGTCTAGCTAAGAGCTTTCCCAAGAGAAAACCTAACAAAAATCCTATTCCCATCTGCCAGAAAAAGTTTAGAACTACATTTAGGATGGCGCCGCCGCCGTTCTGCAGAAGCTGAATGGTCGAGATGGTCAAAAAGACCGCCATAGGGTCGTTGCTGCCGGATTCCAGCTCCAACAAGGAGGACAAATCTTTTCGCAACCGCACCTTCTTATCCCTAAGAATAGAAAAAACTGCGGCCGCATCGGTGGAAGAGATGATTGCCCCTATCAGAATTCCTTGTAGAAACGAGAATTTTAATATCCAGACACAGAAAAGACCGGCACTGATGGCGGTCAGAAGCACTCCCGCTGTTGACAAGGTAAGCGCCGGCCCCACAGCCGGTCGGACCAGCTTCCAGTCTGTATCCATTCCCCCAGAGAAAAGAATCAATACTAAAGAGGCCACCCCAATCAACTGGGCCAAAAGCGGGTCGTCAAAATATATGCCCCCCGGTCCTTCACTCCCGGCTAACATTCCTAAGACTAAAAATAAAACCAAGGCCGGAACGCCAAAGCGGCTGGATATTTTGCTGGACAAGACTCCCAGCAATAAAAGCAGGCCGGCCAGGAATAGAAGCTGCTCAACGCTCAGCATACTTCCAAGATAGACGTGCACGTAAACTTGTAAAGGCTTTAGGCTTGACAGCCACTCTTTTTTACCTATGATGTAAACCGAATGGAAGGTGAATATATGTCCAGGAATCCGGTCAGAATGGTGCTACTTGCCCTTCTGGTGACAGCCGGCATGAACCCTAACCTATTGGCCCAAACTCGCACTTTTTTCCTCCCTAACGGAATGCAGGTGATCTTAAAGGAGAACCACAACCTGCCGGTGATTTCTTCGGTGGTGATTGTCAAAGCCGGAGGGAAGTACGAAAATGACCAAATCAATGGGGTCAGCCATCTCTTAGAGCATCTGCTCTTTGACGGCACCAAGACCAGAACCAGGGAAGAGATTACCGAAGGGATAAAAAGTAAAGGGGGATATATCAATGCCTTTACCAGAAAGGAGATGACCGGCTACATCCTTCTGATGCCCAGTACGTCCTTTGAGTACGGCTTAGAGATCCAGGCCGATATGCTTTTCAATTCCATTTTCCCGGAAACTGAGATTCCCAAAGAAAGAAAAGTGGTCATAGAAGAGATTCAAAAGGATAATGACAATATCGATTATATCGTAGAGAGATTTTTCGATTCGACCGCCTTTGCCTTCACGCCCTATGCCATTCCAGTTCTGGGCAATAAAGAGAGTGTCTCCTGGGTGCCGGTGGAAAAGATAAAGGCCTACTACCATCAATATTATGTTCCCAATAATATGACCATTCTGGTGATGGGGGATTTTGATTCAGAGACGATGCGGGAACTGCTCTTAAAGCACTTCGGAAAGTTTTCGGTAGATAATCTGCCTGACGAATCCAAATTCTACTTTTATTTTCCAGGACAGCCCAAACTTGAAGTTAAACAAACCCCTCAAGCCAAGAGCACTTATTTGAATTTAGCCTTTCCAGCCCCGGTTTTCACTGAATCTGAATATTATCCCTTTGAAATCTTAGCCGAGATACTAAATTCACAGGAAGCTTCCCCTCTCTCCATCTTAACCGAAGGCAAAGATCCCTTAGCCATCAGCGTCTCGGCTTACCTGGATGTAAAAAAGGAATTTTCCACCCTGAATTTTTCAATCGTGGCAGACTCAGCCGAAAAGGTGCAGAGGATTCTGTCCACAACCTTAGAGGTCCTAAAGAGTCTAAAGCAAATAAAATTCAGCAGAGCAGACCTAGATAGAGTAATCATCCCCAAGAAGACCAGTGAATATCTGTTGGCCGAGAGGCCCCATTACTATTGGATGATGAAGGCCCCTGTTCTGGCATTGGCTGGCTGGGAATTTATGGAAACCGAATTTGACAAGCTCTCGGAGGTAAAGCCAAAAGATTTACAAAAAGTGGCTGGTAAATATTTCTCTGACCCGGTTTATGTCGGAACCGTGGTCATGCCTCCCTCAGATAAAGAGCTTAGTTTCACGAATGTCTCCCAGGCAAAGCAGGTTGAGGAAAAGGAGGTCTCCTATTTGAGAAAAACTCTCTCTAACGGGCTAACCGTTTTAATCAAAAGCAATCCGGCTTCAAAAGTCTTCGCCTTGAATATTTTGGGAAAAGACCGGGCTTCCTCAGAGCCGGAAGGAAAAGAGGGAATCGCTGATTTTACCAATCGGATGCTTTTGCAAGGGACCAAGTCTAAATCAGCTGAGCAGATTGAAAGAGAGCTGCAGTCAATCGGGGCCGAGCTGCAAGTGGTGGATAATCCGTTTATCCCCTATGACGACAGGTATCTTTCCCCTCAGTTCACCTATTTCAGATTTGAAAGCATTGATGAATTTGCTACTAAGTCTTTAGAACTAATCTCTGATTTGCTTGCCAATTCTACCTTTCCGGCCGAGAAAATAGAAGAGACTAGAAAGGAAATTTTAGCGTTACTGAAAAAGGACCAGAATTCTCCCTCCAAAAACTGTGGTCAGTTATTCTATCAGACTCTTTTTAGGCAGCATCCTTATCACCAGCCTTTGTCCGGGAGGATTGAGTCAGTCTCCTCTATTACCAGAGAAGACTTGCAACAGTTTTACCTCAAATTCTATGCTCCCTCTAACTTGGTCATAGCTGTGGCTACTGGCCTGCCGGCTGAAGAAGTATTTACAATCTTGGAAAAGAAATTCTCTAAACTCTCGGGCTCTAAGTCAGAAGCCAAGGATCAGCCTCTACCTTCAGGACCAAAAGGGATCCAGACCGCTGAAAAAAAAGTGGAATCCCAGCAGCTCTATCTTTATCTGGGAAATCTTTTGCCAAATCTAACTGACTCCCAGAAGGTAATAGCAGAAGTTGCCAATGCCATCTTGGCCAGCCGGCTGGGCCTGAACTTAAGGGAAAAACAGGGGCTGGCCTATTCAGTCTCTTCGGCTGTGAGGTGGGATAAAAAATTTGGTTGGTTCTACAGTTACATAGGCACTTCCCCCCAGAATTTTGAGGTGGCCCGAGATGGAATTCTAAATGAAATCAAAAAACTAAAAAAGGAAGAAGTGTCAACCGAAGAGCTGGAAAAAGCCCGCCAGGATTTGTCCGGCTCAATTCTGATGTCCAGGCTCTCCTCGGTCAATCAAGCCTTTTACATGTCGGTCAATGAATACTTAGGATCGGGCTACCAAAGAGATACCGAATTTCTGGCTTTGTTGCCTGAAGTTACCACCCAGGATGTAAAATCTGCCTGGCAGAGTTGGTTTGACTTAGACAATTATGTTTTGGCCACGGCTGGTAAGAGGTAAATATTTTTCTGCGTCAGACTTACTAAACAAGCAAGTCAGCCTCAAAAAGCCAGAGACCGAGAACCACGGTACCCAAATGAGTTTGACAAAGTTTCCGGAGGAGAGTATAATCACTTCTGATGTAGTTGCACTCTTTTAAAGATTCTGGGGGTGTAGCTCAGTGGTAGAGCATCTGCCTTTTAAGCAGGAGGTCGAAGGTTCGATCCCTTCCACCCTCAGTTTCTAAAAGAAAAATAACTTTTTGGGGGAATGCTAGATTGCAGAGTGGTCATTTATACTTGGGCCGGATTGCTGGAGGTAAACTTTGGTTTTAATTTGACGAAACAAAAAGAGTGAGGAAAACTCTCTTTTTACTGTTTGTACTCTTGGTAACCACAGCCAGGGGAGAAAAATCTCAGATTCAAGTCCTTCAAAAAGGGGAGCGGTTTGAGATTTCCGGCCGGGTCACGGCTTTCGGCCAGAACCAGGAAATATTTTTGCCGGGGGTGACGGTTTACCTGTTCAGCCAGGAGAGACTGAAAGATTCTACTGCTCTAGGCTCCAACGGACTCTTTTCATTCCAGAAGCTGGAACCGGGAGAATACGACTTAGCCTTCTCTGGCAGTCATTATTTTCCCCAGAGAATCTGTCAAATCCAGGCTGACTCCACCCAGAAGGTCTATCCTTCTTTGGAACTGCAGAACTTAGAAGAAAAATACCCGGATTCAACCTGGAGGCTGGGAAGATATCTGTACGTTACTTTTAAGTCCACCCTGACTGAAGGCCAGATCATCCGGCGGCTGACCTTAGATTATGATTTAGAAATTCTCCCCTTCAATAATAACAGCACCTTGCAGCCTTTACTGCGCTATAATGGAGAAACGCTTTTCAAGGCTACGGTTCTACTTCCGGACAAAACAGAGGAATTAGTCTGGGCTGACCGGCTGATTTTAGACCCTTACGTATACCGGCTGGACCCGGACTTGCTTCTGCCATTTCCGCCAGCGATGAAGACGAACCAGAGACCGAAAGCCGGTAAGAAGTAGTCCTTTACCCAACAGATTTTATTTCAATTGCACAATAGTAAGGATTTCCCTCCGCCCAGATTCTACCAGCGGCACAAACTTCTGATACCACTCTTTCCACCTCTTGTCTCCTAGATTAGCTTTCAGAGCCCTCTGATATTCGGCTAAGTCTTTGAAGCTGCTTTCCATTATCAGAGTGTAGAAATCTCCGCTAAAATCGGTCAGAAATCTCTGGGGAACATAGCCCCCTTTCTTCAAAAGGGGTAGACCAGCTTTCAGAACTACCTGGGCTGGTCTGGCTTTGCCGAACTTAAGTTGAAAGATATCCCGCACTAAAATCATTTCTCCTCCTTAGGGTAAGTTGAGTTAACGGTTAATTATTTCTGCGAATTTAATCGGTTTTCCGAGTGCAGACAAGCATTTTAAGCAAAGAAGAAGGGAGACCGGCTTGGTCTCCCTTCCTTTGGTTTCACAGGCTCACTGGTTCTAAGGCAGACAGCACACTCCGATAGACAGTGCATTCCAGGGCCCACCCGGCTTGTTGAAAATATAGTTTACTCCCCGAATGGCATCGGCCAAGGTTACGGTGCCAGAGCCGTTCCAGTCTCCCCGGCAGAGCAGGCCAGACAGCCAGCAGGTAGGCAGAGGAAGACAGACCGGTTTGTTAAAGACGTAGTTGACAATGCTGATTACATCTGCCAAGGTCAGGTTTGTGCTGGCATTGGCGTCTCCCGGAATGGCCTCGCATAGTGCAACACCCTCCTGATAGCGGACAATCCTGCCAGAATCGCCAACCACCCAACCAGATAGAGAATTATTTCCCTGTTGGACTAAGGAGATGTCCTGTAGAACAGAGGAGAGAGACTCCCGTAATTCCCAGGTGACTCCGGTGTCTGTGCTCACAAACGTTGATCTTCCCCGCAAAAGCCAGAAGCGGTTCCCTTCTGCCAACAGGGCCCGGATGTGTCCTCCGCTGCCAGGCGTGGTTAAGGATTGCCAGATCTGTCCGCCATTAGTAGAGCGAGCCAGAGAAAAGATTCCGCCAGCTAAGCCAACCGAATTCTGGTTGAAGTCGAGCGCCACTATATTCTGGACGCTGGAGAGATTGACAAAGCTCCAGTTATTCCCTCCATCTGAGGAAGAAAAGGCTCTGGACTGATTGGTTCCGAACCAGCCGTGCAGAGAATCTATCCAGCTGACTGAGGAGTAGTAGCTGTATTCTCCCTCCTGCGCTACAGGAGGGGTGGAAATCGAATTCCAGGTGTTGCCGCCGTCTGTGGTCTTCAGTACTACCCAGAACCCTCCTACTGGGTCTCCCACTGCGGTACCGCGGGCAGGAGTAGACATAGTTATGTTGTTTACAAATCCATTTGCCTGTTCGAATACGTTACTCCAGGAGCCACCTGCGTCAGTTGTTCTGTAGATATAGGTCGTGGGAGGACTGGATTTGTACCCGGCCGCCAGGCAGATGTCAGCTGAAATCGGCTCGATCTCATGGAAGTGAATCTCTTCTAGCCCAGCTCCGACATTTTGCCACTCTGCTCCTCGGTTGACGGTGTGCAGAATCACCCCATTATCCCCGACCGCCCAGCCGATCTGGTCAGACTGGGCCGCAACTCCCAGCAAGGTAGATGATACTCCAGAAACCTGGGCCTGCCAGCCCCCCACCCCTTGCAGGCGGTTGTGCCTTACCACACCGTCCATAATGGTCAGCACCACATTCAGGTATCTGACATCAAAGGGGTCAACAGCCAAGGGGTTTTCCAGAACCACAATCAAGTCGGCCAGCTTACCGGGAGTAAGGCTTCCTTTGACCTCCTCCTCAAAGGCAAACCAGGCATTAGTCAAGGTCATAGCCTTCAATCCTTCCAGCACCGTCAATTCATCTCCGACGGCCCAGTCCGGAATCGTGTCAGTTGGCCGTTCCCTACGAGTGGCCAGATAGCTTATGCTCTTCAAAGGATGTGTGGTTACCGCATAGGGAATGTCGTTGCTCCCCAATACGGGAATACCTCTATCAGCCAATCTGCGCCAGGCAAACAGCCAGTCTTTCAGTTCAGGTGGATAGACGCTGTCATACTGGGCCAGCCAAAGGGGATTGGTCCAGCTAAACTGGATGGAGGCGCCAATACCCAGTTGGGCCATCTGGTCAGCCAGATCCTGGCGCATCACGTTCAGATGCTCTAGGCGTGACCTCAAGCTGTTTCCTCCGCCTCCTAGAGCCTGCTGGAAGGCATGCAGACCTACCCCGATGGCGGAATCGCCGATGGCGTGCATGGCAATAGGATAACCGGCTGCCAGAATGGTATCCACAATAGAGTCCATCTCTGCCTGGCTGCGAAAGAGATGGCCGCAGGTTTCTCTACATCTACCCCCCACATAAGGAATGGTTAAACAGCCGCACGTGTTACAGGTTCCTCCGTCGGCAAAGATCTTGACTCCAATTACCCGCATTAAGGTATCTTTCTTCTGGGTGTATGGATAGAGATTCCAAATATTCCAGGTATCGTTACAGTTAGTGTTGAAGGGGAGGCAGACATTGATTCTGGCTTGCAGCAGTTCTGCTTCTGCCAGTTGCGAGAGGCCGTTTAAGTATCCCAGATCTGTAAACATCTCACAGACCGTAGTGTAGCCCTCCTGGGCTGCCTCTTGGACTCTGGCCAGGACTGAATCTAAACCCCCGTTGTGCCAGCCCTGGCCGTACATCCGGTGGCTGTGCATGTCAATCAGGCCAGGCAAGACCGTCAAACCCCGCAAGTCCAGAAGATGAGTGGCAGCCCCCTTGAGCGAAAGTATCTGGGCATCGGTTCCCACTGCCATAATCCATTTACCTTGAATGGCAATGGCCTGGGCAGACGGATTCAGAGAATCCATGGTGATGATATTGCCGTTGTAGAGAATCAGATCTGCTGTAGCATAAGCCAGGCCTTGGGCCAGAACCGCAGCCAGGCAACCAGTCATCAATGCTGCTGGCAGGATACGACTGAATCTTGTCATTGGTAAACGCACTAGGCCTCGAGCTGCAACAAAAGATTCAAATCTTTTTCACAAGGGCAGACAGCACACTCCTACCGGCAGAGCATTCCACGGTCCACCCGGCTTATTGAAGATATAATTCACTGCCCGAATCGCATCTTCCAAGGTCACAGTCCCAGAGCCGTCCCAGTCCCCCCGGCAGAGCAGACCAGATAGCCAACAGGTAGGCAGAGGAAGACAGCCAGGCTTGCTGAAGACATAGTTAACTATGGCAATAGCATCTCCTAAGGTGTAAGTGCCGCTGGAATTGGCATCTCCGGGCTTGGCCGTGCAGCTGGTGATAGGATCAGCCAGAACGGCCAGAGACGCTATGCTGGCTTTGGCCAAATCGGTGTAATAAGGCAAGTCAAAGGCAGAGAGTAAGTCAGCGACAGTGTGGTAATAGGGGTTAAAGTCGTCAAAATCCTCTATGGCCAGGATGGCCGGATACCCATAAAACCAGAAGGAGGCGTGGTCAGAACGATCGGTTGCGGTGCTGGTCAGTTTCTGGGAAGTCAGAGCCAGACTGTAATTGCTGATGACCGCCGTGGTGATGTCAGCCAAGGCACCGGAAGAAGGAGCAGTGCCGGCGTGCAGCTCGACGATGTTAACATTATCCCCCTCCCAGCCTAACATATCCAGATTATACACCCCCAGAATAGTATCTCCTCTTTGGTCTGCCTTTTGGGCGTAAGCATCTGAGCCGATTAAACCTTGTTCTTCTCCGGCAAAGCCGATAAAGCGGATGGTCTTATTGAAGTCGTAATCCTTTAAGATATTGGCAGCCGTCAGAATGGCAGCCGTGCCGGAGGCATTGTCATCTGCTCCTGGGGCATAGTTGAAAGGGTCATTAGAGGTATTGTCGTAGTGGGCGGTAATAAGGCACTGCTTACCCGCTTGGGTCAGGCCAGGCAGTTCTGCCACGACGTTAAACTTAGTAGTGATAGGGAGAAAGCCGCTTTGATTCTGCCAGTTGGAGCCTCCATCTGTAGTGTATAAGAGATCATTGTAGCCGGTCACCCAGCCTTTTAGAGCATTCACAAAGTAAACTTCGTAGAAGTTGCCAGAATTGGGATTGGAGCTCTGCATGCTCCAGTTGGTTCCGGCATTGGTGGTGTGGAGGATGGTACTCCCCAGTCCGGCTGCCCAGACCTTTTGAGAGTCAGCCGCTGAGACCATATAGAGGGAATTCCCTGTTCCGCTGGTCTGGGTATTCCAGTTGGAGCCGGCATTGGTGGTGTAGGCAAGGTATCCACTCTGCCCGCAGACCCAACCCTTAGACGAAGTGGCAAAGTCGACTCCAAAAATGATTCCTCCGGCCCCGCTGGTCTGGGTAGTCCAGACGTTCCCTTGATTGGTAGTGTGTAAGATGGTCCCGGATTGTCCGGTCACCCAGCCGTTGTTGGCATCCACAAAGACAATCTCGTACAAATTGGCGCTGCCAGTACTCTGATCAGTCCAGGTCTGGCCCCCGTCGGTGGTGAAAAAGATCGAGCCAGAATATCCAGTGACCCAGCCAGTGGAGGGACTTTCAAAAAAGGCACCCCGCAGATGGGCCGAAGTAGGGCTGGAGAGAGGAAACCAGCTCTCTCCTGCGTCAGTTGACTTGATGATTAGACCACCGTTTCCAGCACCGAAGAGGGTCTCCGGATGAGGCACACACAAAGCCCACAGGTCATAAAAGTCGGTACCTGCAATCTGGTACCAGTAAGCCCCGGCATCAGTGGTCTTCCAGATGCCAGAAAAAAGCCCGCCGGTCCAGGCTGTATCCCCGCCTTGAGTGGAGACAATGTCCATAAAATAATAAGAGGGGAAAATGGTAAATGTATCGTACCAGGCATTCAACCCAAAGCTTTCGAGCTTTTCTTTCAAATACAAGGCGGCCTGGTCACAGCCGTTGGTGTAGGTATATCTGGTGAAAAGTGAATCAGGCGAGCCGCCAATGATCACACCATTCTCGCCAGAGAGATCTGAGACGTAGCCGGTCAGCTCGGCCGTAGTAACCCTTTGGATGATGCTGTCGATTTCCGGCGGGTAGACTACTACTCCTGCTGTCAAAGGGAGAGTTTTCGGTTTCACCCCAGCCAGAGGTAAAGGGTGCTTTCTTATCAGCCGAAGGCTCAAACCCAAGGAGGTCAGCTCCTCAATTCTTTTGGGATTGCCTTTGACCAAAACCCGGTCTTTAACCACCTCCAGCACTATTGCCTTTTGCCGGATTATATCCACAAACTCTTCAATTGGCCGGTCCGGGCGGCAATAGACAAAATAATAGAGAGAAAATTCCGCTTCATCATCTAAGATTTTGAAATCAATTTGCTGTTGTTTCAAATAATCTAGTTCTTCTGAACTGACCTGAACCAGACAGAACTCAGGCGTCCGAGCATAGACTCTCAGCTTGGTTTCCTGGAGAAACTGTTTAGTTGCAGAATCAGGTTGGGTGACCTTAATGAGGTAGTCGTTTTCGGCCAGAGCCAGGCTGACCAGGCCGAACACTGTTGCGGCCGCTAAAACGCATACGAACTTGTTCATAAGATGCTCCTTTACACCGGATAGATGAACTTTTGATGGTTGTGTTCCTGCCTTTCTCCCCTTGTCAGAATCTCTTCTAATTTTCTTTATACCTCCTCTTCCAAAGGCCTTTCCCCACTTCTGACAGGATACTCTTAATAAAGCTGATTTTCTAAATCTGTCAATCATTAATTTGGAGTCCCCCTGTTAGGTCAAGCTAGCCAGGCTTGAATTTCCCAAAATGAAACGGGAGAGCCATAAGCGACTCTCCCGCCTTGGACTAAAGTTCAGAGATGGTCTACAGGCAGCACGCTCCAATCGCCAGAGCATTCCAGGGCCCGCCTGGCTTGTTGAAAATATAGTTTACTCCCCGGATGGCATCTCCCAAGGTCACGGTACCGGAGCCGTTCCAATCTCCCCGGCAGAGCAGACCAGATAGCCAGCAGGTAGGCAGAGGGACACAGCCGGCCTTATTGAAAACGTAGTTAACTATAGCAATGGCATCTGCCAAGGTATAGGTGTTGCTGGCGTTGGCATCTCCGGGGCGAGCCACACAGGCCCCATACCAGAAGCCTAAGCTCATATCATGGCTGGCGCCATTACCATATCCGATAGCGGTCTGTCCAATGGTGACGCTGACTTTGTAGTTAGTGGAACTCAGATTCAAATCTCCGCCATCATTGATGGATAACCAGGGAACTTGGTCGGCCAGAGGTGAGGCCGGCTTATTTATTGGCGTAGTCTTCTGCTCCTGGTCTGTTACTGGCGATTTGGAATCTGCTGACCAGACAGTCAGACTGAGGACTAACACCGGCATTGCGCTGAATAGAATTATTTTCTTCATGGTCTTCTCCGGTCTACCTCAAGGTTACCAATACCGGCACCAGACCAGATTTAGAATCAGCAGGGCCTAGGACTCGAGCAAACACCCCGGCTGGCTGGACAGTCACTCCGGAAATAGTCGGCAACTCAGCCACCTGAGCCTTCCCACTCATAGAGCTGGCAATCAAAAGGTCTCCTACTTGGGCTGAACCTGAAACCTGAGCATACGTTGGCCCATGGGTGACAATGACCAGTAATTCTCCAGCAGTTGCCGCACCATCCTTGTATCTCAGAGTTAGCTCCTTGGAAAAGCGGCTCTCATCCACAACCGGTCTCTCCGGTATCCCCGCGCTCTGTTCTACAGTTGTTTCCTGGAATTTGGAAGGGTCATTAGTCAGTTCTGCCAGTGTAGGAGGCAGCGTCGGTGGTTTAATAGGGGCAGAGACAGTTGGAGACTTGTCTGGCAGGGGTTGCACCGGCACTTCTGTTAACTGGGCGGCCCGGCGCACTACTCCTATTACTGCATCGCCTGAAGCAGCCCGGCGCACTACCATTACAGGCGGGCCACCTTTTTGCAAGGGTGGCTCTACTCCGATAGCCGCTACTGACTGTCCGATTTCCAAAGGCTCTGAACCGCCGTTACGGGCGGCAAAACTGGAAAGACAGCCGGTGCAGGCTCCACCCACGAAAATGTCATCCGGCGTATAAAGTCCCCAGTCTCCCGATGCGTCAGTAGTGTTTCCATATACTCCAATTTCATCGCTATTTCCGTAGACTCCCCTGTCACCGGCAAAAGACGCATTAGTGGCATCACCGTATACACCCCAACCGCCAACTCCAGCTACGACCGTAGAGTAGCCCAGCACCCCATCCAGCTCGCCTGAAAAATACCCGCCATAGGAACTGGCATCCGTGGTGGTACCATAAACAGCACGGCTTCCTCCATTCCCGTAGATGCTGTAGGTCCCTCCGACTCCATAGACTCCCCAATCATCGCTATTACCATAGACTCCTTTATCCTGGGTCGAGAGCCCTGAGCTAACAAAGCCATAAACTCCCCTTCCCTCCCCGACAGTCGGATAAGCCGCTCCGTATAGTCCAATATCCTCTCCTGCTCCATATGCACCATAAGCATCTGGGCTTACTGCATAAACTCCATAAGTCCCTCCTGTTGCTTGTAGACCCACCAGGGTGCTATCTAAAACCAGCCCGGCATCAGAAATGTAACTAGTTCCTGCAATTTTAGCATTTACGGCTGAGTGGTCCACCGTAGCCACTCTAAAGGCGTAGCCACTGGTCAATATCCTGGTGCGTGGAGTCAGCTCCGCGTCAGCCCCCACCTTTATCCCCAGCCACCTTTCGGCCCCGCTGAATACCGCATCAGTTATGGGACTCCCATGGTTTCCCAGGATGTGACTAAACCGCCCTGCATTATCAGTGGCCACTCCCGGGTGGTTTTCCGGACCCCATACGATGGCGGCTGGGCCCCCCGGGCCGTCATAGATGGTGAAGTCCACATCTCTGCTGGTATTGATCAAGGGTACTCCGTTGGCATCGGTCAAAATCCCCTGAACCTGCATCAGCGTGGGGGGGGCGCCCCAAGCCCAAGCTGTGATTAACATGGCCATTGCCATGCTACTAAGAAACCTCAGTAACCTCATTGTTCCTCCTTATGGTTGTTAGGTTATTGGTTAAAGGTTTTGTTTATCTCTTTTCATTTTGGAATCACTCCATCTGAGACAGAATCTTACCCATCTCCTGGGATGAGAAGGCCTTCAGGGTTTTGGTATAGACATTACCCTGGGCCACCAAATCATATAAAAGAGAAGTAACCGCCTCATCATTAGGGGCTTCGATTATTGCTACCACATCGTATTCCCCTAAGGTCCAGTAGACATCTTTCAGGGCCGCGCCTTTCTCTTTGGCTTTGGCCTTGAATGTCTCAGCCCTTTTGGTAGTATCTTTGATTCTCTGCAGGCCCTGGGGCGTAAAATTTAGCAAGCTGATATAAGTGGGCATGGTTTACTCCTTGGGTTAAAGTTTTTGAATTTCATTTCTCGCACTGGTACTCATTCAGATTAAATTGAAGTTTTCGGGGATGTTCTCAGGTTGTATCGAAAGAAGATTAGCTTCACTCTCCCATTTCAATTAGTTTTTCAGGCCTTAAGAATGACTTAGACCGCACCTCCTGGGCTGTGTACTAACTAACCGTCAGGCAGAATAGTGCCGTTGATAATAATACTCAATCTCAGAAACCTGTCAAGCTAATTCTTTGCTTGTGAAAAAGTTAACGAAGTTTGATGCCCCAAAATCAAAAGGGCCGCTTTATGGGCGACCCTTTCTAACAGTTTTATGGGCTTAGACTTGCCTAAGGCAGACAGCACGCTCCGACAGGCAACGCATTCCAGGGCCCGCCTGGCTGCTTGTTGAAGATATAATTCACCCCTTGAATCGCATCTCCTAAAGTCACTGTTCCAGAACCGTTCCAGTCCCCCCGGCAGAGTAAACCAGATAGCCAGCAGGTAGGTAGAGGGACACAGCCGGCCTTATTGAAAACGTAGTTAACTATAGCAATAGCATCTCCCAAGGTGTAATCGTCGCTGGCGTTGGCATCTCCCGGCCGGGCCGCACAGGCTCCAGGCCAAAAACCTAAGCGGGCCTTATGATTGGTGCTGGCGCCTTCGCCGATCCCGCTCTGGGATAAGCTGCCGCTGACTTTGTAAATAGTGGAACTCATGTTCATGGCTCCCCCGCCATTGAGTGACTGCCACGGAATCCCGTCTGCCTGAGGCGAGACCGGCTTTTCTACTGGAGTACTCTTCTGCTCCTGATCTGTGACCGGCTGTTTGGAATCAGCCGACCAGACTGCAGTAGATGTCTGGCAGAGAGTAATCAACCCGATTAGAAGTATTCTATTGTTCATCTCTCACCTCACTGCTGTTGAGATGGCAGGTTACTTAAGTTTCCGTTCTCTTCCACCTGCTTCTTCAGTTCCTCCAGCTGAGCCTTCATAGCCGCCAGCTCTTTTTCGATTCGAGCGTTGTTGTCAGCAATGGATTGCAGCCTTTCCTGCTCCAAATCCAGGAGGCTGGAGCTCGCCGCAACCTTGCTCTGCTCGTTAGGGCTGCTATCAAGAGAAGGTGCCTCGGCTGCACCCGCTAAAGCAGAGACGGTCCCATAAAAGGTGGGAACAAAAAGCAGACTCAGATTGATGTCATACATATTTCCACCTCCAGAAACGCTGTCACAGTTATAGTAGATGGGAGTAGGTACAAGAGCCGACACGGGGAACACCTCCACAGAGGCAGCCTGCTCCAGGTACTCACCTGTGGGTAGAGCATCATCAACATATAAAGTAAGCTCCTGGTCAGAGGGAATGGTGGTACTGCTGGTGGAAAGTCCGATATCGACCCGATCTGTTGTGCCAGTGGTGTGAATTACATCGTACTCGCAACTACCGATAGCAATTACGTATCCATCCGCCGGAGGGGTAATGGTCCGGGAAGTCATGGGTGCTGTCGAGGCAGTAGGATTATACGGACCACCAGTAGTGCTACTTGCCACCCCCGGCTCGTCAAAGATTTCAGGGCTGGCTATGGCGTCGGTAGGTAGGGCAACTGAGGGATTGCCAGCCGAACCCATGACGAAAGTGGCAGAGCGGGCTGAACCTGAAACACTAACAAACGGCTCGTTGGTTCCGCCAGAATTGCCATCTACCAGGAATCCAACAAGACCTACCGAGCGATAGACTTGAAAGAAACCACCGCTTCCACTAGCATCTGCCTCGTTGCGAATCATGAAATTGCCTAGTTCGTCGAACAGGTCCACTCGTCCCCCATCAGCTCCCCAGTCTGATACAATTACAATTGGAGTGGCCGTACCGCTCATGTAGGTTTCCGTAAGTCCGGTCTGGGAAGAACTGCCTACATCAATATCATCTACCGAGAGTGTGCTCTGGATGTCCACATTGCCGGTGATAGTCCCACCAGTAGCACCATCCACAGTGCTTATCCGATGGGCATAGGCTGAAGTTGTGATACGGGTCCGGGGAGAAAGCTCCGGGTCAGCCGCCACCTTGATCCCCAGCCACCTCTCATCCCCGCTGAAGAACGCATCGGTGATAGGAACCGGAGGAACTCCTTGGCCCAGAATTTCATTAAACCTTCCAGAACCGTCCGTGGTCACCGAATGGGTCTCAGGGCCCCATTTTATTACAGCTCCGCCGCCGGGACCGTCATAGATGGTAAAGTCCACACTCCGGTTGACATTGAGCAAAGGAATCCCGTTCTGGTCAGTCAAAAGTCCTTGATAGTTCATCAAACTCGGCGCTGCTGAAAAAGAAATCGCCGCCATACTGGCTACTGCTAAAAATAAGATTAAACGCTTCACTTCTGTTCTCCTTTGTTAAAAGTTAAAATTGGGATTCTAAATCTTTCCCCCTCTTGCCGCCAGGAATAGTCTTTTTTCCTCTTTAGCGCACCTCCTTTATTGCAACATTAGTACTCTAGAACTACAGGATAGCTTCTATTGACAATTAATACTATTTCCCGCGTCTGTCAAGCTAAATCTTTGATTGTGAAAAAGTTAGCAAGCTTTAGAAACTTACCTCTCCCCACCCCTCTCCTATCCGCCACATACACAGCGGATTCGCCTATGGCGAGAAAGGAGAAGGCTGCCAAGTTTCCTCCCCTAAGAGGGGTTCATCCTGAAGGGATTCACCCTGAAGGGAGGATAGAGGTGGGGTTCTCCCTTCCAATATCAGAACAACCTCACCCCAACCCTCTCCTCTTAGGAGAGGGAGATTTGTTTCCTCTCCTTTAGAGGGGAGAGTTCACCCAGAAGGCTCACCCTGAAGGGACGGGGAGGGGTCAGTTATCAGACCGGTTGTCTTTATCCTCTCACCACGGGAAGAGCGATAGACCCAGCTTCTCCTTCAGGATGAATCCTCAAGCTGGGAAAGTAGTATGTGAGCGCCCAGGTTGTCCGCCAGAAACACGGCGGATCCGCCTCCCGCCTAAATGCCGGCGGGTCGTCTCTGGAGACTGGCGGGAGACAACCTGGGTCTACGCTCTTGATGTCAGGCCGGAGTCTGGATGCTGGGGACTAACTTCCTGGTGGTCTCGTAATGGACGGTTCTATCTATTGCTAAGACTGCACTTAAGGCAAAGATCTTGGCAATCCTGAGGTCACTCTCATCAAAAAAGTGGTTCTCTTTATCTATCAGGCTGACGTTTAAGACCCCTTTGATTTGGCCACCTAATTCTAAGGGGACACAAATGGCTGAGGTGATGTTGCGGCTCTTTTCGGTCAAGTTTATAAAATCATACCGGCTTATGTCTTTGGCTAACAAAAGTGGAGTGCGGTGCTGGACTACCCAGCCTGCAATCCCTTGTCCTATTTTAAGTTGCTGCCCCAAGATCAGCTCTTTCTGGCCTCCATAACAGGAGACGCATTCAAGTTTTTCAGTTTCTTTTTGGTACAGCATCAAAGAGGAGCGGTCTCCTTTCAAACAGCGGGCTAAACCAGAACAGATAGTATCGAAGATCAGCTGTTTTTCGGCGTTCGAGCTTAAAAGAGAGCCAATCTCCAAGAGGGTGGAAAGCTTCTCCCTTTCGCTCTCCAGGACTAAAGTGGCGGTTTTCTCCTGAATCAGACAGTTCCTAAGCACCTTGGTAGAACGCTCCTTGATGGCAATGTATGACACAAACAAAAGGGAGAGCAGAATCAGTCCCAGCATCAACAGGTTAAAAGTGTAGCTGTTCATTTGGGCTCGGTAGAGCTGCCTGATATCGGAGAAGAAGAACATTGCCACAATGAAAAAAACAAATAATAGAATCAACACTACCATCAAAAATCTCTGGTAGTATTCAGCTTTCTCTATTTTCTTTAGAGCATTCTCTATATCTGAGACTGTCATTTTTTGACACTAATGCATAAAGTTAACCTTCTTGGCATAATATCGACAACTTGAAGAGGGATATTCAGCTAGGTCAGACCTGAATAGGGTAGTGAACCTTTTTGCCTATCTGTCGATAATTAAGACAACAATTAACAATGTAAAGGGAGGTTAGTTATGTTAGTCTGGGCCACTATTCTGTTTTTATTAGGGGTCTTAGCGTTTCTGGATTCTCTGTTTGCCTTCGGGGAGATATTCCGGAGAGTAAACACGGTGATGTTTATGCTGGTCTCTTTAGGGCTCCTCTTTGAGATCAGACACATACGCAAGCAGGCCAAGCGGAATCAGGGAGAAACAAATCAAATGGCTCCGCCCAGCCCAAGAGAGACTCAAGTCGAACCTAAGGCTAAGTATCCAGAGAGCGCCAGAGTCCGCTAGGCAATCGCCAGGTTGCTCACAAAAGAGTAGACAAGGTAGCAGGATTTCTATTCCAAGTGGTAGACCCAGCTTGTCCTTCAGGGTGAACCCTTCAGGATGAATCCTCAAGCTGGGAAAGTAGTATTTGAGCGCCCAGGTTGTCCGCCAGAAACACGGCGGATCCGCCTCCGGCGGGAGACAACGTGGGTGTACGCTCTTACCTCTCCCCACCCCTGTCCCAAAAGGAGAGGGAGTCCAGTTTCCTCCCCTTCAGGGGAGGATGAAAGGTGGGGTCAGGCTACAAACAGCACACCCCTACCGGCAGTGCATTCCACGGCCCACCCGGCTTGTTGAAGATGTAATTGACTCCTCGGATAGCATCCCCTAGGGTAACTGTGCCGCTGGCATCCCAGTCCCCCCGGCAGAGTAGATTCGATAACCAGCATAAAGGAGTAGGAGCACAACCGGGCTTGTTGAAGACATAATTGACGATGGCTATCGGATCTGCCAGGGTGTAAGTGTCGCTGGCATTAGCATCCCCGGGCTTGGCCAGACAGCCGATCAAAAAGGAAGAGTCGGATTCATCCGAGTCGCTGTTCCCGCTGGTGTCATGGGCAATGGCCTGCACTCTGGCTTGCAGAGCCAAAGGACCGGTAACAGTCCAGTCAAACTGGCCCGGATTTCCGGAAACATTGGCTATCAACTCTTCATAAGTACCGTCGTTGCCTCGATCTAAGCGCAGTTCGACAGATGCGATGGAATCATTGTCGGAAGCAGACCAGCTAATGGTATGAAGAGAGTCTATCTGCCAGATCTCACCTCCGTTGGGTGAAAAAAGAGTTATGGTTGGAGCCACGGCATTAAACGAGTATTCCAAAGTTGTGCAGTAAACTCGATCGGGGCTGTCTCCCACAAAGGCATAAGTGCGATCTTTGTCGTAATGACTCCACAGGACGTAAACCTTCTTGGTAGTGTCTGTATTAACCGCCCTCAGCTGTTGATAGTCGCCAATCACATAATAACTGCTGAAGGCACGGTCCGGGGCAGGATCTTCGTAGTCCAAAGCATTGCCGGGAGAATTTATTTGGACGGGGTTAGACCAATTGCTGCCTCCATCGTAGGAAAGGGTATAATACAAATTAGCGCTGCTGGCTTCCAGCACCCCTCCGTCAACCGAGCCGGTGTCATTCTGGTAATAGGCTACGTGCAGCCATCCTTCTTCATCTACATCCAGCATGGGAAAGTATTGAGTTTTCCCGGGAGCAGTTGGAATCAGGGCCGAACTCCAGCTGGTAACTCCATTGGTGGAGAGGGCGATGCCAACATCCCCCTGGTCCAGGGTCGAATCGTCCGGATTAGGGTTGGGATTGTAAATATAATAGAGATATCCCCGCCTAGGTCCAGTAGAACGGTCAATATCTAAGAATCCAGTTCGGTCCATGCGGTGTCCATTCACTCCCACTCTAGAGGTGGTTCCAAAGCGCTGACCGGCATGAACCCAGGGAATTGAGGATTTCGCAAAAGTATTGGGGCCGGCGCCCCCGTTAGTGATTTGGTGAAAATGGGCGGTAACATTCACATTGTTCCCGCTGGGGGAAAGACTGCGAGAGAGCAAGTAAATTGTCCCATCAGTGATTCCAGCGACCGGCTGGAACTGGATGCCTCCCGCTGCTGTCAAGTTTACCTTGGTAAGTGCTGACCCGGAGGGCGATATTACTTGCAAATAAGAACCCAGATAG
>Ga0209641_10001296_pt1 | contig 22508 bp, 19 predicted proteins | sample RifCSP16_1_FD_184022 | JGI IMG/M metagenome (GOLD analysis project Ga0209641, IMG submission 184022) | Soil microbial communities from Rifle, Colorado - Rifle CSP2_sed 16_1 (SPAdes) (version 2) | ecosystem: Environmental > Terrestrial > Deep subsurface > Rock core/Sediment | place: Rifle... | reverse complement strand
TTAGGCAGAAAATGCGATGGAGAGCCAGGTACCCAAACTTTATGGCTTGGCCTCCAAAGATTAGATGATATCACAGAGATGTGGAAAATCTCCATGTCTGTCCTTGCGCCACACACACTGGATCCACCCCTTGTGTCCAGTAATAAATGTGGGTAAAGATAAGCTAGTTAAGGGGGACGCCCGCAATAATCCCCCTTAGCAAAGGGGGACTAAGGGGGTTGTTATGCGATCTTAGCGTGCCCTGCGGTGAGCGGAACTGTTACAATTCGCTTTTGCTCGTGGCTAAACCCAGCCTAAAAATTTTTCAATGTCATTAAAAAAAATCCTGGGATTGTGCAGGTAAACACTGCTCCTTGCCTTTGCCCTTTCGAAGATGCGCATTACACCCTTATTGTAATTGTGGAAGGCGTCTTTTACCTCATTTTCCAATGTTACAAAATCACCAAAATCCATGGTATCAACCCTTCTATTTACATCTTTTAGATAATAGTCGCTTGGTATGCGGGTAAAGAAATCTTCGTACGACATTTCTTTGTTAACCAGTCCACGTTCAACACCAACATCAAAGAGCCTCGTCCCCGGGAAAGGCTCATAGACGCCGATTGAGGCAAAACCGGGTTTTATTTTATACAGTAATTCCAGAGTATTTTTGACATCTTCCTTTGTCTCTGTCGGTATCCCCATCATAAAATAGGCCGTCCAATGGATTCCCACCTCTCGAAAAAGCCTTGCCGATTCTTGTATGCGTTCTAAGGTAATCCCTTTGTCCATCAACTTTAAAATTCTCTCACTACCCGATTCAATCCCCACCTTTATGCTGTTACAACCTGCCCTCTTCATAGTCCTCAATAATTCCGGGTCCACTAAATCCACCCGTGTGTTACAATCCCAATTAATTTTTACACCTTCATTCACCAGCATATTACAAAATTCCATGACCCTCTTTCTGTTCACCGTAAAAGAATCGTCCTTAAATGTGAACTGACGGGTCCCGTAACGCTGATGCACGTACTTGATTTCTTCCAAAATATTTGTTAAAGAACGATACCGTACCTTTCTCGTCCATATCTGTGTTGCACAATAGGAGCAACTATATGGGCAACCCCGGCTTCCCATTAATAACCCCATATCCTCAGAAGTATACGTATCCAAACCTAACAACGTTTCTCTGTCTGGAAATGGAAGGCTGTCTAAATTATCTATAAATTTTTTTGTATTATTGTGGACAATTTTATCGCCGTCCCTGTATGAAATTCCAGGTATTGCGCCGAAATTATTATTCTTCGAATCCCCGATCAAAGTCGAGGACAAGTTTAACGTATTTACCAATTCAAGCAGTACTGCCTCGCCTTCTCCATTCACAACAAAATCAACGTCTTTCGTGTTCTCAAGGATCTCATCTGCCCTCAAAGTCGCATGGGGACCACCAAAGACAACATGACAATTTTTGTTGAATTTTTTTGCCAGGGAAGCAATCGTAAACGCAGAGGCAGCCTTCGGGGTCATAACCGTAACCCCGACGACATTGGGCTGACATTTTATAAAGGTCCTTAAAATCTCTTTTATGATGGGATTTTCCGGATTCCTCAATTCCTTCAAATAAATACGATATTTTTCCGGAAGTCTCGTATAATCCATCCCCTTTGAATTTTTATTGCAGTCGGCATCATAGATGGTTACATGATGCCCGGCTTTTTTAAGTGTTGAGGATAGAGAACTTAATCCCAAAGGAAAATATCGATTGAAATAATTGAAAAATCTATAAAAAGGCGGGTCTACCAAAAGGATATTCATTTCCACAAACCCCTATCCAGGCTTCGGTATTGTACTGCTTCAGATATATGTTCTATCTTTATATGCTCGCTTTCGTCCAGGTCGGCAATGGTGCGCCCCACTTTAAGAATCTTACTGTGTCCACGCGCCGAAAGCCCCAATTCCGTCATTGCCTGATAAAGAAGCGCTTCGGCATCTTTATCCATCACACAATATTTTTTAACCTGTCTGGAAGACATATGCGCATTCATACCTGTTGACTGACCCTTAAATCGCTCTTTTTGCACTGCATGGGCGACCATCACCTTTTTTCTAATATCCGCAGAGGACTGCGCCTCCCTGTCTGCAACAAGCTCATTATAGCGTACAGCAGGCACCTCTACTTGAATATCCATTCTGTCCAATAACGGCCCAGAAACCTTTGACATATAATTTTGAATTTTATGAGGGGTGCAATGGCACTCTCTCCGCTTATCAGTATAATACCCGCACGGACAAGGGTTCATGGCACATACCAGCATAAAATTTGCAGGATACGTAACTGAATTTAGCGCCCGCGAAATTGTTACACTGCCTGCTTCCAGGGGTTGTCGGAGTACTTCCAATGTCCTTCGGTCAAATTCCGGAAGCTCATCCAAAAAAAGTACACCATTATGTGATAGGCTAATCTCGCCGGGCCTCGGAAATGAACCACCACCAATTAACCCTGCAGTACTAATCGTATGATGAGGGGTGCGAAAAGGTCTTGTTGAAACTAATGATTGTTTCGGGCCAAGGAGCCCCATTATACTGTAAATTTTGGTAGTTCCTAAAGCTTCCCCTAAAGTAAGCAAAGGCATAATGGTCGGGATACGTTGTGCAAGCATCGTCTTGCCAGCGCCTGGCGGCCCTATCATAATCACATTGTGATTTCCAGCGACAGCAACCGTTAAAGCCCTTTTGACATGTTCCTGACCTTTGACGTCTGAGAAATCTATGTCATAACCAGCAGACTCCTTGAATACCTTATCCAGTTCAACCTTATACGGTACGGAAGGTGTAGACCCGGTTAAAATTCCCACGGCATCTACAAGGGTTTCGACGGGAATGGCATCAAGTCCATCAACAACCGCCGCCTCGGACGCATTTTCAGAAGGAACCAGAAATTTTTTTATCCCCAGTTCTTTGCACTTGAACGCCATTGACAAACAGCCCTTAACAGCGCGTACCTTGCCATCCAAAGATAACTCACCCACAATGGCATATTCCTGGATATCCGGAACCTCGATTTGGTTCGTTGCTATAAGTATCCCGACTGCTATTGGTAATTCAAAAACTGGGCCTTCTTTCTTGCGGTCTGCCGGGGCAAGATTTATTGTCATGGGTTTATAAGGAAACCTGTAACCGCTATTATTGACCGCCGCCTTTACCCTATCACGACTCTCCTTAACCGCCGTGTCCGGTAACCCAACGATGGCAATATAAGGCATATCACCCCTGGCGATATAAACTTCAATATCTAATAAATATGCTTCAATACCAAAAACGGCAACACTTCTGACTTTAGCCAGCATACATTGATACCCAAAAATGGCGATAGTTCAGATACCTTAGACATGATGAACAGGATTAGAAATAGTAAACATTCGGTAAACACGTCTTACACATGTCATTCTCGCATGCTTTTATCGGGAATGACACTTGTCCTCACGGAGGTGGGAAATGGACAGTGCATAACGTCTTTACCGAATGTTTACTAAAAATAAGTTAAAAAGCAATCCTGTTTTATCCTGTATATCCAGTCAGAAATTAATTTAATTTATATCATGTCTATCCTGTTATCTTGTCAAATCTTTTTCCTCCGGTGAAATATTAAAAAAAATGTATCAGGATTTGCTATTTTACAGATGCAACTTTATTCAATGCCTTGAGCAGAGCATCCATGTCGATTCCGCTCATTCCCGCTGTTTTCTCGATACTAAAACCACCGCCACAACAGGAATCTACCTTAAAATTACTAAAAACCGTAATTGTTTTTGGATATTTCTTTATCACATCATTAATAACCATATCCTTCGTAATTAAATCCGCCATTTTTGCCTCCAAAAATTATTCTATTTATTAAATATTTTGATTGAAACTTACTATGCTATGTTATAATTACAAATAAACTATAACTTAGTCATGATAATGTATAATACAATCAAAAAGCAACGTATTTTTACTGCCATGCCCAATATGAATTTTTGATTAAAACACATCACCACCAAATGAAATTTTGAAATGAGTATATCATTTTTGAAATACAAGGTTGTTGGGGCAATGTAATAAAATCGGAACAAAAAAATTTATAATTTTATAAGCTCTATATTTTAAAATGTTTATGTAAAAAAAATTAAATATCAATAATTTATTTAATTGGAATACCGCTTGTATAGGTGTAAGATTACCGTAAAGCATTTGTTAGCAACCGTGCGGAGTATATTATTCTTAAACAGAGAGGATTTTCGTAATGAGTGTTATTAGAAATACAATTAAGACGTTACACCCGGCTTATTTTGCATTTATCATGTCCACGGGTATAGTCTCGACTGCGTCCGGACTTCTGGGCTTCAAGGGCATTGCTTATGGGCTCTTTTATATAAACATCGTTGCATACGCAATCGTTCTATCATTACAAATACTGCGGGTAAGGATGTTCTGGACTAACCTATATAATGACCTTTCCAACCCGAAATTAAGTCTCGTTTTCTTTACAATTGTTGCAGGTACAAATGTACTCGGAGCTCAATTTGTTACCGTAGTAGATCATCCAGAAATTGCAAAGATATTCTGGTATTTTGGCATATTCCTCTGGACAATCGTTACGCTATCCACATTTAATCTCCTCTTTATAAAATGTGATCAAAGAATCGAAATGGTACTGCATGGTGGTTGGCTGATCGCAACCGTCGGCACCCAATCGGTGGCTGTGCTTGGAGCCTTACTTGCACCGGAATTCGGGGATGCCGGGAGTTTTGTGATGTTTTCCTCCTTTGTGTGGTGGATGATCGGCTCTTTCCTTTACATGGTATTGATTACGCTAATTTTTTACAGACTCGTATTTTTCAAAATATCCCCTGACGCATTAGTACCGCCATACTGGATAAACATGGGTGCGCTAGCAATTACAACCTTAGCAGGTTCAATCTTATGCATAAACATTCCCAAAGTACAGGGTCCGTATGCTGATTTCCTGGGATTTACAAAAGGATTTACCTTGTTTTTCTGGTCATTTGGTACCTGGTGGATACCCTTCCTGGTCATTATTGGAATATGGAAATACGTCTTTCATAAGACACAGTATAAATACACTCCCCTTTACTGGAGCATGGTCTTCCCCTTGGGCATGTACACAGCTTGCACCATAAGACTTTCGCAGGCCATTGAAATTCCATTCATTGCTAACATATCAAAATATTTTATATATGCGGCTTATGTTGCCTGGAGTTTTATATTTATCACTATGATACTTTCCATGATAAAAGCAGCGACTGTAAAAGAAGCCGTTACCCCAACAAAGGAGACAAAGATCGCACAACCTCAGATGACGGGTGTTGCGAAAGGATAGAACGTCCTTACGAAAAATCGCGAACGTTTAAGAAGTTTGCTTTGAGCTTACAATAAATTGTCTGTTTTTTGTACAATAAATATTCAGTATAAATGAATTAATTATATATTTTAAAGCATTGCGTGATAAATTTTCGAGTTTTTGTAATCTAATTTAATACATGAAAGGAGGTAATTTGTGACTGATGCGCAGACTGGCAGTACAAACAATCAGGAATATGCCGTACCAATTATCGAGATCGATGCCTATGCGCCGGCAAAGATGGCGGATAAAGTAGGCCAAGTGGGTGTTGCGAAATCGCAACTCGGCACATTAACTACATTCGCCCTGAGTATTCTTGCCGGTGTTTTTATTGCGTTGGGTATTCAACTCTCCATGTTAGTAACACATACCGCAACCTCTAGTTATGGTTTAAATCAGTTGGTAGGGGGTGTGGCTTTCACCCTGGCCTTAGTCTTAATTGTGATCGCCGGAGCAGAACTCTTTACCGGAAATTGTCTTATTGCAATGTCTTTTATGGCTAGAAAAATTACCGGTAAAGACCTTGCCAGAAATTTGATTATAGCATTCATTGGTAACTTTATTGGCGCCTTAACCCTTGTCCTATGGATATACGTTTCAAAACAATGGACAATAAACAATTATTTACTAGGCGCTAAAATTGTCCTTGCAGCCAATGACAAGGTAAATATCCCATTTGGCGCTGCCTTTGCCAGGGGTGTGATTTGCAATGCCCTGGTATGTTTAGGTATTTGGTTATGTTACAGTGCCAGAAGTAATATGGATAAGATACTGGCATTACTCTGGCCTATCTCCTGTCTGATCGCATGTGGATTCGAACATTGCGTTGTTAATATGTGGCTTATTCCGATGGGGCTTGTGCTGAAAGGCAACAGTGCCGTACTAGCAGCCGCAGAAAAGTTTCACGGCGGGAAATTAGACCTTTCGAATCTTACTTTATTTAAAGGATTTTTGATTGATAACCTGTTCCCTGTCGTCCTTGGGAATTTATTCGGTGGTATCGTTCTGGTTGCGGGTGTGTATTGGTTTATCTATTTGCGCCCATCAAAGAGATAATTAAAAGGAGATTTAAGATATGGCAGAAAATAAAGTTCCAAAATCTATTCAGGTTATCGATATCGATGCCTATTCACCTCCGCTAATCGCATCCCGAATTGACAAAGTAGCCCTGGTAAAGGCAAAATTAAGCCTTGCACAGACTTTTTTACTGGGAATATTGGCAGGAGTCTATATTGCCATTGGCGCACAATTCGCTACCTTTGTTATCAGCGACTCCACCCTGCACTTCGGACTTAACTCTCTGATTGCAGGCATTGTCTTCTCCCTCGGACTTGTGTTAGTCGTAGTTGGCGGCGCAGAACTCTTTACGGGTAATTGTTTAATTATTATGGGTTATATTAGTAAAAGGATCTCGACGTATGATATGCTCAATAACTGGATCGTTTCATTTGCCGGGAATTTAGTGGGCAGCCTGACGATGGTCTGCTGGATTTCTCAAGCCCATCAATGGGAATTTTTTCACAATATGGTCGGCGCAAAGGCGCTGCTTATCGCCAATACAAAGGTTAACCTCTCTTTTTCGGCTGCCTTAGCAAGAGGCGTCCTCTGCAACGCGATGGTATGCCTTGCTATCTGGCTATGTTTCAGCGGCAGGAGCGTTGCGGACAAGATACTTTCGATTGTTTTCCCCATCGGTGGTTTCGTTGCCAGTGGATTTGAACACTGTGTTGCAAACATGTACTTCATTCCTATGGGTGTGGTATTAAAAAAACATCCTGAAGTAGTTGCTGCTGCTGAAAAAATGGCAGGAAAAACACTCGACCTCACTCAACTTACCTGGAAGGGATTTTTTGTGAATAATCTTTTCCCGGTTACTCTGGGTAACATCATAGGGGGGGTTATCCTGGTTGGCATAATGTTCTGGTTTGTCTATTTACGACCTCACCTTAACTTATCTTTTAGTGTGAAACAGGACTTTTTCCCCGATAAAAAGTAACTTTTTGTGAATGCTTAAATAATTATCTTGAAAAAATCCCAGCATGAAATAAACTATGTTAATCATGCTGGGATTTTTTTATGTATTATTACTCATAGCATTCGCATCCCTCATAGCATCTGCTATAAGCTACTTTCTTGCCAAAATAAAGATATTCTCATTTACGCTCCTCTTGTTTTATACGTCTAACACGTTTCTTTCTTTTTTCCTAATCCACAACCATCACACTGTCTTTTTCTATATAATCGTAATATTCTTTGTCGCTCTCCCAATCATTTGCCTCTTACTATTTGCTCTTGATATACGCTATGCCTTATTTTGTACAGACACCTCTTTTGTACTAGTCTTTGTCTGGCTATTGATACCCGTACTTTTTATCGTAAACCTTATTTCTTATATTTTGACGGTAATTCATGCCTGAAATTTCCAGGAAAATATTTATTAGCGCTGGAGAATCATCGGGGGATATTCATGGCGCAAACCTCATGCACTGCTTGCTTGAAAAAAATCCCAATATAACATTCTATGGTCTCGGTAGAGAAAATATGTTACAGGCCGGATTACACGGTCTCCATGACATGTCTGGAAAATCTTTAATGTGGCTCCAGGTCTTAACTGAGTTGTCAGGCTTCATGAAAATGAAAAAGGATTGCATCCATTTTTTGAGGCAGGAAAGGCCCTGTGCGGTTATATTGATTGATTATTGCGGTTTCAATTTTCACCTGGCCAAAGCTGCTAAAAAACTTGGCATTCCTGTAATTTATTATATCAGCCCACAGCTCTGGGCACATGCACCCTGGCGTGCAAGAAAGATGAAAAAACTGGTAGACAAGCTACTCGTTATTTACCCCTTCGAAAAATCCTTCTATAACAATGCCGGTATTCCTGTCACGTATGTAGGACATCCGTTATTCGATGAAATTCATAAAGAGGGCGCTGACGAAGGGCTTGTTACTGAATTAAAAAACCAAATGGGAGAAACTATCGCCTCTTTTCTCCCTGGCAGCCGCAGACAGGAAATCGTTCGATTATTACCCTTGTTCCTGCAATCAGCGGTACAGATACATCAAACAATTCCCTCGGCGCAGTTTGTCATTTCCTGCAGCAATGAGCAAAATTTTGACCTTATAAGCGCCATTACAAAAGAATCTCCTGTCCCTTGTAAAATTGTTGTAGGAAGTGTCCATGAAGTAATCAAGGCGTCCACCCTGTGCATAGCTGGCGCTGGAACAATCACCTTACAGATTGCCTACTATCTCAAGCCGATGATTATCGCTTACAAAATATCGCCCATTGTCTATTTTATAGCCAGGCCATTCCTTATTACCCCTTATATTGGACTCGTGAACAAACTCGCCAGTAAGATGATTGTTCCAGAACGTCTTATGTGCAGAGGGAATTACGCCTGGCTTGCCAATCAGGCAATACAATTACTAAACAATCCTCAAAAAAGACAGGCTTGTATTCATGAGTTATCCCTGCTCATGGATGAGATTGCAAAACCTGGGGCATCTGAACATGCGGCGGATGAGGTACTAACGCTGCTAAGTTCCAAGCCAAACGATCCGCGCTCCTTTCTCTAGCGCCAAATCTTCAGCAGGCAACGGGAATCCGATAAAGACACGTATGAATCTCTTCCGGATGAAAGACCATATGAGAAGGACGGTCGTAATGCCATTCTTTCCCGCTGGGAACGTGGTGTTCTAGATAAGGCCATTTGCAAAACGGGTCTATTCCTAATGCCTGGATAAGCTTCTCGTTATTCATCGTAACGTTTCCTGCCCTTGGGGGCATCGGGCCTGCATCCTTTCGCATGCAACCCTTAAGCAGATGCGGGGCGTATCCGCCCACCTTATTTACGATCTGTCCTATCTGATAAAGGCTGAGATGCCGATGAGAACCAAGATGATAAATACCCCTGATTTTATTACCGAGTGCAAGTTCTGTGACTTCATTGAAGTCTTCGCAATAGAAGGGTGATCGGACTTCATCAAAATATAATGTGGCTGGATTATTCTTCTTGAACCGTGACAGTATCCAATCAATCGCCCCTGCATGCCCATTGACGCTGATTCCCATGGGAAGCGATATGCGGAAAATCGCTGCGGAAGGATATTTTAACATAATAATCTCTTCGGCTATAGCCATGGTCTTACCATACATTGTGACAGGAGATATTGGGTCGTCTTCTGTATAGAGGCCTTCCAATTTCCCTGGGAATACCAGGTCTGTAGAAAGATGAATCAATCGAATATCATGACTAGAAATCACTTCCACTATATTTAATGCCGCTTGCACATTTACACGATACGCCAGTATAGGATTCATTTCGCAAGACTTCAAGGCACACGACCCGGCCCCATTTAAAACCGACTTGAACCGCTTCTGTTTCATTAAAGCTGCAAGCCCCTTGCGGTCTTCTATATCCAGAGGAATAATCCCCTTCTCCCGCAGCGGCCAGTATCGGACAGGACGAATGGCCGTCACGTGGTCAGGGTATTTTGAATGAAAATACTTAAACGCACTGTAACCGGGCACCCCGGTTACACCGGTAATTAAAAGCGGTAAAAAAGATGGCAACGTCATGGCATTATTTTAAGATGTTAACAAAAACTCTGATAAAGAACTACTGAGCTGGAATCAGATGAATAAATGCCTCATCAATCGAGAGATTTACTGACATTCCATGAGTAAGCTTAAGTTCCTTTGCCACGATCCGGCTCATACGTATTTTAAGGACTTCTTCTGTCGTAATCAACACTCTAATTTCCAGGTCTCTTCCAATTGGATGAATAGACTCTATTGTTCCAACAAAAACATTTTTACCCTGCGGTACATGATGTGTGCTAAGGTGGATAGCGCCTGGACGAATGCATACTATTACAGGTTCTCCCTCTGATAATTCTAAGTGAGTATATGTTCTTAAAACAATGTCATTTATCTGGATTGTTACCTTATTTCCAAATTTATGAGCAATCTTTCCTTTTAATATATTTTCTGTGTTTAAAAAATGTGCAACAAACAGGGTTTTTGGCTTATAAAAAACCTCATCTGGATTACCAAACTGCTCTATCTTGCCGTTATTCAGAACACCAAGCCGGTCAGCCATTTCCAATGTTTCCTGCTGATCGTGTGTGATATAAACCATGGTGGTGTGCAACTTCTTTTGAAGGTACTTAAGCTCTGCCTTGATCTTTTGTCGTGTTTCTATATCCAGAGCGCTTATCGGCTCATCCAGGAGTAAAAGCGACGGTTCAATAATCAATGCCCGCGCCAATGCGACCCTCTGCATTTGCCCCCCACTCAATTGAAATGGAAAATGATATTCAACACCTTGCAGGCCAAAATCATCGATGAATTGTTTTACTTTTGTTCGCGCAATATGCTTAGACACTTTACGCAATCGTAATCCAAAGGCAATATTTTCAAAAACCGTATAATTAGGAAAAAGCGCATAATTTTGTGGCACATACCCAATATTTCGTTCCCCAGGACTGACATAAGTAACTTCTATTCCATCAATGAGTACACGGCCGCTATCAAATGCCTGCAAACCCAAAACGCCTAAGAGCAAGGTTGTTTTCCCACTACCGCTGCCGCCTAGAATGACAAATAATTCGTCTGGAAAAATTTCTAAAGATAAATCATTCAAAACAGTTTGAGAACCAAATGCCTTTGACACGGTGATCAATTGTAATTTATGCATGGATTCTATGGGTAGATTCTTTAAAAAACAATTTTATGACCGTCAGCAAGATAAAGGTAAGAAACTCGAGAATGATTGCCAATGCAATGGCTTTATCCATTTCCCCTTTTTGAGTGGCAAAATAAATTAATACCGACATCGTTCCTGTAGCAGAGGTTAAACCTCCGGCAAGGATTAAGGTGGCTCCAATCTCTCCCAAGCTCTTTGAAAGCGCCATGACAAGCCCTTTCAATACTCCCCAGATAGAAAGAGGGAATATGAGTTTGTAAAATACCTGAAATGGACTTGCGCCAAGCGTATATGCCACGTTTTCGATATTTTTATCTACACGGTCAAATGCCTCCCGGACAAAGCTAATCATGAATGGAATACTTACAAAGAGTTTGGCTAAAACTACGGCAGCAAAAGTATATGGTATATAAATATGAAAATGATCGAGAAGCTTGCCCAGAATACCCGTTCTGGATAACAAGAGCAGGAGGATTAGACCGTCTACTCCTGGTGGGAATGATAGGGGCAAATCGACCACCACGGTCTCCAGGGCACGTTTCCCCCAGAAGGTCTTCCTTGAAAGCACGTAGGCCGTGGGTACACTGAAAATAAAAACGAGCAGAGAAGCAATAAAAGAGGAACCAAACGTCACAGCGATAGAAACAAGTACCACACGGCTACTCATCTGCTGAAAAAAGGCAGACGGAGTTGTTGTAAAAAAGAGTGACCCGATAATCAAAAACATGAAGGCAATAAGAATGAAAGAAAAAATGTAATTAATGCCATCAAACGTCCTATTAGCCGTTTTCCGATAAAATTTATTCACAAAAGTGTTTTTCAACGTAAAAAAATTTCCTATAGGTACATAGTTACCTTGATACAATAGGTATGTGTTATGCTTGTTTAAAACTTCGTTACTGTACCGCTGTCATAGTTCACCACCCAGATGTTAGCGCCATCAAAGACCGCCCCCCGTGGATTCAAGCCTACATTATAGGTGCCGCGCACTGCTCCGTCGCTTGCCCTCAGTTTTGTTACATTGTTACTACCGGCATTTACCACCCAGATATTTGCGCCATCAAAAGTTATCCCATATGGGTAAATTCCCACGGCGAAGGTACCAAGTACAGTTCCATCGCTCGCCCGCAATTTCGTGACCTTACCGCTCTCATAATTTGTCACCCAGATGTTAGTGCCATCAAAGGCTATCCATTTTGGAATCCATCCTACTGCATAGGTGTCGAGTACCGTTCCGTCACTTGCCCTCAGCTTCGTCACACTGTTGCTATTAGAATTTGCAACCCAGATGTTGGAACCATCAAAGACTACTCCTCGTGGGTCAAAGCCCACGGCATAAGTACCGAAAACAGTTCCATCGCTCGCCCTTAGCTTCGTTAAACTGGCGCTGCCTGAGTTTGTCACCCAGATATTGACACCGTCAAAAGCAATACCATAAGGATAGAACCCCACTGCATAGGTGTCGAGTATTGTTCCATCATTTGCCCTCAGCTTGGTTACGCTATTACCGCCAGAATTTGCCACCCAGATGTTAGCGCCATCAAAGGCTATTCCACGTGGTAAGAAACCCACGGCGTAAGTACCGATCACCGTTCCATCGCTTGCCCTCAATTTTGTTATGCTTTCGCTGCCTGAATTTGTCACCCAGATGTTAACACCATCAAAGGCCGCTCCATATGGGTAAAAACCTACCATAAAGGTAGAACTACTGTGGTGCGTTGTTTCATACCAGTGTTTGAGTGCTTCGAATCGTGAATCCACGGATTCCTGATTGCCTTTCGTGCCCTGTAATTCAGGGTTTCCGCCTTGAGCCACATTGTCCAAGCTGAAATTGCAAGCTTTCGAGGGTAATGAATTAACAACCATTACGTTTGCTGCCAAGCTCGTAACAGTAGTAAGTAAAACCAACGCCATGATAAAAAAAATATCCTTAAAAACTTTCATTGCTTTGCCCTTTCAGGTCCTTGTAAAATTAACAATTAACGTAGCATAACTAATAACATTTGTTTATACCATTACTTTGTTAAAAATCAGGCGGCGAAGTTTTTTCTTGAGTCGCTTAGATTTAACTTTGAAGTAATCATCAGCAAGTGTCTTGTTCTTTGATTTTGATAAAGTACTCAATGAGGATAACTCAAGCAAGGAATTGATAGCCTGCTTGAACTCGTTAAAGGTTGTAGGCTGTGTTTCAAGGATTTTATTGAGATAGGCGTTTTGCTTTATCCAGCAGGTAAGAGTCCATGCAATGAGACAGAGATTCCAGTATCGTTCAATCTTCTCAATGTGCCTTATCTGCAGGCAAGGCAACGGTAAAAGTGCTACCTTTATGTAGTTCGCTTCTTACCGTTATTGAACCATGGTGTGACTTGACGATCCACTGGCATATACTGAGACCAAGCCCGCCGCCGTCAGAATTTGCCGTACGTACCGCTTCCGCTCTATAAAAGCGATCAAATATGCGAGGAATGTCTTCCTCAGAAATGCCAATACCATTATCTTCTACAACTATCTTTACCCGACCGTTTTCTTTACCGAGTGAGAGTTTAATTGTTCCATTCTGAGGCGTATACTTCATAGCATTATCTAACAGGTTTAAAAGGAGCATGCGTATGAGCACCTCCTCCCCCTCAACAAAGGTATCTTCCGCAGTTTCTATCCATACGGAAATGTTCTTTGGCTCTGCAATGAGCCTGAGTTGCTCAGCAATATCTGTAATAACGGGATTCAGGTTCATCCGTCTCTTGTGTATCTCATATCGCCCGGCATCAGCCTTTGCCAGAACAAACAAGTTTTCTACTATCTTTGAAAGCCGCCTTAAATCCTCCAGAGTGTTAGACAGTATCTGCTGATAGCCGCAGACATCCCTTTCTTTAAAAAGGGCAACCTCTATTCCCGTCTTCATAATGGCGAGTGGTGTCCGTAATTCGTGAGAGGCATCGGTTGTGAATTGTCGGATATTGTTAAAAGAACTTTCCAAACGTGACAACATCTCGTTAACGACTCCCGAAAGCTTACTGATCTCATCCTGTGCAGGATATATTGTCAGTCTTTCCCCCAGTTGTTCGGTTCCGATTTTCTGAAGTTCTTTTATCATGCTGTCTATAGGTTTCAGCGCCTTTTTTGCCATAAAGCGTCCGCCAAACCAACTACCGATAATTGCAAAGCCTCCCAAAGACATAAGGGCAAGTAAAAAGATTTTGGGAGCGCTATCGTTGTTAACAGCAATCCCAACCTGAATTAACTGATGATTGTCATTCGTGGGCATTATAATGGTGCGTAAAAAGTGATTCTTCGAGGTTTTTATCGTCTTATACCTTACTTTTCCTGATAGGATTTCTTTTATTTGGAAATCGTTTAACGGTATTTGTTCATCTTTGATATTCCCCGACTGAAATTGAAGGTTTCCTAAATGGTCAAATATTGCAATATACTTCTCTGAAGGTCCTTCGTCTTTTTCGTTTGAGAGGCATATTACATAATCTTTAAGAGAATCCTTACTGGTTTGTGCACAAAAGGCAATACCTTCTGCTTCTTCTTCGAGTCTCACATCAACACTTTTACTATTGGCGTAAGAAAATGCAAAGTATGCCAATAAACCAAAGAGAACAAGCGTTCCTCCGAAAATGCTCGTATACCAGAAGGTAAGCTTCGTGCGAATAGTCCAGGAGCTCATGGTTCCCCTTCTTTCATGATATACCCAACTCCCTTAATCGTATGGATGAGTTTCTGTGTACGGTCCCTGTCTATTTTGTTTCTCAGACGATTTACAAAGACGTCGATTACATTGGCAAGGCTATCGAAACTATAATCCCACACGTGTTCTATAATCTGGGTACGGGTTAGTATAGTATTCAGGTTTCTCATAAAAAATTCTAATAAGGCAAATTCCTTATTGGTGAGGTCTATCGGCTGGCCATTTTGATAAAGGCGATGTGCGGCTATATCCAAAGTAAGGTCTGCAACCGTTAGCTGGGTTTGGAAACTAACCTTTCCCCTTCGAATCAACGCCCTAACTCGCGCCATTAATTCAATAAAGGAAAAGGGTTTTACAAGATAGTCATCTGCTCCGAGATCCAATCCACGCACCTTGTCTTCAATAGCATCTTTTGCTGTCAAGAGAAGTATCGGCATATTCATGCCATTTTTTCTCGCCTCTTTTAAAATCTCAAGGCCGTTTTTCCCGGGAAGTAAGATATCCAGGATAACGAGGTCATATTCACTGCTATTGAGCGTAAAGAGGCCTTCTTCCCCGTCATAGCTCACATCAACGGCAAAGTGGTTCTCTTCGAGTCCCTTTTTGATATAAGCGGCTAACTTTTTTTCATCTTCTACAATTAATATTCTCATGCACGCAAATTATACCATAGCGAGGCGTAACCGCAAAGCTCATAAGGTTGCTTAAAGTACAAAACAAAACCGCCCAAGGGCGTCTTCAGATAAAAGTAAACAAAATAGTACATACCCTCATATTACCGTGTCTCAAGGTTTATTTTTTGGATTCAGTGCAACTTGAGCATATGTATGGAAAATTTCCAAAATCAATACTAACCTCTAACAAACCTGCTCATGAGTTTATATGCGGCGGGAAGGGCGACAAGAATGACAAATGTTGAAGTAATAAGGCCGCCAATAAGGACGATCGCCATGGGCTGTTGAATCTCAGAACCTGCACCCATGCCTATTGCAAGGGGGACCACACCCACAATCGATGTGATGGCTGTCATCAACACAGGTCTCATACGGGTCTTTCCGGCTAAAAATAATGCCTCCTGGATGGGATGTCCTTCCTGCCTTAATTCGTTGATAAATTCCAGCATAATGACGCCCTTCTCTACCGTGAGACCAAAGTGTGCTACCATGCCAATCAGGGATGATATATTAAAGGTGTTTCCGGTTAAAAACAGCGCCCACACACCACCCATTAAGGCAAAAGGAATGAAGGCGATCAGGAGAAATGCCTGCCAGGCAGACCTGAATGCTGCTAACAGTAGCATAAAAATTACTATGGCAGAGATAAAAAAGATGGTCATGAGTTGATGGGTGAGTTCCTTTTGCCGTTCGTAGTTACCGCCGAAAGTGATATAATATCCATCTGGAAAGTTGAGTTCCTTTATATGACTCTGTATATCAGAGACGATGCTGCTCATGTTTCTATGGGAAATATTGCAGGTGACTTGAATCCGTCTTTGCATGTTTTCCCTCTTGATGCTCAACGGGCCTGTATCTCTCCAAATCTTGCAGATGGAAGATAATCTTACTTTGTTTCCATTTGGCGTATCAATAAGGAGAGTGCCAATCTTTTCCGGGTCATCCCGAAACCGTTCCTGAAGCCTTACCAATACGTCATACTCCTTTATATCTCTTACAACCGTAGTTACCACCCTTCCACCCATCGCCGTCTCAACCGCATCACCAATCATCTTTGCACTTAAACCATAGCGGTTTGCATGCTCGCGATCTATGAGGATATTCAATTGTATGATACCAAGGGTTTGTTCCACACCAACGTCCGTTACTCCCGGTATGTGCCGCATAATCTCGCCGAGTTGATTACCCTTTTGAACCAGGATATCTAAATCGTTGCCAAAGATATTTACGGCCAATTGTCCTCGTATGCCCGAGATGCTTTCTTCGATTCTATCGTTCAGGGGTGTTGTGAAAGTAATGATCGTGCCTGGAAAATCTTCTGTATGTTTCCTCATCCAGTCTTTTATCTCATCGATAGAGCGCCTTCTTTCCTTCCAATCGACTAACTGGATATACATTTCGCCAATATTTGCCGTTTCTGGCATCTCTGAGCCTTCGGGTCTGCCTACCCGCTGGATAACATCCTTTACATCGGGTGCTTGCTTGATAATCTGAGCTACTTTATCCGAGATGCGTGCTGTTTCCTTCAAGCTAGCGCCTGGCGGCGTTATTACTACTGCTACCAAAGCACCTTCATCAAAGGCAGGCAACAGTGAAGTGCCTATCAATGGTACAAGAAGTATTGTAATACCCAATGTTCCAATGGCTATAAGGCAGGTTAATTTTGGTCTTTGCAAGGCGGTATTGCATATTGGCAAATATCCCTTTAACGAATGTCTGGTAAGCCATCCTTCCTGCTGTTTATGGCCATATCTTATCTTTATAAAGGTATAGCATAGGATTGGTGTTAGCGTTAAGGAAAGTATAAATCCTATAAGCATGGCTACGACGATGGTAAATGCAAAGGGATAAAATAGCCTTCCCTCAAACCCCGTTAAAAACAATAACGGCGCAAAAACGGCAATGATAATCAATGTAGAAAAGGCAATGGGACGCCGTACCTCGATACTTCCCTTTAATGTAGCAGTAAATCGATCGTTGGGATTCAACAGCATATGACGGTAGATATTCTCCGTATCGACAATGGCGCCGTCAATCATTGTGCCTAAACCCACCACAATTCCACCCAGAGACATAACATTGATAGTAATATGGAACAGCTTCATACAGGCAAAGGTAATTACAACCGAAACAGGGATTATGACCGTGAGTATTAATGTGGCCCGAAGATTGTTAAGGAACGGGAGACAGACCAGGATAACAGCAATGCCGCCAATTATCATGGACTCCTTCAGGTTTCTTATGGATAAGTTAATTAACTCCGATTGGTCGAAGAATGCCTTGATTTCCACACCTGATGGAAGCATGGACTGTATTTCCCTGAGCGCTTTTTTTACGCCATGAATAACAGGCATAGTATCCACGCCGTAATGCTTTGTAACTGTGGACGTCACGACTTCTTTATTATCTGTCAATGCCAATCCCCGCCTGAATTGTCCTCCTTCCTTGATCGTAGCAATGTTTTTGAGATAGAGAGGCACACCATTTTTGGTGGCAATTGCTATGTGGTATAGGTCATTGAGATTGGTGATACGTCCCAGCCCTCGAGTTGCATATTCAATAGGGTCGTAGGGAATAATGTTGCCGGTGAAATTTTCATTGTTATCTTGAAGCGCATTCGTTACCTGGTTCATAGAGATACCCAGGAATCTCATCTTTAGCATGTCCAGTAACACCTGATATTGGCGTACCTCTCCTCCCATATTCCATACCCGCCATACGCCAGGTACAGCTAACATGCGATAGCGCACATCGTAATTAGCCAATTCTCTTAAGTCTAAAGGGGACAAATCCCCTTTGATATAATACTCAATGACTTCACCCAGTCTGGATGCTGCGTTAGACAGGATGGGCGCACGAGTTCCCAGGGGAAGTCTTGGGATGACATCGGTGAGATTTTGAGTAATTAATTGGCGTGCAAAATAATAGTCTGTGCCCCATTTAAAGGAGAGGATAACCCATGAGACACCATACATGGTGTTGGATCGTACCCCGGTGACATTGGGGGTACTCCGTAAGGCGCTCTCTATTGGGCGCGTGATGAGTGTTTCGACCTCCTGTGCCGCCAGTCCAGGGTTTTCTGTAATCACAGAAATAATAGGGGAACTCAGGTCTGGTAGAAATTCGGTAGAGGTCTTGAAAATGGATGTAACGCCCAAAAAAATGGCAAGGCAGATAAACAGGATCACCAGGAGCCGGTGTTCGAGACAATATTTTATGATACGAGAAAGCATCTCATCTACCCTCTAGTTCCTCTTCTTCTCCGCCACCTTTTGATTTAAATGTTAAATTTTTGAGCTGGTATGCACCTTCTATTACTACAAGATCCCCTTCTTCCAAACCCTGCAACACCTCCACTTTTCCATCTCTTTTAATGCCCGTTTCTATCGCACGCTTTTTAAAAGCATTCTTGTCCATAGTAAAAACAATTTTGCCAAAGTCTTCCGGAAAGACGGCTTTTTCAGGGATAACAAGGACATGTATCTTTTCATCGGTGGTAATCTGGGCAACGGCATAGGTATGCGCAGGAATATTTCCTGGGTTATCGACGATAGCACGTGCCTCGATTGTCCTAGTGTCTTGATCTATTGATGGTGAAATATAATTTATTTCTCCAGCCAAACTTTGCAAGCTATCGGACACTACAAAGAGTACCTTTTGACCTGCTTTTATTTCAGGTGTTTCTTCTGAATATACATGAATTACACCCCAGAGCTTTGAAGTGTCCACTACTTCAAATAATATGCTGCCTCGCGTGACCCACACCGTGGGATTTATCTTCCTCCTGGTTATAAGTCCATGGAACTGTGTATTGACCTTGAATATCTGCCCTACTGTTTGTGGGTTTTCAATCTCTGCCAGTATGTCTCCCTGTTTTATTATATCTCCCTGATTGCAATTTATTTTGATAACCTTGCCATCGATGGGGCTGTTAATCGAAATTATCTTCGTCCGGTCAAAATCTAACTCAGCCGGCAATTCAACAATTCTTGAAATGGTTTCTCTTTTTACTTCGATGGTTTTTATACCCGCCATTTCCTGCTCATGTTTATCCAACTCCAACAAATCAGAATGTTTCTCTTCCTGTGTTGTTTTATATGCCGATTTTTCTTCTAAGGGTTCTTTCCCCGCAAGTTTTTCTGCAATTTCACGCTGACTTTTCGAACAACTGGTTAAACATAATGAGGCTAAAATTACGGCTAATAATGTTACGACTCGAAATATAAATCTTAAAGGGTGGCATGGACAAACTTGTTTGTCCGTGCTTAACTTGTTGTTCATGGTAAATTTCCTCCGATAGCCTTTCCCAGTTGTGCTTCAGCAATATGCAAATCATAAAGGCTTTGATAATAGTTGAGCATGACCTCCAGATAAGTCCTCTGTGCATCGACCACGTCTAAGAAGTTTAGAAAACCCTTTTCAAAAGATTGCCTGATGATATTCCGGGTGTTGGCTGTTTTTGTGAGAATGCCTTCTTGATAAAAACGAACTGTCTTTTGTGTAATGGTATCTTTATTAAAGGCATCCAGCACTTCCTGCGTAATATCACGTTGAACTTGCTTCAAAAATTCTTCGGCGCCTTTCTTCTCACCTTTGGCCTGGGCAATTGCCCCTTTCTTTCGATCCCAGATCGGCATGGGTACAGAGATTGAAAATTCAGCTACGGGGTTATTATCCGGATTGCCTAACGTTTCCAGGCCACCTGCAAGGCCGACATCTACATCTGGTTTTGCAGAAAGTTTATTCAATGCAACATTATAATCCAAACCCTTTATCCGGTGCATCTGGATTAAGATCGCAGGATGCCTATTCATAGCACTTCTTATGAGGTCGTCACATGATAGATCTGAGTGTGGGAGATAGGAGGCGATATTACCCTGGATATCAATAGGACTATCCTGAGGGTTGTTGATGAGAATATTCAATTGCGACTTTGCCAGATTCAGGAGACCTTCAGATTCTTTTAGTAATTTTTCAGACTTGATGAACTCAACGCTTGCCTTGGCTACATCGAAATCCCCTCCCAACCCTTGTTTTAAGCGATGATTCACGAGTTCGAGTAAACCACGAGTAACTGCATGATTTCCCTGATAGAGCGAAAGATTTTTACTGGCCTGCAGGATATCATAAAACACTTTTTTTAGCTTATAATTTACGCCTATCCTTGTGCCTTCCAGAGTAAGTTTCAATATCTCCACGTTCTCCAACGCAATGCTTTTACGTGTCGACCGTTTACCGGGATATTCAAATCGCTGAGTAAATCCTAGCATGGTCTTTGCCGTCTCATTACCCGGGGAATAATCTTCTACCCTTATATTTGCGTCTGGATTTGGTGCAGTTCCTGCCTGAATAACAGCCCCTTTAGCCGCTTCTATACGCTCCTCTAATGAGCGAATTTCGGGATTTACCTGCAGGCCTATCCTAAGGATTTCGTCAAGGGTTAGCCCTTTTGCATAAAGGGTGCTGGTTATTGATAAAAAAAGAAATGCAGATATCCATAACCAAAAGGAGAATAATTTACTATAGTCATGGAATATATTCTTCCGTCCCACTTTCATAGTTAAATTATACCGTGCGGTATATGAACGGGAGATGAACGCAAAATTAATTTTTTGTAATCTTGCACAATTGAAGGTTGGTGCACGGTGCGCTACTTTTTTTATAAATTTTGTTTGACAAATAATTGAATACCTTGTAAACTTCTTTCACATATTAGATATCAAGGCGATGGAGTTCGCCCACCTGCTACGTTGTAGCTGATAACTCCTATTGAAGCTAGATGTTTCGATAGGAGTTTTTTTATTGATAAAACCCCTGTCGAAGCCAACGGTTTTGACAGGGGTTTTCTGTTTTCGCCCCTGTTCAACTTTTATTAGGAGGGGTGAAATGGAAAAGGTTATTGGCATTAGGGATCTCCGGAATGCCGGGCTATTAGGCGCTGAGTATACAGAATTAGATTTGTACGATGCCTTTATGATGTACTTGATTGTAAATAACACGTCAAATAATGACCGCATTGTTTTACGAAACGGTAATTATACGCTCGATACTAAAAGCTGTTTTTGTTAGGATATTTTTTCAGGCGATGGAGTTCGCCTAACTGCTACACATGTAGCTGATAACTCCTATTGAAGCCAGATACTTCGATAGGAGTTTTTTTATTGAAACCTCCTGTTGAAGCAATAGTTTTGACAGGAGGTTTTTTGCTAAACAGTACCCTTATCTTGAATAACTTTTCTATGAATGGAGGTCTTTTATGAAAAAGATAGAGGCGATAATCAGACCTGAAAAGTTTGATATGGTCAAGGATGCCCTAACGGAATTGGGCTACCCAGGAATGACCATTACAGAAGTAAAGGGTCACGGCAATCAAAAAGGTATCAGCGAGATATGGCGGGGAAGAAGATTTCGGATTGATCTAATATCGAAAATGAAGATCGAAATTACCGCCAAAGATGACGATGTGGAGAAGATTGTTAATACTATTATTGAAGAATCCCAGACAGGAAGTATCGGTGATGGAAAGATATTCGTGTTTGATGTAGAAAATGTGTATCGCATTCGTACGAGCGAGTCGGGAGAAGCCGCAATCTGACTAAACGTACAATGTGGCTTTTCGCTGATATCCTCTTGGCAAAACATCATCAACAATTATAAGGAGGTCGTGTATGTTAACAAACACTTTCTTTATATGTCCAAAATGTGGTAACGTTGAAAAATTTAGAGTGTTTACAAGCAACGTTCAAGTTATCAGCCAATCTTCGGAATTGAAAATGCGTATCGATGAAAGTAACGTTATGCCCAATTTACGAGGATATGACAATTATATTGAATGCCAGATGTGTTCTAAAAAATTAGAGTACGACCTGGCGATAGACATCGGCAAAAAATATCTTCAAAAAAGCATGCGCCTTTATAAATAAAATCTTTGCTATGGCAGAAGAGCGTAATTTCACAAAAAATATGCAAACCATGAATACAGACACCGCATATTCACCTCCACAAACCGCAGTTATCGTTGAAAATAAGGCTGTTGCAAGGGCGAA
>Ga0209641_10001295_pt1 | contig 22518 bp, 25 predicted proteins | sample RifCSP16_1_FD_184022 | JGI IMG/M metagenome (GOLD analysis project Ga0209641, IMG submission 184022) | Soil microbial communities from Rifle, Colorado - Rifle CSP2_sed 16_1 (SPAdes) (version 2) | ecosystem: Environmental > Terrestrial > Deep subsurface > Rock core/Sediment | place: Rifle... | reverse complement strand
AAGTAAAAGCAGAGGAAGAACCATTATGGCCGTAATATTGTGCGACGTAAATAGGGGGGAGGCGGAGATTGCAAATCCCAGGACAGCCTTTTTTTTACCTTCGACCATACGATATGAATAAAGAAATATAAACGGAAGGATTGTAAATGCAGCCAGCTCCCCCACCGCTCCCCGAACGTACATATCGACAGCCCGATAAGGTACATAAATATAAAAAAGTGCGCTTAAAAACCCTCCTCCCCTCCCCCAAAGAGTACTTCCCAGAAGATACATTCCCCAGGCTGAAATTATCACTGTTAATACAAAAAAAGCTTTAACACTATCAAGATATGAAAATCCTAATAAGTGAATGCCTTCCATAAGATAGTAAGGAAGCGGCGAGTAATAATTAAATTGGGGATAGCCGTAACCGTAACCCATATCAGGAACCCACCTGCAGGGAATTTGTGCGTCTTTAATACACTTATCCATCTGCAGTAACCTCATAACCTGCATATCGTCATGCATAGGAAAAAAACCAGACCTAAAAAGCGTGGAAAAAGCAGGAATTGTCATTATTAGAAGTAAAATAAAAAGCGTTTTTTTTCTAAACATAGCTCTAATTATATTTCCCTAAAAAATCATTCACACTTATAGATAATAAATCCTTTAAAGACTCTATTATCACCGTTTTAAGAACAACTCTGGTATCTTCTCGATTCTTCCACTCAACTGGAATTTCGGTTAATTTATATTTAAATTTTTTTGCTAAAAAAAGAATCTCGGAGTCATACGCCCAACGGTTAATAAGGGTCTTTTTAAAAATATATTTTGCTGCATTTTTTTTAAACCCTTTGAATCCGCAGGTAAAATCTGCTAATTTTACACCAGTTACTAATTTTGTAAGATGAGTATATCCCCTTCCCATAAATTCTCGAAGTATGGGTTGATGAACAAGTATCTTGGCTCCTTGGATTCTTCTTGATCCGATAACGACATCGGATTTTTTTAGAGCATTGAGAACTTCATCAACTTTTCCTATATCAACTGACAAGTCTGCGTCACTAAAAATAATATAGTCTCCGCGAGACTTATACACTCCCTCCTTCAAAGCTCCGCCTTTCCCGCGATTTATTTCATATCTGACAACTAAAACTTTTTCTTTGTTGAATTTTTTAGCTTTAAGAGAAGTTTGATCACTACTTCCGTCATCTATGACAATTACTTCCCAACTGTATTTCTTTTTAGATAAAAACTTTAGTACTTTTTCAAGGGTGTTTTCAATTATTTTTTCCTCATTGTATGCAGGAATCAATAAACTAAGTTTAATTTTGTCAGACATGAATCAATTGTACCTCAGGCAATTATCGCAGATATAAGAGGTAGGGGTCAAAAAACCTAATCCGTCACTTCAAAAAGGTATAGAGATTCGCGGGAGCCGTCGGGTCGGAAGGCTTTGGAATAAACTGCGACAAGTTCCAATCCCAACTTTTCAGGATCAGCTTTCAATCTTGAACTATTGATAACTAAATAAGTTTTATTTCCAGCTCTTTTTGACTCAACAAGCTGACTTGGTAATTCACTAATATCAATACCAACTCCGATAATAGTAATTTCGGGTAAATCATTAAAGTATGCTTGGAGTCCGTCAGGTAGTGGACCAAAATATCCTTCTGTTCCAACAACGATTTTCTTCTCAGGCTCATGTTGATATTCTTCCCTTATTATTTCGGCAGCTTCTTTTATCCCAACCCCTGCCGTCCATTCTTCCAAATACCCGGATCGTTCACTTCTCGGTAGCGGCGCAGCTTCGACATTCGTAAGAATCAAATTGTCTATCCATAAAGATCGAAATACAAAAAATATAAATAGAATTGTAAATAAATGCGTGTATTTATGAGTAAGTAAGGGAGATGCCGCAATAATTGTCAGCGGAGGAATTATAAAAACCAGATATCTGGCTGTGAATACCTTTGCAAATTCTGCTGAAACTAAAAGGGGTATAAATGCCCAGATTAAAAGAAGTAACATCTGCTTCGGAAACTTCTTTAAATTAAGAACTATGCCTGCTATTAATAGTATAGGCAAAGGACTCGGCCCCAATTCCCAGAACCACTCCAAGCTTCTTCGAAGAAATGGAATAAAAGGACCAAATGGATTAGCCAAAACATGGCTTATCGGATAAACGTAATCCTGATTTCTCAAAGCCAGCATATGAAAACTTTCGCCCAGTCGTAAAATGTTGTACATTCCAAAAGATATTAAATAAGTAACAAGTAACAAAAAGATTAATCTTCCAAAATGATTGATTCTATACCTTTTGCCTTTTGGTAAAGAAGAAAGTAGCCAGGTGGTCGGCAATAAAATTGCAAAAAATGATGCTGGAGATTTCGTAAGCAGTGCACCCCCTAATGCAAAACCCGTAAGCATTGCAAAATCGAGCCTTTTTGATTTCGCGGTCAGCACTCCGAAATATAATGTCCAAACTCCAAACATGGTAAGCATGGAGTCAACAAGCGCCATTCTGTCGAAAAATAAAGAATAAGGAGATATCGCGTAAATGAACGAGGCAAGCAGCGCTACTTTCCTGCTCTTAAATAGATAATAGCTAAGCGCAAATATTCCCATTAGCGTTCCCATGCCATAAAATACCGAAGTCAATCTACCAATAAATAAAGGATCGGAAAAGCGTCGTACTAAAAACATTAGAACCCACATAAAAAGAGGTTGCTTTCCGTCTGATAGAGGCAAAAATCGAAGTCCGGGCTCGGCTCCCATCACCTGCGCCCACCTTATATAAATCGCTTCATCTCCGAATATCGGTAAGGCGGTTAAGTTGTACAGTCTAAGAAAAAGCGCCAAAATAAAAATTCCTAATCCTATCAGGATTGTATTTTTCCACTCTTTCCAAACTTTTAATTTATAATTGTAATTTTGCATTATTAACTTTAAACTTTTAATTAAACTTTGTATTTCCCCAATATCGCATTAATTCTCACCCTCATCAAATCCCTCAATCCTTCCCACGAGTCTTTAATTGGATTAACTTTAGTTCCTTCCTGATGCTGCCACTCAACTTTTACTTCAGCTACTTTGTAGCCTAATTTTCTTGCTATATAAAGAATCTCTAAATCAAAACCAGCTGAAACAGACGCACCTTCTGCTTTCATCTTTTCACTAAATATCATCATTGCCTTGAATATTTTTGTTGCAGCATCACTTTTGAATACCTTAAACCCACATTGAGTATCTTTATATGGAAGTCTTAGTACGATTGTTCTTACCAGCATAAAACCATATGCCATCATTTTCCTGATCAAAGGAGCCCCTTTTCTTCCGATTCTTGATCCAATTGCAACATCCCAACCACTATTAAGTCTCGGTAAAAGCTTTTCTAACTGATCCAGTGGCGTTGCCTGATCCATATCCGTGAACAATATCATTTCACCTTTGGCAGCAAGAACTCCAGCAATAACAGTACCCCCTTTCCCCCTATGTGGTTCTCTGAGTACTCGAAAACCTTCATGTTTTTTGGCAAATTTATCCGCTAAATCAGCCGTATCGTCAGATGATCCATCGTCGACTATAATCACTTCCCAGCTATATCTTTGATCACTTAAGTAATCCCATACCCAAGCTAAAACCCCCCGTTTTAAATTAGCGTGCTCATTGTATGCAGGAATCACAATAGTAAGGAATGGTTTTTTCATATTCTTTTCCTTCTTTGAACTGTTATTCCTCCAAACCTCGCTTCCTTCTCAACTATCGTACTACTCTCGTACTTTGTTAGCCAAGCAGAAAGTCGTTCCGGATGCGGTGGATCAAGCTCATACAAAACATAAACTATTGGAAGTTGGGGTTCGTAAACTAAACCACAGAGTTCAATATCACACGCCAGTTTACCCTGCTTTTGTCGAAGTGTTCCTTGCCATAAGAATAAATAATCATATGCATGAGGAATCACAGGCGGAACATACACATCTACATTGAATTGTCCTTTGGTGTAAGCATCTTCAAAAACCCAATTCACTGCGGCCAATTCATTCCCCAAAACGATTGTACTAGCGCCATCCAATTTATCGGTTAATCTCGCTTTTAGAAGCGTAGCGTTGTCAACTATAAAAATGTAAAAAAATATCACTACAAACAACTTGCCTAATCTATATCTCCAAAGGCGACCAAGAACTATCGCAAAAAGTAAAATAAAAATCAAATAATATCCGGTTAAATAATAATCGTATATATTTCCAAAATTTCCTTGAAAAAAAACTAAACCGATAATTGGCGAAAGAAGAAAAATTAAAATAACTTTAAGCTCTACCTTCTTAATCAGTTTTGGCAATAAAGCCATAAAGGATGCGGCAATCAAAAAAAGTATTGCATTTTCAACATTGCCTCTATTTGGGAAAATCTTACTGGAAAAAACGTCGTAATAAAATTCAAACCTTTCTGATATAACCTGCCAAAAAGAAAGTTTAAAACTATTGTCATTAATTAAAAATAATTTGATATTATCAGTAAGAATTCCATTGTGTCTTAAATCAAATACAACAAGCGGCGCAACAGTTATTAGGATCAGTCCAATGGAAGCTAAAATAACTAATTTAGCTGGTAACCTTTTACGCTGCCAGAAAACAATAATAGCTATTGCCAAAAAGTAAAAAATCTCTCCGGATGATCCGAAATGAAATAAGGACAATCCCGCGAGAAAGGAAATTGAAAGCCAAGCCAATTTTTTCCCCTTAATGACTAGAATTACGCTCGATAAAAGAAGTAGGCTTAAAAGAAGCATGGGGGTCGGATTTGATAGCCACCTGGAAGCTAAAACAATGTTAAAAGAAAAAGAAGCTAAAATCACGGCAAAAAGCCCTGTAATTCTACCTTCTATCCTCTTACCTAAATAATAAAGAATAACTATGGCAACTACAGTTGTAACCGCCAAAAAAATTGCCGGCCAAACCGGATCTCCTCCTCCGACTAAATAAAAGGGAGCAATAAGATAATAATAAAAAGGTCCCCGAAATATGCCTTCAATTCCGGTAGTCGGTCCGATCAAGAAAGTTTTCCCTTCGTGCCAAAGTCGCCAGACTACCATAGCGTCTCTCCCCTGGTCAAAATAAAATCCAAGAAGAGCTTGGGTTCGGTAAACTCGTACAAATAAGGAAAGCAAAAGTATAGTAGAAAGTAGAATGTAGATAGCAGGATGAGATTTGATTTCTTTTAAAAAATTACTTTTTAGATTTTTCAGCATGCTTTCGTGCTTCCTCAAGAACTCTTTCAACAGCTTTTTCAAATTCCAGATTTTCTATACTTGCCCCAGCTGCAGATTCGTGACCGCCGCCACCTAACTTTACAGCTAAGCCGGAGATGTCGTAACCTTTCTTTGACCTCAAACTAACTGAGATCTTATTCTTGCTATCTTCAACTATTATTATGCCAAAGTTTGCTCCATGAACACTTTGAGCAAAAGCACCAGCTACCATGCTTTTTGCATCATAAGGGCTTCCGTACTCCTTAAACTTTTCATAAGGTATCGCTGACCAAATAAATTTATGCTCTTCGTCAAACTCCATCAAATGGAGTATCTCACCATAAAATTGTAAAGCATTAAACTCCATATCAAAATAAATTTTTGAAACTATTAAATTGTTATCTGCTCCTAATTCAGTCAATTTTGAAGCGATTTTGAAAGTTTGAGAGGTAATTCCCGGATACCTAAAAACACCGGTATCGGATATTATTCCGGTAAGAAGCGCCAAAGCTATATCTTTATCTATTTCAACGCCCCAATCGGTGAGTATCAGATACAAAAGTTCTGCGTTCGAAGATATTTCAGACCTTATCAGATTGATTTTGCCAAATTTCTCATTAGTTATATGATGATCTATAGCAATTATTGGAATGTTTGGAAGAGGAAAGTTCTCATCTGCCGAAACTATTTGCCAACTCCCTGAATCCTGAGTAATAAAAAGGTCGTATGGAGTAAAATCAAAATCAGAAAAATTAACCGTTTTTATTTTATCTGCATTCTTTAAAAACTTTATATAGTCAAAAATTGGATTGGGACAAATAATTTCAACATTTTTCCCCATATTTTTTAAAACCATATATAATGCCAGTGCGCTACCTATTGAATCCGGATCAGGTCCTTTATGACAATTAAGCAAAATATTTTTTGCTTTTTTTATTTCAGCTAATATTCTTTTAGATTCTTTGAAGTTTGTGTTCATTGAGTGTGACCTAATTTATATAACAATACTCCGCCAACTTCCAACGTATCGTCAATTTTTTTCCAACCGAAATTTGCAATTTCGGCCTTAGGGTGATTTAAGGGGTCGCATTTTTCCCTCGGCAATTCGCAAACTACAAAAAGCTGATCCGTGACTGTTTCCTCATACCTCTGTGGGTCAATTATAATAAAAGGTGCATTCCATCTTTCTAGGTAGTACTGGTACGCACCTTCATAATTTCTCTCGGCAATAACTGCTAAATTAAATTTCTCATTACCTGCCTCATTCATAATTTTCTCGGAAACTTCAATCGAGCGTTGCAATTGGCGATTCGGAGGGTACCTAAGTGGATTATTATGCAAGTTCGCACTTATTAAAAAATAAAGAATGATTGAAATTCCAAAGAATGTCGGAAACGATATACTTTTCCTCCCCAAAGCGAATACCTCTTGAATTAGTGCACCTATTAGCAAAAATGGTGCAGAAAAGAAAAAACCGTAATAGTGATCGTAAATTTCCTGTTTATATACTCCTAAACCAATTAAAGCAACACCTATCCAAACAAATATGAGAAGGTAAGCTTTTATTCTTTGCCTAGCCGCCGGATCTTTTGAAAAATTTGACTTAAAATATGCCAATAAAAAAGAGCCCCCTACCAAGAAAGTAAGTACTTTAGAATAAATACTTCCGGCAAATTCACTGGTTCCCGCAACCAATCGTGTGACCATCTTAATAAATATTTCTGGAATTTCAGGTAATGCTGTCCACGGACGCGCGGAAACTGTAGTTTGGCGCTGGGTAAAGAATATTTTAATTGCCTCAAAGTTTCGCCAATCGTGCCGAGCATCGAAGATGATTAATGGTGACATGAGTACAACGAACAGGATAGTAGCATACAAGGTATAGGATAAAAATTTTCTTATACCTTGTTTCTTGTTTCTTATACCCTTAAGAGTAAATAACCAGAAAAGTCCAATAACAGGAATTAACAGCAATCCTAAATAGTGCGACTGAAGTACAAAAGCCATAGATATTCCAGAAACTATTAACCATTTAAACTTCTGTTTCTCCCAGAATTGCCAAATTGAATAAATTGTCAAAAGGGAAAATATGGGCATAATGTTGGGATTCCACGAAGAGCGTGAATAAATAATAACTGTGGGGGATATCGCATATAACCCAGCCGCTATCAGCGCACCCCATGCCACTCTTTCAGGTTCCAAACCTTCTTTGTAAAACCACTCACGGGTTACATACCAGACTGAAAATATTGTTACTACTCCCAAAAGGGCAACCATTACAGCCGGTCCAATTGGCGAAAAGTTAGCCAAAAGCAAAGCGGGTGCCATCATATAGTAATAAAGCGGCCCTAAATATATATTTCCGATAGAAGTACCTGGTCCTACTAGAATTGGGTCGAAATCAACCAGAAGCCTCCTAACCACAAGGGCGTCCCTTCCCTCATCCCCCAAAAAAGTCATATACTCCGAAATCCGATATAATCTAAAAAAGGCTCCTAGTATTAAAATTAAACATAAAAGTAAAGCCTCTAGCTTATTTTTCAAAATCCAAAATCGGATTTCTGTGATTAGTGATCGGTGATTGGTGATTAGTGAAGTTGTTGCCATAATTTGAATAAGTCAATAAAACTTTTTATAACAACTTTAAGATCAGCTCCTGTTTGTTTTCCAAAACGCCTCGGATAATGGTGTACACCTACTTCAGCGAATTTAAAGCCCAGCTTTTTTGCCTTCACCAACATCTCGATTTGCGTAACCTTTTCCTCGCCAATAAGAGGTTGAACAGAATTGAAAACACCTTTCTTAATCAATTTAAACCCGCAGGAATAATCGGCTACATTAAGTCCCCATAAAATGCGAGGAATCAAAAACCAAATAAATGCCCCTGCCCTCCTTATAAAGGAGTCTGCTCTTTTTATTCTATAACCCAAAACCAAATCAGCACTTTCAGCTTTCTGTTTCCCAATAAACTTCGATATCTCTGAGAAATCAAACTGTCCATCGGAGTCTGTGAAGCTAACCCATTCGTATGAAGAATTTTTAAACCCTGTTTTTAGTGCTCCTCCATAACCTTTATTAATTGAGTGATTAATCACTCTTATTCGTTTGTCCTTTTTCGCCAGATTCACGGCCACTTCTTTGGTTTTATCATATGAGCCGTCATTTACGATTAGTATCTCCCACGTAATTGCTACCCTTTCTAAAACTTTTTTTGCGTCTAAAACTACTTTTTTAATATTCTCTTCTTCGTTATAAGTAGGAAAAAACAAAGAGAGCTCGGAAATTTTAGTCATGTAGTCAAAGTCTATCACAAACAAATTTGAATCTGCTAATAGCTTGGTTCACTCTTGAATTAGCCTTGTGGTAGAATTAACCTAACAGTCAGTAAAAAATGAAATTTAAAAAGTACATTTTGCCTCTTATTCTATTTACGATAATACCAACTATTTTAATTTGGCTTCCCTTTTTTTTTAAACTAGATACTTTTTGGGGTATTCCACTCCCACAACAAGGAATGGCTACAATTGCAGCTAATTACGACGGGCCATTGTATCTGGTTGTAGCTAAAAGTTTATACAACAGTGAGTTTATTCGCTTAAATTACTCTTTCCCCCTTCCTCTTGAATATTATGCAGCTCATTTTCCCTTATTCCCGATGTTAATTAGGTTATTTGCACCGCTTGCCGGATTCCCCTACTCCATGCTATTTGTAACAGTTGCGTCATCATATTTACTTATTTTTTATTTCTATAAACTAATCAAAGGGCATGTTAGCGAAAATAACGCTTTGTGGGTTACATTCGTTTTTAGTCTATTTCCGGCACGATTTCTAATTTCACGGTCGGTTGGATCACCCGAACCTCTTTTTATGGCAGCATTAGTTGCATCAATTTATTATTTTAGGAATAAAAAGTATTTTTTTGCAGGTATAGCAGGAGCAATAGCTACACTCACTAAGTCGCCGGGAATTTTATTATTCATCGTCTTTCTAGGTTATATAATCAGCTCTCAACTTAAAAATATTGCACTTTTACCAACCAGGGCGTGGATTTCGAAATTACAAATTGGAAAAATTTATCCAATTTTATTTATACCAGTCGCACTTTTTTCCGTATTTTTTCTTTACTCAAAAGTGTTCGGAAACTTTTTCGCGTATTTTAATTCAGGAGACAATATCCATATATTTTTTCCGCCGTTTTCAATTTTCAACTACTCTGCCCCTTGGGTTGGAACATCCTGGCTTGAAGAAGTTCTTTTAGTTTATTTGATCGGAGGCTTAGGTCTTTTAAATTTAATTGAAAAAAGGCAGTATTTATATGCTTGGTTTGTCGGAGTTTTTTTTACATCAATACTTTTTGTTTCTCACAGAGATATAGTGAGATACGCTCTCCCTATATTGCCTTTTTTATTTGTCGCATTCTCTGAAACCGTTGTTAAAAAACAGTTTAAGTTTCTTTTCGCGCTGCTTCTCATTCCAATATATCTTTTTTCTCTTTCATTTATCTCCCAGAATGTAATGCCCATTCCCGACTGGGCTCCTCTTTTGTAGACCCCCTTGAAAGTATAAAATAAAGAAAGATGGCAGATGAAGTAACTGTACAGGAGGAAATAAACGAAACCGATTTTAAGATTGTAAATCCCGAACGATTTGCGTCAACCGCCACTGTCTTTCGCCGGAAACTCGAAGCAAATGGTTATAAGAGTATTGACGAACTCATAGAATCGGTGGTTGCGCTGGAGTCAGAATTTAACTCTCCTTTAATTTCAGATCGCGAATTTGAAATTTTGTGTTTTGCTTCATATATTCTTGGGGTTACTAAGAAGAATGTTGATACTAAGAAAGGTTTGTTACCGACTCAACCGGAGGCAGTTAGAAAAGCAAGATTAGAGGCGATAGAGCTTCAGCAAAGGGCGGTTAGAATAGTACTATCTAATTGTGACGTTAAAACAGGCAGATATGATATAGGTTTGGCAAAACACTTCCTCACAATATCAACTGTGTTCGCAAAATATTTTCAAGAGGATTCGGATATTAGTGACGTTGGAGTTCAAACAGAGTCTGGTTTTTTAAGGGGTGTCCGCGGAATGATTACTGCCGCACTTCTTTTTGATTCAGCAGGTTGGAAAGTGAACCTACCTCCCGCCGAGGAAGATTTATTGAGAAATGTCGACCTTATTGTTATTTCCCCTCATGGAAAAGCTTTTGAAATTGACGTTACTGCAAAAAGACCGCAAAAAGGCAGTTACAAAGAACCTTTTTATGTTGAGAGGGACAGGGGCAGAATTAGATTAAACGTCCCGCCATTAAGCTATACTGCGTCAGAGGGTTTTTATAAAAAAGATATTTCCCGGGCTATCGGTTTTCCAAGCGAGGAAACTATTCAACAGTTTAAAAAATTACTGGCTAAATAAAATGCCTAAAAGAGAGCAACATATTGACCAATTAACCGAACTTTTTAAAAAAGAGCAGGGTGAAACAGTTACCCATCAGGTAATTCTTTCTTTTGTGGAAAATCCGCAAAAGTTTCAAGTTAAAACGAAACCAGAGCAGTTGGAACTACTTTTATTGATGGCGGATCATTTGAAAACGTGTACAGAATGTATGGAGAAAATCCGCGAGGAGCTTAAGTCTGAATGAAGCCTTTATGTTTGGGGAGACTTCATGTGTATATTGACAATGTAAGTTTATAATGTACAATTGAAAATAACATGAATGTAATTAACTCAACAGTACTCCGTAATAACTTATCAGATTCTTTAAAAGAGATTGAAACGAAGAAGAGATTTTTGTTAGTGGCAAAAAGAGGCAAAATAACATCCGCTTTAGTTAACCTCGACTTATTTGAGGACCTGCTTGAGATTGCAGATAGTAAATATCTAAAAAGTATTAAAAAAGCCAGAGAGGAATATAAAAAGGGAAATATTTTTACACATACCGAAGTCTTCGGAGATGTCTAATGGGTTTCAACCTCGTTTATACAAAATCTAGTGTTCGTGATATCAAAAAACTTGATAGAGTTGTAAAGAAAAGAATAAAGAAAAAGATCGAAGTCTATTCAAAGGATCCAATAAAACACGCAAATCTCCTAATTGACTCAAAATTAGGAACTTACCGATGGCGAGTTGGAAATTACAGAATAGTTTTTGATTTAGCGGGTAAAGATATTATTATTTTAAGGGTCAGACACAGAAGAGAAGTTTATAAGTAATCTCAATTCATTCTTCTTATTGTTTTCTCTTTTACCCTTTACCTTTCACCTTTTACCCTATTCTTGCTAAACTGCGGCTATAATGGCTAAACTGAATAATTATGCTATTGACCTGTGTATTTTCACTTGTTTTAATTAACCCATGGTAAAGAAAAACAAAAATGAACCTGTTACATTTGAGTTGTTAACTCAATTTTACTCTGATTTCTTAAAACCTCAGTTTGAGAAGTTAAATAAGAAAATGGATAAGGGATTTGATGTTTTGAAAAAAGCTATAATAAAAAATAGCGATGACATACAAGGATTAACAGTAGAAATGAGTTATATAAAAGACGAAATCAGTGGATTAAAGGCAGACATATCTGATATTCCAACAAAGAAAGAATTTAATCTACTTAAAAGAAAAGTTGATACCCTCCAAGCTTCTTAATCATCAATCATCAGCCATAAATTTCTTTTACCCTTTACCTTTCACCTTTTACTCTATTCTTGCTAAACTACGGACAGTTACAACATTTTTATGCTGGAAATTTTAAGAACAGTACTTCCTGAGTACAAAGAGAGTAATCAAGGAGTATCTTAATTAACGTTTTTGTTAAAAAAAGAGTATGGCTTCAACTAATAAAACCGAAAAGTTTTTTAATAACTTATTACTTCTAGCTCTTGTTCTTGGACTATTTGCAGTCGGCGGGTATATATTAACACAGGACATTCCCTTTTGGAGTCTTTATTTAGGGATAGCTGCAATTCAAATCGGTATAGTTTTATCCGTTTTTAGTTTTGACATAATTTCCAGGCGTGCATCAAAGACAATCACCGAGGAGTATAAAGCTATACAATGTCTTGTTTGTAATGATCTAACATATGTACCTAAATATAAAAAAGTTACAATTTGCGATAAATGTGAAGTAAGAATAGCTACGGCCGTTAAACCCTTGATTGCCATTTTTGTCGGGCTTGTTTCAATAGGGTTAGCTTTAAACTTAACTCAATCTAATCAGGATATAAGAAGGCAGGCCAAAGTAATTGAAGTAGAATATATTTGTGAACCTGGGAACTGGTTACCCGCAGTTTGCAGTTGCGGGATAGAGAGCCAAGAAATTTGTAAACAGGGTGAATTTTCCAAAGAATGTTCAGACGGAAAAATCTACTGTTGTACACCTGACTCTAACGTTAAGTCTTCTTGGACTTGTGAGGAGCTTCAGTAAGGTATCAACCATTACTAATTCATAATATATTATTTTTACCCCGAATTTTTTTATAATCCTGAGTGGAACGAAAGGCCCAGAACTTCAGGCTTAAGTGCAATCGAAGGACTGGATTATTTAGCTTCAGGTTCGGAAATGAAGCTTGCAACGTGGCGAAGCTTTACATGGCTTGCGGCGTGAGCTTTGTATTCAATGCTCTTACGCTGTAAAATACGGCCATGTCCGCAAGGCCAGAGCAAGAAGAAAGCTTGAATGAACAGTTGGAGGCCCTTAGGGCCAGAGAAAAAGAATTGTCGGAAAAGTTAGAAAGTGCAGAAGATTTTGGCGAGACTTTTTGGCAGCTAGAACAAGTAAGAAACGAGATAGAAGAGAGAATTGCTAAAATACCGTCCTCAGGTACTCAAGGAATGACTGGCGAGGGTTCTATAAAATCAAGAAGAGGCCCCGAACCTGGCAGGTGGAGAGAAAAGGAGGATTAAATTTGTGCTAAAATACGGGCAGAATGGATTATTTTGTTAGCCGTTTGATTTTATTAAAAAATCGCATCAGGAAAAAACTCCGCGAGCATATTCAAAAAGAGAAGGCATATATCAAAAAGTTACTTTTTCCCCTGAAGCTTTTTCCGATAAAACTTCTTGTCTACTTCATTTACTACCCGTTGAATATTACATACAAAATAATCGTTGCATCGTTAAAAATAGTTCTTGATATGATTGTTTTCCCCTTCAAAGGCCTAAAAAATTTCTTAAAATCAATATTTATTATTGGCCTGTGTGCTTATATATTTGCCTCGCTTTTTGTAATTGTTGATTACTTAACTAAAGAATACGGCTATATCGGTAAATTTTTTTGTTCCTGGGAGTCGAATCGCAAACTGAAAAACTCTGTAGTGAGAATTGTCGGGGGATACTCAGAAGGCTCCGGATTTTTTATCGCTGACGACCAAGTTATCACAAACTTCCATGTAATAGCGGACGAACCTAGTCCAAAAGTGATCTTTCCCGATGGGCAGTTTGTTACACCTCTGAAAATTGCTGGGGATATGAATGCTGATTTGGCGATAATATACATTGAAGAGAAACATCCCGAGATGGTATTGAAGTTATTAGAGCCTTACGGATTAACGGAGAATGAAAAACTAATCTCTGCGGGTTATCCTATGGGAACTGAACTAACCGGCGAGGCGACAACGGTAAAAGGTAGTTTTATAGCTTTTCGACAATCCAAATATTACCCCGTTGCCTATTTGCATACAGATATTAATGTGGTTGAAGGAATGAGCGGCGGTCCCTTGGTAGACCAATGCTATAAGGTTGTAGGTATAAATACATTGAGCTTGTCAGGGCAATCTCTTTTTGTCGCAGCAAGTGACGTACAAAGGCTGTTGCCAAATTTTACTGATCAGGAAATTGCCAAGATTGAAGTAGACCCATCGCTTTCCCCGGAAGAAGCAGTAAAAGCTTTTTACACATACCTTAAAGCAAGAAGGATGGAAGACGGATTTAATCTTTTATCCGAAGCTTATCTTCAGAAAACCGACTATGAAGAGTGGACGAATAGATTTAATGACATTCTGGATGTACAAATTTATTTATCCGAACCTTACGAAAATTCAAGAGACACTGTATTTGTAAAATTCTCAACAAAAAATTGGAACGACGGAGAGGTAGATTATCACTACTACGAAGGCACCTGGCAAACGGTTGAGGAAGATGGTGTTCACAAAATGTATAGAAGCAGCATTAAGGAGGTATTTGAACCTACTTGGGAATGGTTTTACGAATAAAACTTTCTAAACTTTGTAACAAATTTAGCTTCAAGCACGAAAAGGTGCTAAAATACGGGTATGAGTGAAAGGTTAATAATCGATGACCCATTGAGACGAGTAGAGGAAGCCGTAAAAAAGTCTTTGCGTGATATTGAAGAGAGGTCCAAAAACCCAGGCCTGTTAGATAGAATTAAACTGCCTGTGAATAGATTGGTTACGGATACATTCGTAAGGCTGCTGAATATGACTCCAGATGAGATTGCAAAAATTAGAGAATCTTAAATAGACTGCTCCTAACTGATTTCTCAAGAAGTGCCAATTTTTCTGGCAAATTTAGCCTCGAAGCGGTATAATACGGAATATGCACGAGAATCTTTCAAGAAGCCAAGAACAAACAGCAATTTATGCTTCAAAGAGAAATGAAGAAGCTTGGCGAGTTTTTACTCATGCCAGTGATCACACGATTAAAGAGGTAGATTCGGCTTGTAGATTGCTTTTAGGTCAGATGAAGAATTTACAGACATTAATAGATATACATGAAGATAATATTTACCCGGAATTTTATAATAGAATATTTATGGGCATATACCACTACGGAAATTCTATTCCTACTGAGCTATAAAACAAAGATCCACACAGAAATGGAGCTTGCAGGAGGAGACTTCAGAGATTTTAACTATTTAAGAGAGATATTGAAGTACAAGACCTAAAAAAAGAGGAGACACATATAGTATCTCCTCCATGTTTAGTAATCCTATTATATACCATCAAATACTATTTTCAATCCCCAATTACCGGTTCTTAAATCCTGAATCCAAATTCTTCATTTCTTCTCAAAATATCCCCACGCTCGCTTTAGACCGAGAAATGGAGCTCGCGGCGTAGATGAAATCTTTACGTGGCTTGCGGTGTGAGCTTTGTATTCAATGCTTTTACGCTGTAAAATACGGGCAGAATGCTTGTATTTATTGATGATTCGGGAGATCCTGGATTTAAACTGCATAAAGGATCTAGCAAAATCTTTGTAATAGCTCTAATCATATTCGAAGATGAACTTGAAGCAGAAAAGACCTCTCTTTCCATAAAAGAATTGAGGAGAAAGCTTAAAGTATCAGATAAATATGAATTCAAGTTCAACAAGACTAATCGAAAATTCAGAAATAACTTTTTTAAAACAGTCAATAATTTCAAATTTAGGATTCGAGCAATCGTAGTTAAAAAAGAAATAATTTATAGCCCGCATCTTAAAAATTACATAGAGAATTTTTATAACTACGTAATTATGCAAGTACTCAAACATAATGGCGGGAAGATAAAAAACGCCAAACTTAAATTCGATAAAAGAGGAGAAAGAGTTTTAAGAGATCAGTTGAGAACTTATTTAAGTCGAGAGTTGGATAATAAGAATAGGAAAGTATTTAAAGATTTAAAATTTGTAGATTCAAGACAGAATACTTTGGTACAACTTGCAGATATGGTTGCGGGGGCAATTTTCTCATCATTTTCCGGGAAAGATAAGAGTTATTTTGAAATTTTAAAGAAAGCAGGAAGAGTTGAAGATGTTTGGCCTTTTAAATAATTCGACCCCGTATTCTATCCAAACGTAAGCTTGGAACGCGCACCATACGGTGACAGTTCGAATACGAGGTCTTTGTACAAATATTATAACAGTCTCTGCAACCCCCGTCAAAGGCAAATTTTTCCATGAAAAATTCGCTTTAGCTTCTCTTCGATCCGGAGGTATTAATCATTTATTTCTTTTACCCTTTACCTTTCACCTTTTACTCTATTCTTGCTAAACTACGGGCAGGTGAGCAAAATTAATCTACCCAGACTTTTGGCTTCTTTAGCACTGCCTTTCTTGGCGGGAGCTATCGGGTCCTACTTTACCCTACCTGCGATTGAAACTTGGTACTCGGCTCTTAACAAACCTGCACTTTCTCCCCCAAATTACCTATTCGGGCCTGTTTGGAGCACACTCTATGTTTTTATGGGAATAAGCCTTTACCTTGTTTGGAAAAAATACGCAAAACTCTTTGTTTTCCACCTTGCCCTTAATGCATTTTGGTCGATAGCTTTTTTCGGAATGCAAAATATTTCCTTGGGACTATTGGTTATAGTTGCTTTATGGGCAGTTATTGCCTATATGATTGTAAAGTTTTTTAAAGTCAATAAACTCGCAAGCTATTTATTGGTTCCGTATATCGCCTGGGTATCATTTGCCGCATATCTAAACTTCACCCTCTTAATACTTAATCCTTAAATTTTAATCTGCCCTCAAAAACCCCGAAAGTACCGTAAAATCCTCACTTTAGGTTCGGAAATGGAGCTTGCCACGTAGATTTTGTATCCTTCAAAATTGTACGTGGTAAAATATGTGCAGAATGGCGAAACTGCCCAAACAGAAAAAACGACTAGTAATATACGCTTTCATAGATAGCCAGAATTTGAACTTGGGAACAAGCAAAGATGTCTATAGGGGTAGAAAAAAAGTTTACCAAGGATGGAGGCTTGATTTTAAAAAGTTTAGAAGATATCTAACTGATAAATTTCGTGTTAAAAAAGCCTACCTTTTCATAGGATATATCAAACAAAACGAAAGACTGTATAAACGGTTAAAATCTTACGGATACGAACTTGTTTACAAACCAACAGTTAAAGACAATCTCGGTAAACCAAAAGGAAATGTAGATGCCGAACTCGTTCTACATTCTGCAGCTATCGAGTATCCCAACTACGATAAAGCAGTTATAGTATCCGGAGATGGCGATTTTACGTGCTTACATGAATATTTGGAAAGAAGAAAGAAGCTTCTTCGTATAATTATTCCGAACTCAAAGTCTGAATCTACCTTATTAAAGCCATTTCACAATTTTAAAACTTTTATAGAGTTTGAAAAGGAAAAACTTAAAATTTAGCCAAAAAAAGCGGGAGGCGTTACTTATAACACGTAGTCATAAGCTCGTTTCTCCCTAGTGATAGTAGTATATTACCACACCTCGTATTAAATCTCAATATTGAAATTTTCCAATTTTTTACCCTTCCTCTTAAACCTAGTAATTTAACCTGAGTATTTTGAGGAAACTCAGTGTGAACCTACCGAAGGGTTATAATCCTGAACTTGCCGAGGGACTGGAATATTTAGCCTCTCACAGAGCCTGAGCTTTCCAAGTCGAAGGCAAAAATCTCGCTTTAGGTTTGAAAATGAAACTTGCAGCGTGAGCTTTGAATCATAAGCTTTTACGCTGTAAAATACGGGCAGAATGATGAAAATTAAAGATTTTCCTAAAGTTACCCCCTCTCAAGAGAAACTTTTTGATAAAATATAATGGAGAGTCCATGAATTTATCTGCAAAAGTTAAAAAGCTAGTTAATTTAATAGAATCTGGAGGTGCCATTACAAAGGATCTAAAACCAGTTACCGTAGTTGGAAAAATAACGACATCAGCCCAACAACTGTTCCCTGAAGACAAGGATAAAGATTTCCTACAAATCGTTCAAGAAACATATATTAAACTTCTTACCAAAAAGGGGATTGAATCGATTAAAGCTCGGCAAAGTTGGGTTGTTGCAAGTGGCGGAGACTTTGAGGGCTACATAAGGAATCACATAAACCAAGTATTGAATCCTGAAGGGATCGTTGCTATAAAAGGCGACCGACTAAAACAGCTAGGTAAAAATTCTAAAAAAATCCAAGTGCTTATACGATTTTTAACTTTGCCTGCCAAACGGAGATGCACACAAACCAGTGTTGATGTTTGGCCCGATAATGATATTTTAGTCCTGACAAAAGTGGAAGATGGGGTTTGGAGAATTTTAGCATCTATCAGTGCTAAAACCAGTAGCCATAGTCGGAATACTAGTGTTCTTTTCTGGTCTCTTGCCGTAAGCTCCTTGGGTATAAAATATTTTCTGGCTACCCAAGATAGAGATAATCAGTTTGTAAAAGAATGTACTTCTGCCAATGTAAATCAGGAAAGAAAACTATTCGAGGCTTACTGCGACAGAGTATTTACATCGAATCCCAATGCTTCTTATTGTTCCCAAGTAAAGTCTTTAATCTTAAGAGACAACGGCTCATCTGAACTTACTGACGAGCTTTTAGAGTTAAAGCAACAGATAATAGGCAAAACAGATCACCACGAGGCCGTTTCTATCGAGAACATTGAAAATTATTAGACAGAGACATGAAGGCTCTTAACCTTATCTAATCTCTTTTGGGCGACCTCGTTATAGTCTTCAGAAATATCTATATGGATAAAATGCCTCCTGGTTTTATAAGCCACGACCGCTACTGTTCCTGTTCCGCCAAACATATCTAGCACAGTGTTGTCTTTATATGAATAAAACTTTATTAGGCGATAAATTAACTCTTCTGGGAACGGAGCAGGGTGTCCGTTCCGTTTTGTTTCAGGCTGTATTTTCCAAAAACCATCAGAAAAATCCATGAATTCTTGTTTAGTTATGTCAGAGTTATTTTGGTCACCATCAAGTCTGTCTTTTTCTTTAGAAAAAACCAATACATACTCCCATGACGGTACGATATGTGGATTTGCTGGACTTCTAAAGCTACCCCAAGCAGTACGTTTAAGCATTGTTTGTTTATACCAGAGTATTTCCGTTCTAAATTTCATTCCTATCTTCCGCATTTGGTTGGTGAAGTCGTGGTGAATTGGAACGAAATCTTTAATACCTGTTGGCGCAATGTTTAGAGCAATCCTTCCTCCGGGAACAAGCACCCTTTTTGTTTCTCTCCAGACCTTTTCTAACCAATCAAGATATTCTTGGTAGTCCATGTGGTCATTATGGTTGTCGTAATTTTTCCCCACATTGTAGGGAGGTGAGGTTACAGCAAGGTGGATGCTATTATCAGGAATTTGTGCCATCTCTTCTAAAACATCGCCAGTAATTATTCTGTCTAAGTTAAATTGTTTTTGTGGGATAACTTGAGCTTCATTCGTAGCCGATTTGGTTCTGTCCTCATAATTCGGCAAGACCCCTATGAACCTTCCTTGAATTATCAAATCTTTAACAAAAATCGGCTTCATGCTGGAGTTGGACGGTTGGAGTCTGAAGCCGTTTTTCTCTTTATAAATCTTCTTTAGGGTTGCTTCATTACCATTTATTAAAGCAACTACTTTTTGCCCATTCGCAGCAGTCTCTTGTCTGCGAATTATGACTGTATCTCCATCGTATATGCCTTCATCAACCATACTGTTCCCTTTTACCTTCAGAGCATAGTGGAGACCGCTCTTAGACAGCATCGAAGTTGGAACATTAACTGGCTCTGGATTAGACAAGGCTTCGATTGGTTCCCCGGCGGCGATATAACCCAATAAAAATATGTTTGATTTGCCAGAGGAAGGCGAGATTCCCCTCCATGTGTTGTTTTCTTTAGTAAGAACCCCTTTTTCTTTTAAGGTTTCAACGTATTGATAAATAGTAGTGGTCGATTTTTTGAACTTATTTGCGATTTCGGCCAACGATGGAGCATATCCTTCTTTATCATAAAAGGACGTTATGAAGTCGAATATCTTTTTCTGTTTGGGGGTAAGGTTGGCAGATTTCATATTGACTAAAGTAGATATATATACTAAAATTTTACGAACGTTTATAGAATGAGTCAATAGGCAATTCAAGGGGGTGAATATACAAATGAGTAGTACAAACTTAAAGTGGAGTAGCGACATTAGGTATATGTCTAATAATTCTGACAGAATTCCTGAATCGGGTGGTATTTATAAAGTACTGAAAGACAAGGGTGAGTCGGGAAAATTAACAAGAGTTTACTTGGGAAAAGCAGCGGATTTAAGAAGACAATATAATTATCACATGTCAGAAAGCGAGGAAAACATTTGTTTGAAAGATAATTTAAGAAAAGAGACTTGTTATTTTAGGTATGCGTTATTATCGGGGGAAGAAAATAGGCAAGATTCTGAAGACCACCTGTTGCAAAACGGCAGTTACGAATGCAATGTTCAAGGACAGTAATAGTGATTAAAGAAAATTTGATCCCATAATTCTTCGACTTTTCATATCTTCTATAGTATACTAACCGCAGATTCATATGGGAGATACTTCTTTGTTATCTAATGCCGATCGATATGAAGAGAGAATTCGACAACTTCTTAAGAATTTAGGTTGTAAAAAAGTCTTCGGTGGAAAAGATTTTCTTATAGGTGATAATCAAATAGACGCATTAGGAATTTTCGAAGATAAAATTTTAATAGTCGAATGCACAACACAATCGAAAGACTTACGTTCGAAGCTGGAGAATTGGAAAGGGAAAGTGGGTTCTATAAGAAGAGCATTAGGTGAACACTCGATATTTAACAAGTACAATAAAGGGAAATTAGTTCGGTTTATTCTAGCTTCTAGGTATTCTGCGGCCGAGTCGTATCAGGAATTAGCTTCGGGAGAACCCAAAGTATATATTTGGGGACCTAGACTCGTTTTTTATTACGAAAAAATAGCAAAGGCGATACCTTCTCGCGCAATTTACGATATATTTTCTGATCTTGATTTGAAGATTGAAGCAGAGATGGGTATAACCGTACCTGCGTTTAAAGTAACTATCAATAATATAAATATGTTTAACTTTTTCATATCACCTCATGATCTTATAAAGATTTCATATGTAGCTAGAAGAGAAACGGGTCGTAAAGATTTTTATCAGAGAATGATTGATCCTTCACGATTAAATAAAATTAATTATTTTCTTAAAAAGGGAGGCATTTTCCCTACTAATATCGTGGTAGGAATTAACAGCTCGTTTAGTTTCAAGTCAATATCTATTCCTAGAGAATCTTTAGCAACCACCAAAGATTGGTTTACCTTGGGACTATTAACTTTACCTGTTAGTTACCAGGGTTGTTGGATAATTGATGGCCAACATAGATTATATTCCTTTGATGAAGGAATGAGACAAAAAGTAGCAGTTCTGGCATTTTCAAATATAGACCTCGCGCATCAAACACAATTTTTTATAGAAATTAATAAAAATGCCAAACCGATTAGTTCTATGCTATTGTGGGATCTTGAAGGAGACTTAAGACCTCAAAGTAAAGAGGGGATCCTCTCGAATGCTGTCAAGAAACTTAATCAGGCAACTCCATTTAAAGGAATTATTTCGATTCCTTCTCTGGGGACGGGAAAAATTTCGATTTCAACATTGTGCAATTCATTATTGAAATCTGATTTTTCCAGTAAGGAGATAAAAACTGGAAAGGCTAAGTATTTTGTAAGAAATCCCTTTTTTCATAATAACCATATTAAATTTGCCGAAAACATATCTAACTCTATTGCTTTTTATTTTGATAAAATGACTAACGACCTTTCTGAGGAAAAATACTATATCAAAAATTTTATATTCGATAACGGAGGTGTTAGTGTTCTCATATATATTTATAAAATTATTATTTGTATCGAGGGTAAAAAAATAGACAGCTCACTTGTCCCGAAGTACGTAAAACCGCTAATTGATTATTTATCTTCACTCGGTGTTACTCAGATTAAAGATTATAAACGTAAATGCTCGAGCGAGGGAGGCAAGAAGTTAGTATTAAATGATTTACTAAAAACTTTGGAGGAAGTAAACTCCGAAATAGCCGACTATATTGACGAGAAGTATATGCTTACAGATGAATTGACGGATTTAGAGTTGAAGTTGAGAAAAGTCATCGCATTTGAATTTAATAGAATAGGTCTTAGAGATGTAAAAAAAATATTAAAACCCCAAATACTCATTTCGATTGAGAAAAGGATAGGACAACAATACGATATTCCTGCACTTTGTAATGAATTCTCTTTAGATAACGAGACTAAAATCATTACTTGGGAACTTTGGAATAAAATATTTAGAGAGATATTTACGAGAGGAGAAGAAAAAAGTATTGATATGAATGACCCTCGTTTTCTTGATGAAGAATTATTTAAAATTACATTAAGTAATGCGGTCGAAGCTAGGAATAACTTAATTCATAAAAAGGAATATTCTTACTCGAGAAGAGATAAAGAAATGTTACATAATTTTATAGAACAAACAAATAGTATTATTTCTAAGCACTACGGGATTTAAATATTCCAATAAATATATAATGTATA
>Ga0209641_10001292_pt1 | contig 22535 bp, 17 predicted proteins | sample RifCSP16_1_FD_184022 | JGI IMG/M metagenome (GOLD analysis project Ga0209641, IMG submission 184022) | Soil microbial communities from Rifle, Colorado - Rifle CSP2_sed 16_1 (SPAdes) (version 2) | ecosystem: Environmental > Terrestrial > Deep subsurface > Rock core/Sediment | place: Rifle... | reverse complement strand
CGCCCTCCGACGGATCCTCGGTCCCCGTGGGTGCCGAGCTGAAGATCCGGGTCTGGGTCGACCTGTACGACTGTGATCCCGTGACCGTGGACTGGGGGGATGGATCGCCCCCGGAAACGCAGACGTATGGGGGTTCCTTCTCCCGCGACTGGACGCACACGTACGCGGACGCGGGCACATACACGATCACCGCCACCGCACCGGGGTGCTCTGGGGGAACGTCGTCGGGCGACCGGGTCGTGAACGTGGGCATGGGCGGGGCCCTGGGGCTCCTCGATCCCGCCGGGCCGGTGTTCCTGCCCGCGCTCCTGGGCCTGATCGTCGGCCTGGCCGCGGTCGGGGTCGCGAACCGTCGAGTCCCGGGGGCGTTGCCCGGCGGAGCTCCACCGCCAGGGGGCGCCGGTGGTCCGATCCCCGTTCCTCCCGGGCCGCCACCGCCAACGTTCCGACCGGGCATCCCCGCGAGCATGACGGAGCACTTCGTGTCACTTCGCGAGGTCCCCCCCGGTTCGCCGAGGCAGTTCGACGCCCTCGCGCCTCCGCGGATCCCGCTCGTGCCCGGGACGCCGACGGACATCTCCCAGCCGGTCCCCTGCCAATTCTGTGGCGGGAAGCTCGGCTACACGGTGGCGGGATGGTTCTGCCGCAACCCTGCGTGCGCGGGGCGATGGCAGCCCGGAGTTCCACGCGCGGGGGACGTTTACGGTCCGCAGCCCCTCCAGCATCCACAGTCACCGGGACCCGGACAAATCTGAACTCGATGGAAGGAGCGGGGCGGCCTCACGCGGGAAGGATGTTCGCGGAATCAGATCCCGGTCGTCCGGGGCTGGCGGACGGTGGCGACGAAGGAATCATTATATAACTCGCCGTGTCTCGAAGCCGCTCCGAAACGATGACGCGCAAGCCGGCCCGGATGTTCCGTCAGCAGATGCGGGGGTCCTACACTCGGAAGGAGTACATGGGCGGGATCCCCAATCAGCGCATCTCCCAGTTCCAGATCGGGGACCTGAAGACGAAGTTCCCCGTCGCCATCCACCTGGTCGCGGACGAGCCCTGCCTGATCCGGGACCAGGCGCTCGAGTCCGCCCGCATCAGCGGGAACCGCCACATCTCGAAGATGGCGGGGAACGCGTACCGGCTCTTGATCCGGCTGTACCCCCACCAGGTCCTGCGGGAGCACAAGATCGCCGTCGGCGCCGGGGCGGACCGGATCTCGAGCGGGATGCGGGCCGCGTTCGGTTCTCCGGTCGGGACGGCCGCGCGGGTCGAGCCGGGGATGAAGGTCCTCACGATCTTGACGACGGAGGCGAACGTCGCCCACGCGCGGGAGGCGATGCGGAAGGCGGGGTCGAAGCTGCCGACGCCGTGGCACCTCGTGATGGAGAACGCGAAGTGATCCTTCTCCTCCTCGGAGACGCGTCGTCTTTTGGACCCTCCTCAACCTCATCTCCTCCAACCTGCGTTGCCGTCAGGTTCGCGGTAGGCGCGTGAACCCCGCCTGCTCGTAGTTACGATCGAATGAGAACGCGCGGTCGATCCCCAACTCTCGCATGACCACGAAGCTCGTGCAGTCCGTGAAGCTCCATCGCTTGTCCCGATGCTTCTCGAGCAACGCGAGCGCGTTTCGAAAGTGCTCCGGGTCGATCCAGATGAGGGTCGCGGTCCCATCCATAACGCCCCGCAGGAAGCGGGCCGCGGTCTCCACATCGGCCGACATCCGGATCAGGGTCGCAGCTTCGTCCAGGACGAAATCCGACGTCACAATCGAACCGTGCGCACCCCTCGATGTCTCGCTGTGCAGCTTCCGCGCGGCCGGAGCGTTCCGGTCGTTCGCGACCGAAAGCCCGACCCAGGCACCCGTGTCGTAGAAAATCATTCTTCAGACCCATAGAGGTATGCGTCGTGTCGATCGGACCCGTCCGTGAAGCGTCCCTTGCGGGTCAGCGGAAACATGCGGAAGAGCGGATCGTTGGGGTCCACGTCTTCCCGTACCGTCAACCGACGGATCGCGAGCCGGGTCGCGTCCTTGATCGTGACTCGGTTCGCCTTCGCATAGGCGGCGAGGAGGGAGTATTCCGTCTCGTTGAGCTCCGTCTGGACGACCTTGGCCATGGCATGTTACATGTAGCATGTAATATTTAACATCTCACATGCCAGACCCAACATCATGGAGATGGCGGGGAACGCATACCGGCCCGAGATCCGCCTGTACCCCATCAGCTCTCTCGGGAGCACAAGATCGCCGTGGGCGCCAGGGGCCGACCGAATCTCGAATGGATGCGGGCGCGTTCGGTTCGCCCCTCGGCACAGCGGCGCGCGTCGAGCCGGGGACGAAGGTCCTCACAATCTTGACGACGGAGGCGAACGTCGCCCACGCGCGGGAGGCGATGCGGAAGGCGGGGTCGAAGCTGCCGATGCCGTGGCACCTCGTGGTCGAGAGAGGCGAGAAGAAGTAGCTCGTCGCGTGCCGAATCGAGACCACGTCTCCGTGCTCCGCATGCGACCGCGGGTTTCAGTACGACTCCACGACAAGTCCCCGTACCCTGGCATAGTCCGCGTCCTGGGTTAGAAGCCGATCATGGTTGTGGAGGGCAGCCCCCGCGTTCAGCGCGTCCACAGGGCCGATGGGCCTCCCGATTCGTCGAAGCTCAGCCCCTGTTCTTGCCGCCTCCTCCACGGCTTCCACCTCGAGGGGCATGAATGTGAGCGATCGGACCAACTCCGGCGCGCGATGCAGTGCCTTCCCCCCCAATGTGTAAGCGCCCACGAGGACCTCGTACGCGACGAGGGGCGTCACGTACAGGACCTCGCCCGCCTCCTCGGCGGCCTTCATGCGCGAACGGGCCTCTGCGTTCCCGCGCAGGAAGTCGATGAGGAATCCCGCGTCGACCAAGGTCATTTGTCCTCCTTCAGCATGGCCTCCGCGCGGCGTCGCGCCTTCCGTTCGCTCATTGCTTCTTCCTCGCGGAGCGCCCGGAGCATGTCCTCGTACTCCCCCTTGGGCATATCCTTCCAGCTGCCGGCCAGGTGCATGACGCTCTTTCGGCCCGCCGTCAACCGGACCACGAGGTCCGAGAAGCTCTCCCCGGGCCGCTTGAGGCGCCGCAGCCGCATGTAGGCGAGGTCGGTTACTGTGATCGTCTTGACCGCCATGTCCGTGTTCTAAGTGCACTTAGTCCGTTTATCCGTTTCGACCCTGGGCACCAGCGCGGCGACCGCTGTCACCGGCGGGAGGCGGGAAGCGACACGGTGAGGGGAATCTTTGTATACCTGGTATACCTATAAAACCCACATGGCCACGACGGTCAAGGTCACCGACGACACGAGCGGGGACCTGGATGCCCTTGCCGCCCGCCTGTTCCTCAAGACCCGGAAGAAGGTCTCGAAACAGGAGCTGGTCACGCTCCTCGCGAAGCTTGGCGGGGAGAACGAGGACGCGCTGGTCGCTCGAATCCTCGGGCGTCGGAGGCCCATCCCGGACGCGGCCTGGCGGCGCCTGCGGCGATCCATCCGCGACTGGGGCGTGGACACCTCCAAGGAAGACTTGGACGAGGTCCTGTACGGAGAGGAACGGTGAGCGTCTTCCTGGATACCGCGGTCGTCGTGGCGGCTCACAACGCGAGGGACGCGAACCACGAGCGGGCTTTGGCGGTGCTCGAAGACGTACGCGACGGGAAGCACGGGAACGCGTTCTCCTCCGATTTCGTCCTTGACGAGTCGGTGACCCTCGCCCTGGTCCGGACGAAGGACCGTCGCGTCGCGAAGGCCGTCGGCCACTTCTTCCTCCCGCCGGGGGGCGAGGAGGCGTTCGTCGTGCTCCTCCGTGTGGACGAAGCGCTCGTTCGCGCGGCCTGGGCTTCTTTCCTGCGCCACGAGACGTCGCTGAGCTTCACGGATTGGACGATTGTGGAACAGGTCCGTCGGCTCGGCCTCGACCGCGTGGCCACCTTCGACACGAAGCTCCGCCCGTGGGTCCCCTGTGTTCCGTAGGCGGCCGCCTTCGAGACGCCCGAGGGCATCGCCTTGCTCTCCCATGATGCGGCGTCGCGGGCGATTATACCCTCGGGGCCGCGGCGCGCGTGAAGCCCGGACAGCTCGTGCTCACGATCTGGACGACGGAGGCGAACGTCCTCCACGCGCGCGGGAGGTGATGCGGAAGTCCGGCTCGAAGTCGCCGATGGCCGCGGCACGTCATCGTGGAGACGGCCGAATGAGCGAGGCACCCCTCGGAACCAGCCCAGTCGCCACACGTACGGGCAACCTTAAACCGGTGCATCGGTTTACGGACTAAGGTGAGGGCTTGTTCCGAGTTCGTGTCCGGGTTTTTCCCCTGCTCGAGCCCGGGCGTGCCCGTGAAATCGAGATGGTCGTCGACACGGGCGCCTCCTACACTGTGGTGCCACGCCCCTTGGCGGAATCCCTCGGAATCGTGCCAAGCCGCACAATCACCGTCACTCTTGCCGATGGGACCAAAACGGCACGCGAGATGGGACGTGCCGAGGTGGAATACGCCGGACTCGGGACGCCGACATGGATCATCTTCGGCGAACCGGGAGATGCGCCGATCCTGGGGGCGCATGCCCTGGAGGGCATGGGGCTCGAAGTGGACGCTCGCGCGCAATCGCTTCGTCCCGCGGAAGCCTATCTCCTAACCTTCGGCTCGGTCCCCCTTCGTCCCCTCAAGGAGTCGGCCACGCGCGAAATCGAATCGCCGGCGGCTCTTGCCCAGTCCTGACTGTCCGACTTCCTCTTGGGTGGCTGTGAAGGAGGCGTTCTTGCGCTCGCCGCCAATGAATCCTCTGGACGCGGACCCGCGCGGGCTCGGCGGCGAACCTCGTCACCGGCCGCACCGATCTCCGTTCCCCAATGTCACGCTGTTCGTGTAGGTCTCGTCACGGGCAGGGACTGCACCGGACCCAGTCCGGCGCGTACCCGGGGCCGAGGAGGGCCTCCTTCCCGTCCGAGAAGTCGTACGTCCAGATGTTCGTGCTCTTGACGACCTTCCCGGGACCTCGCCGCCCGGAGGACTGGAATGCGATCTTGCCGTCATCGGGCTGCCACGTGGGCTGGGAGGCTCCGCCAACGACCAACTGGGGGATGGGGTTCGGCAGGCTGACGTCCACCGTGTAGATCCCGCCCTTGGCGGAGAACGCGATCTTGTCCTGCGTCCTCGACCAGTCGAGGTCGGCGAGGCTGTAGCTCACCCACTCGAACGCCGTGCGGACGGTGCCTGTCGTGAGGTCAAGGACCATGATGGACCAGGAACTGTCGATGCCATAGATGTCCACCCAGTACTCAACCCATGCAATCTTCGTGCCCGCGGGATTCCAAGTCGGGTCCAGGACTTGGGACTCTCCATACGTCGTGTAGAGCGTCGTCGGTGCGCCGCCACCGGCCGGGATCGTGCGCAGCAGCCTGGGGAGTGTGTACCCCGTCCAGGGGTCGGTGTCCGCCTCCGTAAATGCGATGACCGTGCCCGTGGGGGACCATGCGGGGGTGGAGGCGTTGAGGTGGGCGACGTTCGCATAGAGGAGTCTGGGGTTGGTCCCCTGGACCACTCCGTTCGTCACGCTCACGTCAATGCGCCAAAGCTCCAACGGAGAGCCGACCGACGCACCGTCCAAGAACCCAATCGCGCTCCGATCGGGTGCCCATGTCGGGCTCCAGCCGCCCGAGTACACAGTCTTCACTGCGCCGCCGTCCGCGTTCATGACCTTGAGGCCCGCGGACCAAAACGCAATGGCCGGGTCCGCGGGAGCCGGAGGCGGAGGCGAAGGCGGCTTCGGCGCCGCAGCCAAGGGGGCCATCAGCAAGGCCGTCACAACGAAAGCGCTCAGGAGCAACCAGGGCCTCATGGATCTCACGACTCCTCCACGTCCACGGTCAACTCGCAGTTCCAAGCCCGGTCCCAACCGGGTCCCCCGTCCGCGAAGTCCTCTCCGGGGCCGCAGTTGATGCGGTCATCGCCTCCAGCAACGGATTCGACATCGACCGCGGGGAAGTCCGACCAGATGAGGTCGTCCCCGGATCCGCCGATCATGAGGTCGTCGCCGAAGTCCATCGAGTCGATGCCCGGGCCCCCGGTGACGCCGTCCCCCCGGATGTTCCCGTCGTCGCCTTCGCCGCCGATCACGACATCGTCGCCGCCGATACCGACATCGTTCCCGTCCCCTCCGTTGAGCGCGTCTCCGTTGACGGCGAGGTCGTCGTCGGGGCCGCCGTTGACTGTGTCGTCGCCGCCAACCAAGAGGTCGTTCCCGGCGAGACCAAAGAGCCCGTCCGCGAGCAGCCGGTCCTGACCCAGGCCGCCGCTCACTACGTCGTCACCGCCGACTAGGACGTCATCTCCCGCTCCTCCCAAGATGCCATCCCCGTTCACCGAGGCCGTTCCGAAGAAGCCATCGTCCCCTGGGCCGCCCTCGACCGCGTCGTCCCCGCCGGTTAACGCGTCCGCGCCGAGTCCGCCGACGATCATGTCCCCGTTGAGCTGGTCGGTGCCCGGTCCCCCGTCGACCATGTCGTTGCCGCCCGTCAGAACGTCGTTCCCGGCCTCGCCAAAGAGCAAGTCCCCGTCGACGACATCGTTCCCGTCGTCACCGTAAAGGACGTCGTCGCCGCCAATGATCGAATCAGCGCCGGCGGTGCCCACGAGGAAGTCACCGGAGATCACGTCGTCGCCGTCCCCGCCGGAGAGAAAGTCGTTCCCCAGACCGCCGCAGATCACGTCATTGCCCTCAAGCCCGTAGATCACGTCGTCCCCGTCCAGGCCCGCGATCACGTCGTTGCCCGGCGTCCCCACGAGGAGGTCGTTCCCCGCGGTGCCGACGATCGTCGCAGGCACCGTCGCGACAGGGGTCGTCGGAGCCACCCCCAGCGTCACGAACAGGCACTTCTCCCCGACCGCAGACGCGCCGCCCGCCAACAGACCCGCTCCAAATGCCGCGACCATAACCGCCGCCAACGCCACTGCGCCTCCGCCCCGCATCCGACTTTCCACCGCCATCCGTCCCGCGTCCATGACGAAGGCAACGCCGCAGACATCGAAGCTTTGTTGGTAGCGTGGGCACTCCCTTCCTCAAGCTTCTGGTAGCGTCGCGAATAACCAGGGTCGTGGCGGGATGGACGTTCCGCGAGAACCATCTCAACGGTCCGGTCTCTCCGAGACCAGAGACTCGCAACGTCATTCGCCGCGACGGACACCCATGTCCGTTCTGGGCGTCGACCCGGCAGGCATGGCGGCGTGCGCAATCGCATCCTCATTCAAGAGATACCGCTTGCGAAGGCCCTCTCGCGTCGCGCGGACGAACCCGAGCTTCTCGATCTTGGTCACGTGCTGGCTGACCGTCGGCTGGCTCACGCCCAGCTCCTCCATCAGATCGCGCTGCGTGAGGCCGGGGCGACCGCGGATGCTCTGGAGGAGGAGCAAATCGATGTCCGTGAGCCTCGGTTGGATGTCCGCGATGCGGTAGTCGCTCAGGGCGTACCGACGGAATCGGCCGTCCCTCCAGGACTTCGCGATGCCCTCCCTTTCGAGGACCCAAAGGTGATACGACAGGGTGCCCACCGCCATCCTTAGATCGGCTCGGATTGCCGCGAAGTGGGCACCCGGGCTCGCCGCGAGGTAGCCGCGGAGCATCCCGCGCCTCTCGTGACCCAAGATGCCCTCGCTGCTCAGCCTGGCCCAAAGGAGGACGAAGGGTAGGAGGAAGGACCGCCGAAGGAACTCCAGCCCCGCGAAGAGGACGGCTATCACTCCGGCGGCCGCGAGGGCAAGCTGCGGGAGCCATGGGAGGCCAGGTCCTCCGACCGTGAGAGAGAACGAACGGGTCGCCTCCGTGTTGTTCACACGGTCCACAGAGCGAAACGTCAGCGCGTGGTCGCCGCCCGGGAGGGAGAAGGCGACCGTGTACGCGCGCCACAGCCCCCCGTCCACGCGGTACTCCGTGCGGCCCACTCCGCTCCCCGCGTCCGTCGCGGTGAGAGTGAACCGAGTGTCCGCATCGTACGGTCCCTCCGCGGGCGCGAGCTTCGTCTCCGGCGCCGTATCGTCGACGCGAACGAAAACGCGCCCCACACCCTCCCGGTTTCCGGCGAAGTCCTCGCTGTAGAAGTCGAGGACGTGATCCCCTTCCCCCCTTCCCGCGAAGCTGAACGGGACCGTGTAGTTGGTCCAGGGCCCCTCGTCCACGCGGTAGGACGTGTTGCGAATCCCTGACCCGGAGGGATCGGTCACGTAGAAGCCGATCGATGTCTCCGACGACACAAACGCATTCTGCGCCGAGGGGAAGTCGCTGGGGTAGCCGAACGTAGGGGTCGTTACGGGGGCCGCCGCGACCGGGGTGGCGAAAATCATGAAGGGGGCAAGGACGAGAAGGAGAGGTAGCACCACGCGGACGAGCCTCCCGGCCCCTGAAACGGAGCGCCGACCAGGGGATAGAGTCTGGCGGTGGGGGTGCGTGCCCGCATGGGTCGCACGGCCTTGGCTCGGGGAGTGTCGTCGGAGCACCAGGACGAACAGCCCCGCGGCGAGGATGGCCACGTCGACCGCGGTGCCCGGCCCCAGCAACGGCGGAATCGCCAGGAGGCCCGTGGAGAGGGAGAGGAGCCCGGTCGCCGCCTCCGTGAGCACGAAAGGCAGCGCGGTCGTGGCGAACCGCCGCAGGGTCTGCGGGGACACTCTCCCCCGCCAAAACCGGAGGCGGGAGGACCAAAGTCCCGCGGCCAGGAGGAGGGCGGCGAAGGTCGCCGCCACGAGGGGCTTCCAGTTCGGCTCGACCCCCTTCTGCGGGGGCAGGTCGTCGATGACGAGGTCCTGCACCCAGGAGTTCGAGTTCCCAAGGAGATCGGTGGCGGAGTACTCGAGCTGGATGGCACCGTCGGCAAGGGGGATCGTGAAGGGGGTCGTGTACGGCATCCAGGGGCCCAGGTCGATCCGATACCGGATGGAGTCGAGCCCGACGGGCATCACCCCGCCGTCGATGGCGTCGAGGGTGAAGCGCGTGGAGGAGGTCACGATGACGGGGCTGTCGCCGGCCTGCGCCTCCCCGATCGTAAGGGTCGCGAACGGCGGCGTGTCGTCGACCCGCAGGGTCTGGTTCTTGCTCGCCTCGACGTTCCCCGCCAAATCCACGCTGTACCACTCGATGCGGTGCTCTCCCTCGCCGTAGAGGAAGAAGGACTCCATGGCGGTGGAGGGGCCGTAGGGGCCATCGTCCATCCGATACAAGGTCTCCGCGAGGCCCACGGTGCTCCGGTCGAGGGCGGAGAGCCTTAGCGGGGTCGCGGAGGTCACGTAGAGCACCGGTGGAGTCTGTGCCTGGTGGTTCGGGTCCCCGACGATGAGCGCGGTGCTCGGGGCGAGGGCGAAGCCGACGCGCACGTCCAGGGTCCGTTCCGCTTCTAGGTTCCCGAGGTTGTCCACGGAACGATGGGCGATCCGGTGCGATCCGAGTGACAGGGGGAAGGGGACGGAGTAGGCCGCCCAGGGGTCGCCGTCGATGTGGTACTCCGTGTAGGCCACACCGCTCGCCGCGTCCGTGGCGGCGAGGGCGAAGACGGCGTCCGTGGTGAACGGTCCTTCCGTGGGGGAGATGGTCGTCGCGGGCGGGGTGTCGTCCACCCAGACGGTCTCGTCATGGGTGTCCTCGAGGTTTCCCGCGAAGTCCACGCTGTTCCACTGGAGGAGGTGCGGGCCCTCCCCCCCGAGGGTGAAGGAGCCCATGGCGGTGTAGTTGATCCAGGCCCGTCCGTCAATCCGGTAGGTGGTGCTCCGGAGGCCGAGGCCGCTCCGGTCCGTGGCGAAGAAGTCGAGCGGGGTGGTGGACTTCACGTACACCGCCGAGGCGAAGTGGCTCGGTTCCCCGAACAGGAGGACCGTGACGGGGGCGAGGGCAAGACCGACGCGGACGTCCAAGGTCCGTTCCACCTCCACATTGCCCAGATGGTCCACGGAGCGGTAGGAGATCTGGTGGGAGCCCGAGGGGACGGGGAACGGGCCCGAGTAGGGGAGCCAAGAGCCCCCATCGACCCGGTACTCCGTGATCGCGACGCCGCTCCCCGCATCCACGGCGAGCAGGGCGAACCGGGTGTCCGTCGTGTGGGGTCCCGTGTCCGGCGAGATGGTCGTGGCGGGCGGGGAATCGTCGACGGTGATCGCCACCGGCACGGAGGCCTCCTCGAGCCCGAGCCAGTCCCGGGAGCGGACCTCGACGGTGTGAACGCCCTCGCCCGAGAGGCCGAACGGCGCGAGGTATGGGCGCCACGCCGCGCCGTCCACCCGGAACTCCGTGACGGCGACGCCCACGGGGGGCGTCCCGCCGTCTGCCGCCGACGCGCTCAGCGGCGTCGCCGAGGTCACGAAAGTCCCGCCGACGAGGTAGTTCGGACTCCCGAGGGTCAGGGTCGAGGCGGGGGGCGTGTCATCCACGACGAGGTCGACCGACTGGATCCCCTCCGCGTTCCCCGCGGCGTCCACGGAGCGGAATGCGATGGCGTGGGGGCCTTCCGTCGCGATGGTGAAGGGCGTCAGATAGGAGTTCCAGGGATTCCCGTCCAGGCGGTATTCGGTCCGGTCGATCCCCGAGGGGAAGACCCCTGCGTCCGTCCCTGCTAGGACGAACGGCGTGGACGTGGTGACGAACGCGCCGCCAACCGTGTAGTTCGGATATCCGATTCCCAACTGCGTCGCTGGCGGCGTGAGATCCACGTTCACGGTGAGGAGGGCTGGCTCGGAGCCCCATCCCACCCGGTCGAAGGAGCGGGCCATGAAGACATTCGGACCCTCCAACAGCCCGGCGCACCCCGCCGTCCACGAGGTGGTGCCATTGGCGATCCGCCACGTGAGTCCGTTGTTGCACGAGATCTCCACGCGGTCCAGCCCGCTCTCTGCGTCCGCGGCGGTCCCGCTCACGTTGACCGCCGCAGTGTTCAGCCAGGCTCCGTCCACGGGCGAGTCGATCGCGACCGTCGACGGGTTCGGGTCGTAGTGCAGGGTGAGGACTGCGTGTGCGGATTCGCGGCTCGCGTTGTCGAAAGCGCGGGCACGGACGATGTTGGACAGGGGTTCCAGGGTGCACTCGGCGTAGGTCCACACCGCCGTGCCAGTCGCTAGCCCCCATGTCGTGCCATCATCGCAGGAAACCTCCACCCGACTCAGGCCGCTACCCCCAGTATCCGCGGCGGTGCCTTCCAAGCTGGGGGTCGAGGTGGAGACCCACTGGCCGTTCGTGTGGGAGGTGACGGCCACCGTGGGTGGAGCCATGTCGACCGGCCTCATCAGAGGATACCGGTCGGCCGAGTCGGCGTCGATCACATAGGGGGTGTCGCCGATGCCGTCGCCCCCAGGCACATCTTGGTTCGGACCGCTGAACAGGTCGATGCCGGCATAGTCGTACCAATAGTTTCCGCCGCTGGGGTACCCGTCGTCCCAGAGGTTCTCGGGACCGTCATCCGCTGCGGTGCCATAGCCCCCCTCATAGAAACTGTTGTGGTGTACTGTGGTAACGGCGGTATTGCGGAGCCACACGCCCCAGTAAAGGTACCCCTGAATCGTGTTCCGAACGATGGCCACATCCGAAGAATCCTCGATTGTGATATCGGCTGGTACTCTGTTTTCAACGATCGCAACGTTCCACGAGTAGCTTATCGAAACCCCGGAGCCGAGGTCGTTACCAATAAGGGTGATGAAGGAGCTGAAGCCGTCGATCGAAATGGACGGCCACCAACTGGGGTCGAGGCCGACCGAGCTATCGACGACAGCGGCGTCAGTCGTGTTAAGGAACCCTATCCCGTCGGCGTAACTCGACGCGACGGTGACCGCAGAGGAATGAAAGGAATAAATGCTGCTTGCCTCACTGCCGGAAATCGTGATGCGATCCACGAAGCCTATCCAGATCCCCGCGCCAACCCCCATGAGGTTGGACACCTGCACGTCGGTACTGTTGACCACGATAAGTTCTCCAGTGGGGACGTCTGGGACGACCAGCCCACTGAGATCCTTGTAGTAATAGACGGGCTTGCCGTTGACGAGATTGTCAGGGGTAATCGTGTGGGTGTTAAAGTAGGGGAGATCCGAAGCGGCAGGGTCCAAAAATTGGTAACTGAAAAGATAAATCCCGCCGTCCAGGATGTTGCCCGTGATGGTGACGTTGGTCGAGGCGTATAGGTCGATCACGCCAAAATTGCTCCTACCAGCAGAGCCAGACAGGTTGTTGCCACGGATGGCGATGTCGGACGAACGATAGACTTCGACAAAGCCTCCGCGGTTGCCACTAACCGTGACCCCGACGGAATTGTAGACCCATATTTCTCCAGCGTCGTTACCGGAAATCTCCCCGTGATGGACGATCCAGCAGTCTATCCTTCCAGGTTGGTAGCCGCTTTCGTCTCTTACCGTGAATCCAGTAATGTTAACCCAGTCTGCGGTCACCCGGATGGGTGTACCTAGCACCCCGCCGACGATGACCGTCGTCGCCATGTCTTGGCCTACGAGGCTGAGGGTCTTGCTCACGGTCACGTCCCCGTAGTAGGTCCCGTTGAACACGAACACCGTGTCTCCCGGGGAGGCCGCATCTACCGCTGCTTGGATGGTGGTGTAGTTTCCAGGACCCGGACCACCCACATACAGGGTTGCCGCCCTAGCCTCCTCCGAGGAGAAGAGAGCGAATGTGCCCAGGCCCGCCAACAAGAGAAGGAACAACACGGCCCCTGACCCGTGCCGCCTCACCGTCCCGGTCGGAACGGAAGGAGGAATCCCCAGGTTTCCCGAACGAGTCCGCCCGGGAGAACGCGTCATTGGCAGGGCCCGATACATCCCCATGCCCGTCCCCGGAGGCATGGACTCCTGGGGTATAGTAGGATTCTGGTACGCCGGCGAATAACGCCCGGTCATGCGGCATGCGGGCCGAACCTTGGAACGGAGTCCATCGGCGTGCAGTCGGCACCGCCGCCATGGTCGAGCCGGGGACACAGTCCTCACGATCTTGACGATGGAGGCGAACGTCGCGCACGCTCGGGAGGCGATGCGGAAAGCGGGGTCGAAGTTGCCGACGCCGTGGCATCTGGTCGTCGAGGACGCGAAGTGATCACTCTCGTCCTCGGGGACGCGTCGTCTTTGGACCCCCCTCAATCTCATCTCTGCCCACCTGCGTTGCCGAGTAGGGGCACTTCGCGAAAATGGCGGGGAACGCATCCCGCCTGATGATCCGACGGTTCCCCGATCAGGTCCTCCGAGATCACAAGATCACCCTAGCCGCCTGGCGGACCTGATCTCGAGCGGGAATGCGGGGCGCGTTCCGTTCGCCCGCCCACGACTCCACGCGCTACCCGACCGTGTGCACTTCAAGACGACCCTTTCCCAGGGGCAGGAGGCTGACGAGGGTGTCCTTGTCCACGCCGAGGAACGCCGCCAGGTCGCGGGGAATCGCAACCACCAAGGAGTTGCCCGAACGCCGGACGCGGACCTTCCGCTCTAGCCCGAACAGGCCGCGCGCCTTCGCCGCGTCCTCGATCTCCTGCCACGTTTCGTCCGTCAGGAACTGGTCCCCGCAGCGCGTGCACACGTGCCCCGTCCGGAGCCCGAAGTCGATTCCGAGGTGCTCCACGTGAATCGCGGTTTCGACCATCTTCCCGCCGCAATGGCAAGGATACGGAGCGAACTTCGCCTTCTTCACGGTCCCACCTTCACGGTGATCGGGTATACTTTCCTCCACCGCCGTTTCGCGTCGTGGCGTTCCTCGTAGACGACGGAAAAATAGCGGTAGGACGATTCGTAGATTCCCTCCTTCTGCCGTCGCTTCGTGCCAAGACGGAGGGCAGCGAGGAATTCTTGGCGGGAGATGCCGCGCAGGATCATCCGATCGAGGATGTGCCGCTGGCGCTTCTCCGACCAGTCGACCCGTATCTCCATGTAATGGAATGTAAGATTTCGTAATACTTAGCACTTTGCCCTCAAGTCCGCGTGACGCCAGGAGCCCACGTCATGAAGGCCCCGCGCCCACCCTCGGGCAGATGCAAACGCCTGACGGACGGAAGCGCGGGAGGCTCCCGACGCCGTGGCATCTCGGAATCGAGAAGGCCCGATAGCACGGGGCCCCTGCCTGCAATCAGGATGCGGCAGCAGAGGCGGAACTCGCCCAGCCGGGGGGGGGGCGCGGAGTGGACCAGCGCAGGCTCGGCGGCGAACCGCGTCACCGTCCGATGCCGGTCTCCGTTCTCCGGTGTCGCGCGGTTCGTGTAACTCCCGCCTCGCGCCTCCAAAGGGTCGCCTCTAGTCGTCTTCCCCGTCCTCTTCGTCGCCGTCGTCGTCCAGTCGCCGATCCGAGCGCGGATGGTCAGTAGAAATCAAGACCCCCCGCCTGCCCGAGTGAACGGGCGCCAGACGCCAGCCAACGGGGAGCGTGTCGTCCGGGATCGGTTCGAGTCGCCCGGAGGTCGCCGCCGGTCCGCCCGACGGGGACGTACGGTACGCCGAGAGGCCCGCAAGACGGCCGACGATGTGCCGACGGACGCTTTTAGGGGACCAGTTCGACGCCCTTAAGGACGATTCGCCCAGGGGTGTCCTCGGGGATTGCCATTCGGCTCATCCAATGATCCTAACCGAATCTCGTCCTTCAATGATTCTCCCTTCGATGGTCTTTCCTTGTAGGATTCCCTCAGCATCCCCCGTGCGGAAGCGTGCAGGTTGCGTGTAGAAGTGACAGACTATGTCGAGGAACCCGTCGCCGTTCACATCCTCAGCGCTCCCAGCGCAGAAGGCCAGGCTTTCTTCCTGGCCAGTTCGACCGAAAGTAAGGGAGAATCTGTCAACACTGCCGGGTGCGTCAAATTCGTGTGAAGAGAGAATTGCCACCGGGATAGTCCCTTTGCTCTTCGGGTTAACAGGGTTGACGAGGCTTCCGGGCTTGATGTCAATCTCGACGGCAAGGGGTGGCTCGAAGATCGCGAATGGCGAGAGCGATGTAACGATTCCACAGATGACCTTGTTTGTGGTATCGACCGGCAAGACCGTAACGTCCGTCCACTGGCCGTTCTCAAAGTGGTGCAGCCTCAGGTCAGCTTCGGGGATCGAAAAGGCCATCCCGTTGTAGTCAATGCACAGCTCGATGCTTCCGGAGAAGACCACCGTTGTCGAGAGGGAGTAGTACGTAGGCGGGTCGCCAAGCATGAATCCCAGCGGAGGTGGATTCGCTTCCGTCGTTGTAGTCAGCTGGGTCAGCCCAGGCTGTGTGACTTCAGAGAACGTGAGTGTCACCGGCGTGGTGCCCGTCGTCATGTCGGGGGGCGTAACTACGATGTTGAAGCCCGCGGCGGCAGGCACTGGCCCTGACCAACGGAAGGCGTGAAGATCATTGGCGCTTGTGTCGCTGTCCCCGGCGACTTGGCCGCGCTCGTTGAGGGCCACGGCGGCACTGAAGCCGCCCCCAAGGGTTCCCAGGTCCACCATCAAGTCGTTTGCTACGTCCGCAGGACTTGTATCCCGGTTCCACTGATCGGGAATCCCGTCGGCGTTCGTGTCCTGGGGCGTGATGAGGAATGCGTGAAAGTCGACGAACCTCTGATCGCTCATGCCGACGACCTGCGCGAAGTCGTTGATTGCCGCTCCAAAGCTGCTGGACCCCCCGAGGCTGGTCCCGAGGATCCCCAAGTCCGTCATGACCCCGTTGTGCCAGAGGAAGGCGTGATCGCAGCATGTCTCGAAGTTGCTGTTGCCCAGGACCTGTCCTCGGTTGTTGATGTCGACGGCGACGCTGCTCAAACCTCCGGGGAGAGTGCCAAGATCCGTCATGACCCCGCTCTGCCAGAGGAAGGCGTGCGTGGGGCCCAGGCGAGTGTCGCTCCATCCGATGACCTGACCGAGATCGTTCAGACCGGCGGGACCCGATTGGATGCCGCCGAGAGTTCCCAAGTCCGTGGTCACGCCGTTCTCCCAAAGTAGGGCGCGTCCAACGGGAACGATACCGAATGGGGGAAAGTCGACAAGCACTTTGCCGTCGAACACGACCTGGTCAAGCCCATTGATGGCCGCAGAACCGGATCCCCCGAACAGTCCTGCAGGAGAGAAGAACCCGATGTCGGTCATCAGGTCGTTGATCCCGTCCGCAGGTCTCGTGTCCTCGTTCCACAGGTCTGGTGCCTCGTCCAGGTTCGTGTCGACTGGCGTGATGAGGAAGTAGTGCCGTTCGCCTGAACCAGTCTCGCTGACGCCGACGACTCGGCCCCGGTTGTTCAGGGCGAGGGCATCGCTGAGAGCCCCGCCGAGGGTTCCCAGGTCTGTCATGAGGCCGCTCTGCCAAAGGAATGCATGCGTGGTGCCCGCCGCGGTCTCGCTTGTGCCGACGACCTGGCCGAGGTCATTCAACGCAACGGCGTTCGTCCCCCCACCCGCAAACGGCCCAGGATCGGGGCCACCCAGAGTTCCTAGGTCGATCTCCACTCCGTTCTCCCATAAGAAGGCGCGATTGTCGCTCTGGACCAGTACCAGGCCTAGGTCATTGATGTCCACTGCCTCGCTGAGGTCGCGGCGGGGGAAAATGCCGAGGTCGACCGGAGGTGGAACGTCATCTGGGATGCCATCGCAATCGGTGTCGATCCCGTCGACCACATCGATTGCGCCCGGATGGATTGCAGGACTGTTGTCATTGCAGTCCGTGTCGGTGCGGAAGCCATCCGCGTCAAGGTCCACGGGTGATCGCACGTGCGGCACGTATTGCCCGCCCAATCGGGACAAGGTCTGCACCTGGAGCAAGGGGGCAAGCGGGGATGCAGGATCGATGGACAAGAACGGATCTGCGATGGCGGAAGACTCGCCGGAACCAGAACCGAGCTCCCCAGTTGCAGGATTCTTGCCGTACGCCACAGCGAATGCCCTTGCAGTGACTTCCATGAAAAGTGTGGACTGACGGTTTCCGACTGTAAATGATGTCGCGCCACTCGAATCGCATCCGCCAACCGGGTTGCCCTCGATGTCCCTGACCCTTACCCTCGCAGAAGTCTCCCCCCCGGAAGTCTCCATCCTACACTCCATGTTTAACAGGATGCTGTCTGGCAGGGGCCCGCCATCGGTAGTGATGATTCTGAAGGGCCATCTAACAAACGCAAAAGCCGAGGCACTGGCAGCGTCAGAAATGGGATAGAATTGGGTCCCACATTCGCTGGTCGGGCAGCCACTGTGCATCGCGTGTGCCTGCGCATGGGCCATTGGCTCGCCGCCCCGTCCCGGTTGACCCGTAGCCGCCTGTCCAGCATAGACAGCGGCTTCGGAGACTGTCTGCAACGTGGCAGATACACACGGCCCGGACCAGCACGCTGTGTAATCTAGCGTTGCGTCGATGGAGCCCGATGCCACTGAAAAGTACCCGGAGCTAACCAGCGGCTCGAATTTACCCACACACACGTTCGCGACAATGCTGCTGCCGCACCTAATTTCCAACGCCGGTTCTAGTGGGACGGCCTGGACAGTACGGGGAAGGATTACCGAAATCAGGATCCACACAACCAACGCAGCAATCAGAGCAGACGGCACCCGCCCACCCCTGAGTCCGGTTTTCTCCATAAGTCCCATCGTCTCACGGCTCCTCGTCATCGTCGTCGTCATCGGGCTCGTCGACCACGAGGGCCCACGCGTTCGCGGCGCTGTCGTACGTCCACAGGTCGTTCGTGGCCGGACCCGTACGTGTGGCCGCCCCTCCGAACAAGATCGTCCGACCCACGGCCTCGTCATCCTCCTCGTCATCCCGACTTCTCCCAGTCCCGTCGCGGTCATCGTCGTCGTCGCAGTCCTCGTCATCGTCCCGTGCTCCGCGGGTCCCGTGCCGAGGCCCGTCCCGGTCGTCATCTTCATCATCATCGTCGTCGTCGTCATCGTCGTCGTCCCCGACGTACACCATCCCGTGCCACGCGCGCGCGCTCGGCGCCAAGCCCGGAGTCAGCTGTGTCCATGCGTTCGCGTCGTAGTCGTACGACCACGTCTCGTCGTCCGTGATCTCCGTCGGAACCGGGCCGACGCCGCCGAACAGGATCGACCGCCGGGCGCAGGCGTCGTACACCATGACGAGGAACCCTCGGGGCGAGGGCCCCGACCCGGGAAGGAGAAGCGTCCACGTGTCGCCGTTATAGTCGTAGGCCCACGTGTCGCCCCGGCGCTGGCCGCCGAATGCACCCCCGAACATGATGACTCGATCGTGGGCCGAGTCGTACACCATGCCGGGGTTCATGCGACCGGGGGGACTCACGAGGGGATGCATCTGCGTCCAGGTGTTCGTCTCGTAGTCATAGGCCCACGTGTCCAGCCAGAAGGTGTTGGGAGCGGTGCGGCCACCGAAGAGGATGATCCGGTCCGACTCCGCGTCGTACGCCGTGCGAATCGCAACCCGGCCCGGCGCCCCTGGAGGGGAGAGCAGGGGGTTCATGTTCGTCCAGCGATTCTTCTCGGAACTGTACGCCCACGTCTCGCCGTTCTGATACAGGACGACCCGTTCCGACTGGGAGTCGTAGGCCATCGGGCCGACCGCAGCGACGGGTCCCGCCGCAGGAGGCATCAGGACCGGATACAGCTCGGTCCACCGGTTGTCCTCGACGTCATAGGCCCACAGGTCGTTCAGGTCGGTTCCCCCACCGAAGGGGGATCCCCCGCCGAGGAGGATCACTCGTTCCGACTCCGAATGGTAGACCATTCGGTGTCCCGCACGGGGTGATGGCCGAGGATCCGGTGCGACAAACGCGTCGCTTCCTACAGAAGCGCGGGCATCGCCGGACTCGAAACTCAGACCCCCGGCGACGGCGCCGAAGATGCCTGAGGCCACAAGCGTTCCCAATGCGACGACCACGACCCAGGTCCGGACGAGGTTCATTTGTCCTCTCACCTGCCGGGGCCAGGGTCGGCGGCCGCCAACTAGAATTTGGTGGGGCCTTCTATCGCTCCTTGAAGGATGTGGTAGGACATTCTATAACCGTGCCCGCATAACCCCCTGCCCGCGCTCCCTACCTGAAGCGGTCGGTGGTAGCGGATCGGGACACGCCCGTTCGGCGATCGCTGCATAGTGAGCGCCTATCAGTCAGGCGATGAGTCGTGTTCGCGCTTCGGACGGAGGCTCACACCGCGTCCCTTCTGAGGTCACAACCCTCTCCGGGACCTCGTTAACGGCGCCCACGACGGGCTCCCCCACGCCGTGTCGCGAAAAAGTGGAGCATCCCCTAGACGTCGGCCTGCTCGCCCCATGGGGATTCTGCTTCGCACGCCTACCCTTGGACCCAGAGGCCACCTCCCGAGACAAGGAGCACCCAGAACCCCTCCCCGGGGACGAGCATCTCCGTTCCCGCCACGACACGGAGGCGATAGGGATCTGCGCTCGCAGGATCGAATGCCTCGACCCGGACGACGCCCGGGGCCTCCGCCAGGCTCACGTCCCTCGTCTCCGACACGAAGGCGGCGTAGCCGACGAGGTTCCAGCCCGCGGACAACGGAACGATGGGGTTGAGCCGGACCAGCCCCGCGACCGTGTATTGCCCCGCGGCGGTGACGTCCACCCACATCGCGTCGCCGAACGCGAGCGTCGCGAGGTCCCCCGGCCGAGCCGGATGCCACGCCTTCCAGGGATCGGCGGCGTCCGCAGCGCGAAAGGTCCGCACGACGCCGTGCGTCAAGGTCTGGAGGACGGCAGGGATCGCGTATTTCGCCTGCTCGAGCGGGACCGCGAGGAGGTGGGGTCCCGCCTGGACCGCCTTCGCGTATCGCGCGGCGAGGTTGCTGTCCGTGGTCGCATTCGCTGATACGGCACGGACGCGGTAGAAGGTCGTGTTCGTCTCTCCGGGGACGTGGCCGCACGCTGGACACGTGAAGGAGTAGGAGGGGGACCCGGTGGCGGAGATGGAGGCGATTTCCGTGAACGGGCCGCCGAGGGCGGGCGCATGCAGGACGCGGTACTCCGTGGGCCCACCGGGGGATCCGTCGAGGGGGGCGGGGGTCCAGGTCAGGCTGAGGTCCTGGAAGCCGGATCCCGTGAGCGCCGCGCTCACGATCACGGGAGAGGTCGGTCCTAGCTTCAGTTTCGCGACGAAGGCGTCCCAACTCGTATCGCCGTTGTGGCTCGTGTCGAAGGCGCCCGGGGTGACGGGGAAGTCACCCCCAAATGTCTGTCCGGTCACGTAGGCGTTGCCTGTGCCGTCCACGGCGATCGAGAGTCCTCGATCATCGTTGCCACCGCCGAGGTAGGTGGCGTTGAGGAGGGAAGAATTCGTGGCGTCAAACCTCGCCACGAATGCGTCAAACGGCCCGTCGTGGCTCGTGTCGATGGCGCCTGGGGTGACGGGAAAGTCCGTCGAGTACGTGTATCCGGCCACGTAGGCGCTGCCGGCGGCGTCCAGCGCGATCGACTTTCCGTAGTCGTAATTGTCACCGCCGAGGTATGTGGCGTAGAGAATTGTACTCCCCGCAGGATTCAGCTTTGCGACAAACCCATCCGAATCACCGTTGTGGCTCGTGTCGAAGGCGTCGGGGGTGACAGGGAAGTCGGTCGAGTACGTGAACCCGGAAACGTACGCGTTGCCGACAGTGTCGACCGCGACCGAGTATCCGACCTCACTGCTGCCACCGCCCAGGAAGGTGGAGTAGACGAGGGCACTGCCCGCCGGATTCAGCTTCACGAGAAACCCTTCGGACCGACCGTCGAGGATCACGTCGAAGGCGCCCGGTGTGGTGGGGAAGTCCGTCGAGTACGTGTTTCCGGCCACGTAGGCGTTGCCGGCGGCATCCACGGCGATCGAGAATCCATCCTCATCGCCGTTGCCGCCCAGGAAAGTAGCGTAGACGAGGGAACTTCCGGTGGGGTTCACCTTCACCACAAAGGAATCCCGCGAATTGGCCCCGCACGTACAGGTCGTGTCGAAGGCGCCCGGTGTGACAGGGAAGCTAGACGACGAGCGCGTGTATCCGGTCACGTAGGCGTTGCCGGCGGCGTCCACGGCGATCGAGAATCCATCTTCCGGATTGCCACCGCCCAGGTAGGTAGCGTAGAGGAGAGAGCTCCCCGCGGGGTCCAGCTTCGCGACGAATGAATCCCACCACATCTGGTTGAGCCTCTCCTTGAAAGCGCCCTGAGTGGTGGGGAAGGTGTCCGAGAATGTATATCCGGTGACGTAGGCGTTGCCGGCAGCGTCCACCGCGATCGACTGACCTCGATCATCATATTCACCGCCCAGAAAGGTTGCATATGCGAGAGAGCTCCCGGTGGGGTCCAACTTCGCGACGAATGCGTCGAACGCCCACCGGGCAAAGTAGATGTCGAAGGCGCCCGGTGTGGTGGGGAAGTCCCATGAATATGTAGTCCCGGTCACGTAGGCGTTGCCGGCGGCGTCGACCGCGACCGAGGATCCGTAGTCATCGTTGCCGTTCCCCCATCCGTAGTCTTCGTTGCCTCCCCCGAGGTATGTGGCGTAGAGGAGAGGATCGATCACGACCTCACGGGAAGCGTCCACGCCGCGGCACGTGAAACCGAAGGCGAGACGGGAGAGCGAGACGAACGAGCAGGCTACCTCGGTGTCGTCCTGGTAGGCGATAGGAGAGGAGTCTCTGAGGTCTCCCACGGCCGTGTGCACGAGGAGGTCACCTGCCGTGGTCAGCTCCAACCCCTCCGCACCCTCGTACGACATGGCGATGGCGCTGACTTCCGTCCCGGGAGCGAGGACGAAGTCATACTTCACGCCCCGTTCGCCCGCCCGATAGATCAGGTCAATCCCATCATACAATTCCTCGTACACGATCTCGCGATAGCTCCGCACATCCGTCCGCCACTTGGCGGGGTCGTTCCCGAGGAAGAAGTGGGTGGGGTAGGACAGGGGGTTCCTCCCCTGGGGGACCACCTCGTTCGCCCCCTTAAAAGAGAGGCGCAGCGTGACGCCGCGGGAGGGGTTGGGCTCCGGACGTGGGTCCACAGCGAACGGGTCCGGCCCCGGGCCGGCTTGCGAGGACCGGGGCGTCCCATCCGCAAGCGTGAGGAGGACGGCGTTGTCCGCGAATCCGACGCGGACGGTTCCCATGGTGGCGTAGAAGCGCACCTCTGGGTGTTCGAGCTGTCCCGCGTTCTCGAGAAACGCGTCGGCCCCAAGATCGTCGAGGGTCGTCTCCGGGTGCGCTGCGGGAGCGACGGACGTCGAGTCCCCGCTCGCGACGGGTGCCTTGGTAACGAACGGGTTCGGGACAGCGATCACGTAGACGAGGATCGCAAACGAGAGCCAGGGACCCAGAGGCGGGCGGCCGATCACCCCTGCAACCATAGGCGACCTCCCGACGCGAGGAGGACCCAATACGCCTCCCCGGGGACGAGGATCTCCGTCCCCGCCACGAACCGAAGGTGATAGGGGTCTGCGCCTGCGGGATCGAACGTCTCCACGCGGGCGACTCCCGCAACGTCCGCCAAGCTCACGTCCCTCGTCTCCGAGAGGAAGGCGGCGTAGCCGACGAGGTTCCAGCCCGCGGACAACGGAACGATGGGGTTGAGCCGGACCAGCCCCGCGACCGTGTATTGCCCCGCGGCGGTGAC
>Ga0209641_10001291_pt1 | contig 22535 bp, 26 predicted proteins | sample RifCSP16_1_FD_184022 | JGI IMG/M metagenome (GOLD analysis project Ga0209641, IMG submission 184022) | Soil microbial communities from Rifle, Colorado - Rifle CSP2_sed 16_1 (SPAdes) (version 2) | ecosystem: Environmental > Terrestrial > Deep subsurface > Rock core/Sediment | place: Rifle... | reverse complement strand
AGCGGGATGCGGTATCAGGCGCAGGCCGCGGTGTGGGAGGTGCCCGCGTGAGGACCGCAGACCTCACGTTCGATCGCCCGGACGGCCTCTCCGCACGGACGCCGCCGGAGGTCCGGGGCCGGTCACGGGACGACGTGCGCCTCCTCGTGACGCTCGCGGACGGACACCATCATGCGCGGTTCGAGGACTTTCCGACGTTCCTCCGCCGCGGAGACCTCCTCGTCGTGAACGAGAGCGCCGCGATCCCCGGAAGCCTCGCCGCCGAGAGCCGCCTCGGCCCGATCCTCCTCAACTTGTCGACGCGCTTTCGCGCCGACCTCTGGATCGCGGAGCCCCGCTGGAGCGCAGGGAAGCCAGGGCCTTTGCCGATCCGGGACGGGGAGGAACTCCGGATTGGCGCCGCCAAGGTCCGCTTCCTGTCCGCATACCCTGGGATCCCTCGCCTGTGGTTCGCCCTCGCGGACCGGCCGTTCGAATCCTTGGTCGCGGAGGTTGGGCAGCCGATCCATTACGGATACACGGACGGGTGGCCCATGGACGTCTATCGGACGGAGTTCTCGCGGGTCCTGGGGAGCGCGGAGATGCCTTCGGCGGCGCGCCCGATCACTCCCCGAATCCGGGATTCCCTCTGGGAGGCGGGCGTCCGCATCGCCCCGATCCTGCTTCACACGGGCGTCTCGAGCCTAGAAATCGAGAGCGAGATCGTCGAGGCGCAGCCCATGTACCCCGAGCCGTTCTCCGTCTCCGCGGAGACCGCCTTGGCGGTGAACCGGACACATGCGGCCGGCGGGCGGGTCATCGCGGCGGGCACGACCGTCGTACGCGCGCTCGAGTCCGCTTGGACCCCGGAGGGCGCGCGGCCTCGGACGGGCTTCACCCGGATGTTTGTGAACCCGGACCGGGGTGTGCATGCGGTGGACGGACTCTTGACCGGTTTCCACGATCCCGTGACGAGCCACCTCGCCCTGCTGGCGGCGTTCCTCGGGATGGAGGGCGTGCGGAGCGCATACGCGGAGGCGGTGCGCGCCGGGTACTTGTGGCACGAGTTCGGCGACAGCCACCTTGTCCTGCCGGGCGGGCGGGTTCCGTAGGCCCTCGGCTCAATGCCGCCGAACTACACCCTCGATGCCGTCGAAGTCGGAATCGAAGGAAACGATCTCCGAGACTCCCTCGCGAGCTATGACCCCGAGGCTGACCGCATCCGAAACGGACAGTTTTCCCCCGAAGGTCATCCAGCGGTCTACCGCGGTCTCAAGGAGGTCGGAGTCGGCGTACCGAACCTCGCAGGCATCGCGGAAATAGTGAAAGAGCTTCAGCCCTTCACGCACCCCGACCCGGCCCCCAATCTGCGTCACGGCCTCCGAGACGACGAAATCCGACACAACAGGGCGCCCTCGGATCGTCCCGGCAATCCGACGGGCGTCGCCATGCCATCGGTCCCGCCGGTTCGCAGCCGCGATGAAGAAACTGGCGTCGGCGAAAGTCACTTCCCGCCCCTCTGCACACGGCGCTTCGCCTGGACCGCGTCGCCCGCGTACTCGACCATGCCGAGGATGTCGCGGAGGGACATCCGCTTCCGAGGGACGACCCGGATCTCCCGACCCACCTCCTCCCAGACCAGCTCGTCGCCCGGCTCGATGCCGTGCTTCTTCCGGATGGGGGCGGGGACGACGACCTGATACCCCTTTGAGACCTTCGTTCTACTGTGTGCCATGGATATTCACAGTATACAATGGTCTCACAGTACTTAGCGTTGCCATACCCCCGGATCCGGTGGACCTTCATCTCGGGGATCCTGCCCGACGAACCGGTACTCCGCTGCAGCACCGCCCGTGAGCCTCTTCGGTCGACCCTCGTCGAAGTGAGGTTGAGGATGTGGTGCGTCCTCGACGCATCCGCTGCTACCGCGTCGAATTTCACGAGACGACGCGCGCCTTCGTGATCGTGACCGCCTTGCGTGGCCGGTCGTCCGCGTCCTTGGGCACCTTCGCGATCCGGTCGACGACATCCATCCCCGCGACGACCTTCCCGAACGCGGGGTGCTTCGGGTTGAGGCGGTGGTTGTCCGCGACGTTGATGAAGAACTGGCTCCCGCCGGTGTTCGGGCCCGCGTTCGCCATCGAGATCGTCCCCCGCGCGTTCCGGTTCTCAGGTGGGAGCTCGTCCTTGATCGCGTATCCCGGGCCACCAAATCCGGTGCCCTTCGGGTCCCCACCCTGGATCATGAACCCGTCGATAACCCGATGGAAGATCGTCCCGTCGTAGAACCCCTTCTCGACGAGCTTCCGGAAGTTGCCCGTCGTGATCGGCATCATGTCTTCGAACAGTTCGATCGTCACGTCGCCCATCGTCGTCTGCAGGAGGACGCTCGCCATGGCCCCGCCAACTGTGCCTCGTATGTAAAGCCTATGAATCGCTTTCGAGGACCGCGAAACGCGCGTCCCACATCCGCGCGGCTTCCGTCCGGCGCACACGAGAATGGCCGGCGAGGGTGCCCCCGTCGACGATGTTCGTCACGACGCGCTGGATGCAGACCCGATCGTCCGCGGGCGCTTGGGGAGTCAGGTCCGGTTGTCGGCGGCGTTCGCGGTGCCCTTCGGCGGGGGTCGCCATTGTCCATCCGCGCCGCGGACCAACCTCGGCAGGGGCGTGCCGAAACTCCAGTAGAGCCCCTCCGGATCGGAGACGATGAAGCCACGGGTCCCGACGGGCGAGTCCTGGACCGGCCGCACGACCCGGGCGCCTGCGGCGACCGCGCGCGCGAACAAGGCGTCCGGTTCCTCGGTCTCGACGTGGACGGAGAAGGCCGGATACCCTTCGGTGGCGGCCGCGATCGTGACAAGGTCGGCGATCGAAGTGCGGCCGGCGTCCGCGGTGTACAACATGACGCCACCGCCGCGAGGCCAGCGAAGCATCGCGAAGGCGATCGTGTCCTCCGTCTCCCCGTCGTACGCGACGACTTCCTCGAATCCGAAGGCGGTCACGAGGAATCGGATCGCGGCCCGAGGGTCGCGATATCCGAGGTTCGGAACGACGGGCGCGTCCATGGTTCTCACGCCGCCAGAGCACGCAATTCCACGAATGAACTTGCACGGGGGAGGGGTGAAACGCCCCCGCGGGGACTCGAACCCCGGTTTGAGGCTCCGCAGGCCCCGGTCCTATCCAAGCTAGATTCCCACGATGTAGGGAGGGGTTAAGAGGGTCACACCGGACAAATTCCCCTCCCGGGCGGTGGAATCCCCTGCACGCCGTCAGCGCCTGTCTCTTCTTCCTCATCACGACGAGGCCCGTTGCGACTTCAGCGCCGGCCTCGGATTGCCGCCGTGACGGCGTTCGGCTCACTTGGACAGGTCGATGATCACCCCTCGATCGACGTCCCCGATGTCGATGTCGTAGATGGTCGTCGTCGTTGGCGGTGTGACGATGAGGACGTCGCTCTGGCTCCAGGCCCCGGTCGGGAGGTGGCGCATCCACTTGACCCATCCGGTCGCCGTGCCCACGACCACGTCGTCGATGAGGTCCCCGTCGACGTCTCCCGCGCGCAACGTGAACATCGCGTCGGCCCCGGCCATGACGAGGATGTCGCTCCGGATCCACGGCCCGTTGCGCCACCAGTGGACCTTCCCCGCACTCGTCCCGGCGACGACGTCGAGGAGCCCGTCCCCGTCGAAGTACCCGACGTCCACGGAAAGGGCGGCGTTCGTCGCGCTCAGGCTCGTGAACGACACAAACGCAGGGCCCTCGTAGATGCGGACGTTCGTCCCGGTCGCCACGACGATGTCGTTGTCCGTGTCGTTGTCCACGTCCGCGATGCTGAGGTCGTACGCCTCCGCCGCCAAGTTGATGACCTGGGGGGCGGGGAAGGTGCCGTTCCCGCCGTTCCGGTAGATCCGGACCTGGGAATTCTGCGTCCCGACGACGACATCCTTGTCGCCGTCCATGTCGGCGTCGGCGACCTTGATCGCCTTGACGGCGATGTTCGCCCCCAGGCTCGCGATCGTGGTCCGCGTCCATAGGCCATCGTTTGCGTACCAGTAGATCTTGCCGTTGTGCGTCCCGACGACGAGGTCGTTGTCGGCGTCTCGGTCGATCCGCCCCGCGGCGACCGCGCGGCCTTCGCCGACCGGGCTGGCGGGGACGTCCACCGTGAACTTCTCCCACGTGCGGCCGCGCCCCCCGGTGTTCCGGTACCACCACACGTATCCCGCCTGATTGCCCACGGCGACGTCGAGGTCCCCGTCTTCATCGAGGTCCGAGAATACGCTCTGGAAGAACGGTCCGCCCCCCCACGGCGGGTCCTGCTGACTCGGGCTCGGCTGGTAGCTCTCGATCAGGTACTCGGACCACAGGCGATCGTTGTCGTTGAAGACGGAGTACCATTTCGTCCCGAAGACCGGGTGGGAGTACTCCTGGATCGCGCTCGCGATGTCCAGCGACCAGCGGGCCCCCCGGACGACGATCTGCGCTGACAGCGCGTAGTTCTCGTCGCGATCCGACAGCTCCTTGATCTGGAACCCGTACGCATTTCTATTGGGCACCCAAGGGTCGGGGTTCGGGTTCGACAGATCCACGGCGAAGGCGTAGTGTCGCACGTCGTCCACCGTGATCGGTCCCACGGGAGGGGTCCCCGGCCTCCTCCAGATCTGCACACCGTCGACGTAGTCCGAGATGGTCACATCGCCCGCCGAGACGCCGGCGTCCGTGGTGTTCACCCGGACCCGGACGTACACCGTGTCCGTGAACGCGAACTCGATCGACGATTGGGTGTGCGCGGCATCCTTGAAGAACTCGACCGCGGGAAAGTCCGGCGCGGCCCCGTTCGCGTCCGTGACCGTGATCGCGTCAACCGTGTTGAACTGGTTCCGGGGCGGCGGGACGATGTTCGCCCGCAGGCCGATCTCCAACGGATACCTCCCGTACTTGGGCTGAACGCCGTCGTACCCGTATGCGGTGGAGTTCGTGCCGAATCGATGTTCGAAGATGTAGAAGTCGCTGACCTCCTGGAGGAAGGCGAAGGCGTGCGTGCTCGACGGCTTCGTGTTCGCGCCGACGGGCTGGTTGTACGGGGCTTCCCCGTACACGACGGGCACCGGGGGGACGCCGTCCGCGTTGTACAGCACGAAGCGGTTGAGGATGTCGAGATTCCTCAGGTACTGCGACGCGACGATCACCACGACGACCTCGCCCTTCTTGAACGTCCGGGTCTCGTTCGCGGCCCAGCGTTTCTTGTCCCACTCCGTCGCGTTGTAGATCGCGAACGTCTGGAACTCGTTCCGATGGAACAGGTCGAGGGGACCGAGCGAGGACGACCCGTTGCCGCCCTCCTCGTCCGGGTTCCTGATGACCGCGAAGGTGACTCGCGACTCCGTCCCACGCCCCCGGAGATCTTCGGCCCGGAGAATGACGATCCCGCCGTCCCAGTTCGGCTCGGGCAGCATGTTGTCGGCTTCGTCGTAGCGGGTGAAGACGCCGTCGTTCGCGACGTGATCCCCGTGGGTCCCATCGTCGTAGAGTCGCACGGTCGCGCGGGGTCCGAAGGTGAACGTCGCACGGACGTCGGCGCGATTCAGGTCCCCGTCCCGGTCCTCGACCCTCGCGTAGAGCCCGAAGGGCAGGCCCGTCCGGGGGGTGTCCCGGGTCGTTTGGGTGGACGCGTCGCCGTCGAGCCACTTCTCGAGGAAGACCGGAGGGTGCGCGCCCGACGGCCCGTGGAGCTCCTCCGACCAGACGATCACGGAGGCCTCGCGGTCGACGACGGATAGCGTGATCCGGTCCGATTCGAGGACGGAGCGGTTCGTGTACGACCACGTCTCGCCGGCATTCCAGTCTCTGTCGGCGCCGTCGATGCCGTACGAGACGCCCGCGACGCTGCCCCGGGTGTCGAGCGTCTCGGTCTCGAACCCGCTTTCGCGCTCGACGGTGACGAAGAGGTTCGTGCGCCACGATAGGAGGGTCTCCCCGCCGCGGTGCCGTGCGGAGAGCCTTGCACCCGCCCACCCTCCGCCCTCGTCGAGGATCGGAGTGAGTTCGCCGTCCATGTCGGCGCGGATCGTCGCGGGCGGCGTGGGCATCGACGTCACCCAGACGAGGATCGAGGCGAACAGCACGACGGTGATCCCGAGGACGAGGATCGTGCCGATGACCTCCGACACGCCGCGTTCCGATCGCATGGCGGAGGCGGACGGGCCCGTCAGACGGAATACGGTTTACTTACGGCCATCAACATTGATTGCCGGATGTGGTACCGTAGGGCGGCGTCAGGATACATGCCTGTCTGCGGCTTTGAGGGGGGCTGTGACGGTTGATGGCCCCTACCGCGTGGTCCGAGAGGAAAGCGTGAAATACCCGCCGTTCCTCGCCGCCCGCATGGGGAACATGGCGACGTGTGCCTGCGGGTGGACCATCATCTCCCCAATCGGCGCCGAGGACGTCCAGAAGCATCTCCTCATTCACCTCCACGACACCCACCCCGGGACGAAAGTCTCCGACGGGGAACTCCGGACGATGATCAAGGCGGTCTAGCCGGTTCGCGCGATCCTCCCCCCTGGCGCGCAGAAGTGATTTCCTCCTGGATCAGGACGTCGATCCAGTTCGGCCGCGCCGGTTCGAGGACTTCTTTCAGGATGAGGATCGAGCACCACCGCACCCCCGGCATCGCCTCGATTTCCATCGCCGCCTCTTCCGGCTCCGCCAGGGTGAAGCCGAACAGACTGAGGAGGAGCACGCCCGAGGGGGACTCCTGCGTGGACCACAGCCGTTCCCCGAACCGCTTCCGAACGGCGTTCACGACCGCGGCGTGCTTCCCCAGGTCGGTGGTGACTCCGAGTTCGTAGAACACCAAGCCTTCCTGGCGCTGCGGGTTGATGACCGCGCGCACGAGCACGGCCCCGGAATCAAGGAGCTTCCGCGTTCGGTATTCCGCCATCCGCGGGGTGATGGACAGCCCTTCCGCCACCTCCTTGTGGCTTGCGCGCGCATTGTACCGGAGGCGCTCGATGATCCTCCAGCCGATCCGGTCCGGGTGCGCATGCCGCTCCCCGATCTCCTCCTCGCCGAGCCCCTGTTTCCGCAGCTCGAAGCGTCCCGCGATTTCCTCCGCGAGCCGCTGGAGCTCCGCGGAGGATGCGCCCACCAGGGAGACCGAGAACGTCGGCCCGAGGTAGTCGAAGGCCTGCAACACGCCCGGGAGGCCCCGAGCATGTTGAATCGCGCTGATCTTCGTCGCCACGTTCATCGCCTCAAACCGGTACAGTGCCAGGCATCGGAGTCCGAACGCGGCGAGCTCCGGCGTCGCTTGGTAATACTTGATGAACCCCGACTCCTCCATCCTGCGGACGCGAAGGCGGACGGTCTTCTCGTCGAGACGGAGCTTCCGTGCGATTTCGGGGGGCGTCAGGGGCTTCCGCGTGAACGCCCGAAACCCCGTGTCCTGGTACGCGAGCTCGCAGAAGATGCGCACATCCGTGGCGTCCAACGGGTTCCTCAGTCACGGAAGGGCTCTTAAGACCAGCGGGGACGCGCGACCCATCCCGGCGGCGGTCTGGTCGTCTTGTCGTTTTCGGGCATCGCGCTCCCGGGCATGGCATATCGTCCCCCCCACATGCGCTGGACTATGTCGCAAACCCAGACGGCAGCAAACGTGCAGAACGGTGTGAACGTGGATCAGTTGGTGGGAACGATCAAGGCAGTCCAGGGGAGGCCGGATCTCGCGAACTTCCGGTTCCGCTCGACGAGTCGGTGGGACGGCGGGGCCCGGGGGCACACGACGATCAAGTCCTTCTTCGGGGCCGGTCAGGAGGACACGAGCCGGAAGGTGGAGTACGTGCTCGAGGGAGACGAGCCTCCGGTGCTCCTGGGAACGAACACCGCGCCCAACGGCGTGGAGACGGTGCTGGCCGCGCTGTCGAAGTGCCTGACCGTCTCGTTCGTCTACCCCGCGGCCGCACAGGGCATCACGGTGGAGTCCCTCGAGTACACGATGGAGGGCGATGTGGACCTCCACGGCTTCCTCCACCTGTCGGACAAGGTCCGGCCGGGCTTCCAGAACATCCGCGTAACGGCGCGGGTGAAGGCCAACGCCCCCAGGGCGAAGATCCAGGAACTTCTGGAGTACGCCACGACCATCTCGCCGGTCTTGGACACCCTCCGAAACCCCGTCCCGATCAGCGTGGAACTCCAATAGACGGAACAAGGTGGACCGCGTCTCCCCTCCCGGCGCGGCCCTTCCCCTTTTTTCCGCAGCGCCGCCCAAGCCGTGCATTTGTGGAGGTAGGACGCTTTCTCGCCCGCGATGGGTGTCGCGTCCCTGCGGTCGGTGAACCCCGCCACAGGCGAGGAGGTCGAGCGATTCGAGGAGTTTACCGCCAAGGAAGTCGACACGGCCCTGTCATGGGCGGACTCAGCCTTCCGCGATTGGCGGCGGTCTTCCATCGTACATCGCGCGGAGCAGTTCCGCACGGTCGCCCAGGTCCTGCGCCGCGCCCGCCAATACGCGGAGACCATGGCCCGGGAGATGGGGAAGCCCGTGCGCGACGGGGTCGCCGAGGTCGAGAAGTGCGCGTGGGCGTCCGACATGTACGCGGACCGCGCCGCACAGTTCCTCTCGGACGACTTGATCGAGACGGACGCGCGGCGTTCGCTCGTCCGGTAGAGCCCCTTGGCCCGGTCCTGGCGGTGACGCCATGCCGCCGCGGGATGTCCGCCCGAATCAGGATTCAACCGAACACACCATCCGGACACGTCATCCCGGCGGGCCGTCATTCCCGCCGGGCCTTTTTCGGTTCCTCGGACATCATGGGCCGCGGATTGATCGAACCCATTCTGGCGACAGTTCCCTCACCCGCCGACGCCCTTTTTCATGAGCCGCCGGAGCGCCTCGATCTCGACGGCGGTTCCCATGTACGGGATCGTGTACATCCCCTCGACGAGGTCCGGCGAGAGTGCCGCCAACGAGTCGACCTAGCGCCGGACACCACGCGCTTCCGTTCGAGGAGCTCGTCCTCGAGGCACAAGTCCTCGCGCTTCTTGGCAGCGGCGAGGACGTCCGCGAGCACGTCCCCAGCGTCCCGGGGCTTTCGTGAGCGCCTTCCTGATTGGCGGCTCCGGATCGGAGACGGAGTCGTTGTTGGGCTCCCTCCGTAGACGACGAATGCACGGTCCAGTCTGTCCCCCGCTACTTCTCGCTGAGGAGTCTGTCCAGTTCCTCAAGACGCGCTCGTGGATTCACGAGCCTACTGTCGGCTTCACCGCGAACCTGACCATAGACTATGCCCCATCTATCCCTGTCTCCCTGCTGCTTGCGAAGGAGGTTCACGAACTCGGTGTAGATTGGCAACATCACCGGGTCGTGGAATCTGGGGTAATACGAGATGCAACGCGCTCGCCAGAGGTCCCATTCGTGATAGTCATAGCTGCCCACTGTCACGTCCCAAGGGCTCCACTCCCAGCGGTTCCCCTTCGCGATGTCCTGAAAGACCTTCATCTCTTCGATGATGCGCTCCCGCTCCGCCTCTCTCTTCTGATGTTCGCTTTGCCGTCTCTGATTCCTGTATGTAAGGACTCCGACAACTGCTCCTGCGACAGCTGCGATTGCGGTGAACACGCCCACGTCGGTCAAGCCTCTCCCCGTTCGGCGCAACCCTTGGACGGACATAAGGCTTTGGCGGCGTGACCCGCGTGCCCGTCTCTGTTGCCGCAGGGTATTTGTATCACCCAGGAGATACACTTCCGATGGCCTCCCAGGTGACCCACGTCCGACTGGCGCCGCAAGACCTCGCCTTCATCGACGAGGCGGTGGAGCGCGGGAGGTTCCTCGACCGGACGGACTTCATCCGGAGCGCGGTGCGCCTGCAGATCCACGAGCTGGCGAAGGAGCGCCTGCGAGAGTCCCGGAGTCGCCGCCGCAGTCCCACCCCGATTCCCGATCTCCTCGCCTCCCTTCGGGCCTCCCGGAAGGCGGTCCACCGGGAGATCTGGGGTTGATCCGTGCCTATCTTGACACGGGCGTGTTCCTCGTCTTCCTCGACCGGGACGACTCGAATTCGGAACGCGTCCTGGACGCCGCCGCCGAGGGCCTCTTCCTCCCCGTGATCTCCTTCCACACGTTCCAGGAGGCGACGCACAACCTCCTGGCCCGACGGACGAAGGACGAGGCTTCCTGGCTCCGCTACTTCATGTGGACCCTCCCCGGACTCGAGGTCGTGACGTCGGACCGCCTGCAGGCCCTGCAAGGACGGTACGGGGATCGCGTTGCGGATCCCAGCGACCTGCCGCATGTCCAGGCCTATTTCGCTGCGGAGTGCGACCGGTTCGTCACGGTGAACCGCCGCCTGACGCGGATGGCCATCCGTGAGGTCGTGGCGTTCAGGACCCCGCGGGAGTTCCTGGAGGAACTGGGGCGGCCCGTGGTGGAGACGCCACAGGGCATCTGACCGTCCCATCCGGTCTTATTGACGAGGAATCGTATGGAGTGAGACGCCCCCGCGGGGATTTGAACCCCGGTTAGAGGCTTCGCAGGCCTCTGTCCTATCCAAGCTAGACTACGAGGGCGCGGACCCACCGATGGAGGACGGGGTTATGAAGGTCTCGGAACGCCGCGTCTGCAGAATTCGGCGCCCATCCCCTCGCGTTTCTTCATAGCTTCCGGGACGTGCGCACGGCGAGGGCGCCGAGCACGATCTCTACGATGGCGAACGGGAACGTGGGGAACAGGATGACCGGCAGGAGGGCGCCCAGCCCGATCAGGACGATCCCCAGGACGAGCGCGGGTTGGCGCAAGGGCCGCACCGCCAACAGGACCGCGGTCCCCCCGACCGCGAGCGCCGCCACGGACCAGGCCCCGAGGACCTGCCCGAACGCCGCCGTCCCGGTCCCCGTGAACGCGGGGAGGCCGACCGTCACGAACCCGATCGCCCCGAAGAAGAGGTTGAACGCCGCCGTCGCGACGAAGACCCAACGGCGGGGGCCTTTGGCGGCGCGTTCCTTCGCACCCGGTCGCGCGAGGAGCACCGCAACCCCGAGCGCGATCTCCGGGATGCCGAGGACGAACAACGTGAAGAGGATCAGAAGGACCCCGACGACGATCATGCCCGCGGCGAGAACGGCGGCGGGTCCGGGGCGAGGCCGCACGGCGAGGACGAGCGCGAACGCTCCGAGCACGATCACCGCCAACAGCACGGACGAGACGATCTGGAAGAGCAAGGCGTCCTCGCCGCCCGTGCCGCCAAACGCCTTGGTCCACGTCGTGGACACGAGCGCGATGCCGAAGAGGAGGTTGATGACGGCGGTGACCGCGAGGATGCCGCGGAGGAGCCGGGGACGGGCCGGCGCAGGCTGGGGTGGCGGGGCTTCCATGGGAGTCGGCCGCTGTCACGGGCGGAAGCCCGTTTAAGGGCTCCGTACGTGGGATAACTATATCGCGCGACGGGCGTTTCGAGCGGTCCCGATGCACCCCGCGAAGCGCATCCACGCCGCCAAGTCCGGGAAGCTGAGGGACAAGACGATCGTCCTCGGCGTCACGGGGAGCATCGCCGCCGTGGAGACCGTGAAGCTCGCGCGCGAGCTCATTCGCCACGGCGCGCACGTCGTGCCCGTCCTGTCGAAGGACGCGATGGAGATCATCCACCCGAACGCGCTCCAGTTCGCGACGGGCCGCGACCCGATCACGAGGCTCGACGGCACTGTACCCTACATCGAGCTCGTGGGCACGGGCGGCACGGCGGACCTCGTCCTCATCGCGCCCGCCACGTCGAACACGATCGCGAAGATCGCGTTGGGCATCGACGACACGGTCGTGACGACGTTCGCGCAGAACGCGCTGGGCGCCGGCATCCCGATCCTGATCGCGCCCGCGATGCACGAGACGATGTACGCGAACCCGCTCATCGCCGCCCATCTGAGGACGCTGGAGTCGCACGGCGTGGACATCGTGACGCCGAAGTTCGAGGAGGACAAGGCGAAGCTCGCGGAGGTCGACGAGATCGTCGCGCGCGTGATCCGCCGCCTGGGTGGCGGTCCCCTGGCCGGGAAGAAGGTCGTCGTGATCGCGGGGGCGACCGCGGAGCCGATTGACGACGTACGGATCGTGACGAACCGCTCGAGCGGGGAGACGGGCCTCGGGCTCGCGCAGGCCGCGTTCGAACTCGGGGCGGACCTGGAGGTATGGCTCGGCCGCCACCACGTCCATGTGCCGCCGTACCTCCATCCCCGCACGTTCGAGACGACCGCGGACCTGGCGGCGATGGCGAGCGAGATGGCGGCAGACGTGTGCGTCGTCCCGGCGGCGATCAGCGACTTCGCGCCGGTGAAGGCGAGGGGGAAGATCCCGTCGCGGGATGGACCCGTGTCCCTCGATCTCCACCCGACGCCCAAGGTGCTCCCCGCCCTGCGGAAAGGCGCGAAGATCCTCGTCGCGTTCAAGGCGGAGGCGGACGTGTCCGCCGCGGAGCTCCGGGAGCGGGCGATGGGCCTCCTGAGGGAGGCGGAGCTGGACTTCGTCGTCGCGAACGACGTCGCGAAGGTCGGCAAGGGGAGGACGTCGATCCTCATCCTCGACCGCGAGGGTCGGAGCGCGGAGCACACGGGGTCGAAGACCGACGCCGCGGACGCGATCTGGAGGGTGGTGATCCATGGCATCGGAGAGTAGCGCCTTCTGTCCCGGTCACGTGACCGCGTTCTTCGAGCCGGTCGAGGATCCGGACCCGTTCAAGAAGGGGTCGCGGGGCGCGGGCCTCTCCCTGTCCTTGGGCGTGAAGACGCGCGTGAAGGCGCGCCTCGGACGGAAGCAGAACGTGCGGATCTACCTGAACCGCCAGGAGGTGCACGCGCCGACGACACGGTGGGCGGTCGAGCGCGCGATCGGCGGCGCTGCGTTCGAGGTCATCGTGCAGAGCGAGGTCCAGCTCCCCGTGTCCCAGGGGTTCGGGATGAGCGCCGCCGGCGCGCTGAGTGCGACGCTGGCGGTGAACGATGCGCTCGACCTCGCGCTCTCCCATTCCCGGTGCGTCGCGATCGCCCATGCGGCCGAGGTCGTTTCGAAGACGGGCCTGGGGGACGTCGTGCCCGCCTCCCTCGGCGCGATGGACATCCGCCTGCAGCCGGGTGCGCCGCCCCACGCCGTCGTTCGTCGGTTGCCCGCGGCCGGGGACCTGCTCTTGGCGGTGCTTGGCGATCCGGTGCCGAAGCCGCCACTCCTCTCCGACGCCGCCCGATTGAGGACATTCGCCGAGGTCGGCAGTCGGTGCGTGCGCGAGTTCTCGAAGAACCCGTCGATGGCCGACATGTTCCGACTTGGGCGGGAATTCGCGATCGCGACCGGCCTCGCCCAGGACAAGGTGAAGGACGCGATCGAGGCCGCGACGCCGTACGGCCACTGCGCGATGGCGATGCTCGGGAACTCCATCTTCGCGATGGGCCAGGTCGAACCGATCGACGCGATCCTGAAAGGCATGGGCGCGCAGCGGTACCGGTGCAAGGTCGACCAGAAGGGCGCGCGGCTCCTCACTCAAGAAGCGTGAACAGCCGGTCGTCCCCGCCGACGTCGAACACGCCGAGGCGCGCGCCTGCATCGAGCCACCCGTGCGCGTAGTTCACTGCCGCGAACGCGTTCACGGGGTCTCCGTTGGCGGCGAAGTGCTCCGCGTCCGTGTAGTACGAACGAGCCATCTTCAGGAAGTCCTCCGCGATGCGCCTCGCGTACGACTTCTCCGGGGCGATGATCTTCAGCGCCTCGAGCGCGCGGCGCGTCACGTCCAGGTCCTTGCGCACGAGCTCGTCGGGGAGTTCGGCCATGGCGGGGATGTCGCGGCCGGCCGTAAGAAGATGCGTGCGAGCGTTGTACGTGCGATTCCGTTATATAGCGCTCATGCTCCCCCGGTTCCGAATCGGGGGTGGAACGGTGGCGGTCGAGGGCGCCCCAGCCGCGAACGCGATCCAGATCCAGGTGCAGGGCCTCACGAAGCGCTATGGGGACGTGAAGGCCGTCGACGGGATCGACTTTGAGGTCCGCGCGGGCGAGATCTTCTCCCTCCTCGGGCCCAACGGCGCGGGCAAGACGACAACCGTCGAGATCCTCGAGGGCCTCCGCAACCCGACGGGCGGCACCGCGCGCGTCCTCGGCGTCGACGTGAACGACAGCTACGCGAAGATCCGCGCGCGCGTGGGCGTCCTCCCGCAGGACTTCGACCCGTTCGACCGGCTGCGCCCGAGGGAAGCGATCGCGTACTGGGCGACCCTCTTCAATCGCCGCATCACGAAGACGGAAGTCGCGGACCTCATCGAGACCGTGGGTCTTACCGCGCGCGCGAACGCGTACGCGATGCACCTCTCGGGCGGGGAGAAGCGGCGCCTCGGCATCGCGCTCGCCCTCGTCGGACGTCCGGACCTCGTGTTCCTCGACGAGCCCACGACGGGACTCGACCCGGGGGCGCGCCGGGACCTGTGGGAGCTGATCCGTTCCCTCAAGCGCGAGGGGAAGACCGTCGTCCTGACAACGCACTACCTGGAGGAGGCGGAGAAGCTCGCGGACCACGTCGCGATCATGAACAAGGGGAAGATCGTCGCGCGCGGGACCCCGGACGGGCTGATCCAGAACCACGGGCGCGGCACCACGGTCGTCTTGGCGGGTGCGGGCGCGGACGGTCATCGGGCGCTCGCCGCCCGGGGAATCCCTGCGAGCCTCGATGGGAATGACGTCGTCGTGCACGTCGCCGCCGCCGCGGACGTGCGGTCCATGCTCGCGAAGGTCGCCGCGATCGAGGTCCCCCTCACGGAGATCTACACGAAGCGCGACACCCTCGAGGACGTGTTCCTCCGGGTCGTCGGCGCGCGCATGCGGGAGGGGGTGCTCGCGGAATGAGGCGCGTGATCGCGGACCTCATCGCCTTCGGGCGGCAGTACATGCGCTCCCGCATCGGCGCGTTCTTCGCGTTCGCCTTCCCCGTGATCCTCATCCTGCTCTTCGGGGCGATCTTCAGTGGGCAGGGGAGCACGAAGATCCCCCTGTACGTGCAGGACCTCGATGACACGCCGACGAGCCGCGCGTACCTCGGCGCCCTGAACAACACGACCGTGATCGAGTACGAGCGGATCCCTGGGAACGAGGTGATTCTGACGTATATCCGCGAGAACTCCATCAACACCGCACTGCGGATTCCCGCCGGGTTCGAGGACAACGTCACGCGTGCGGCGGCGGGCGACCCGACGGCCGCGGTGAACGTGACCCTCTATGGAGACCCGACGCTCACCACGTACGGGATCGCCGCGGCGGCGGTGAGCGGGGCTGCGACGCAGATGAACTTCGGCCTTGCGGGCGCGCGCGCGGTCATAGGCATGGACACCGCCACGGTGTCCCAGGAGCAGCTCAAGTTCATCGACTTCTTCCTGCCCGGCATGATCGGATTCACGGTGCTCACGAACGCCCTGTTCGCGATGACACCGACCGCCGCCGAGTACCGTACCCGGAAGTACTTCAAATTCCTCGCGACGACGACGCTGAAGAAAGGGGAGTGGCTGCTCTCCAAGGTGCTGTTCTACACGATCATCATGAGCATCTCCGCCCTCATCATCATGTCCGTGAGCGCCCTCGTGTGGGGCGGGAAGATGACCCTCACCCCCGGATCGATCGCGCTGACGATCGCGTTCATCGCCGCCGGATGCTTCGAGTTCACGTCCCTGGGCATGGCGCTGGGCATATACGCGAAGGACGTGGAGACCGCGTCCGCGGTCGCGAACGCGATCGGCTTCCCGATGATGTTCCTCGGGGGGACGTTCTTCCAGATCGAGTCGATGCCTCCGATCATCCAGGGGCTCGCGACCGCCATGCCGCTCACATACCTGAACGAGGGGCTGCGGGCGACGATGATCTTCGGGAACGATGGGAAGGCGTTGTTCTACCTCGGCGTCACGCTCGTCCTCGGGTTCGTCTTCTTCCTCATCCCCGCCAAGCTCCTCTCGTGGAAATCGAAGTAATGCGTGGAGATTGGTAATCCCCGGAGAACCTTTTTCTCCCCGACATCGGTTTGCGGGGCCGGGAGGGTACGCACGAGAGGGCCTGCGGTCGCGACGTACGCGGTCCGGTCCGTCTTCCGGAACCGTCGGACCACCGCCTCCGCGCTCGCGGGCGTCGTCCTCGGAGTCGCCGTCGCAACAGCGCCGTGGATCTCCCTAGACTCCTCGATGCGCGGCCTCGTCGACTACTACCTCGAGGGGTTGCCCTTCGACCTCACCGCGATCGGGGACCGGGAGAACCTCGACGCCGCTGCGGTTGCGCTTCGCCGAGTCCCCGACGTGGTTCGCGTCGAGCCCGTCGTCAGCTGGGGGGGAACCGTGAACGGGACCGCGTCGGGCCATCCCGCGGCGGACGGCACATACCCGTTCTACTTCGTGCAGCCCAGCTTCGCGTCCGTCACCGCGGAGTTCGGGGTCGACTGGGACGTACCTCCGTCGGCAGGGCGCCTCGTCGTCGATGCGTCGATGGGGGACGCGGGCTTTCGTGTCGGCGACGAGATCGTCGTCGAGGAGCGGGTATACCGCGCGGGCGGGAACGGGACCATCGTCGAAGTGGTCGGGTCGTTTGCCTTCACGATCGGTGGGTTCTACCGGACCCTCGGCTCCGTTCTCACGCAAGTGCTGTTCGGATTCGCGCCCGACGTGGACGGCTTCGCCGCCGCGATGAACCTGACGGGGCTTAGGATGCCCGGGGTCCTGTTCGCGTGGCTGGACCGCGACGCGCTGCTGAACCCCTTCGATCCGGCAGGCTCCCAGAGACGATTGAATCGAGCGCTCGCTCTCGCGGAAGAAGCCCTCCTCCCGCTCGAGTACTATCCGAACTTCGTGAGCCCTCAAGGCGTTCCGCTGCCCGAGATCCCGTCCATGATCGACACCGCCACGTTCGCGCTTCGCCTTCTATTCATGGGGCTCGCAATCCCGACGCTCGCAATCGCCGCGCTCCTCGCGAAGGTCGGGTACGAGGTCGGGCTCGCCTCCCGGCGGCGGGAGCTCGCGGTCCTCCGGGCCCGGGGCCTGTCCGCGGGGGGCGTGCGCCTCTACCTGCTCGTGGAGACCGCGATCGTCGGTGCGTTCGGGTCCGTCCTCGGCCTCGTCCTGGCGGTCGCGCTGAGCCGCCTCTTCTCGCCGGGCGGGTTCCTCCCCGCCGGCGTCGTCGTCACGGATGTGGCGATCTCCTCCGGGACCGCCGTCCTCGCGCTCCTCCTCGGGTGGGGCCTCGCGGTCGCGGCCGCCCGGACCCCCGCGAAGCTCGTGGCCTCCGAGGATCTCGTCGCCGCGATGAAGGCGTTCCACGCGGAGGAGGCGGGAATCGCTCACAGGCCGTCGCGCGACTTCCTCGTGTCCGCGGTCGGTGCTGCGGGCCTCGTCCTGCTCCTTGCGTGGGGCTCCGTCCGCGACTCCCCCCTCGGAATCGTCACATTCGTCCTCGGGTTCTCCACGGCCCTCCTCGCCCCGATGGCGCCGTTCTTCCTCGTCCTCGGTTTCGCCCGGTACCTGACGAGGGGCACGAGCCGGGCCTACCGCGCGCTCGCCCGCACGCTCCGTCCGTTCCTCGGGGAGCTCGACGCGCTCGTGGACAAGAACCTCGCTCGCGCCCCTCGTCGCTCGGCGAACACGGCGATGATTGTCACGTTCGTCGTCGGGTTCGTCCTTGTCATGTCGGTGCTCGTCGCGTCGGCCAGGGAGTACGAGGAGGAGCAGGTCCTGTGGTCCGCGCCCGCGGACCTCATCGCGGAGGCGCCCGGTTTCGGAGGGGGCTATTCCACAGGGTTCTTCAATGCGTCGTCGATGGCGGCGGTTCGGGGCGTTCCCGGCGTCTCGGCGGCGACCCCCGTGGTTTCCACGTACTCCACCCGTGGAACCGTCATACTCTTTGACGCTGCGAGCTACCGCCAGACGGTGTCGTGGCTGCGAGCGGACCACGTCGGCGGGGTGGACCCCGACGCCCTCCTCGATGCCCTCGCCGGAGGCACGAGGTTCGCCGCCAACCCCTACTTCAGCGCGGAGTTCGGCATTCAGCCCGGGGACCGCCTGACGTTCGACGGCGTGGCCGGCGACACGGCGGCGGTCCGCCTCCACGCCTACGTCCCCCACCTCCCAGGCCTCTACAGTTCCTATCTCTTCGAAGCTGCTCCCCTCGCGTACCTCGATCTGGCGGCGGTGCCGGACGCGAACCTGTCCTCCGAGACCATCGGTCGCTACTTGATCGCCCTCGCCCCGGGCGCGGATGCGACCGTCGTCGCGGGACGCGTCCTCTCGGCCCTGGGCAACGCGGGTTCGATCACGCTCCGGGAGGACGTGCGCCGCCAGGCGGCATCAAGCCCCGCCACGGCGACCGTCTTCGGGTTCCTCGAGACGCAGGCCTATCTCTCCGTTGTCGTCCTCGTCGTCGCGGTCGCCCTCCTCGTGTACTCCGCGTCCGTGGACCGCCGCGACGAGTTGGCGACCCTCGTGGCGCGGGGGATCGAGCCGCGAATGGCCACCCGGCTCCTGATGGCGGAGGGATGGGTCGTCTCCCTCCTTGGCCTCCTCCTCGGTGTCCTCGGCGGCATCGTCACCGCCGCCACGTTCCTGGGCCTCGCGTCCGCGATCTCCCCGACCCCGATTCCGCTCGTCGTCCCGCTGACTGCCGCAATCCCTTTGGCGGCGGTGCTCAGCGGCGTATGGGTCGCTGGATTCCTCGGCGCCGTCTCCGTGCGCCGCATGGACGTTCCTCGCGTGCTGAAGCTCCGAGGTGGTTGATGTGTCCGACATCGCGGTGTCCGACCTGATCAAGGTGTACAAGCGGGCGAAGCTCGAAGTGATCGCGCTGCGCGGCCTCGACGCGCGGTTCCCGGCAGGGAAGGTGACGTGGATTCGCGGGCCGTCCGGATGCGGGAAGACGACGCTCCTGAACCTCGTCGGTGGGCTCGATCGGCCGACGGCGGGCTCCATCGAGGTGGACGGCGTGAACCTGCCCCAGCTCTCGGAGAAGGACCTCGTGGCGTTCCGACGGGAGAAAGTGGGATTCGTCTTCCAGTTCTTCAACCTCGTCCCCGTCCTCACGGCGGCGGAGAACGTCGAGCTGCCGATGCGTCTCGTCGGAAAACCTGCAAAGGACCGCGAGCCTCGAGTTATGGAGCTCCTTGAGGCGGTGGGACTGGCGACACGGGGCTCGCAGCGGCCCGACGAACTCAGTGGCGGCGAGCAGCAACGCGTCGCGATCGCCGTCGCCCTCGCGAACGACCCGCCAATCCTGCTTGCGGACGAGCCGACCGGGGAGCTCGACTCCGAGAACGCTGCGGCGGTGTTCGACTACCTCGGGAAGGCGAGCCGGGAGCGCGGCAAGACCGTCCTTGTTGTGAGCCACGATCAACACGCAGAACGGATTGCGGACGTAACGGTCGACATGGAGGATGGGCGACTGACCGGGTTCAGTCCTCGATGACCTTCACCGACACGCCGCCGTGGCGGATTTCCCTCGACTGCACCTCGACGAGGGGGGGCAACTGAACGTTGCTGGGTCTGGTCTCCGAAACGAGAATCCGGAATCTCATAGTTCATCCAATGAGATGAAACCCTCCTCCAGAATCCGGTTCCATCGAGCGTCAAGTTCGCGGACTGAGGCCCGCTCGATCAGTTCGCGGATCACCTCGTCGTAGGTCTGGCCCTTCGAGCCCAACTTTCGGAGCATCTCCCTCGTTTCCGTGCGGAGGGAAATCGTGGTTGTGCCCGCCATGCCACAATTGTCATGGTGGGCATGGTACCTATATGTGACTATGGCAGTAGCGGGCCGACTTGAGCCTGAGCGGCCGAGCGACCTCGCCCGGAAATTGAGGAGTTCCTTCGGGGCGATCCACCAACGCGAACTTGCGCGAAGAACTCATATCTAAGGACTTCTTAGATGCGCTCGTGGACTCCTATGTCAGCAAGGTGACGTCAGCCGGACAGTTGACGCTGCCGAAGAAGGTGCGGCGGGAGCTTGGGCTGGAGGGTGTGGAATACGTGGAAGTCGCGATCGTGGGAAGGGCAGCCGTGATCCGCCGCCTGCGCGACGAGGACGAGGTGTTGCGCGCAATCCGCCAAAAGGTCCGGAAGAGCGGCCTGACGCGCGCGCGGGTCGACGAGCTTGTCGGCGATGCGAAGAGGCGGGCGTGGACGAAGCGGTATCGTGAAGCTCGTCGTTGACGCGAACACGATCGTGGGCGGTCTCCTGTTCGAGGGGAACGAGGCGCGGCTCCTCGAACTCGGCCGCCTCGGGGTATGTGAGCTCTTCACGAACGAGAATGTCCGGGGCGAGGTGCGGGATGTCCTCGCGCGCCCTCACATTGGCCTGTCCGAAGAGGAGACGAGGGCAGCGCTCGTCCTCGTCGACCGCTGGGTGACGGTCCTCTCCGACCCCCCGCCGAACTTGATCTCGGCGGTGCGGGGGCGCGTTCCCGACCAGGGGGACTTGCCCGTCCTAGCCGGCTTCGAACACTCGGGGTGCGATCATCTGGTGACAGGGGACCGGCGACTCCGCGAGCGGATTCCCCGTACGATCACGACCCGGGCCGCCCTTACTCTCGTCCTCGCGGACATCGGATGACCGCGGACCCATTGCAGTCGACGTCAGTCCTCGATGACCTTCACGGATTCCCCGCTGCCTTCCCCGAAGATGTAGATGTACTTAGGCCCAGGCTCAGTCAACGGGCTTGGAGCGGAGGAAATCCCCCCAGGGGTTTGGCGGAGGGCTCAAGTCCGGGGTTTCTCAGCAGGCGACATCGCTCCACTGGCCTGGATAGTCTGAATTCCCGCGCGCGATCCACACATCTTGGTCCCACGACCTGAGGTGGCACGTCCGACGCCAAGAGGCTTGCAACTCCACATGGACGGACGTCACGTCTCCGGCCAGCACCTCGAGGGAGAACGTCGAGCCCCTTTGGTCGTTTCGGGTCAGGTTCGCCGGCTGGAATTGATCGGGCGGTGTGCGACCACGGAACTCCACCGAGACGCTCGTCGGGTCCGAGAACGTCACGTCGAGCGCGGGCTCAGCGCTGGATCGGTTAAGGGTCAATGTGGACGAAGACCCCGTGACCTGAATGCCTTCGAGGAGACGCTCCTCTACGGGTATTGGAAGCGACACTCGAACGACGCCGGAGCCGTTGAACTCGAGCGTGGCCGAATACCTGAACACGAACCGTGAGTCGAGGTCCTGCTGGAACGCGAGCCAGCTGACCCCCCAGTGGACAGTCCCAGCGGAGACCAACAAGCCCACGGCCACTGCAACGGCGCCCAGGGCCAGCCGTCCTCGGGATGGGCGTCCAGACGATTTCCGTGTTCGCAGGAGGATCCGGATTCCCACGAGTGCGACGAGAAGCCCCGTCCCGAGAAGCAGTATGAACACCGCGACCGGGAAGACCATCTGCGTCATGGATCAGCCGCCAATCGCATCGAGCCGTCCGGAGATGCGAAGCATGGGGAGGAGGGCGTAGAATTGCCGAAGGACCTCGATGCGGGCCCCCGGGGGGAAGCGCCTTCCCCTTCAAATCGCCGGAAGAACGCGTCAATCCCCTCCTGGACCCCCTGCACATCCTTCTCGGTCAGGGGCCTGAGATGGTCCGACGATGCCTTCGGGTTCCCCCTTAGGTATTCGTCGAGCGCGAATAGGTCGCTTCGCAAGCCCCAGACGGACGACTTCTCGGATCCGTCCGTTTTTGCCCGGGCGCTCAGAGGTAGCGCGTGCCCGGACGACTTGACCTCGCCCGTCATCGGGAAGGGATAGGTTCACCATCTATAAGACTCGGGGGGAATCCTTTCCTCTCAGTCGGCGGCCTGCCGCAGCGAGCCGCGGCCTGAGGAAGACTTCAATCCTCGATGACCTTCACGGACTCGCCGCCGTGGCGAGTCTCCCGCGGTCGAACCTCGACGAGGAGAGGCATCTGAACGCCGCCGCCGACGACGATTGCGACGCCGATCGGGAGCCGCTGGATCTCCTCCGCCATCGCGGCCGTCAAACCCTCGACGCTCGCGGTGATCGCCTTCAGGTCGTTCGGGTTCGTGACCTTCAGGATCAACTGCGTGTTGCACTGGCTCAGCACGTTCTTGTCGACCTTGGCGGCGCGCTGCGTCACGATCACGAGCCCGAGCCCGAACTTGCGGCCCTCGGACGCGATCGTCCGGAAGATCTTCGAGGAGTTCACGGCCCCGACCTGCGGGCAGAAGTTGTGCGCCTCCTCCACGACGAGCATCATCGGCGGGATCCGGTTCACCTTCCGCAGCTCGAACAGCGCCGTGCAGATCCGGTTCACGATCAGGTCCTGGATGTCCGGCGGCGTCCCCTTCAGGTTGATGATCGTGGCCTTCCCCTTCGCCACGAGCTCGTCGATCCGCGTGCCTTCGCGCGCGAAGATGTCCACCTCGCGGAGGTACTCGAGTTCGTCGATCAGGGAGTTCACGGACGGGTCCTCTTCCGCGTCCCGCTCCAGCACTCGGATGATGTCCGCGATGCTGTAGTCCTTCGTCGACGTGCGGAGCAGGTCGAGCGCCTTCCGCAGTTGCGTGAGGTGTGC
>Ga0209641_10001289_pt1 | contig 22591 bp, 20 predicted proteins | sample RifCSP16_1_FD_184022 | JGI IMG/M metagenome (GOLD analysis project Ga0209641, IMG submission 184022) | Soil microbial communities from Rifle, Colorado - Rifle CSP2_sed 16_1 (SPAdes) (version 2) | ecosystem: Environmental > Terrestrial > Deep subsurface > Rock core/Sediment | place: Rifle... | reverse complement strand
CGCGACCATGGCATCTGATGTTTTCGGCGAGGGCGGAGAGGAAAGAAGGCCTACCGTTCAGGTTGGAGACCCGTTCGCTGAAAAGCTGCTTTTAGAAGCGTGCCTTGAGCTGTTCAAGACCGATTTCGTGGTGGGCATACAGGACATGGGGGCCGCAGGGCTCACCTCTTCGAGCGTTGAGATGGCCTCAAGGGGAAATGTCGGCATCGAGCTCGACATGGACAGCGTCCCAAGACGCGAAGAGGGCATGACCCCTTACGAACTCATGTTGTCGGAATCGCAGGAGCGCATGCTCATGGTAGTACGCGCGGGCACTGAAGACGCCGTAATGGAGATATACAGGAAGTGGGACCTCGACGCCGAGGTGATAGGCCGCGTGACCGAAGGCAATTCCATAAAGCTCATTGAGAACGGCAAGGTCGTGGCAGACATACCCGTGCCGCTTCTTACGGACGACGCGCCGGTGTATGACAGGCCTTCCAAGAGGCCCGAGGGCCAGGACGAGCTGAACACGCTTGATACCTCGAAGCTTCCCGAGCCATCCGATTATAACAAGATACTTATACAGCTCATGAGCTCCATGAACCTGGCGAGCAGGGAATGGATATACCGCCAGTACGACCACATGGTCAGGACCGACACGGTCGTCTGTCCCGGGTCTGACGCGGCTGTAGTAAGGATAAAAGGCACGAAAAAGGCGCTGGCATTGACTGCCGACTGCAACTCCAGGTACTGCTACCTCGACCCGAGGACAGGCGGCAAAATAGCCGTGGCGGAAGCCGCGAGAAACCTCGTCGTCAGCGGCGCGAAGCCCATGGCATTGACCGACTGCCTGAACTTCGGCAACCCTGAGAGGCCCGAAGTAATGTGGCAGCTCATAGAGGCCATAGAAGGAATAAAAGAGGCTTGCGCGGCCCTGGGCGTGCCGGTCGTAAGCGGCAATGTGAGCCTGTATAACGAGACTTCAGGGACTTCGGTCTACCCGACGCCTACAATCGGCATGGTAGGCCTTATAGAGGATTTGTCGAACCATACGAGGCAGTGGTTCCTCGAAGAGGGCGATCTGGTTGCCCTTTTGGGCGAGGGCGCGCCGTCCCTCGGTGGGAGCGAATATTTAAGCCTTGTCCACAACATGGAAAAAGGCCTTCCGCCAGCCATAGACCTCACGATGGAGAAGGCCGTGCAGGAAGCTTGTTTAAAGGCCGTAAGGGCTGGTATAATACTCTCGGCCCATGATGTTTCCGAGGGCGGGCTGGCCGTGGCACTTGCCGAGGCCTGCATGAACCCGGATGGCCCAATAGGCGCGGACATCGAGATAGACCCGAAGGGTCTCAGGCCGGATGACCTCCTTTTCGGCGAGGCCCAGTCGAGGATAGTCGTAAGTTTGAAGTCCGGCGAGCTTGAGGCCTTGAAGGCGGCCGCGAAAGAGGCTGGAGCCCCGGTTGCCGTCATAGGCAGGGTTGGCGGCAATACGCTCAGGATAAACAGCCTCATCGAGCTTCCGGTGGACAGGATAACAAGCGAGTGGAAAAAGGCGCTCGAAGGCTACATTCGTTCCTGATAGTATCTCCATCATGCGAGGGGCGATTTTAGCGACGAAGCAATTTCAGTAACGAATTGTCAGAGACGAGATTGCTTATCTCGCCCCGTCCTGGGGCTCGACCCTTCGGGCCCGCGATCGCTCAAAGTTCAATTTTTGCTATCCTGCAAAAAGTGTCGCTTAGCTCGCAAAGAGCAATTTTTTTAACAATAAAGCTTACGGCGGTTGTGATGCACCCTTTCAGTTCCGACAGGTTCAATGATGAGTGCGGGGTCTTCGGCATATTCGGCCACCCTGAAGCGGCAAACCTTACATATCTTGGTCTTTATTCTCTCCAGCACAGGGGGCAGGAAAGCTCCGGCATAGTATCATCCGACGGCAAAAAGCTCCATTCACATAAAGGCATGGGGCTGGTCGCCGATGTATTTTCAGGCTCGGAGATAGCCCGCCTGCAAGGCAATATGGCAATAGGCCATGTCAGGTACTCGACCGCCGGGGAATCGCACATCAAGAACGCGCAGCCCTTCGTAGTCGAGTACTCCAGGGGCGGCCTGGCGGTCGCCCATAACGGCAACCTCGTCAACGCCGCGCTCCTTCGGGCCGAGTTCGAGGCCTACGGCTCCATATTCCAGTCATCGATGGACACCGAGATATTCGTCCACCTCATCGCGTCCAGCAAGGAAAATTCGCTGGTCGAAAGAATAATCGCGTCGCTGCGCCGGGTGAAGGGGTCGTACTCGCTCCTTTTCCTAACGGAGGACCTGATGATAGCCGCCAGAGACCCGCACGGCTTCAGGCCCCTTTCGCTCGCAAAGCTCAAGGGGTCGTGGGTCGTCGCCTCCGAGACCTGCGCCTTCGACCTCATCGAGGCCGACTATGTCAGGGAGATCGAGCCAGGCGAGGTGGTCGTCATAGACAAGAGCGGGATTGCATCGTACAAGCCCTTTGCCCCGGCGCCGTATACCCCGTGCGTTTTCGAGTTCATCTATTTCGCGAGGCCCGATTCCAAGATATTTGGCGCGAATGTGTACGCTACGAGAAAGAGGTTAGGCGCCAGGCTTGCCGCCGAGCACCCAGTTGAGGCGGATATCGTCATCCCGGTACCTGACTCAGGCGTCCCGGCCGCCATCGGCTACGCCGAAGCTTCCGGCATACCCTTTGAAAAAGGCATAGTGAGGAACCATTACATCGGCAGGACCTTCATAGAGCCGAAAGACTCGATAAGGCACTTCGGCGTCAAGATAAAACTTAACGCGATCAGGGATATAATAAACGGCAAGAGGGTGGTGGTCATCGATGACTCTATCGTCAGGGGAACTACCAGCAGGAAGATAGTCAAGATGATACGGAGCGCCGGGGCTAAAGAGGTCCATATGCGCATAAGTTCACCGCCTACAGTATGCCCGTGCTACTACGGCATCGACACGCCCAGGCGCGAAGAGCTCATCGCCGCGGCCAACAGCCTGGATTCCATAAATGAGTTCATCACCTCCGACACGCTCGGATACCTGAGTGTTGAGGGGCTTTATCAGGCGGTCACCGAGGCAGGCTCGAGTTTCTGTGACGCGTGTTTTACCGGAAAATATCCGGTAGACGCGTACAGGGAAGCCGTCCCGCAGCTTGCCTTGTTCAAGTAAGAGGGGCCAACGCCCCTGAGCAAAAAACATCCACAGGAGGCTTGAATCGTGAGGAAGTTCGCAGCCATGTTCATGCTTTTACTCCCACTTGCCCTTTCAGGAAGCGGGGCCTTTGCCGCCGATACTGTGCCGCAGGATTCGTCGCCGCAGGATGACGACCTCGGCGTAAGTGAGGAACTCAAGAAAGAAGGCGAGAAGAAAAAGGTAATTAAAAAAGAGGACCTGCCTCCCATAGATATGGTGTTCGTCAAAGGCGGCTGCTTCACGATGGGAGACCAGACCGGCGATGGCGATGAGGACGAACGGCCCGCTCACGAGGTCTGCCTGAACGATTATTATATAGCCACTACGGAAGTGACCCAGGAGCTTTTTGAAAAGGTCATGGGCCATATACCGGCTTGGAAGTACAACCCGAAGATGCCGAGAGACCCCAAGTCGCCTGTCAACTATGTCAGCTGGTCGATCGTCCAGGAATTCATCGGGAAGCTCAACGAGATAACAAAAGGGTACTACAGGCTCCCGACAGAGGCTGAATGGGAGTACGCCGCCAGAAGCGGCGGTAAAGACCAGCTCTGGGCCGGGACCGGCAACGAGGCTGAGATCGGGAACTACGCCTGGTATGAAGACAATACCGAAGACATGATCGTGCCCACTAAGGGGAAAAAGCCCAACGCGCTTGGCCTCTACGACATGTCAGGCAATGTCTGGGAGTGGGTGGAAGACTACTTTGATTTCGACTACTATAAGATTAGCCCCAAAAGTAACCCGTTCGGCGCGGACTACTCTCTTTTCAGGGTCGTAAGGGGAGGGTCGGTCTTCGACCCGCCTAACAAGCTTCGCACGACTTACAGGTACGGGCTTGAGCACAACAGAAGAAGCCTCAATGTCGGGTTCAGGCTGGCTGAGTAAAATCGTTCAGGGGGTCCGGCTGATGTTCAATGGGGCGAGGGTAAGAAATACAGCGAGAGGCAGGGGCCGTTTTGCGGCCCTGTGCCTCTTGTTTTTTTTGACAGTGTTTGCGTCAGGCTGCGGCGCTGTGAAGGGGACTTCCGGCGGGGATTATTTCAAGTCGCTCGACAGGTGGTCGAGGGGGGAGAAGATATACCAGGGGCTTGAGGCCCGTCTGTATGTCAACGCCACCTACAAGACCGCTGATTTCAGGAAAGCCTACATAGAACGATACGCGGCAAGCTATGAGCTTGGGCCTGACCTCGTAAAAGCCCTTTCCGAAAGGGAGGCCGAGCAGGCCGAGGCCTACAACGAGTTTTTTTTCACGGCCTACACGCCAGATGAAACGCTCAATGATTTCGAACGCCGGGAATCGGTCTGGCAGCTCTATATTGAGGACCCCGCCGGAAACAGGGCGAGGCCCATCTCCATTACCGCGATAGACGGCTCAGAGCCTGTCATAAGGGAGTTTTTCCCTTATTTCGACCTCTGGAGCAAGGCCTACTCCGTCAGGTTCCCCAAGTACGCCGATAACGGCGGCGAGATAACCCCTGAAAAAGGCCCTGTCAAGCTCATAATAACAGGGGTCATGGGAAAGGGTGAACTCGAATGGCGTTCAGGGAAGTAGCGCTTACGCGCATTTATCAACCATCTTTGTCATTTTTTGCTGATGGGCCGGTCCGCGTTTAACAGGAGCGCTTCCGCTGGCAGGTACGGCTGGCTGGTCTTCCCGGCCATAGGCGCGGCCTCGGCCTTTATTGTGCTTTTCGCCTGGTGGCTGAGGCCCGGATTTCTTACGGCAATGGACCTCAAGGCCGCGGACGCCATGTTCATGGCCAGGGGCGCAAGGGTCGCGCCGTCCGAGGTGGTCATAGTCGCGGTTGACGAAAAGAGCGTCAACGAGCTTGGCCGCTGGCCATGGACGAGGACAACGACAGCCGCTCTCATATCGGCCCTCTCAGAGGCAAAGACCGTTGCCGTTGACATGGTCTTCTCCGAGCCGCAGGACCCTGCTTCAGACGCCGCCCTCTCTGAGGCTGCTGCCCGCAGCGGAAATGTCGTCCTCGGGTATTTTTTCAGGGGCGACACCTCCGTGGTCCCAGACCCTTCAGCGCTTTCGGCTCTTCAATTATCCAGAATATCGCTTTTAAATCTCGACAAAACTGTTTCAGCCCCGTGGCCTGCTTTTCCTTCCGTGGAGACCAATACGGCCCTAATTGGCAGGGGGGCCGCGGGTTTCGGCGCTTTCAATACCATGCCCCGCGAGGACGGCATCTACAGGGAGATGAGCCTCCTCCTGGGCTACGGCCCTGCCGTATACCCGGCAATGCCGGTCGAGGCGCTCAAAAATTACCTGGGCACGCAGACGATAGCGCGTCTGGCCTCTTACGGCGTTGACGGGCTTATCCTCGGCGAACTGAATGTGCCGGTGGATGAAGCAGGGGCACTGACGCTCAACTTCTACGGCCCGGCTGGAAGCTTCCGGACCTATTCGGCAACGGATGTCATAAAAGGGGTTGTTTCGCCCAAAGAGTTCTCAGGCAAGCTGGTCTTCGTGGGCGTGACGGAAAAGGCTGTGTACGACATCAGGCCGACTCCGCTCGACCCTCTTTTCCCGGGGGTAGAGATACATGCCACGGCGGCCGGGAATATCCTTGCAGGCGATTTTCTAATAAGGGACGGCCGGGTCATAGCGTTCGACGCGCTTATGACAATACTTGCGCCCGTTGTCCTCGGCTTTTTCCTCTCTGGCGTAAGAAGGACCGTTGCCGGACTTGCGGGTTTTGCCCTGCTTTCGGTCCTGGCCGTCTCCGGCGAGTTCATCCTCTTTTCCGTCTTCAGCATAATGCCCGCCCCCGTCTACCCGGTGCTTTCCATGGCCGTTTGCTACATGTCAGGCGAGGCGTACAGGAACCTTGTGGCCGAAAAGAGGAACAGGTATCTGAAAAGGGCCTTTTCGTCTTATGTTTCCGCTGAACTCGTCTCCGAGATACTCGATAACCCGGGAGCCCTTAAGCTCGGAGGGGAAAAAAGGGAAGTGTCCGTCCTTTTTTCGGACATAAGGGGCTTTACCGGCATCTCTGAGAGGTTCACGCCAGAGAAGCTCGTCGAGTTCCTTAACAGGTATCTGAGCCCCATGACCGGGATAGTGCTCGAAGAAAAAGGCATGGTAGACAAGTACATAGGGGACGCGATTATGGCCGTGTTCAACGCGCCTGTCGAGGTCTCGGGACACGCCGGACGGGCATGCGCGGCAGCCTTGAGGATGACAGAAGCTCTGGCTTCTTTCAATGCCAGGTGGGAAGGGTCAGGCTACCCTACGGTCGAGACAGGCATCGGCATAAACACAGGCGAGGCGGTCGTCGGCAACATGGGGGCTGAGCTGAAGCTCAATTACACGGCGATAGGTGACACCGTAAACCTCGCGTCCCGTCTCGAAGGCATGAACAAGGTCTACGGGAGTTCGATAATCGTGAGCGGGGCGACGAAAGAGGCGGCTGGCGAGGGCTTTTTTTTCAGGGAGCTCGATTTCGTGAGGGCAAGGGGTAAGGAGCGCCCCATAGTCATTTTTGAGTTGGCTGGCAGGAAAGGGGCAAACCCGGAAAAAGAGGAGATCTGCGCCAGGTTCGCCGGTGCGCTCGCCTTTTTCAGGGCCAGGCGGTTCAAAGAGGCGCGCGAGGCGTTCATTGTGCTTGCGGGGCTGGGGGACGGGCCTTCGGGCGTATATCTGGCAAGGTGCGACGAGTTCATCCTGTCCCCGCCCACCGAGGGCTGGGACGGGGCTTATTGATGCGGCTTCCAGGTAGTCTGGCAGCCGTCCGGCAAGTTCTCTGGCGGCCCTTTTTCTTTCATGTTAGACTCAAAAGATGACAGCCGTTTCCCGGTCTTCCGCGTTTTTTTGTGGAGTTTTTCCTTGCAACCGGGGCTGTGTTATGCTAATAATCTTCGATTAACTACGCACGCGCTGCCCTATTTGTCCGGGGGTGCCCGAAAGGGTTCCGGCCAAGGCAGCGCGGAGGCAAACCAAAAACGGAGGAACAAAGAACAATGGCTTATCTTACAATGAAACAGCTTCTCGAATCAGGCGTGCACTTCGGACACCAGACCAAGAGGTGGAACCCGAAGATGAAGCAGTACATCTACGGCGCGAGGAACGGCATCTACATCATCGACCTCCAGCAGACTGTCAAGATGTTCAAGGAAGCCTATGATTTCGTCAGGAACACGGCGTCCAAGGGCGGCCGCGTACTGTTCGTAGGCACGAAGAAGCAGGCTCAGAACGCCATCCAGGAAGAGGCCGGAAGGGCAGGGATGGGCTATATAAACAACCGCTGGATAGGCGGCTTCCTTACGAACTTCGCCACCGTCAAGAAGAGCATAAACAGGCTGAAGGAACTCGATACCCTCGACACCAATCCTGACTTCGCCTCCTCCACAAAAAAAGAGCTCCTCATGTACAGGAGAGAGAAGGACAGGCTTGAGAAGTACCTTGGCGGCGTAAAGGAACTCAACCATACCCCCGACATCATTTTCATCATTGATTCGAAGAAAGAGACCATCGCCATCAAGGAAGCTAAAAGACTCGGCATAAAAGTCGTCGCCATCGTCGACACCAACTGCGACCCTGATGAAGTGGATTACATCATACCGGGCAACGACGACGCCATAAGGGCCATCAAGCTCTTCGCGGCATCCATGGCCGACGCGTGCCTCGAAGGCAAGGCCCACTACGAAGAGGCCCTCCAGGCCAAGAGCGACAAGCAGGCTCAGGAGAAGGCAGCTGCCGCAGCTCCGGCCCCCGTTGCTGCTCCGGCAGCTCCCGCGCAGGCAGCCGCGCCCGCGGATGCCGCCAAGAGCTGAATCAGATGAGGCTGCCTCTAAAAATTAGATATTTTTTCTGAAGTCAAGGAAGGGCGGAAATAAAAAGCGCAGCATATATGAGAATATGTGAGCATTTTTATTTGCCCTGCCGAGGTCAGGAAAAAGAGCAATTTTCAGAGGTAGCCATAAGAATATTTCAGGAGGACTTTCATCATAATGGAGATTTCCGCAACAGCAGTAAAGGAACTCAGGGAAAAAACAGGGGCCGGCTTTATGGATTGCAAGAGGGCCCTTGCCGAAGCTCAGGGAGATTTTGAAAAGGCAGTTTCCTGGCTCAGGGAAAAGGGCCTTGCCGCGGCCGCCAAGAAGGCCAGCAGGGTAGCTTCAGAGGGCGTTGTCGGCTCTTACATACACGCCGGCGGCAAAGTCGGCGTGCTCCTCGAAGTCAACAGCGAGACTGATTTCGTGGCCAAGACCGAAGGCTTCAACACTCTTGTAAGAGAGATAGCGATGCACATAGCAGCCATGAGCCCCCAGTTTGTCAGGAGGGAGGAAGTCCCTGCTGATTTAGTGGAAAAGGAAAAGCAGATATTCGAGGCCCAGGCAAAGGAATCCGGCAAGCCCGCGAATGTCATCCAGAAGATGGTCGATGGCAAGATCGAGAAGTTTTACAAGGAGATATGCCTCCTTGAGCAGCCCTTTGTGAAGAACCCGGACATCACCATCGAGAAGCTCGTCATAGAGAACATCGCCAAGATAGGCGAGAACATCTCGGTGAGAAGGTTTGCCAGGTTCAAGGTAGGAGAGGGCATAGAAAAGAAAACAACGGATTTCGCGGCTGAAGTGGCTGCGGCTCAGAAGTAGTCATTCGAAGGGAGCCCGAAGGGGCTCCCTTTTTTTAACCTCACATCAATGGAGTCCCTCGCGGACTCTACCGGAAGCGAAAATGCAATCAGAGACCAGGTACAAAAGAATACTCCTCAAGCTCTCGGGCGAAGCCCTGATGGGGGACAAGGAGTTCGGGGTAGACACCTCCGTCATAACCTCCATCGCCAAAGAGATAAAAGATGTCCACGACAAGGGTGTTGAGGTCGCCGTAGTCATAGGCGGCGGCAACATCTTCAGGGGCGTTTCAGCAAGCGCCAAAGGCATGGACAGGGCTACAGCCGACTATGTCGGCATGCTCGCAACCGTCATCAATGCCCTCATGCTCCAGGACGCCCTTGAAAAGCACTCGGTGTTCACCAGGGTCATGTCCGCCATCGAGATGAAGGAGCTGGCCGAGCCCTACATCAGGCGCAGGGCCGTGCGCCATCTGGAAAAGGGTAGAGTAATCATCTTCGCGGCAGGCACCGGAAACCCGTACTTTACGACCGACACGGCCGCTTCTCTTCGAGCTATGGAGATAAACGCCGATGTCATATTGAAGGGCACCAAGGTGGATGGCGTTTACGACCGCGACCCCATGAAGGACAAGGACGCCAAGCGCTACGAGAACCTCAAGTTCATAGATGTCTTGAAGGACAGCCTCAAGGTGATGGACGCCACGGCCATATCCCTTTGCATGGACAACGGCCTGCCCATCATAGTGTTCAGCATAAAAGAGCCCGGCAATCTCATGAGGGTAGTCATGGGCGAGCACATCGGCACCATAGTCACATAAAACCGCAGCGGAGCAGGCAAAATGAAGGAAGAAATCCTTGAGATGAAAAAGAGGACAGACAAGGCCCTGGAAGCCCTGTCGCATGAGCTCGGGTCTATACGCACCGGCCGGGCCTCCATAACCATATTCGACCATGTCAAGGTAGATTATTACGGGACGCCGACGCCCATCAATCAGCTCGCCACCCTGGCTGTGCCGGAGAGCAGGACTATCACCATAACGCCCTGGGACGCCTCTGCGGTGCATGCCATAGAAAAGGCGATAATGACTTCGGATCTGGGCCTTATGCCCACGAGCGACGGCAAGCTGATTCGCGTAAACATGCCGCCTTTGACCGAGGAGAGAAGAAAAGAGTTCGTAAAGCTTGCCAAGAAGTACGGCGAGGAGTGTAAGGTCGGCATAAGGAACATCCGCCGCGACGCCAACGAGGCGTTGAAGAAACTCGAGAAGGACAAAAAGATATCCGAGGACGAGCACAAAAAGCTCGTTAAAGAGGTCCAGGACATAACCGACAAGCAGATAACCAGGGTCGATGAGATGATAGCCCAGAAGGAAACTGATATAATGGAAGTGTAGCCAGGCGCTGAAATGCCTTCTGTTTACTTCAGGTTCGCGTACCGATGCGGCGTACAAAAGTACGCCGCATTTTTCGTAAAAAGAGATTTTGAGCAACCCGGACAAAACCGGATTTTTCCGCAAACTGTCAAGTCCTCCCTTATTTTGCCTTGTGATAACGGTGTGTTTGTGTTAGATTTTTGTTTTATGGCCTATAGTCAGAAAGCCCTATTCCGGGACAGCTTCCTATTACTCCTAAATGACTGAAATCTCAAAGGAAAATCTTCCCAGGCATATAGCCGTCATAATGGACGGGAACGGACGGTGGGCGAAGAAGAAACTCCTCAACAGGATAAACGGCCACCGCAAGGGCATAGATGTCGCCAGGGACACGGTGACGCATTGCCGCGAGCTCGGCATTGAGTGTCTTACCCTGTATACCTTCTCCAGGGAGAACTGGAACAGGCCTGTTCACGAAGTCGAGATGCTGATGAAGTTTCTCGAGATACATCTGAAGTCCGAGGAGAAGAACCTCGTCGAAAATAACATCCGCTTCCGCCCGATAGGTAACATAGAAGAGCTGCCCAAAGGCGTAAGAAATGTCATCGCCGACCTTATCGCAAAAACTGCCAACAACACCGGCATGGTATTGCAGCTGGCGTTGAGCTACAGCGGACGCGAGGAGATAACCAGGGCGGCGCGCGTTATGGCGAAGCTCGTCTCCGAGGGGGGGCTCCGCCCCGAAGATATCACTGAAGAGACGGTGCAGGCGAACCTGTACACCGCTGGAATGCCCGACCCTGACCTCCTTATCCGCACCAGCGGAGAGAACAGGATAAGCAACTTCCTTCTGTGGCAGCTCGCTTACACTGAAATATACATAACAGATGTGCTCTGGCCTGATTTTACGATGGGTCATCTCGATGAGGCCATAAGGGATTACCAGAAGCGGGACCGCAGGTTCGGCCTCGTCAAGGAAAAGGGCGTAGGGGCCGCCCGCTAACGGATTATCTGAGTTTCGCTCACGGAGGGCGCTTCTGAAGAGGGTATTGAGCGGGGTCGTTCTGATCCCGATTGTCGTATACATTGTGCTTTTCACGCCGCCGTACCTGATTCTCGCGGTCTCCACAATCCTTACATTTCTGGCCCTGCTCGAGTTCAACGGCCTGGGCCTCCACAAGAAAAGGGACGGCGCGTTTGACCTGCTCGGCGCGGCAACAGGGGCGTCCGTTGTGCCGCTCCTGTTCTTTTGCGGGCTGGAAGCCTTCCTTCCAGCGCTCGTATGTCTGGTCTTTCTCTTCTACCTTTACGGACTCCTGAGCAAAAGAGAGCTTTCGGAATCTTCCCTGGACATATCGCACAAGGTCCTGGGGCTTGCGTACCTGAGCCTTCCTCTTTCATTCCTGACTCTGCTGGCAGAGTTTGAGCAGGGGCGCTTCTGGCTCCTGTTCCTGCTGGTAGTAATCTGGTCGAACGACACCTTCGCGTACTTCGCCGGCAGGAAGCTGGGCAGGCATAAGCTCGCGCCTGTCATAAGCCCGAAAAAGACCGTAGAGGGCGCGGTTGCCGGTATTGCCGGCGGGGCCGCGGTCGGCCTCTTATTCGTCCGTTTTACGGGCATGGATTCCAGCCCTTTGAATACTATCGTAATAACGGTCGTTGTCGGAATCGTGGCCATGGCAGGAGACCTTGCCGAGTCCCTTTTGAAAAGGGGCGCTGGAGTGAAGGACTCCGGCACGATGATACCCGGTCACGGCGGAGTGCTCGACAGGATAGACAGCCTCATATTCCCGATTCCGCTCCTTTACTATTACCTCGTACTCAAGGCTTTTTATGCGTAAAAAAAGCATCTCCATCCTTGGCTCTACCGGTTCAATCGGCGTCAATACCCTCGAAGTGCTGCGGATGCACCCGGACAGGTTCAAGGTTGTCTCCCTGGCCGCCGGGAACAACATAGCACTCTTAAAAGAGCAGATAGAGGAGTTCAGGCCGTCGTTCGTATCGGTCGCGGACAGCAGCGCGGCAAGCGCCCTCAGAGGTTCCGTAACAGTCCCGGTCGAGATCGGCTTCGGTATCGAAGGTGCCATAAGGGCCGCCGCTTTTGACGGCGCCGAGATGTGCGTTTCAGCCATATCCGGCGCGGCTGGGCTTCTGCCGACGATGGCCGCCATAAAGGCCGGGGTCGATATCGCGCTTGCCAACAAGGAAACTCTCGTGCTGGCAGGCCCTCTTGTCATGGAAGAGGTCAGGAAGCGTGGTATTAAATTCCTTCCGGTCGACAGCGAGCATTCAGCGGTTTACCAATCGATAGCGGGTCACAGGCCCGAGGACATAAAACGCGTTATTCTTACCGCTTCTGGCGGGCCGTTCCTCAAAACTCCCATCCAGGATTTCCCCGGCATAACCACTGCGGCGGCTTTGAACCACCCCAGATGGAAGATGGGAAAAAAGATATCCATAGACTCGGCCACTCTCGTCAATAAGGGTCTGGAAGTCATAGAGGCGAGGTGGCTTTTCAACCTTCCCCCTGACAAGATATCGGTTGTAATACACCCCCAATCGATAGTACACTCTATGGTCGAATATATAGACGGTTCCATCATGGCACAGATGGGAAACCCTGATATGAAGGGGCCCATCGCATACGCTCTTTCATGGCCCGAGCGGATGGATTCGGGAACGCCCGCGCTTGGTTTTAACGGTCTTTCGCTCGAGTTCCACGACCCTGACCCTGAGCGGTTCCCGTGCCTCTCTCTCGCTTACGAGGCGCTTCGAGTCGGCGGCACGGCTCCTGCTGTTCTGAATGCCGCCGACGAGGTCGCGGTAGCGTCGTTCCTCGAAGGCAGGCTCCCTTTTACTGGCATATGCTCCGTTATAAGGGAAGTGATGGAAGGATACGGCCACAAGGAGATAAGCTCCATAGAAGATGTTCTTGAAGCGGACAGGGCCGCGAGGGAAGCGGCAAGCTCTTTTGCCGCCCGCATGTAGTCCCGCCCTCACACAAAAAAACTCTGGCAAGGGAAGATGACAACCTTAATCTCTTTCATAATCGTTCTTGGCATACTGATATTCATACACGAGCTCGGGCATTTCGCCGTGGCTAAAGCCTGCGGCGTCGGAGTAGAGAAGTTTTCGCTGGGCTTCGGCCCCAAGCTCGTAGGCATCAAAAGGGGCGAGACCGAGTACAGGATATCCGTCCTGCCGCTTGGCGGCTATGTGAAGATGGTCGGCGAGGCCGCTGGCGAAGAGGTCTCGCCGGAGCTTCAGCTGAAGTCCTTCACCCGCAAGCCCGTCTGGAAAAGGGCCGCCATAGTAGCCGCCGGCCCGGCGATGAACCTGATTCTGGCCATAGTCCTTCTTCCGATAATATTCATGATAGGCATACAGCTTCCGGCATACCTCGACAGGCCCGCCGAGATCGGCTATGTTGTGCCTGAAGAGCCCGCCCAGAAAGCCGGGATAAAAGCCGGGGACACGGTTGTTTCAGTTGACGGCGAGGATGTAAAAGACTGGGAAGACCTGCTGACGCAGCTTGCCATGAACCCCTCGAAGAAGGTCGAGCTCGCGGTCACCAGGGACGGACAGAAGATACAGACCTCGATAACGCCAGACACCTCTGAGCAGACGGGTGCCGGCTACGGCGGAATGTACCCGCCCATGAAGCCCATAATCGGCGATGTCGCGCCGGGCTATCCGGCTAAAGAAGCGGGCCTCAAGGCAGGCGACCTGATACTCGCGATAGACGGCAACAGGATAAACCACTGGGCCGAGCTTGAAAATGTAATACACAAGAGTGGCGGAAAGAAAAAGCTCCAGGTCCTGAGGGACGGCAAGGAGCTTACATTCGAAGTCACACCCAAATATAATGAAGACGCGAAGGTCCACCTCATAGGCATATCGAGACAGGACGAGCTGGTTGTCCGCCAGTACGGGTTTGGCGAGTCAATAACAAAGGGCGTCTCTTCCGGCATCGAGATGACCGGCAAGCTCTTCGTTGTCATAAAAGGTCTCGTATTCGGCGAGTACTCACTCAAGACGCTCGGCGGCCCCATCATGATAGCGCAGGTGGCAGGAAAGGCGGCCGAATCCGGCATTGCCGACCTTCTGTCCCTTGTGGCGTTCCTGAGCCTTCAGCTCGGCATCATAAACCTCTTCCCGATACCAGTGCTCGACGGCGGCCATATAGTCTTTTTCGGCATGGAAGCATTGAAGGGCAAGCCCTTGAGCGAGAAGTTCATGACGATCTCCCAGCAGGTCGGCATAGCGCTCCTCATAGGTCTCATGGTGCTGGTTACCTGGAATGACCTTGCAAGGATTTTTGGATAAAAATTGCTATTTTTCCTGATCTCCGCGTCAGGGTGTAAATAAAAATTGCTCATATATTTACATATATGCTCCGCTTTTTGCTTCCACATGTCTCGACCACGGAAAAAATATCTAATTATTTAGAGGCCCACTGAAGATACTTGCCATTGAAACTTCCTCCTCGTCGGGCTCCATTGCCATCCTTGAGGACAGGACGCTCGTGTCCGAGTGGAGCGTTGGCAACGCGGGGCGTCATGCCATCTGGCTCCTGCCTGCGGTAAAGTCCCACCTCAAAAGCGCCGGTCTTGACATCTCCCAGGTTGACCTTTTCGCCGTAGCCGTTGGCCCGGGTTCGTTTACAGGCCTCCGGATCGGCATATCCACGGTAAAGGGGCTTGCGTGGCCCCTGGGAAAAAAGGCCGTAGGTGTTTCAACGCTTGCCGCGCTCGCGATGAATGTCCCTTTTTCCAGCCGCCTTGTCTGTCCTGTGTTGGATGCCAGGAAGGGCGAGGTCTACTCAGCCCTCTACGACACCTCCCAGGGTTTTCCCTGTGCAGTTCTGGAAGATTCTGCAATGACCCCGGCCGCCCTTATCTCTGAGATATCGAAAAGAGGCCTTGGCGGTTCTATAGTCTTCCTCGGGAGCGGTCTTGGCGTATACTCAAAAGTGATAGAAGAAGGCGTTTCCGGGGCAGTGCTCGCCACGGGGCTTTCCCTTGTGAGGGCGTCGGTAATAGGCGGCCTTGCGTTTGAACGCTCAGGCGAGGCAGTTGACCCGGCTGCGCTGACCCCGGCCTATCTCAGGCGTTCCGAGGCGGAGATAAAGTTCGGTTAGTCTCTTTTTCTGGACTTTCATAATCGTTTGTCATATAAATTACTCTTTTGACTGAATTTTAAGGGCAAAGAGAGCCCCACTATCAAATTGACAAGCCATTTGCGTTAGGTTAATATTAAATTCTGTGTTTATGCTTGAAATTCAGGCCTTTGGAGCGGGTTTTGTCTTTCCGTGACTGATTCCTGGCCCAAGCGGCCCGTATCGGGCGCAACTGGCGTATTCAGATAGTCGCCTTAATAGTAGTTCAATACGCAAATCCAATCCTTCAAGAGGGACAGTTAAGCTTTCCGGACTTCTAAAAACCTTTCACGCTAAGGAGGCCTTCTCATGGAAAATCACGACGAGCTGGTGACGAAGCTTCTTGAAAAGGACGAGCTGTTCAGAAACGCCTACAAGACCCACAAGAGCTACGAGAACTCGTTGGAGAAGCTGGAGAAAAAACCCAGGCTTTCAAGCACCGAGACCGCAGAGAAGAACAAGATAAAAAAGCTGAAGCTGGCTTTAAAAGACGAGATGGAGAAGAAGCTCTCAGAATTCAGGCGTCAGGAGAAGGGGGCGTAAAAATAAGTTCCGATGGCTAACCGCAGTGACAGGATAAAAAAAGGTCTTGAAAGGGTTCCCCACAGGGCCCTGTTGTACGCTACAGGAATACCGACGGGCGAGATGAAAAAGCCCTTCATAGGCGTGGCCACAAGCTTCTCCGACCTCATACCAGGGCACATCGGGATGAGGGATTTGGAGAGGTTCATAGAAAAGGGCGTCCACACGGGCGGCGGCTATCCCATGCTCTTCGGCCTGCCTGGCATATGCGACGGCATAGCCATGGGGCACAAGGGAATGCATTACTCTTTGCCTTCGAGGGAGCTTATCGCCGACATGGTCGAAAGCGTCGCCGAAGCCCACGCCTTCGACGGCCTCATACTTCTTACGAACTGCGACAAGATAACGCCCGGCATGCTCATGGCCGCGGCCCGTCTCAACATACCCACGATAGTCGTAACCGCTGGCCCCATGATGACGGGCAGGTACAGGGGCAAGCGCACTTCTTTCATAAGAAATACCTTCGAGGCGATGGGCCGGTTCAGGAGCGGAGAGATCTCTCAGGGAGAACTCAATTCCTGCGAAAAAGGGGCCTGTCCCGGAGCTGGTTCCTGCCAGGGCCTTTATACCGCCAACACGATGGCCTGCCTGACCGAAGTTTTGGGAATGAGCCTGCCGTTTTGCGGCACTGCCCTTGCCAACTCTTCCGAGAAAAGAAGGATAGCCTTCGATAGCGGCGAGCGCATCATGGAACTGGTAAAAAAGGGCATCACCCCCAGAAAGATAATGACCAGGGCCGCTTTTGAGAACGCCATAAGGGCCGACCTCGCTTTGGGCGGCTCCTCGAACACGGTCCTTCATCTGCTGGCGATAGCGCATGAGGCCAAGGTAAAGCTGCCGCTCGAGCTCTTCGACGAGCTTGGGCACACGACGCCGCACATAACATCGCTGGAGCCGGTTGGCGAGTACTACATGGAAGACCTGCACTGGGCAGGCGGCATAGGCGCTGTCCTTAAAACGCTCGGCGACCTCGTGAGGGACAACCCGACCGTTTCAGGCAAGAGGGTTAAGGCTCTTATCAAAGAGGTAGACTACATCGATGAAAAGGTCATAAAGCCGCTCAAAGAAGCCTATCACAAGGAAGGCGGCATAGCGGTTTTGAAGGGCAACATAGCTCCTCTGGGCGCTGTCGTCAAGCAGTCCGGCGTGAGCGACAAGATGATGAAGTTCACTGGCAAGGCAAGGTGCTTTGATTCCGAGGAGGCCGCGATGAAGGCCATCCTCGCGAAGACCATAAAAGCCGGTGAGGTCGTAGTCATAAGGTACGAGGGGCCAAAGGGAGGCCCCGGCATGCGGGAGATGCTCGCGCCCACGGCTACGCTCATGGGCATGGGCATGGGAGATTCGGTCGCGCTCATAACCGACGGCAGGTTCTCCGGCGGCACGCGCGGGCCCTGCATAGGCCACATATCGCCCGAGGCGATGGAGGGCGGCCCAATCGCGTTCATCAAGGATGGAGATACGATCGAGCTGGACATACCGGCCCGTAAAATAGAACTGAAGGTCAGCGCGCAAGAGCTTGAGGAACGCAAGAAGGCCTGGAAGATGCCGCAGCCCAAGATAAAGGACGGCTGGCTCGCCAGGTACGCCAAGGTGGTCACTTCCGCCAATACAGGCGCGGTCGTCAAGGCTTAACCAATCAGCACCAGGACGGAATATATGACAAAGAAAAACGGCGCCGTGATACTGCTTGAATGCCTCATAAAGGAAGGGGTCGATACCGTATTCGGCTTTCCCGGCGGGGCGGTTCTGCCTATCTATGACGCGCTTTACGACTCACCCATAAAGCACATACTCGTGCGCCACGAGCAGGGCGCGGTCCACATGGCCGACGGCTATGCGAGGGCGCTCGGCAGGCCTGGCGTCGTAATCGTGACTTCGGGCCCCGGCGCGACCAATACCGTGACCGGAATAGCGACAGCCTATATGGACTCGATCCCGATGGTCGTCATCACCGGACAGGTCCCGACCGCGCTTATCGGGAACGACGCCTTCCAGGAGGCGGACATCGTAGGCATCACCAGGCCGTGCACCAAGCACAACTATCTCGTGAAGGACTTGAAAGACCTCCCGAGAATCATAAAAGAGTCTTTTTACATCGCCACTACCGGAAGGCCTGGCCCGGTGCTTGTAGATATCCCCAAGGATGTGCTCACCGCTGTCATGGGCGAGCTCAAGTACCCGGATAAGATTACTATAGAGAGCTACCAGCCCAACTACAAGGGCCACCCCGGGCAGATAAAAAAGGCGCTCCAGCTGATACTCTCGGCAAAAAGGCCTGTCGTTTACGCGGGCGGCGGAGTCGTGCTTTCCAACGCGGCCCAGGAGCTTACGGCTTTCGCCGAGAAGCTCGGCATACCGACAACCACGACCCTCATGGGCCTCGGCGGTTTCCCGGGCACGCATGACCTGTTCATGGGCATGCTCGGCATGCACGGCACATTCTGCGCCAACATGGCCGTCACAAACACCGACTGCCTTATCGCCATAGGCGCGAGGTTTGACGACAGGGTCACTGGAAAGATTGACGAGTTCGCGCCGTACGCCGATATCGTTCACATCGACATAGACCCGACCTCCATAAGCAAGAATGTGAGCGTCGATATCCCTATCGTCGGGGATGTCAAAGAAGTATTGAAGGAGATGGTGAAGGCGCTGCCGCAGGCAAAGGCCTTGAAAGAGCACAGGAAGGGCCTGTCCGAGTGGCAAGCCCAGATTAACGAGTGGCGGACGACTCACGCACTTTCCTACAATCAGGAGCCAAACGGCAAGATAAAGCCGCAGTTCGTTATAGAAAAGCTCTATGAGCTCACCAAGGGCAATGCCATAATCACGACCGAAGTGGGCCAGAACCAGATGTGGGCTGCCCAGTTCTTCAAGTACGACAAGCCCAGGTCGTTCCTGACTTCCGGCGGGCTCGGTACCATGGGTTTCGGCTTTCCGGCGGCCATCGGCGCCCAGATAGCTTTCCCGAAAAGTACCGTCGCCGTTATCGCGGGGGACGGCTCTTTGCAGATGAACATACAGGAGCTTGCCACCGCCGTGCAGTACAAGCTGCCCGTGAAGGTAGTCATACTGAATAACATGGTACTGGGCATGGTAAGGCAGTGGCAGGAGCTCTTCTTTGACAAGAGGTACTCGCATACCTGCATATCGGTCGCGCCTGATTTCGTGAAGCTCGCTGACGCTTACGGGGCAGTGGGCCTTCGCGCCAAGAAGCCATCTGAGGTCGAGCAGGTGCTCAAGGAAGGCCTTGCGGTCAAGGACAGGCCGGTATTGATGGACTTCAGGATCGATCAGTTCGAAGGTGTCTACCCGATGGTCCCGGCGGGACAGCCCTTGAACAAGATGCTTCTGGTATAAAAGGCTGCCTCAAGCTGCCCATCTGCGTTGTCGTCATCGGCGCGAGTTCTCTGCGGCGTACTACAAAGTACCCCTCATTCCTCGCGCCTCGACTCCCAGCATCGGGACCTTTTTGAGCAGCCTGAACCAGGTTGCTTTTTCAGCAACCTGCAAAAATATTACTTCCGGTCTTCGGAGGAGTTAAAACTTGCGCCACACGATATCAGTGCTTGTAACAAACGAATTCGGCGTCCTTTCGAGGATATCGGGGCTGTTTTCCGGCAGGGGTTTCAACATCGAAAGCCTGTCTGTTGCCGAGACGCTCGACCCGCATGTCTCCCGCATGACCATAGTCACGAGCGGCGACGACAAGGTTTTAGAGCAGATAAACAAACAGCTCAACAAGCTCATAAATGTCATAAAGGTCTACGACTTTACAGGCGAAGATCACATTGAAAGGGAGCTGGCCCTCGTGAAGGTCAACATCACGGCGGACTCCAGGGCCGAGATACTCTCCATAGTAGATATATTCAGGGCAAAGGTCGTCGATGTCAGCCCCAGAACATACACAATCGAGATAACCGGCGATGAAGAGAAAATAAGCGCTCTGACGGAGCTTCTCCGCCCGTTCGGCATAAAGGAAATTGTAAGGACAGGGCGCATAGCCATGGCCCGGAGCCCCAAGCAGAAGTGATTCTGCGAGTAGAGAAAAGGGTTGCCTAAAAGCGAATAAGACACGGACAAATCGATTACACTCAGGAGGAATCTGTTTAAATGAAGGTCTACTACGACAAAGACGCGAACCTCGAAAAAATACGGTCAAAGAAAGTGGCTGTCATCGGTTTCGGCAGCCAGGGCCATGCTCACACGCTCAACATGAAGGAAAGCGGCGTAGATGTCTGCGTCGGCCTCAAGAAGGACGGCGTTTCATGGAAGAAGGCTGAGGCCGCTGGCATCAAGGTGCTGACGGTTGCCGAAGCCGTAAAGAGCGCGGATGTTGTCATGATACTCGTGCCTGACGAGCTGCAGGGCGACCTGTACAGGGAGGAAGTGGCCCCGAATCTCAAGAAGGGCGCATACCTGGCGTTCGCGCACGGCTTCAACATACATTTCGGCCAGATTGTTCCTGACAAATCCATAAACATCTTCATGGCCGCCCCCAAGGGCCCCGGCCACCTGGTGCGCCACGAGTATACGAGGGGCGCGGGCGTGCCGACGCTGGTCGCCATCCATCAGGACGCCACCGGAGACACCCTTGAAGTCGCCCTCGCTTACGCGAGCGCCATCGGCGGCGGCAGGGCCGGCATAATAGAGACGAACTTCAAGGACGAGACTGAGACCGACCTTTTCGGCGAGCAGGCCGTGCTTTGCGGAGGCGCGAGCGCCCTCATACAGGCCGGGTTCGAAACGCTGGTCGAGGCGGGCTACCCGCCTGAGATGGCCTACTTCGAGTGCCTCCATGAACTCAAGCTCATAGTCGACCTCATATACGAAGGCGGCATCTCCAACATGCGCTACTCCATCAGCAACACGGCCCAGTGGGGAGACTTGACGCGCGGCCCCAGGGTCGTGACCGACGAGACCAAGAAAGAAATGAAGAAGATCCTCCGCGAGATACAGACAGGCGAATTCGCCAAGGAATGGATGCTCGAGAACAAGGCCAACAAGCCTGTTTTCACGGCCCTCACGAGAATGGGCCAGGAGCACGAGATAGAGAAGGTCGGGGCAAAGCTCCGCGAGATGATGCCCTGGCTCAAGAAGACCAAGATAGTGGACAAGGAGAAGAACTGAGGCCCGTACCGCAAGGGCTTTAGCGCGTTACCCGATACCCTCCCTGAACACGGGAGGGTATTGTAATTATGGCGGGCAGCAAAGGGGAGGGTTTTAATTGAGGATTCCGATAGCCAGGGAAGGTTATCCCTTTATACTTATAGCTTTATTTTGTATAATCGTGGTGTGGCTCGCAGGAATCAGGTGGCTTGAATTCCTGTTCGTGCCGCTCGGCATTTTCGTCGTCGCTTTTTTCAGGGACCCTGAAAGGCAGATACCGGATGACGCCGGTTCCATTACGAGCCCGGCCGACGGCAGGGTAATAAAAGTCGAGCTCATAAAAGACGAAAAGTTCCTCAAGACCGATGTCTTGCGGATATGCATATTCATGAATGTCTTCAATGTCCATGTGAACAGGGTCGTAGCCTCGGGCAAGGTTGTGGATGTGATCTACAACCCGGGCAAGTTCTTCAACGCCTCTTTGGACAAGGCCTCCATGCACAACGAGCAGAACGCCGTTATCATGGAGGCCAAGGGCAGGAAGTTCGCCTTCAACCAGATAGCCGGGCTCATAGCCAGAAGGATAGTCTGCTACGCGAAGCCTGGGATGAAGTATGAAAAAGGCCAGCGGTTCGGGCTTATAAGGTTCGGATCGAGGGTGGATGTATATCTTCCCGCCGGATGCTCACCGATGGTGAAGGTCGGTGAAAAGGTAAGGGCAGGCTCTTCAATTCTGGGGTACTGGAATGCTTGACAACGAGATACAACAGGAAGAGAACAAGAACAGGAAGAAGTTCAGGAAGGGCGTCTACCTCCTCCCGAACCTCATTACTTCGGCAAGCCTTTTCGGCGGCTTCTACGCCATAATCGCTTCGCTCGACGGTAACTTCGAACACGCCGCCATCGCCATAATAATCTCAGGCATACTGGACGGCCTCGACGGCAGGGTGGCAAGGCTCACCGGCTCTTCGAGCAAGTTTGGGGTCGAGTACGATTCATTGGCCGATGTTATAGCGTTCGGCCTTGCCCCTGGCGTCCTGATATTCACCTGGGCTTTGCGCCCGTTCGGCAGGTACGGCTGGCTTGCGGCCTTTTTGTATGTGGTCTGCGGGGCCTTACGGCTTGCCAGGTTCAATGTCCAGATAACGACGATAGAGAGCAAGAGGTTCAACGGCCTGCCGATACCGGCAGCCGCCGCGCTTGTCGCCTCGACTGTGCTGATGTTCTTTTACATTGGCAGGGGAGACGAGATGGTAAAGCACATCACCGTTCTGGTGATGGTCTACGCGCTGGCGTTCCTCATGATAAGCAGCGTGCATTACTACAGCTTCAAGGAGTTTAACCTGTCCCAGAGGATGCCTTTCAGGTTCCTTGTAGGGCTTATTTTCCTTCTTATCGTAGTGGCCGCGAATCCGCCGCTCATGCTGTTCATACTTACATTCGGTTATGCGGCCTCGGGGCCCATAACCACCCTCGTGGACAGGAGAAAGAAAATAACTCTAAAGGCCGCTCCGAAGGACAAACCCAAAGAGGCCGGGGCCAACAGGTAGGATAATGATGGATAACAGGGTACG
>Ga0209641_10001283_pt1 | contig 22624 bp, 20 predicted proteins | sample RifCSP16_1_FD_184022 | JGI IMG/M metagenome (GOLD analysis project Ga0209641, IMG submission 184022) | Soil microbial communities from Rifle, Colorado - Rifle CSP2_sed 16_1 (SPAdes) (version 2) | ecosystem: Environmental > Terrestrial > Deep subsurface > Rock core/Sediment | place: Rifle... | reverse complement strand
AAAGAAAGGGAAGTAAATGGCATGTGCAGTTTATCCAAAAAGATGAAAACGGATTTCTCTTAGGAAGACAAAGCGAGTGGGGAACCAGGCTTTACAGAGTTATCCGGGATCTATTGGAGAGGATTATACCTTGCTATTCTTCCTAGGATTAAAAATCTGGATATAAAATTCCGCTCTTAGGCCACTGTAATCTAGTCGACTCCTTACTTATTTCCCAATGATCTTTATTGAATCGACAAAGTGTTGCTTCGAGGATTTCATTTTCATTTCGTAGAAAGTTATAGAACCTTTCGGCATTATCAACCTGGTCCAATATGGGAATTATTACAGCGTGTAACAACTGGGATGTCTTGACGAATACTATGAAGGCCCACGGAAAGCCCTTAGTGCTTCTGCACAAGAAAAGAAGTCCATCGGTGATTGTTCCTTTGATGCCGGGGCTTTGCGATTGAATAGGCCTAGCCATATGGGTAAATTCGCGAAAAAAGAGCTGTGCATTTGCAAGAATTTCGGACTTAGGTTTATTATGATTCTGCCAATAAAACTTACCTAATATGTCCCAACCAGTGAAATGCCCTGCTGCCGAAAATGCATAACGATAACCTATCATTTCAAAGAGAGTGAGATGTGCGGTTTTGATTAGCGACACCAGAGATGGCATTCGTACATCTTTAGAAATTTCGATTTCTATTTTCTGTCCTACTAAAGATTGATATTCTTCAGGTGAAATCTTCAGTCCCAGAAAAACGGAATGGCCATCGTCATTTTCAAACAAGACAGGAGTAAATTGTTCGGGGATGTCGCCACGAGCGATAAAGTAATCCACCGGCTTATCATCAATAGAAATCTTCGGGGTAAATGTTTTATAGAGTGCCTTGTCAGTAAGAGTTTTTCCTAGCGATCGACTTTCTTTGTATTGGATGGAGGAAAAATCAGCTTCAAAATTTGAGCCATAGAACTCATCGACATCTTTTCGTTGTACCGTCCATTTTCGAGACGAGTCAGAAAAGGAGCGATTTACTATGTGAGCTTTGCAAAGGGGAGTATCTTCATCCCTGAATAGAATCGGACAGAAAAAGTGAGCAAATGGATATCCTCTTACTTGGTCATAATCTGTACGCAGTTTATCGAGCCTAGACTGTATTTGAGCATTCATATGCTGACTCGTTTGTAATAAGCTTCTCGAAGATTTACTTTGCATAAGCGCTTCCTAAGATTATAAGATAAAAAGGAGTTACACCCGGATAGGGGAATAATGTACTTATTGTTCGCACAACCTCCCTTTTGCGACTGTAAATTAGGTTCAAGACTGGGGTTTACTGTAAAAACGTGTGGAGTTTTGAACCTAACAAGTTCCTACATATACCCTATAACAGAAGTAAATCAAATATTTGTTATAAGTTCGAAACAGATCATCTTCAATAAAGGATGGCTTATACAAAATAACCGATCCTTCCATAACAACGGTTGCCGTACTTGTCTTTATGTGGATTTAACTTTGAGCTGTATTTTTCCCGATAAAAGCGTTTGCCACATACTGGACATTCAATTGTGTAGTTATGAGAACTTTTCGAGTAAATACTTCGTATGGTTTGATTACGCGGTACTGAATGAAAGTATTTTTCCTGAAAGAACTGTCCCGCTTTAGACAATTCAACTTCGTGGCGTGGTTCGAATTGGATATCTGTGTTTGAAATTGCTTGAATGCCATTGTGAACGAGTGATTTAATTCCTGGTCCCGATCCTCTCCCTCCTGTCTGATCAAAAACGTAAAGATACTCCCGGCCTACACCGTCTCGCCTTATTTTATATTTTAGTGAGTATGGTTCAACCTCACGCTCGACTCCATCGTAAACTATTCGTAGGAGTGTAAGAGAATAGCCTGCCTCCATAATTGGATTTCGAAGATCAGCAGGAAAGAAAGCTATATCACCCCATCCCCGTTGCAGGGAGCCAAACAAGGTATTTACAACCCCTCTAAATCCCTCTACAGCTCCATCAAAATCTATGATTGATGCTCGCGGACAAACCACATATTTATCCCAAAGCGCGCGTATTACCTGGAAAGGGAGGTTAGTAAGAAGTTCCTTTACAATCCCGGGTCCAGAGCCGAAGATTGTCATTTTCAAAAACGTCGAAACAATTTCGGCTTGATTTATATCGATGGAGGGGGAAATGAATGTTGCATTGACAAAGTCGTATAAATCCGCTGAGTGGCGCCGCTGAAGGAGACATTTCAACTTGCCCGCAAGCACTTCCTCTAGTTTAAGGCATTTAACTTGGCACTGGCAGGCAGACAGATCTGAATATGTGTGAATAAGATTACGCGATTGAACAGGTAGAAATATCTTTTCAAGCTCGCTTATATCCATTCGAATACTGATAATGATCTGGCTCTCCTCACCAAAAAAGTCGTGGAAGTAAAGTCTCGCTTCATGAATGAACTTTGCCTTGTCGGCGCTTTGTTTTTCTTCAACCCTTGTTCGATCCCGCTCAAATCGGACGCCGGTTCTGGTTTCAATAAACTCACACAACAGATTTAGTTGATTACAAAGATAATCTTCAGTAAACCTCTCGGGTGTTGCAAAATCCAAGTCCGGAGAGTATCGCGCTAATTCGAAATAGGCTTTACGAAAGCAATTACCACCTTTGAGAATCAGGTGAGCGCCAAGATCGCTGGCTGTATAGATGCCCATAAGAACCCAACCAAAAATGTAATCCCGTTGGACGTTATATGGGTGAACACCCAACTCTTCTGCTTTGTTCACAACTTCTTCCGCGTTAATCATTTTGACCACCTGGATGGACAACAAATATAGCTAGCTGCGTATATTTTTGACACCTGTATGATACACGAAAACGTTTAATTTTCGCACAAATATTTTAGGGTTGTTTCGGAACAATACCCTTTCAAATGTGACAGTGTTTTTACAAACTCGTAGTCTGACTTGGTAGAACTTTTAGTTTGTGACAATGGCTCTTAATAAAAAAGTAAGTAGTCCTAAGTATTGACAAGTCGTCTTAAGTCTGAGAGAATCGACTTGAGGTAATGTTATGGAACAAAAACGAGAAATTTTTACCCCCGAGCAGGCGGCAGAATACTTGCAGGTGGAAAGAGAGACCATCTATCGGTATATCCGGCAAGGAAAACTGGTCGCGTCAAAACTTGGACGCACATACCGCATTCCCAGAGGAAGCATAGACCTTCTCTTATGGGCTACAAGGACAAGGGAGGATATAACTCTTAGAGAATATACCGGAAGAGAGGTTGCTGAGTTCATTAGAGCTGATGAACTTGATGAGGAAGCCCAAGAAATTGCTAAGCGCTTCTTATCAGCCAACCAATGAGCATTGACCGCGATACTCTGCTTTTTTTCGATTCATCGTGCCTAGTGGCCGCAGCCGGATCACCTACAGGTGGCTCCGGTTTTTTATTGTCGGTTTGTGCCAGAGGTTATCTAAAAGCAGTCGTTTCCCAGCCGGTGCTTTTGGAAGCACAGAAAAATATCCAGTCAAAACTTGGAGACAAGGAAATAAAAAGGTTGTACAACCTAATTTCCATTGTCCCCTTCTCTCTGGCTCCATTGCCAAATAGAGAAGAATTTGCCAGGTTAGAAAAGCTGGTGAATAAGAAAGATGTGCACGTTGTTGCCGCAGCCTTAGAGATTCATGCCCCTTTTCTTCTAACGCTTGATAAAGGTTTCGCTTTGGAGGTGAATAAAGCAAATCTTGATGTTCAGGCGTTTTCCCCAGGCGAATTTATTAAATCAGCTCTTCCGAATCATGCAGACTATCGATCTGCTAAAGATTAATTAATTTCCCCTTAATTTTCCCGTCCAAACATTTTAAAATCGTTTGGTAACCTGACATTTTCTCGACAAAGTCCTATAATACAATTGTATCTGGAATTCTACAGGTAATAATTGAATATATTTTAGTAGCTGTCCGGCAAATAAGGCTTAACGCAGGCTACGGGTCAGCTTCTACGAGGGTCTTTACCGTCTCTCGGATAAAGTGCTTAAGGATTATGAAGAAGCCATCGAGTAATCTTATGCCCGCACCAAACACCATCCACCAATTAGTTGAGCGGTTTGAGCAGAACCGAAATTTATACCGTTTAGGAAGATATAACGAGACACAACTTCGGCGTGAGTTTTTAGATCCTTTTTTCGAAGCTCTTGGTTGGGATGTTGCGAATAGACAAGGTTATGCTGAAATCTATAAAGAAGTCATTCATGAAGATTCTTTGGAAATTGAGGGGGCAAACAAAGCCCCCGATTATGCCTTTCGAATCGGCGGGACACGTAAATTTTTTGTAGAAGCCAAGAAGCCGGCAGTCAACATTGAGTTCAACATTCACCCCGCCTTCCAGTTGCGCCGATATGCCTGGAGCACAAAGCTGCCTCTAGGAATTCTGACAGATTTTGAAGAGTTCGCAGTTTACGATTGCCGGGTTAAGCCTGATAAAAGAGATAAAGCATCAACAGGTCGAATTCTTTTACTTTCGTATAAAGATTTTATCGACAAATGGGACACCATAGCTGCAATTTTTTCGCATGAAGCGGTCTTAAAAGGTTCATTTGATAGTTATGCTGAGGGTATTAAAGGTAAAAAGGGAACAACAGAAGTAGATGACGCGTTCCTAGCTGAAATTGAACGTTGGCGAGAATTACTGGCAAAGAATGTGGCTTTACGAAATCCTAATTTGACAGCTCGTGAACTGAACTACGCAGTGCAAATGACAATTGACCGCATCGTCTTTCTACGCATTTGTGAAGATCGCGGCATAGAACGTGATGAGCAACTCAAAGAAATCTCAGCAGCTAGAAATATATACGAAAACCTTCGTCAGTTATTCCAACGGGCAGACGCGCGCTATAACTCTGGCTTGTTCCATTTCAAGAATGAAAAAGACCAATCTAGCGGCCCCGATTCATTGACGCTTGGCTTGAAGATCGATGATAAGGCCTTACATGATATTCTCAAAAACCTGTATTACCCCGAAAGCCCGTATGTATTCAGGGAAATTCCATCGGATATTTTAGGTCAGGTGTACGAGCGTTTCCTCGGGAAAGTCATTCGACTGACGGCAGGACATCAAGCAAAGGTGGAAGAAAAGCCAGAAGTTCGTAAGGCTGGTGGAGTCTATTACACACCCACATATATAGTGAATTACATAGTACAAAACACAGTAGGCAAACTACTGGAGGGGAAAACACCAAAAGAAGCGGCAAAGGTAAAAATACTTGACCCCGCTTGTGGATCTGGGACCTTTCCATTGGGAGCATTTCAATACTTATTAGATTGGCATCTGGATTGGTATCTTCACCATGAACCTGACAAGTTTGCGACAGGTAAAAACCCCGCCATCTTTCAAGTCAAGGATGGCTGGAGGCTCACTACTGCAAAGAAGAAAGAAATCCTACTTAACAATATCTTCGGTGTAGATATTGACTCACAAGCTGTGGAAGTAACTAAATTATCCTTGCTTTTGAAGGTACTTGAAAATGAGAATCAGGAAACTATCGGTTCGCAGTTATCGTTCTTTCAGGAACGCGTTTTGCCTGATTTAGGAAAGAACATTCAATGTGGAAATTCTCTGGTTGGGCCTGACTATTATGAAGGCCGACAACTGGCAATGTTAATTGACGAAGAAGAACGCTACCGTGTCAACGTTTTTGATTGGAAAACAGCTTTTCCACAGGTGTTCATACAGGGCGGTTTTGATGTGGTGATCGGGAATCCGCCTTATATTCGAATGGAAGAATTCAAGGATTTAAAAACATATCTAAAGCGAAACTACGTTTCTCATGATGAACGTTCTGATATGTATGCTTATTTCATTGAAAAGGAACATAAGCTTCTCAACCAAAAAGGTCGATTTGGAATGATTGTGTCGAATAAGTTTTTGCGAGCAAACTATGGAAAACCTCTGCGAGAATTTATTAGGCAATCAGCCTCCATTGAGCGCGTAGTTGACTTTGCAGGGTTACCAGTTTTTAAAGGGGCAACTGTTCGCACAATTGTAATTATCTCGTCTCGTAAAACGAAAAGTGAGGAGAAAGCAATTATCTACACTCCACCTCTTGAAATTGAGAAATTCAAATTAGTACAATCTGGATCCTTACCTATAAAAGAAGCAATCATTGAAACATCTTATGAAGTTCCTCCTTCAGCTCTAACTCAAAATATCTGGAGTTTTTCAACACAAGAAACTGACGATTTGATGACAAAAATCAAAGATGATAACACTCGTTTAGTTGAATATTGTGACGGACAAATTTTTATGGGTGTGAAGTCGGGCCTGACGGAAGCTTTTGTAATCGATTCACAAACCCGCAATCAATTAATTTCATCTTACTCTACCTCAGCAGAAATCATAAAGCCATTCGTGAATGGTCGGGATATACGTCGTTATAGCCTTGAGCCAAAAGATATCTACTTGATCTACACCTATCATGGAGTCAGTATTGAAAAATATCCTGCTATAAAAAAACACCTGCATAGCTACAAAGATAGACTTATAAAAAGAGTGACACGACAGGAATGGTATGAACTGCAACAGCCTCAGTATGCTTATAAAAAGTTTTTTGAAAGTCCAAAAATCATTTTCCCTGATATCGCTACTACTCCTCGGTTTGTTCTTGATGAAAAAGGTCATTACGGTTCCAATACCATTTACTTCATTCCCAAAAGAGATTTGTATCTGCTTGGATTATTAAACTCAAAGCTAGGTTTTTTCTATTTCAGAATCGTTTGCGCAGGATTGGAAGGCACAGGTGATACTTATTTGCGTTTCTTTGGTCAGTATCTAGAAGGTTTCCCTGTTAAAAAAATCAACTTCTCTGACCCCACCGATAAAGCGAGGTACGACAAGATGGTATCCCTTGTGGAGCGAATGTTGGAATTGCATAAGCGTAATCCGCGTACGCCGCAGGAACAAGAGTTGGTAAAACGCGAGATCGTTTCAACAGATAGGCAAATTGATACTCTAGTCTATGAATTGTATGGGTTGACGGAGGATGAGATAAAGATCGTGGAAGGGAAGGTTTAAAGCTCGTATGTTGTCTCCCTGATGAGAGAAACATATATTGCGGTTGATCGCGGGTCTTTATGCCCCATTATCGCTTGTATGGTTTTAAGGCTTGTCCCTTTTGCTACATGGTGAATCCCGAATGTATGCCGGAGAGATTGTACGGTAGCCCCCTCTATTTCCGTCTGATCAAAGTATTTGCTCGTAATCTTCTCTATTCCTCGTGGACTTAATCGTTTCCCAAATCTGTTGATAAAAAGAATATTATTTTTTGTAAGAGATCTTCTCTTTACGTATTCACCAAGCGCAGTACAGGCTTTGTTATTCAAAGGGATAGTCCGTTCTTTTTGCCGTTCGCTCCCAATTATGTGAAGATACCCCCCTTCTTTCTGTTCTGGCAATTTCGTATCCGACAGCTCAACATCGTTTAAACTCAACCGAGTTATCTCTGAAAGCTTTATACCGGTTTGAAGTAAAAGTTGGATTATGGCAAAATCCCGTGGGTTTTGAGAGGCAGCATCAAGCAAACGCTTATACTCCCTTTCTGTAAGAAAGCGTGGATTTTTAAAATCTGTCCGAGGTGGAATTATGCGTTTACCGATGTTGGTTGCGATATAACCGTCCTGGTAAAGAAAAGTAAGGAATGATCTGATCGAGACAACTTTCCGTTTCCTTGTTGCTCCGGCTATTCCCCGCCGGTCCAGTTCCGCTAGATATCTCTCTACAGTTGGTAATGTAATCATCCCTACCCGGTGGATGCCGTTTTGTTCCACAAACGAAGTCAGGTCTTCAATATCGTTCGCATACTCTACCCTGGTTCTGGTAGAGAAATTTCTGGCCGGCATATATACGTTTTTATATTCTTCTACGGCTTGTTTGAGTGTCATTTCCACCACACTTCCATCCTAGCATTTCGGGTTTTGTTCGTCAAACTCCATTTTATAATACAAATGTCAAGCCTTGAAGGAAGGAAAGTTAGACCTCCATTGGTTGATAATCTCACAACAACTAAATTTATTAAATTGGAAACCCTTCCAGAGCTCTTTTAGCTGCTTCTCTTACTGGAAATTCTATGGTTAATTCATCAAAATAGCTGTCTTGAAGAAGGGCTTGAAGTGGTGTAACTGCCGACGGATCACGGATACGGCCAAGAGCATTAGCGGCTTCGGCTCGTACGATTGGCCGTTCATCTTCTAAAGACATGACTAAGAAAGGGACTGCTGGTTTACCGATCCGAACGAGAGCATCAAGAGCCTCTTTGCGTACGATTCCATCGTCAGTTAAAGCAAAAATAAGCGTTTGAATGGCTTCATCTTGAGGATAGTAACCAAGAACCTGGGCAGCTCTTAGGCGAACTTTTGGGTCTTCATTCTCTCTATTTTTTAAGATAGGTACAGCTAGTGCGATAATTGCCTTACTCGGTGCTTTTTTGAATCGACCTAGAGCTTCAACTACTTCCTTGCGCAATGGCCTGTCACCAGGATTTAAATCTTCTTTCAAAATATCAAACAGAGGCTTTATTGCTTGTTCATCTTGGATTTCCCCTAAAGCTATTGCTGCTTCTTTCTGAAGCTTTGTATCATTGCCTTTCAAGGCATCAATAAGATGGGGTACAGCTTCTCTTGCACGTAAACGACCAAGGGAAACGATTGCAGCACTCTTTGCTGATGAATGTGTTTCTTTTACCAGAAATCTGACAATCGGTGAAACCACCTCTTTCTGTCCAGATCTTCCCAAAGCTTCTAGTGCATTCACGGATACATCCAAGTCTGGATCAGTGAGCTTCTTTAGTAGACTAGCAGTAACATAAGGACTGGAATGGCTCATAGCCACAGCAATGTTGGGCCAGTAATCCCGCATTTGTTCGTCTTCAAAGACTATAAGTAGAAACCTGACGGCCTTTTCATCCCCTATCCTTCCCAGAGCTTCGATTGCATACCTGTAGTCGATAGGTTTTTTTTCTTCTAAAGCCTTGATAATTCTCTCGGATGTATTTGAGTTTCCAATAGATGAAAGTAACTGGACAGAATGGCGCCGAACCTCTTCATCTTGATCCCCAAGTGACTTAATTAGGATCTCCTGATGATCCTTGCCTCCGATTCTTCCGAGGGATTCTATTGCTCTCCATCGAACCCTCCAGTCCCGGTCTCTATCTGCCAATTCATATAAAGCAGCGACACTCGGTTCACCAATCATAACCAATGCCTCGACAGCTTTCCTCCTAAGTGGAGGAATTTCACTTTTAAGAGCATTGAGGAGAGCGCCAATCGCTTTGCTATCTCCGATCGTGCCTAAACTAGTGGCGGCTAAGCATCGGGTTTCATATTGTTCCTCCTCCCGTTCAAGCAATTGAGTGAGCGGATCAATGGCATCCTGATGTTTAAGGTTACCAAGTACCCTAATGGCACCAATCCGAACGGAGGTATTATTGCTATTTAGCTCTGCAATCAATGGCTGTACAGTTGGCGCACCAATGTTGGTTAACGCCATGACAGCAGAATTTTGTACATTTGTTTCTGAATCTTGTAGAGCGTCGATAAGCGGTTGAATAACAATTGTGTCGCCAATAGTTCCCAATATAATTGCTATTTCACTTCGAACATCAATATGTTCGTCTTCCTTTAGGAGTTGAATGAGCGGTTGAATAATGCTTGTTCCCCCAATTCCTTCCAGCGCTTTCGCAGCATTTATGCGAACCATAGACCGTCTGTCGTTTAAGGCTTCGATGAGTGGCTCAATCGATCTATCACCAAATCTAATCAGAGCATGAATTACTGCGGCTCTCACTTCTTGTTCACTTTCGTTTAGTCTCTTAATGAGAAATGGTATTGCCGATTCATCTCCAACTTGACCAAGAGCTTCACTCGCACTGGCTCGTACCTTAGGTTCATCATCACCCAGTACTTCCACAAGAGGTTTGACAGATCGCTTCTCTCTAATATCACCAAGCGCGTAGGCAGAATTCATTTTGACAAGCCAATCATTATCTCTTAGAGCATCGATTAGTTGATCAACTACAATATCATTCGATATTCTGATTAATATCCTCATTACATCATCGAGTGCCTCTCTGTCCCCAAAACCTCTTCTGACGAATTGTTTTATGCTTTCTGGATTCTGGATTTCAGCCATCAATTCATATAACCAAATACGGCCAGTAAGAGTAAGGTGATCAAAGACACGTGCCAATAATTCAATGACATATCTACCACCAATACGAGCAATATGTGCTATTGCAGACCGTTGGATTTCCTCGTTCTCGCGACTTTCGATGATCTCTGAAAGAGAAAACAACAGATTTTTTTCTAAATCCTTGTGTCCGGTTTTCCAAGCTGACAAGCAGCATATAGCCAAATATCTGATCCTGGTGTCTGATTTTCCGTAATCTTCAAGGTGGCTAATCCAGGATATGAGTTTTGTGGGGCTCAGTAGCCCGGTCATGAGTGTTAATGGTTCCCACCAATGGTATAGTTCTATGAACTCTAAAAGTCTATTATTTACTTGTCCGCTATTCAAATACACTGCAGCAAAGAATGCCCTTATTAGTCGATGCCGAAACGATACCAGTTCATTCTCGTTAATCAGAATGGACGCATCAACTGCAACTTCATTTATGATTTTTTTAAGTACGAAGTTGTAATCCGAAAGCAATGTGTACCTGAAGTTTGGATTCTCTTGAATAAGGAGCTTTCTTACCTCACTCGTTGGAATAGTTGATACTTGCCTCTCCATCATGGTGAACGCCAACCATCCTAACAATTCGGCTACTGCTTCATAACTTAATGAATCTCTACTAATTTTTCTTGCTTTTTCTGAAAGCGCTCGGTTTATCTGGTTTTTAACAGCGCAACTCAGGATAGAGAACCATTTATAGCGAGTAAATCCGCATGTGAGAAAGTTTTTAAGCCAGAAGGGGTTCCTGCCAATTCCATCAGGTCCAAGCATGCCGGTTCTCTCGAGTTTTTCGAGAACACTTTCTGCTTGCGCTTCTGGCTTTAGTTGTCTAATAAGGGTGCAGATACTGCTATCAGGTAATGGTTGAATCATGTATATTGGAAGGTCGAGTTTAGCAGCGAAGTTTCCACCTGGTTTGCTAGTCACTATGATATTGATTTTAGGATGGCTCTGTATAAATATCTGAAGATTTTGAATCAGACTCTCGTAGTTGCTTGTAGGAGCATCGTCTATTCCATCAAATAATACGACTGTCCCATTTGATAGAAGGTCGTTAATTGTTTCGCTAAGTAATTGACTATGCTTTGGAGATGAAATAATAAGCGATTCCTGCAGGAAAGAGGGTATATCACCGCCGGGGTACATCTCGCAACGGGCCAGTATGGGAAATACATTCCAATCTTTATTCCAGAAAAACCAATAGGCATTCGATGCAGCAATTTGCGATAATTGTTCGAGCAATGTGCTTTTGCCTGAACCCGATTCTCCTAAAATAAGAACTCTGCTTCCCGCCTGGTTGTTTTGCAGTTTTTCTCTCAGCTCGCCAAATGCCCAAACCACCCTCCCCTTAATTTTCAATTGAATAAGTTCCTGAACATACTGATTATTGCGCCATTTAGAGTCGAGTAAACTGCGAACTTTGTCTAAGGCCCTTCTGCTAATAAGTTGCCTAGCAGGGGGACGATTAATAAATTCGTAAACGGTGCCTTTAATAAAACTCTTTGTCTGTTCTCTACCACCCAATTCCCAAAGATAGCAACGGCGATACCACAGAAGAGCAATAGCAATAATCCCCCTTTCCGAGATATACTGGAAAAATACAAAAGCTATGATTAATGAGAGGGAGATGATAATAATAGCACGTGTTTGTAAACTAAAAGATGTCGGTTCAAATATTGAGGAAAATATGAAATTTCCTAGAATTCCAGATATGACAGCAGTGATAACACTTGTTACAAGTCTCCAAAAATAAATGCTTGTAACAATTCTCCATAAAAATCTCATTTCAGCACTTCTCCGTAAACCCTTTATTCGCTGAGATCTAATAGAATAGAAGTTTTGGAGCTATTTTCAATGTTTCATTGGTGGTGGGATCAACGCCAAACCAAGTTCTGTTAAGATCGATGATTGAAATGGTAAAGAGGAGATGCGAACTTTAAGAAAGAAAATTCAACTTTTTATACTGATAATTTTCTAAGATCGTGATACCAATATTATAGTATGGTTTTTTCTGGATCTGATAAATCTGTTCTGCTACTATGAAGCCGTTTGCCATGGTGGTGGTCAGGAAGACGATAGTATTCAAATTGTGTGTATAGGATCAGCGTCATCGGTAAATGCTCAAGAGAATACTCCATGCAGAATTTAATATAAAATTGGGAACGAATATTCTAGATTAAAAAAAAGCGCTGGGATAGAAGAATATGTTGGGGCGGTTTGTGTGCTTAATACACAAAGCGATTCGCTTATCGCAAATCGCCCCAACCTGTTTCACTTTTGTGCTCCAGCGCTTTGTTACTTACTTGCGGAAATTTCAACGAATTCCGGTGTTGTAGTCGAAAATATAAAGATAAGCATCAGGGTCAAAGAGCGTATCTTTGTGATATTGCACAATGCGTTGCAAACCTTTTTCGTCTACAATGACTGTCCGATTGCCCTCAGTCTGCTTTTGCCACCCCTTGGGAGGTTGAACAGCGTAAAAAAGGTTATCAGCTTTTCGTAGAATTTTAAAACCAAGGTTTTCTAGTGCTAAACGAGAGCTGTTAAGAAACGGAATCCCACGGTCCACTCTTCGCGCCAGATGCCATTCAGAAGTATTGGAAATATAAGGTTGCTCTGCTGCCGCCATAATGGCGGGTAGAGTCTCCGGGGTTAATCCCATCCTTCTACAGAAAAACCTGTTAATAAACCTTGTTATCCAGTTACCCTGCCTCTCTTGCGAGGCTATGGTCTTAAGCCAATACAACGATATTCGATGGAACTCTTTGGCTTCCTCCAAGACCTTGGAGTCGTCTATCAACCGATATAACCATCGTGGAACCAGTTCGTGCAGGCTATTACCTTGCGAAGGAGGGTATCCTTCATTTACCAAATCCTGAATGGTAGTTATGAACATTAATGCTACGCCAGCAGCAGATTTTCTCATTCCGCCATTTTTGGCGATTCGCGGATAGAAGTCGTGGACGAGATTTGGATCGTCGTCCACTTCACGAAGACGTATCAAAATCTCGTTTCCATCCGGAAGTGTTGTAACTTTATCATCTGAGTTATGGGACATATTGGCCTCCTTAACCAAATCCTTTCATCTAACTTGACTGTTTATTCTTTTTGCTGAATGGACAGCACTTTGGATACTTAAGGATGACCAAGTACCCAAGGTACTGCCCACTCAGGTGTAAGGAGGCAAACTTTCCGCAAAATATTAAAGTGCAGATAGTTAAACAAAAATCAGGCTTGCATTTTCGCCTGACTTTGTCCAATTATTTGTGGATACTAGCACAACAGAAAGCAAAAATCAACTATGGGATCTTGTGAAAGGCCCACCTCTCCAAATCACTATAAAAATGAAGTAACTAGAAATTCTCTTCACCTTCTTTGGTTGGGATCTGACTGGCGAGGGCACCGTTTACCTGTTGAGCAATTTGCTCGGACGACAAATCAACTGTGTTTAAGAAGGGAACCTCGTGCAAACCAAATATTTGAGGAGGTCTATCATCAAATTCAAACCAGTATTGGAACTTCAGAATTCGCCTATCAGGTAGCACAATCCTTTTGAGTTCAAGAGCCTCCGAAGAAACAGTGTAACCAATGCCTTGAAACTTAAATTCGATGTCCGGGTCCATTTTCCTTCTCCTACTTTATCGATTCCGGTTTTATTTACTTGGTGTGGCCGGATAATTCCAAAAAAGTAATGATACCTTCAACATTATAGCTTTACTATAACCAGATTCTCACCGATATTTTTCCTCTATTTCCTACTTCTGTAGTCACCCTCATATTCATAAATCCGGCATTTCCCACAAATATAGGTTCGTCAAACTACAGATTTTCCGCCCATTCCCTTTCTTTTTTGCGCGCGCACTTTTAAGTATGGTCGCAGTTTTGGTGGTTTGACGAACTTGTGAGCTGTTATACTTGAATTTGGTAATCATTCAGAATCTCCAGCCGGTCAAGCCCGTCCTATTGCGGCAAGACTGAAACTATGACTTGCTTTCTGCTAGCCATCTAACCCAATAATGAGCAAAGATGAACCAGACTGACATCGGATCGATTATCCTTCAAGAGCTGTATTTGGCCTTTTTTGGAGATGATCAACCGGTAGATTTGACTGAAATTCGCAAACGCTTGAATATAAACGAACCTGTTTTTCAGCAAATAATCGACAACCTGGAAGCACAGGAATTCATCAGGATACGTACAACGGGACCAACACACAGTATCACAGCGCAAGGCGTTCTTCATGCAGAAGACAAGGGTTTGGTTGATGAAGAGTTAAAACAACAAACATTCACGCCAGGACAGTACTCCTGAATGAGTTAGTCAAGGTGTATGACGAAAATCGATGGTCTTCGGACTCGAATGTTTATCCACTCGCCCAAAGTCTCAATCTAAGTCTTACTATGATCGTTCGAAATCTAAAAGTCCTCGATAATTTGGGGTATGTGCGATTGGCTGGTTCTGGCTCCTACATGCCCACTGAATTTGGCACGGAGGCCGTTCAAGATTATAGAATGCGTACAAAACTGGTAAACGAGCTAGATTTAATAGGGAGCTTGAATCCGCAATCACGGGGTCGGGAGTTTCAAAAACTCTTTGCGAAAGTAGTTGGACTATACGGTTGGTCTTGCGAAGAAAGTTTACGGACTCCACATGAAGAAATAGACGTGATTGTTCACAAGAATCGGGAGTACTACCTCGTTGAGTGTAAATGGGTGAAAAAGCACATAGAGAGCGCAGTAGTCCGAGAGCTTTACGGTAAGATAGAGAACCGCTTAAGTGTCCGAGGAATCCTGGTTTCCATGTCAGGGTTTACGTCAGGCGCAATTAAGCAAGTACAAGACTATACTAACGCCCGTTTAATTTATCTGTTCGGTCCAGGTAACTTTAGCACCATGCTCAAAGGCGATATGTCATTCGATCAATTGCTTGAAGAAAAACACCATCAACTTGTAACCCGGAAAGTTGCATCTTTCAGATAGAGGCCAGTCAGAAAATCCCGGGGGTAGCGGCAAAAAGTATAGGCAAACGAGAAATTAAGAAGAACAGAAGCCTTTATGATAGCGGGTGGTGCTTATCAACTCTGGCCTTCAATTCCTCAAAATCCTTGCGTGAAGGGGTAGTTGAGAGGTCGGCCTTCAAGCCGTTTACTTCGTCTTTGACATGAGAGAGTTCGACTTCTACATTACTTAATCGATATTCTACATTGTCAAAACGTGTATTCATCTCGCTTCTCAAACTATTCATCTCACCCTTAAACCTTTCATACAAATTATCCATACCTTCCAAGAGGGTATCTACCGCTTCGTCCAACATTCCCCTATTTACTGGATCATTCGGGTCTGCCTTTGCCATAGTGAATTAGAATAACACACCAACGCGACTTTCTTCAATACGGTCAATTGATGGTAATCATTACTCAAGAAATATCACCCCCTCTCCCACTTTTGTGCTTCTTGTTGAGTTGTGCTTGCTCGGTAATACTCTAGACTCTGACAACTTCTGCACAGAGGCTTTCTAAAAAACCGTATGCTGTAAGCAAGCTGCGCTTTAGTTGTTACTCTGCCGCAGGTCTTACAATCAACCCCCGACCAGCCTGAGTGATTAGCCAGAATCCTATCTATCGGCGTCGAGAATCTCGTTTTGTCTCCCATAATGTAGCTTTTCCAAGTCCTCCTTTGTGGCCTTGTAGTCTTTCAGCCACAAGGCCACTTGCAAGACTCAGTTCTTGCTTTTCGCTTTTTCAACCGGCGCGTCGGCCAGCCGTTCACACTCGTCAAACTCTGGCGCTTGCAAAGTTCCATAGCCGCACATGGCTAATGCCCTACCGACTGCTCCCGTCTCGGCCTTTTCTATGTAGTCGGGAAAACCAATTTCGGTCTCGCGCTTTCGAGCGGTTGCGATTATCCTTCCGTCTTTATCCTTGATGATCGCTTTCATAACCACCGTTTTATTCGCCAACTGGGCACATTTTGTGATGATGCTCCAGTCCGGATGATCCTTCCTGAACCAGGCGATCCTGGCGGCAACGGGCAAATAATCGGTTTCGGTTTTCTCCCATCTGACTTGACCATTGGACAAATTTACTTTTTTGGTTTTGGGTAGTTTGAGAATGTACTTGTTAGGGTCGAATATGCTATGATTTAATTTGTGGAAGGAGTCGGCCTTTTTAGGTCGGCTCTTTCTCGTTCTCCCCAATTCCCCATTGCCAGCTCCGTTTGCTTTATGTGTTTGTGTGTTTGGCTCCATTTTTTCTCACCCCCTTTCTTTTTTGAGCTTTTTAAAGTGAAGCTCTAGCTTCAATACCTGATCTTTCAGCACGCCGACGAAGCGAAGTCACAGGGAGGAACCTGCTCAGTCCACTGAGCGGGCAAATCCCTTGACGAGCGAGGAAGGTGTGCAACTACCTGTTATAGGAGTAATCGCAATGGTGCGGGAAAATTGATCGAAATATAAATGGAGTTTGTCAAGCGAAGCACAAAAAAGGCCGGATATGCTCCGGCCATGTTTTGTTAGTTTCGGGTATCTTTATGAAATACGAGTACCTCTCGGGCGAATGCCTTCAACTCATCTAATAGCTTTATCCCTTCTGAGCTATCAAACGGGATAAACTCAAGCGTTACGTCGGGGATTGCTTTTCTAAATTCTCGAAGCCGCATATCGACCGTATAACCCTTGAATGTTGGAAGAATTCTAACGCTCATAGTCTCACCTCCTTTCGTATTCTAGCAGGCCTTGAGCTTGCCTGCACTTCTCTACTCTCAGCCGGGTTCCCTGTCGGGTCAAGGATCACGCCCTTGGCGTGACTTGCAAGCCCTGAGAGGGCGAAGTCCTTGAGCCGACAGGGTGGTTGATAGCATAAAAAGGAAGGCAAGCGAAAGCGCAATCAGGCGGTGAATTAGCCAATCACCCAATTATTTCTGTTCGATCATCCCCCAGACCGATTGAGATGAGTCAGAGGCAGTTAAAATGCTTGCTCAGGAGCGATGGGCCCATTTCGTCTATTTCATTCCTGGGCCGGTAAAGGAGTGGCTGGCTGTACCCAGGAGGCCTCATAAGACCAGATACCCCCCTCGGTGGTGGCAACTAGGATAATATTTGATCCACTGATTGGGTGAATTAGCGTTATATCCGTCGGACCTTCCAGATGCGCCCATTGAATACCTAGGTCTTCTGAGTAGTAAAGCCCGCCGTCGCAGACAGCAAAGACTTCCGTATCTTTCCAGGGACTAGTTTGAACTGACTTGCACTCTAATTCTTTTCCCTGACCCGGCAGTGCCTTGTTAATAGGAATCCATGACCCACCTCCATCTTTGCTTCGATACACCCCATTGGGCGTACCCACAAACAATAATGTGGGGTCATAATAACTGACGGCCAAATCGAATACTTCCAGATTAGGTCCAACATGAGGTAGAGGTCGCCAGTCCTGTCCTACCAAAATACGCAAGATGTTTGGATCAGAGTAAGGAGGACCAAATTTAACTCCGTAAATTATAGTTCTGTCGGATGGAGCTGATCTCAGTATGTCACCGGGAAAATCAATTAAACCCAACCATCTGTCTCCTCCGTTGTAAGAGACACTAAATCCCCCACAAGCCAACCAAGTAATTATACTTCCATCATCTGAAGCCAATGCTATGCTTGGAGGATTGCCACAGCCCTCACCTATTATTTGATACCAAGTGTCTCCACCATCTTTTGACCGCCAAAGGCTCTTCCCCACAACATAGACAATGCTTGGGTCAGCAGGAACCGCTTCAACCAGACTGATATTAAAATCAAGAAGACCATTATTTACCGCCCGCCAGCTTTCACCAGAATCTTCAGACTTGAAAATCCCATGGCTGGCTCCATTGGTGGCGATATAGATTACCCCATCGGACGCGGAAACATCCGATATGGGTTCACCTATCAAGCCCAAGTTTCTCCATCCAGGAGGCTGAAGAGGAATTGATGTTGGCCTAGGTACTCCCGAAGCGATTACCTCAGGAAGCGAAGGTACAAATTCAGAGAGAGATCTAAGCAACCCTGCGCCTGCGTTAAATATCACACATAATACACATATTCCTATGGGAAACAGGACCGCAATTATCAAAAGGGGTGCTTGAAAGCGATTTTGACGGATAGGACTAGGGCGTGCCTCACCCACTTCGACTTGATCTATATGTCGTTGCCAGATTGCGAGCACGATACCAACCAGAGAGAAAATGAAGAAAAGCGGCCACGCTATCCAAAGGTATGGTTTCCAACTATAAGGCAACACCCCGGATGCAATGTCACCGAGGATTACAGTTAAGGCGGAGACCAAGCCAATTACTATTAGAATAACCACAGAAATGCGACTACGATTCATTGCTTCAATCCCTGAAGATGCCTATCCATTGATAGTCAGGCTTGGTTTGACATATCTGGTCCAGCATACCTGCATTGGATTATAAAGCAAGTTCGGAAGTAGGCACATGATTTGCGGGTCAGCCGCAAATCGCTGTAATTCAATATGTGCAAATCTCCCGCCAAAGCAGGAGCTTTTACATCTCCTCTATCATAGGTTGCGACTTTTTTTTGATATTTCACCTTGCTACTATACAGGGGATGGATACAGTAGAAGGGGAACAATCAGCAGAACCTCAAGTAGAGCGGTGGGGATTTGAAAGCCACTTTCAAGAGTATGCGCTTCTATTGGCGAAAAAAGGGAAAGATGGTTTGGAATCCATAGACAACTTTCCCCAAAGGATAGAACTAAATGATGAGTGGCACAGAACGTTGGAGAAAATACGGTTAGAAACCGAGGACGGGCTAGAAAGGGGTACACTGACTGGTTTTCCGGGTGATATGAGAAAACTTACTATTTCCGATAAGCTTGTCGTTGGGAAAAAAGCATCAATAAAATTTCTTGACAGCTTGGAAAATGCGAAACAAAAACACGGCATTGATAAAGTAGTTGGAACAATCCACTCGCATCCAGGACACTGGGATAGTCCTGAGAAACGATACATAGAACCAGGCAGATCATTTTCTGAATACAGAGGTTTTACAACCAAAGATTTCCATACTTACCTTAAACCTTCATATCAATCTCTCTTCATTGACGGAGTGGTGGATAGCCAAGTGAACTATTTTGTTTTCCTAACAAAAGACACCAAATTTATTCCCAAAGATTCCAAGTTATACAGGCGTGAGATTTTTGAAGATTACTGGCTATATCAGCAAACGAAAAGCTTGAGGACTTTTTCTCTGTGGGACGTTGATATGGCTATAGCCAAGGAGTATAAGCTAGCCCTTTACAGGGGAAATTCAGGCGAAGACTTGATTAGGTATTTCCCGTAGACCCCATCGAAGTTGCCACTGGTTTTGAAAACGATAATAAACCGAACCAAACCCGAAAATGGTGCTTGATTTTTTAAAATGCGACTGCTAGTGTAGGTGAATGTCCGACAGGGAAAATAATCAAAAAAACGACGGAAGAATAGATCGTCAAACAGATGAAAACCTCTATCAGCCGAAAATTCACAGCCAAAGGATCAGGGAATTGCATGACTTAAGCGAGAGATCCGGCCTTCCCATGACGGTTCTTGTTGATAGGGCAATTCAGGATTTTGTTGAAAGAAATAGTTTGAATAAAGGGGTTATTTATGAGGAGGATGAGATCGTGACTAGCGAGATCAAATCCTTCATCACCCGAGCCTACCAAATAGGACATGATGAAGGGATACGATATATCTGGCTCAACGTGGTCGATCCTCTGGTGAGCGTGAACATCTCTTTAAACCGGGGAGACACGAAAGAGGCAGCCGATAGGCTGGATGCATTGGATCTGTGGATAAAGGAAAACTTAAACATACCGACAGCATATGAAAGAAATAGAGAGGGAGATACAAAAGGAGCCTGAACAGGCCTGCGGCTATTGCGGGCCTGGGTATCCGGCGACATGGCAGATCATCACCGAAAAAGGCGAGGAGTTTGTATGCGACAAACACCATTTTGTTTTGAAAGAAATTCAAGCCATTGAAAAAGAAAAGTTACTTTGGGAAGCGGAGTGGACAATAGTCAGCCATTTCGAAGAAGATTTGCAGCAGCACGAATTTGACGACACGGATCAGTGGGAGGACGGAAGTATGTACGGATTTTAATATGAAAGAAATATTGATCGAAACAGCCAACCCCCAGCCAGAGGTAAGAAGAAACGCCGAAACCGCAGTTGGTTGGGAGTTCAAAGAAGAAGCAGCATACCTCTATGAGAAGGCAATCGTCTTAAGGGAAAGGCTTATTGACCCCATAGCAAGAGTAGATAGACAGCAGCTCCCCGATCCGGTAATCGGATTTGATAATTTAAGAAACTACAAAGTTCTTGCTGAGTATTTGGTGATAAGGGATCCGGTGGGGTTATCCTGTCGGATTAACTTCAATACCGAGCACTACATACCTGACGGAGATAAGCAGGTATGGCGTTGGGGTAGATGGGCGCAGATGGAGACATTGGCCCATGAGTATGTGCATTTATTCCAGCAACAGGTAGGATCGGGCAAACCGTCTCACGGCAAGGACTTTATTGAAAAGTGCGAATCAATCGGACTTCACCCATTGCCAGGCGTTGGCTGCCACACAGCGGTTGCCGATGAGCCGTTTTCAATCCTGATGAAAGAATGGGGAATAGAAAGACCCGATGATGTGCCGACGGATAAGAGGAAAATAGATTGGTTTAAAAACGGAAAAGAGATAAAAGGAAGATCGTCCTTAAAAAAGTGGACTTGTCCCGAGTGTGGGTTAAACGTGAGGATGGGGGTCGCCGGAGATCCGCTGTTAAGACACCACGCCTGCGAAACTGCTGTAGGACATCCGGTTTTTCTAATACCAGGGGACGTTTACGTTAGCAAATAACAAGGCTGAAATCTCGTCATAAAAAATTTGTCGTCCAGTTCATTTATAATTTCTTAGAGTAATATACATTATTCATCTTCATGTAAGGAGATTAAGTAAATGAGCGAAAACCATCTCACCGGAAATCCTTTGGTAATTGACGATACACCTTATCTTCTGTGGGATTTCGACCTGAAAACTCATAATATAGAGTTTCTCGAAAATATCGACTTATCGCATTTCGAATATTTGGCTAATGTTCACGGCAATCAGTTGGACGGAGAAAACAAACACCATGCTGCCCTTGCTCTGCGTACAGCTTATTCACAAGGATTGGAAACATTATTTGCCTTTCTTGCAGCATTGATTCAAGCTCCGCACTGTGTTGCAGGATGGATTACACATTACAAGACCAAGGATCTTGAAAGTTTCATATACAAATTTCAGAACCAGCAACGAGTGTATTCGGTACTACCGGATGAGTTTATGAGTTGGGATGGTATTTCTGAGGCAATTCATATGGGGTTAGTAGCGAAAGATAATAAGGAAAAGGAAACGATAATAAAAGGGTTTGGACGTCTTTGGAGAATGTTTGCTGTTGATTTTCTTACAAATGAGGCTAAGGATGAATACAACAGCATAAAACACGGTTTAAGAGTACAACCGGGCGGTTTTGAATTAGCGATCGGACCTGAAATTACTCCAGGAGTTCCACTTCCACAGGAAAAATGGATACAGATAGGAAAAAGCGATTTCGGGTCAACATTCCCAACAGTGTATAAAATAGTCGGGAGAAAATTGCACTTTCAACTTCGTAACCATTCTCGAAATTGGAATCCCATTGACTTGGCAAATGGACTGTTATTAATATCAGTTTCCCTCAATAACATTGTGGAGCGTCTTAAGATTTTAAACGGAGTAGGCATTGATCAAGTCTCCTTTCGAGCCCTTTCAGACGAAAAAGAATTTCTAAAGCCGTGGAAAAATAGCTACTCAATAGGGACAACCCATTTTTCTCAGGAACTATATCCTCTCAAAATTGAGGACGTTCCTAATTATTCCAAAGAAGAAATTTTGAGATTGTATGAATCTAGAAAACTAAAGAAATATTAAGGTCTCAATTAGATTAATAGGATTAGTGGATACCACACTTGCGAAGAAGCCGTTGGGCATCCGGTTTTCTTGGTTCCTGGGGATGTATATGTTGCGAAGAAATAATCCTTTAAGTATTGGTTTGAATATATTATGTCCATTATTTCCAGAACGTTTGTTCAATGTGTGATAAAATTGATTCAAATATCGGCTTCGAAGGATAGATCTTACTCGGATAGGAATTGATTTTTAGGATGGTTGGCGATGAGTAAGCGAAGATCGAACAACGAAGGCAGTATCTTCAAAGAGGCTTCAACCGGCTTATGGGTAGCCGAAATCTCGCTTCCCGATGGCACCCGTAAACGCAAACGCGGCAAAAGCCAGCAGGCCGTCAGAGAATGGCTGCAAGCTTCAATTAATCAACTGAAACAAGGCAATCTGGTCGTAGATGACAGAGTGACCGTTTCC
>Ga0209641_10001278_pt1 | contig 22704 bp, 20 predicted proteins | sample RifCSP16_1_FD_184022 | JGI IMG/M metagenome (GOLD analysis project Ga0209641, IMG submission 184022) | Soil microbial communities from Rifle, Colorado - Rifle CSP2_sed 16_1 (SPAdes) (version 2) | ecosystem: Environmental > Terrestrial > Deep subsurface > Rock core/Sediment | place: Rifle... | reverse complement strand
CCAGAACAGAGGCAGTCATCAGGGGCGAGCGGGAGGATGTGGGGTGAAATATTATTTTTTCCTTGATGAAACGGGTGACCACGGATTGAACTATGTGGATAAAAACTTCCCGCTATTCTTGTTATGCGGATGCCTGATTAAGGAAGACAGCCTTAGAGAAATGGAAGGCAAAGTCAGTGCCTTCAAACAGAAGTATTTCAAGACAAATGGCGTCATCCTTCATTCAAGAGATATAAGGAAATGCGAGGGAGCGTTTCAGATACTATTTGATCTGGGATTGAAAGCCATGTTTTATGATGATCTGAATTCGATCCTCAAGGATGGAGAGTATCTGATTATCGGCGCAGCAGTCGACAAAGAGGAATATATCAAGAGATAGAGATATGGAAAAGGGGCAAAAGACCCTTATGCCCTTTCTCTTTCATTTATCATGGAAAGGCTTGTCTTTTGCCTCGACAGGCTGGACAAGAATTCAACCATTGAGGCATTGGTTGAGGAACGGGGTAAAAAAGAGGACCACATGCTGCTTGCACATTTCAATTCTGTCATGGACAGAGGAACATATTACGTTTCTTCTGAAAGGTTAAGACGGAAGATTGAAAAATTCAAATTCCATTCAAAGAAAGACAACATAATCGGCTTACAAATAACGGATTTGTGCGCTTATCCACTTGCAAGGTACCTGCTTAATCCGACGGAGCCGTATATTCCATTTCAGATAATAAGAGAGAAGATTTATTCCAATGATAAAGGAGAGTATGAAGGATGGGGATTAAAGCGGTTTCCATAAAAATAAAAAGCCCCCATTTCTGGAGGCCCTTTACCGACCGGGAGACACCCCGATCCCCTTGCTTTATACAAAAAGTATAAACACCTTTGATATTCGGTGTCAAGTAAAATGTTTGCATGCTAAAAGAGGTAGAAATGCCCAAAAGGTCTGAAGATTCATTTATTATTCATAATATTATTCCTCTTTTTTCCAAGCTTGGTTATCCATCTGCGGGAGACCACGAGAGGATAAAGGTCAAAGAAGTCCCTATATACCGTCCAAGCGGTGGCAGAAGCGGTTCAACGCCGGATATTGTTTATTATCACAATGGGGAGCCTTTGCTTCTTGTTGAGGCAAAAAAGGAGCATCGTAGCCATGCGGAGGCACTAAAAGAGGCAGAAAGATACCACTTAAACTTCCCAAGAGAAGACAAAGAGTATGCACCAACCGGCAGACGTCCTCGCTTTATTGCTACAACTGTAGGGCGGGAAATCAAATTTTATCGTCACCGTCATGAATTAACGGAGGATGGATTTTCAAAACCAATTTCTGAAGCTATAGACATCCTTACCTTTGATGAGTTGCTTAAAGAGTATGGGCTGGCAAGAGGTTATAAACCGAAGATTCTTTCTCCTGAATTATTTAAAAAAGAGTTTCTCAATGGACTTATCGCAGCTTACAACCATTCAGATGACAAAAGAATAACACCGGAAGTCATTAAGAATGTGGCATGGCATATATTGAACTACCTTGAAAACCAGAAAAGGTATGTCAGTAAATATCCATTTACTGAAATTTCGGAAGACATTTCCAGATATGAAGAAATTAGGGACATCCATAAAAGGTTTGATTTAATAAACTCTCTTGGTCCTGATATTGCACAAGAGTTTAGACAGTTTATATTGAGGTCTTTTCAGGGTAATGAATTTAACCAGTATCTGACAGAGCCGTGTGTTATTGCCTTTATGCTAAATCTGTTAGGTGGAATAGAGCAGGATTGGAAGGTGATGGATTTTGAATGCGGAAGCGGTGGATTTCTGGCAGGTGTTGTAGGAAAAGGTGTGCCAATAGAAAATATAATGGGCGTAGATATTGACGAATTGCCTTATCTAATCGCAAAAACATATCTAACTTTATATTTCAAAAAGAGCGGAGTATCAATAAAGGATATTCCAATAAGACAAGATAATGGTCTTTTCTTTTTGGGGAATGAATGGGATTTGGTTATCGGCAATCCAGCCGGCAGCGCAAAATATGAAAAAGATGATATTGAAGAAGTATTGGAGAATCTTGAAAGAGATTTGGACTGCAATAGCAAAGATGATAAATTTTCAGAATATAATTTTTCAATTCAGCAGGCAGTCAGGTCATGTAAAGTGGGCGGGAAGATTTGTCTTGTCCTGCCAGAAGGCTTCTTTTCAAATTCACAGGATGAGATTTTAAGAAAATATTTAGGGAGGCACTGTAAGGTTTTATCCATAATCAGCCTGCCGAGAGGCGTATTCAGAAAAGGGACAAGCACCCGTTCAATAAATACAGGCAGTCAAACCTCCTCCCAAAAAATGTCCATCCTTTATGCAAAAAAGATAAGAGAAGTAATTGACGGAGAAGGCGTTGAAATAAATGATATGGATTTAAACCATCCGGTATTCCTTGCAAATGTCTCCGAGCCGGACTCTACGGCAGGGAAGATAAGCGACTGGCTTGAACCCCGTTTGAATATGGTGTTAGAGGAGTGGCGGGCATGGCAGGCAAAACAACAGTTGTCTGAAATTGATGAATCTCTGATTAAGTCAGCAGTATTACCGATAGAACCTAAAAAGAAAGTTAAGATACAAGATAAACAGACATCATTATTTGACAAAGTTATAGATATAAAAAAGCCTAAAGAGACAAAATCAGAAATTGTTATAGATAAATCATTGAAAGACCTTTTTAAAAAGTAAGTTAAAGGTAAACTATATTATAGTAAATGAGGAAACCATTTTTATGGAGGGATAAACTATGTCCGACAATATTACTATAAATTATTCAAATATGCTGGCTGATAAAATTGGTAAAGAACATGGATTTACCTTAAATGAGATAAACTCCCTCCAGCCTCTTGCAAGTAAAATCCACAATTCACTTAAAAATAAAAGAGAAAAACATGAACTCCCTTTTTATGACCTGCCATATCAGGATGTAACAGAGATATTAAATTATGCTGAGTATGTAAAGGATAGGTTTGATAATTTTGTAGTGCTTGGTATAGGCGGCTCTGCCCTCGGTACTATAGCACTCCAGACCGCATTGAATAATTCCCAATATAACCTTTTAAGTAAGGCTGAGAGGAAGGGATACCCAAGATTATTTGTTGCAGATAATATTGACCCTGTTCAGTTTGCAGAGATGTTATCTCTCTTTGATATGGATAAAACCATATTCAATGTTGTTACCAAATCAGGTGGCACTGCAGAGACGATGAGCCAGTTTATGATTATTTATGACAGGTTGAAGAAATTGAAAGGGGACAGATGGAAGGAAAATATTGTTGTTACCACAGACAGGGTTAAAGGGACTTTGAGGAAGATTGCTGATGAAATGGAACTCAAGTCTTTTATTGTCCCTGACGGCGTTGGGGGGAGGTTCAGTGTATTTACACCAGTAGGGCTTCTGCCTGCCTCAGCGGTTGGTATTGATATTAAGGGGCTTCTTAAAGGTGCTGCCCTCATGGATGAAAGGTGCAGGAAAGATTCTATTATTGATAACCCTGCCTACCTTTATGCCTCAATGCTTTATCTGGCTGATACTAAGAAGGGTAAAAAAATAGCGGTAATGCTACCTTACTCCTATGCTCTTAAAGATATATCAGACTGGTTCAGACAGCTTTGGGCAGAGAGTCTCGGCAAAAAATACTCCCTTGATGGAAAAGTTGTAAATGTAGGGCAGACGCCTGTTAAGGCATTGGGTGTTACAGACCAGCACTCCCAGATTCAGTTGTATGTAGAAGGTCCTTTTGATAAAGTGGTTACATTCTTAAAGGTTGAAAAATTCAGGGGGAAGGCGGTTATGCCTGATGTCTTCAAGGATAGGGTTGAAATCTCCTATCTCTGCGGTTACTCTCTGAATGAATTAATCAATATAGAAATGGAAGGAACTGAATATGCCCTCACAAAAAATAACCGCCCTAACTGCACAATTACCTTCCCAGAAGTAAATCCATCTGCCATTGGACAGATTATGTATATGCTTGAAGTAAGCACTGCATTTGCAGGTGGACTTTATAATATTGACCCGTTTGACCAGCCCGGCGTTGAAGAAGGAAAGAGATATACAATAGAGGCATTAAAAAAAATCTCTTCACAAAAGGGTTGATAAGATGATATATGCTGAGACGCTTAATTATCTCTACGGACTTGAAAGGTTTGGAATAAGATTAGGGCTTGAAAACATCTCTGCTGTCCTCCACAGGCTGGATAATCCTCATCACCAATTCAATTCCATACACATCACAGGAACCAATGGCAAAGGCTCAACTGCTGTAATGATAGCTTCAATATTACAATCAGCAGGATATAAGACCGGTCTCTATACCTCTCCCCATCTGCAGGATTTCAGGGAAAGGATTATGGTCAATAATATTATGATACCTGAGAAAGATGTAATTAAGTTAACGGGTTTGATTAAAGGGGAGATGAATGAATCTTCTCCTCTTACCTTTTTTGAGTTTACAACTATAATGGCATTTTTATATTTTTCCAAAGAGAAGGTGGATTTTGCGGTTGTGGAAGTTGGTATGGGAGGGAGACTGGATGCTACAAATGTCGTGAACCCAATCGTCTCAATTATTACAGAAGTTGACATTGAACATACTGACCACCTCGGTAAAAATATAAAATCAATTACAAGGGAAAAGGGAGGGATTATAAAGAATAATGGAGTTGTTATTCTCTCCTCCTTAAAAAGGGATGTAATTGAGACAATAGAATCTATATGCAATGAGAGGCATGCTAAGTTTTACAGAATTGGCAGGCATTTCAGCGGTGAGATAATATGTAGCAACATCAAATATCAAAGATTTAAATTTAAAAATGCAGATTATTTTTTAGACAAATTGGAGATTCCGCTGCCGGGAGAACATCAAATAGTAAATGCATCAACATCGGTAGAGACAGCCCTTATACTGAAAAAAGGGGGATTTAAAATTGGAGCGGGAGTTATTCGTAAAGGATTAAAAGGTGTAAAGTTAAGGGGGAGACTTGAAATATTGAGAAACAATCCATTTATTGTGGTTGATGTTGCCCACAATCCTTCTGCTGCAAAGATATTAGCGGGTGAATTAAAAAAAATTAATTACAATAAACTTATATTAATCCTTGGCATACTAAAAGATAAAGATTCCGATGGTATTATTAGTTTCTTAGCCCCTATTGCAAATCATATTATAATAGTGAAACCTAAAACCCCGCGAAGCAGTAACACGCAGGATTTAAAAATGAAAGCCCTTAAATATTTAGAGATGGTGGAGATAATTGAGGACATATCAGATGCCATCTCAAAGGCTATAAATATGGCAGACAGTAAAGACCTAATATGTATAACCGGCTCATTTTTTACTGTGGGAGAGGCATTAAAAAAACTAAATGATTAAGATTATTTTTATTTTAATATCTATTTTCATTTTTTTTACTTTCAATGCCAGTGCATATGCAGAGGAACCACTCTCCATTCTGGCAGACCAACTTGAATTTCAAAGGAATAAGAACCTTATTTATGGAAGGGGGAATATAGAGATATGGTATGAAGATAAGAGCATCTTTGGCGACAAAGTTGAATTTGATACAGAGACAGGCAGCGGGTCTATTGCAGGCAATGTGGTTTTTTATGATGCCGAAAATCAGATAATTTCCGAAGCCGCAGAATTCAATTTAAAAACAGGTACCGGGACATTGCACAAGGTTGTTGGAACTATCGCATCAAGGTATTATCTCACTGGAGAAAGGCTGGAAAAAATCAGCACGGATAAGTATACAATATTTGACGGGTCCCTTACTACCTGCTGCGAAGATATACCTCCATGGAAGTTCAGAATAAAAAAGGCGACTATCCATCTGGAGAATTATGCCTTCCTGACAGGCTCATATTTTTTAATCAAGGATATCCCGATTTTTTATCTCCCCTATTGGATTATCCCTATTAAAACAAAAAGGGCAACTGGCTTCCTTACCCCTGAATTTGGTTCAAGTAATAAGGATGGCTACTTTATTAACAATAGCCTTTTCTGGGCAATAAATGACCAGCAGGATGCAACAATCTATCTGACTTATCTTGAAAAAAAGGGAATCAGAGAAGAACTGGAATATAGATATATTTTAAGCAAAAACAGTTCGGGTATCTTTTCAGGTTCCTATCTTAAAGAGAGAGATACCGAAAGGGATTTCTGGAAGATAAATTATGACCATAACCAGATATTTCCATATAATATTCAGGGAGTAGTAAAGATAGATTCTTTAAGTAAAGCCAATCCTGACAGAGAGTATGAGGACGATGCCAACTTAAGGACGAGAAGATTCACAGACTCACATATAAGAATAACAAAAAGCTGGTTTTTGAGAAGCCTCCAGATAATTGGCAGAAAGAGGGATAGTACAGAATCGGATTATAATGAGACATATACGCAATTGCCGGAGATTTCTTTTACAAATCAAAAGGAAAGAATCAGAAAATCTCCTTTCTTTTTTAGCATGGATTCATCTTTAACTATTTTCAAAAACGAGAAAGGGAAAGAAAAAATAGACTTAGAACGTGCTGATATCTATCCTAAAATTACCTTTTCATTCTATAACCACCCATGGTTTACCCTGACACCAACTATAGGTGTAAGGGAGACCTATTACAGTAAAGGCATAAGTAGAAACGACGGATTCACAAGAGACCTTTATGATATTGAATTAAAAACGGAGGGGCCTAAATTCTTCAGGGTGTTTAATACATCTATTAAACATCTCATTGAACCAAGAATAATTTACAAATATATACCAGATACAGATGACAAAGATAGAGGAGATATAATCCAGATAGACCCTGTTGATGGAGTAGTATCACAGAATACGGTGTCTTATTATTTAACAAACAGGGTCCTAAAGAAATCCTTTATAGAGAATGAAAAATCTAAGACTGAGGAAATTCTAAGATTGGAGATTAGTCAGCAATACAATATAGCAGAGGCAACAAGAAATGATACCCCTATAAATCCCCGTCATCCTTTCTCAGATTTGAGATTTGACTTTGATACACATGTCATAGAACCTCTCATTCTCAACTTTGACACCACATACGATGTCTATAATAGCAGAATAAATACTGCCAACACAGACATCGGCATAAATCACAAAGATTTATGGTATATAACAACGGAAAGGAGATACACCCGTCAACCGGAATCCACTTTTATCACAGGCATTACAGGGATTAATGTAAAAAATGTGAATTTCCAATACAGCAGCAGATATGACGAGACCAATAAAGAATTCATGGAAAATGATTATAGCATTACCTATTCAGCGACATGCTGGGAAGCGTCTTTTGATATAGCAAATAGAAAATATTTTATAAACACTGAAGAAAAAAGTGAAATAAAATTCTTCTTTCTGATAACTCTGAAGGATATAGTATCAATAGGCAAAAAGGGAAATCTTGGATTGATTCAGAGAAAAATATAGTAGAAGTATGTAAGAATATTAATTTTACGGAAAGTAATAAACTATCCGACATCCTACCATTTTCTCCATAACATGATTTTTTCCTCTCTTGATTTAGCAGGGCTGGTTAGATATACTTTCTAAATATTCAGATTATTTATTTGCATCTAAGGAGATATAAGAAATGGGAATGACGATTACTGAAAAGATTCTTGCCGGACATACTGGAAAGAAGTCGGTCTCCCCGGGAGACTTGATAATGTCAAAGGTTGATATTGCCCTCGGGAATGATATTACAGCCCCACTTTCCATTGAAGAATTTAAAAAGTCTGGTGCTAAGAAAGTTTTTGATAAAGAGAGGGTTATCCTTGTCCCTGACCATTTTGCACCAAATAAAGATATAAAATCAGCCCAGCAGGTTCGCATCTTAAAAGACTTTGCAAGAGAATACAAAATAACAAATTATTTTGAAATGGGGAGGATGGGGATTGAACATGCCCTCCTTCCTGAAGAGGGGCTTGTATTACCCGGCGATGTGATTATAGGTGCGGATTCTCATACCTGTACATACGGCGCACTCGGTGCATTCTCCACAGGGGTTGGAAGTACCGATTTGGCTGCTGCTATGATAACAGGTGAGATATGGTTTAAGGTTCCTGAATCCATGAAATTTATCTTCTATGGAAAATTAAAGAAGTGGGTTACAGGAAAGGACTTAATCCTTTACACTATCGGAAAGATAGGCGTTGACGGTGCCCTTTACAAGGCAATGGAGTTTACAGGTGAAATAATAGACAACCTTTCAATAGACGGAAGGTTTACAATGGCTAATATGGCAATTGAGGCTGGGGCAAAGAGCGGAATAATCAATCCTGATGACATAACTATGGAATATGTTGAAGGAAGGGCAAAGAGGAAATTTAAGATATACAAGAGTGATAAAGATGCCTCCTACAGTGAGGTGTTTGAATTTAATGGTGACGATATTGAGCCCCAGGTGGCATTCCCTCATCTGCCGTCAAATACAAAGCCTATAAGCAAGGTCGGTAATGTAAAGATTGACCAGGCAGTAATCGGCTCATGCACAAATGGAAGAATATCTGATTTGAGAGAGGCTGCATCAGTTCTGAAAGGAAAAAAGGTTCACAAGGATGTAAGGATGATAGTCATCCCTGCTACTCAGAGGATTTACAAAATGGCAATAGATGAAGGGTTGATTGATATATTTATTGATGCCGAGGCTGTTGTAAGTACGCCGACATGCGGCCCGTGTCTTGGCGGACACATGGGGGTACTTGCAGAAGGAGAGAGGGCTATATCCACTACAAATAGAAATTTTGTCGGGAGGATGGGGCATCCAAAGAGTGAGGTCTATCTCTCAAACCCTGCAGTCGCTGCTGCATCAGCAGTATTGGGGAAGATTGGCAGTCCTGATGAGGTGACCTGAAAGGTCATTCCTTCGTTCGGAATGACAAGCTCACAATGTCAACTTATTTAAGTCGTTCACTAAAGTATGCAGGAAATTCATGAGATTATGGAAGGGTAAAATATGTCAGAAATAATTAAATTAACCACACCTCTTACAGATAAGGTTATTGAGAAGTTAAAAATTGGGGCTCAGGTTTTGATAACTGGCACTCTTTATACTGCGAGGGATGCGGCACACAAGAGACTTGTTGACCTTTTGAATAGTGGAAAGGAACTTCCTTTTGATATAAGGGGGCAGATTATATATTATGTTGGACCTGCACCAGCAAGGCCGGGCTATGTAACGGGTCCTGCAGGACCTACGACAAGTGAGAGGATGGACCCCTATGCACCGAGGCTAATGGAGGCAGGTATGAAGGGGATGATTGGAAAGGGGAAAAGGTCAAAAGCTGTTGTTGATGCAATGAAAAAGAATAAGTGCGTATATTTTGCTGCCATTGGTGGTGCGGCGGCACTGATTGCAAGGAGTATAAAAAAGGTTGAAGTTATAGCTTATGAAGACTTAGGCGCTGAGGCAGTGAGACGGATGGAGGTAGAGGATTTTCAGGTGATAGTTGTAAATGACATTTATGGCAATGATCTTTATCAGGAAGGGATGAAAAAATATAGAAGATAATATTAACAATACTGCAAAAATATTTTTGCAGTATACTTATATTCCTTATGTTAACCCACGATGTAATCATAGTTGGTGCTGGATTGGCAGGTATGAGGGCAGCCCTTGAGGTATGCGATAGGTATGATACTGCCATTATCACGAAGGTATATCCCACCCGTTCCCATTCAGGTGCCGCACAGGGAGGTGTTGCAGCTTCACTTGCAAACTCCACTGATGACTCATGGGAAATCCACATGTACGATACTGTCAAGGGGAGCGACTTCCTCGGTGACCAGGATGCAATAGAGATGATGGTTAAGGATGCACCGAAGGCAATTATTGAGATGGAGCACATGGGTTGTGTCTTCAGCAGGACAGAAGATGGGAGGATTGCACAGAGGGAGTTTGGAGGGCATTCAAGACCGCGTGCATGTTACGCTGCGGACAGGACAGGCCATGCCCTGCTTCATGCCTTATATGAGCAGGTGATGAAGAAGGCAAATAAAATAAAGATATATTCTGAGTGGTATGTCCTTTCGCTTATCATAGAGGACAATGTATGCAAGGGTGTAGTTACCTACGATATAAAGACAGGCAAACTGGAGGTCTTGAGAGGGAAGGCGGTAATGTTTGCCACAGGTGGATACGGGAGGGCATTCAGTATTACATCAAATGCCTTTGCCAGCACAGGAGATGGAATAATAGCGGCATACAGGGCAGGGATACCGCTTGAAGATATGGAATTTGTCCAGTTTCATCCGACAGGGCTTTACGGTCAGGGGATACTTGTGTCAGAAGCTGCAAGGGGTGAAGGCGGTTATCTCGTAAATGGAAAAGGCGAGAGATTCATGGAAAAGTATGCAAAGTCAAAGCTGGAATTAGCCCCCAGAGATATAGTCTCCCGTTCTGAACAGAATGAGATTAATGAAGGAAGAGGAATAGACGGAAAGGATTATATATATCTTGACCTCCGCCACCTTGGCAGGGATAAGATTATGGAGAAACTGCCACAGGTGAGACAGCTTGGAATAGATTTTATTGGAGTGGACTGTATTGAAAAACCTATACCGATTCAGCCGACTGCCCATTATTCAATGGGTGGAATACCTGCTGATAAAGACGGACAGGTGATAATAGATGATAAAGGGACGAAGGTTACGGGTTTCTTTGCGGCAGGAGAATGTGCATGTGTCTCTGTTCATGGTGCAAACAGGCTTGGGACAAATTCACTCCTTGATGCACTTGTATTCGGCAGAAGGACAGGAAAGGCTCTGATGGAATTTGCAGGCAGTGCGAAGCTGTATGATGTCAATGAAGATAAAGAGATTGCTTCTGTGAGGAGCAGAATAGATACTATTATTAATACCTCGGGGACAGAGAGCATGAATAATATCAGAAACGAGCTTAAAGAGATTATGATGTCCAATTGCGGGGTATTCAGGAATAAAGAGGGATTAGAAGTCTGTCTTAAGAAGGTGAAAGAACTGCAAGGCAGATTCAAAAAGGCAAAGATAACAGACAGGGGTAAGATATTTAATACAGAGGTGATTGAGTCAATAGAGTTAGGACATATGCTTGAGTATTCTGAGGTTATTATTGTCAGTGCTATGGCGAGAGAGGAAAGCAGGGGCTCTCATGCGAGAACAGATTTTCCAAAGAGAGATGATGCAAAGTGGCTCAAGCATACACTATCTTACAAAAAACCTGATGGTGGAATTGAACTAAAATATAAACCTGTGACTATTACAAAGCATCAACCAGAGGAGAGGAAATATTAGAAGATAGATGCAGGATGCAAGGTACAAGATGCAAGAGATTCTTCTGAAACCTTCATACTTGATTGGCTCAAGTAACTTGGAAGGACGTATGCTGTCATTTGTGTCAATCTGCGTCCTATGAGTATAGAATGAAATCCAGACTGCAGGAGATTAGAAGTAAGGCTGAATTTGAAATTCCGTCTGTCAAGACTGAAGATGAAATCTCCGCTATAAAAATTAAATATCTTGGTAGAAAAGGGATACTGACTCTCCTTTTAAAGGACTTAAGTGTCCTCCCGCCTGACGAGAGAAAAGAAATTGGTAAATTAGCCAACGACCTTAAAAACTGGATTGAAGATAATCTAAAGCAAAGGCAGAAAGATATAAAGGAAAAAGGGATAGATAGTCTCAAAAAAGGCTTTTTTGATATAACCCTGCCGGGAAGACAAACCATAATCGGAAGTATTCATCCTCTGACAAAGGTATTAAATGAGGTTAATGACATCTTTATAGGGATGGGTTTTACTGTGGCAGAGGGGCCTGAGATTGAACTTGATTACTATAACTTTGAGGCGCTAAATATCCCAAAAGACCATCCTGCAAGGGATATGCAGGATACATTTTATATCACCGATGGTGTGATACTGCGGACACACACCTCCCCGGTCCAGGTCCGCACTATGGAGAAAACTTCCCCGCCATTAAAAATAATTGCACCAGGAAAGGTGTATCGTTGTGACGCTGATGTAACCCACTCTCCAATGTTTCATCAGATAGAAGGGTTCATGGTTGATAAGGATATTACATTTGGCGACCTTAAAGGGGTATTGGAATTATTTGTTCATCGGTTTTTTGGCAAGGATATAGATTTGAGATTCAGACCGAGTTTTTTCCCATTTACAGAGCCAAGCGCTGAAGTTGATATCAGGTGTGTTATATGCAAAGGTTTTGGATGCAGGGTATGTAAAGGGACAGGGTGGCTTGAGATTCTTGGCTCGGGCATAATTGACCCTGCAGTATTCTCGTATGTAAAATATAATCCTGAGGAGTGGACTGGTTTTGCATTTGGGATGGGTATAGAGAGGATAGCCATGCTTAAATACGGTGTAGATGATATAAGGCTATTTTTCGAAAACGACCTCAGATTTTTAAAACAATTTTAGCCACTGACATACACAGACTAATTAAAAACGGTTCAAACAGTTTAAACAGCTTAAACTGTTTAAAAAGTCAGTGAAAGTCTGTGGCTAATTTATAATATGAAAATTACCTATAACTGGCTAAAGGAATTTGTAGAGTTTGACCTCTCGCCTCAAGAATTGTGTAAGATGCTAACAATGGCAGGTCTTGAGACAAAGGTCATTGAATCCATAGATGACGACCATGTCATTGAGGCAGACCTTACACCCAACCGCTCTGACTGCCACAGTGTAATAGGGATAGCAAGAGAAGTATCAGCCTTGACAGGCGGCAGGTTTAAATATCCAGATATATCAGTGAAAGAATCGGATGGAGATATAAATAGCCTTATATCTGTTGCAGTTGAAAATCCTGACCTCTGTCCGAGATATACAGCAAGAATTGTAAGAGGTGTAAAAGTTAAACCATCTCCATCATGGCTTGAAAAAAAGATTATTGCAGTAGGCCTAAGACCCATAAATAATATTGTAGATGCAACAAACTATATACTTTGGGAGATGGGGCAGCCGCTTCATGCCTTTGATTATGAGTGTATAAAGGGAAAGAAGATTATTGTAAGGAATGCTTATAAAAATGAATCACTGACTACCCTTGATGAAAAGAAACATAATTTGTCTGAAGACTCCCTCGTGATTTCTGATTCAGAAAGGGCTGTGGCACTTGCCGGAGTCATGGGAGGAGGAAATTCTGGTGTAACACAAGCAACAAGGGATATACTCTTTGAGAGTGCATATTTTAATCCTATCAGTATCAGGAGGACTTCAAGGAGGCATGGAATCTTTACCGATTCATCCTACAGATTTGAAAGGGGTGTAGATAATGAGGGAGTAGTTGCGGCACTGGACAGGGCAGCTAATCTTATAGCAGAGTTATCAGAAGGAAAGGTAGTTAAGGGGAGGATTGATTGTTATCATGAAAAGATTTCATATCCTCAGGTAGATTTAAGGATAAGCCGCACAAATAAGATTCTCGGCATATCACTGAGCAGGGAGCAGATTTTAAATATCCTCAATCGGCTGATGTTCACCACGAAAGCTATAGATGATGACAAGATAAAAGTTAATGTCCCATCTTTCAGAAAAGATATAGAGAGAGAGATAGACCTTATAGAAGAGGTGGCAAGGCTTCACGGATATGAAAAAATATTGAAGACCATCCCATCGTCAAAAGTTTCAGTAGCTGTATCAACAAGAAATCAAGTATTTGAGAGGGATATAAAAAATATCTTAGTGTCTCTCGGTCTTACAGAGGTTATAAACTATAGTTTTATAGATGAGAAATATTTTGACGCCATTAATATCCCTCAAAATGACCCTCTCAGAAAGACAATAAAATTGAGAAATCCCCTGAGCCAGAACTGGAGTGTCATGAGGACAACTCTTTTGCCTGGCATTATAAATACAGCAGTTTTTAATATTAACAGGGGTGTATATGATGTAGGAATAGTTGAAATTGGGAAGGTCTTTATTCAGGGGTCAGATATCCCCCCCTTTAATAAAGGGGGGCGAGGGGGGATTTTACCAGATGAAAAAACGATAGTAGGGGGAGCACTCACAGGGCGAACGGAAAAGAAAATCTGGGGCAAGGGGGAGAGGAATTTTTATTATTTAAAAGGGTTAGTAGAATCCCTTTTAGGTAGATTAAACATTCATGATATAGAATTTTTTCCTGTAAATCTTCCATTTATTCATCCTCAAAAAGGGGCGTGTGTAAAAATTAACGACGAAGATATTGGCTATCTCGGTGAGCTTAGTCCTGCCGTTGCTGAAGGTTTTGACCTGAAAGATAAGCTGTATGTATTTGAACTGAGTCTCGATAAAATACTTGATAATGCAGTTACTGAAAGAAAATATACACACCTTCCAAAATATCCTTCCATATACAGGGATATAGCAATTGTGCTGAATAGTAATATAAAATCAGATAATGTATACAGGATTATAAGGGATACAGATAATTCAATCCTGAAGGAGATAATTTTATTTGACTATTATGAAGGGAAACAGATACCTGCCGGAAAAAAGAGCCTTGCCTACTCCCTTGTTTACAGGTCAGATGACAGAACCCTCACTGATGACGATGTAAATCCTGTCCATGAAAAAATTGTTGCAAATTTAAGAGATAAATTAGAGGCAGAATTAAGATAACAAACAACCAACAACCTACAACAGACAACAAAAATAATGTGTAGATTAAGTTGTTGGTTGTAAGTTGTTAGTTGATTTTATGAGCTATGAATTATTAATCATAACCGGAGAAGATTCGGGAGACCTCTATGGCGGCAATTTAGCGAAAGAGATACAGAGGCTCTCCCCTGATATAAATATTTCAGGTGTCGGTGGAAGGCGGATGAGGTCTGCTGGTGTTGATATATTTTGTGATGTATCTGATATTTCAGTCGTAGGTTTTTGGGAGGTTATAGAAAAATTAGGCTTAATTAGAAGGCTTTACAAACAAGTAGTAGAAAGATTAGATAGTGGAAATGTTAAAGGTGTTGTCCTAATAGATTATCCGGGATTTAATCTTAAGGTAGCTAAGGCGGCAAAGGAGAGGGGAATACCTGTATTTTATTATATAAGCCCTCAGGTATGGGCATGGCGAAAAAGCAGGGTAAAGACTATAAAAAAATATGTTGATAAGATAATGGTAATACTCCCTTTTGAAAAAGAGTTTTATAAAAAAGAAGGGGTTGATGTGGAGTTTGTTGGACATCCACTCCTTGAGGTGATCCCCCCCCCTTTACAAGGTGGGGAATTGGGGGGTAGAGAAGAGATTTGTAGGGAATTAGGAGTTGATGATAAAAAGTTAATTATAGGTATCTTACCGGGGAGTAGAAAAAAAGAGATTGCCTATATGCTCCCCCCTATTTTAAAGGCATCAAGCCTTATAAAGGAAAAATACCCTTCCACACAGTTCCTTCTCCCCCTTTCATCCTCCGTAGATGAAAATTATTTAAAGGATTTTATAACTTCGGAATATTCGCATATAAAACATTACAGAGGAAAAAACTATGATGTAATGAAGGTATCCGACCTGCTTATTACAAAATCCGGCACTTCTACGCTGGAGGCGGCAATAATAGGAACACCTATGATGGTCATATATAAATCCTCCTTTATTTCTTTCTGCCTTGCAAAGATTCTTGTATATCTTTCTTATGCAGGACTTCCTAATCTCCTTGCAGGAAGAGAGATAGCCCCTGAGCTGATTCAATTTGGAGCAAATCCGGGAAATATCGCTGAAAAGGCTATGTATTTTTTAAAGGACCAGAATAGGCTGAATCAAATGAAGGAAGAATTAAAAAAGGTTAAACATTCCCTTGGCGAACCAGGTGCATCAAAAAAGGTGGCATGGATAATAATTGAGTATTTAAAAAATTCTACAAATTGACATATAGAAAAGTTTTAAAGAAGGTCGCTAATTTATTTATGATAATTATAATTTGTGTCCAATAGATGGGGTTCACTCCATATCTTTAAAATGGAAGTAGATATTATCTTATTAATATACATTTTTGTAATAGCCTTTATATATTCTTCAGTAGGTCAGGGGGGAGGAAGCGGTTACCTTGCTGTAATGACTTTATTTGGATACGAAACTGGGGTTATACGGTCATCGGCTTTATTTCTTAATCTTTTTGTCTCAGGTATTGCTTTTTATCAGTATTTTAAAAGAGGCTATTTTAAAATGAAGATTTTTTTACCATTTGCTTTAACTTCAGTTCCTATGGCATACATAGGCGGTACAATTACAGTTGAATCGGCAATTTATAAAAAAATTTTGGGTATGAGTTTATTATTTATGATTATCAGCTTGCTTGTGAGATTTGAGGATGAAAACAGGAAAAAAAATTTTGCACCTTACTACATTGCTGGACCTATCGGTTTGCTATTGGGATTCGTTTCAGGCATACTCGGGATAGGGGGTGGGATTATTTTAAGTCCAATGCTTCTGATATTCCAATGGACTGATATAAAAGAGACTGCTGCTGTATCATCACTCTTTATTTTTGTTAATTCATTTGCTGCTTTGTTTGGTGTTTGGTCCGGAGGAATAAAATTGTCTCCCAACTTTTTATTTTGGGTTCTATCAGCAATGGCAGGTGGTTTTTTAGGTGCATACATAGGCAGCTATGTCCTAAATTTTAAGCTAATGAAATACATGCTCACCATAGTAATATGTTTTGCAAGTCTTAAATTGATAATAAGTTAGATTTATTATGATTCCTTCGAGCAATGTTACCTGAATAGCCTACTTATGGTACATCGCCGATAGGGTATAATTGGAAACGATTATGCCTCCCGTGATTGGAAAGAAGGATGAATATAAAGCATAATATAGATAGACACGGAAGACCCCATACCTACATCAGGATATCCCTGACAGACAGATGCAACCTTTCATGTTCCTACTGCATGCCTAAAAATGGTTTAAATTTGTCGGATTTGAATGACCAATTGAGACCTGATGAAATAATAAAAATTATACGAATTTCAGCCTTATTTGGCATAAATAAGGTACGCTTTACAGGTGGTGAACCGCTCTGCCGAAAAGATATAGATAAAATAATTTCAGTTGTTAAAAACATAAAAGGTATTGAGAGGGTTTCAATCACAACAAACGGTGTGCTTTTAAGTAAAAGAATCAATGCCCTCAAAGAAGCAGGAATAGATTCTATAAACATCAGCCTTGATAGCCTTAACCCTGAGAGGTTTTCTGCAATTACCGGTAAGGATGTATTCAATGAGGTAATGAATGGCATATTTATGGCAGTTGAACTTGGGTTCAGACCGAAGGTCAATGTCGTAGCCCTCAATGACCTTAATACTGACGAGGTTGACCGTTTTTATGCCTTTGCTTCAAAACATCCTATTGTTGTCAGGTTTATAGAGTTTATGCCCCTCTGCGGTGAAAACATCGGGGATGTAAAATTTTCATCAGTCAAATGGCTTGAGCAGTATATTGTGGAGAAATATAAGCTTAAAAATGCTTATATGGATGGAGTTGCAAAGATTTATCCCTTAAATGGAAAGGAGAAAGGTGCAATCGGTATTATTTCTCCCATCTCCCACCCTTTCTGTAGCGACTGTAACAGGCTTAGGATTTCTTCAGCCGGCATTCTCTATGGATGCCTTTTTGACAGCAGAGGTATTAACATCAAGAATATACTGAGGAATGGTGCAGGAGAAGAGACGATAATGAATCTATTTGAGCAGGTGCTGTTGTGGAAGAATCCATCACACGGCCTTGATGAACCATTGTTAAAAGAGAAGATGTCTGAAATTAAAAATCTTATAAGGCTTATAGGCGGGTAGTGTATTTAATATATTTTCCTATTTTGAGAGGAGGCGGTTATGGAAAACAATAACTGCGGGAAGGTTGTAAACCTTTGTATAAGCCGCAAAAAGGGGACCCCAAAGACGAGGAAAGATATAGGCAGGTTTATTGAGAATTATGGTATAGAAATGGATGCTCATGCATCTTCTGATTCTCACCGACAGGTAAGCCTTCTTGGGATAGAGTCAATAGCCAAGATGCAGGCATTGGGGTTGAATGTCAGGGGAGGTTCATTTGCAGAGAACATTACTACCAAGGGGATTGAACTGCTTGCATTAAAGATAGGGGAAAGACTCCTGATTGGCAACGAGGTAATCCTTGAGATTACGCAGATTGGTAAAGAGTGTCATACAAAATGTGCAATCTTTTATAAGGCTGGGGACTGTGTAATGCCAAAGGAAGGCATCTTTGCAAAAATAGTAAAGGGAGGGATTGTGAATAAAAACGACCCAATTACCCTACATAGATAATAGAACAAAAATGAGCTATAATATAACGCATTGTAATTTATTTAATGATAAAATATATTTTGTATGCGCCTGTAGCTCAGTTGGATAGAGCAACGGACTTCTAATCCGTAGGTCGTAGGTTCGAATCCTATCAGGCGCGCCATAAAAATCAAACAATTACCTAACATCCATCCCCCCTGAAATAGCAAAATTGTGAAGTAATTGTGAAGTAGAATCAAAATAAGAGGTTTTTTCCCCATTAATTGTTGTGTCTAAAATCTTCATAGCCTTAACTTTATGACTCGGTGCAAGGTGTGCATATCGTAAAGTCATGGTCAAAGTCTTATGGCCTAATAGTTCTTTAACTGTTGTAATGTCAACTCCCGCCATGATTAAATGACTTGCAAAGGTATGCCTTAAATCGTGAAATTTAAAGTCCTTTATCCCTGCCCTCCGGAGTGCTGAATTAAAGCTCCGCTTGAAGTCATTACGATATGGCTTATCCGTATCGGGATTATAAAAAACATACGGATTATCCAGCCTCCTTAAAATTCCTTTTAAAGCCTTGCGGAGTGAGTCATTGATAGGAATTTCCTTTCTCTCTCCGTTCTTTGTTTTGTCTAACAGGATAAAGCCATGATTGAAGTCTATGTTATCCCATAGGAGATTAAGGATTTCAGATTTCCTCATTCCTGTGTTTAATGCTGTAATGACTATCGGCTTTAAGTGAGAATCACAGGCATTTATAAGTGATTGACACTCCTCTTTTGAGAGATAGCGGAGCCTCCTGTTATTCTCAGGGAGTAATTTTACTTTCCTGACACGACTTAATACCTCGGTATATACTACTCTCCAGTCTACAGCCTTGGTAAATATATGCTTTATAACAGCTATACTCCTGTTCACTGTGGCAGGTTTAAGCCCCTGTTCAAGTTTCTGGGTTTGAAATTGTTCAATCATCATGGTGGTAAAACCCTTTAAAGGCAGGAATCCAAAGACCTTTGACAACTGATTAATAATATATCTCTTATCCCTAAAACTTTTCTGTCTCTGTGCCCATTTGAGATAATCTATTGAAAGGTCATTGAAGGAGTAATTACTCTTTGCAATTTCAGGATTTCTACCTGAGCCTATATCCGCTTTTTTCTTTAGGAGAAATTGCACAGCCTCATCATAATTGTCTGTCTTTGCGGATTCCCTTATAACCCCGCCATCAAAGCCCCTGTAGCATATCCACCACAGACGCCCTCGTCTATAAAGTCCTCTTAACCGTCTCGCCATTTATCTTCACCTCCTTTCCTTTTTCTTTTTGCCCTTTATTTTCTTTGCCTCACCCCCTCTCTTTTCCAGTCCTGCAAGGGCAAGATGCAGGAAGGACGGTATAGGTCTTGCCTTGTTTTCCCATCGGTTAACTGTAATTGTATGAACCCCTAAAGCCATTGCAAGTTTTGCCTGACTGTAACCGTTCTTTTCTCTCCATGCTTTTAGTTCTTTTGGTGTCATGGTTGATATATATATAACCAGAGGTTATCAATTGTCAAGAGAAAAATTACGCTGTGTTACCCGATATACCTTTTTATGTGAGTGATTAAATTCTCTTGAGAGGAAATCCAGCGGTCAATGGAAGATTTTTTAAACCTCAGATACTTGCCATTTTTAAAGAAGGGGAGAGCCTTAAGGGATGCCTTTTTATAAACCCATGATATGTCCACCTTCAGATATTCTGCCAATGTTTCAGGTGTAAGAATGCTCTCCTCTCCATGCCCATTATTGCTTGTTATAACGGGTAGTAAAAGCTCCTTAACCCTTTCTGCAATCGCCTCAATATCCTGTGATTCAAGTTCTGTCTTCATGGATTATGCCCTTTTAATCAGCCTTGACCATGTTTCGTTAAAGGCAAGAGGAATGATGCCTGTTACGCCAAAGGGACGGTTCTTTCGGACTTCCACATTAAGATGGTTTTCGTGTCCTGCTGTCTTATCCCTTTTAACCCATAAAACAATGTCCGCTGCTGCTGCCAGTTCCCCAGCACCCTTGAGTCCGATAATTTCACTGTTGGACCGCATCGCCTCATTGCTGACCTGTGATATTACGATTATCGTTATCTCAAGGTCTTTCGCCATTTTTTGAAGCTTGATAATTGCCTCGGAGAGTCTTTCATAGAGTGAGCCTTCGCCGAAGATGTTTTGAATATAATCAATGCAAACTACATTCAACCCGCCCTGTAGTTTGTGCTTTTTGATTTTAAGACGCATCTCGTCAACGCCATAAACATCATCGTAAACATGCAGACTGAATATTTTTAATTTCTCTACCGCTTCCGAAACCTTTTTCTCTATGCCGGTCAATTCGCCTGTCATGAGTTTTGTTTGCGGGGTATAGGATAGGTTTGACAGAAGTTTTATACCCTTATTTTCTCGTGAGTCTTCCAGCGAAAATACAAGGCATTTTGCCCCCTCATAACAAATATCAATAACTATTTGTGCGAGGAGTGTTGACTTGCCTGTTGATGTGTAACCGCCGATTATCCATAGGTGCCCAGGCACATATCGGGGAATTACAGTTGAAAATTTGTAGTCTGTTGATATATATTTTTTAAGTCCATTTTTTTCCTCATCCCACCTGCGAATAACATTGTTTACGATGCTCTGCATGTCTGCCGATTTTTTCTCTGATAAAGGCTGGGCAAGGTCAATGATGTCTGATTCCATCTTGCTGAATATTTCTTTTGTGTCTATATCTCCTTCGCTTGCCTTCTGTTGCAGTTCATAAGCCCATACAGCAATGCGCCGGAGGATAGCTTTTTCTTTGATTATCTTTGCGTAGTGAGTGATATTCGCTGCTGTCGGGGTATCAGCTAAAAGGTCTGCAAGATATGAAACCCCTCCGATGTTATCCAATTCACCTTTTACCTTGAGTCTTTCCGATAGGCAGAGAATGTCTGTGGTTGACAGGTCTTCGTAAACCTCAAGACAGGTGGAATAAATTATCCTGTGTGAGCTGCGGTAAAAATCACCGGGTGAAATAATCTCCGATGCCTTGATAATTGAATCAGGCTCAAGGAGTATGGCGCCCAATACCGATTGCTCTGCCTCTATGCTGTGTGGAGGTATTTTCATTTTATCCATTTTAAAGCCCGTCCCGCTGCGTCATAAGACGGCTCAAGGTTAGCCTCCCTTCTGACTTGCTTCTGACTTTTGGATTCTATGACCTTTTTCAAGTAATTGATATTATCAACCCCCTTGGCAATCACTTCAAGCAACGCTTCCTTGAAGACTTCTTTATTACCTGTCGCTGTTAAGACGGCACTTAACTGGCATAGTAAAGACAGGTGTCTTGATTCTGCTATCGTGCCTGTCTTGTTTCTACTTGCCACAACTGCAATAAAGTTTTCTGCAAGGTTTTGGACATCGCCGAATTTTTTGAGTTCGGCATCTATCTGGGTTTGATAATCAATTACCGGCTTAACCCTCTTATTCATTTTTTTTATAGGTAAAGCATCTAAAGTTTGTGCGTCTGAAAATTTATTTTCAGACAATATATGATTCTCTTGTACTGATTCTTTTAATACATCATATATAGAGATATGCAAACTTTGCATATCTTGATGTGCAAACTTTGCATATCTGGATTTTTTTAGATGTGCAAACTTTGCACATCTTGAATCCTTAATATCCATCCAATCATGCCATAAAAAATAATATAGGTTGTTATGCTTCTCCCTCTTGATTTCTATCAGAGCATGGCTTATAAGTTCTTCAAGATAATTTATAACAGACCTGTGTGATACTCCAATCTCCTTTGCAATATTCTCATGTTTAGGATAACAATATCCCTTATTGCCTGCATACTGGCAAAGCCTTGCATAGCAGAGTTTTCCACCTGCTGAGACCTCTGCCCGCTGTAATAGCCAGTTTGGTATAAATGCACCGAAAAATAATTTATAGGGATTTATATGTTTCCGCTCCATCATTTGTATTTTCCTTTCCCATTGCCTCCCATACCTTAAACCTCGTCTTCCATAACCTGACAGTCTCCGTGTGAATCTTTAACAATTTTGCAATCACCTTTTTATCAGCTCCCAGTTGCAAAAAAATAGCCATTACAAAGAGAGTCCTTAAATCCATCTGTATGCCGTTTAACATAGTGCCTGTCAATGCAGTAAATATCTTCTTGCAGTCTTTACAGAAAACCCTCTTTAAGTTCCAAAAGTTTTGCAAGCACTTTGCACTCAATATGGGTTTTCCGCATCCGGGACAGAACGCACCTTCAGGATGCAGTTTATTCAATATCCACTCCCTGCAAACCCTTTCGTCAAGCAGTTCTACAGTGAAGTTCTCAATAACAGATTTTATAAAATCTTGTGCCTGTTGCATACCCTCATTTACCTCCTTTCAAAAACAATATATCTGTTAATCATCTC
>Ga0209641_10001276_pt1 | contig 22722 bp, 22 predicted proteins | sample RifCSP16_1_FD_184022 | JGI IMG/M metagenome (GOLD analysis project Ga0209641, IMG submission 184022) | Soil microbial communities from Rifle, Colorado - Rifle CSP2_sed 16_1 (SPAdes) (version 2) | ecosystem: Environmental > Terrestrial > Deep subsurface > Rock core/Sediment | place: Rifle... | reverse complement strand
CGGGCCGAGGGCCGCGACCGCGTCGAGCACGAGGGGAGCCTCGTCGAGGTGCCGACCTACCTCACCGCCAAGCGGTTGATCGCGCGGGCCGAAGCGCTCGCCGGCTGGACCCGCTGAGCGTCCCGTGCCCCCTTGTAAAAGGGGGTCGCGAGCGGCGCGAGCGGGGGGATCTCGCGGCGCCCCGCTGCGTGAAACTCCTCATCCCGGCGCGCGTCGCCACATTGTTGCCAGAATCCTCCGGCACCCTTCCCTTCCTCGCGCCCACCCGGGCCACAGCCGCAGCGCGTAATCGCAACCGTCGCGGCCCGGTGGCGGGCCGGACCAACCCACGAAACGTGCTCATGGAAACCAAAACCAACTCTTCGGCGCGCGGCCTGGGCGGCTGGGCGATGTTCGCCGATTTTTCGGGACTCCTCCTCAAGGCATCGGCGGCCGGCCTCGCGGCGAGTATCCTCGTCGGCGGCGTCGTCCTGCTCGTCGCAAGCCTCAGCGGCTAGGCCGGCTCCAGCCGCCCCGGTCCGCAGGAAGCTGCGGGCCGGTGGCTGGGGCGAGCGAACCCTCCCCCCCCGGGGGTTCCGTCTCGCGTGGTCGCCTCCTTCCACGACGCGGCGCCGCCTCTTTCGCCGGTCCCCAGTCCCCTGGCCCCCAGCTCCCTGTGTATTCTTCCCTCGTGCCCGCTCACTCGATCTGCAGGTTCGCGGCCTTGACCGCCTTGCCCATGTTCTCCAGCTCGACGGCGACGAGCCGGGCGAACTCCTCGGGCGTGCTGGTGTGCACTATTGCGCCCTGGTTCGCGATCAGCTCCCTGAAGTCGGATGTCGCCGCGACCTTCAACAGGGTCTCGCGGAGCTTGTCGAGGACGGGCTGCGGGGTCCCCTTCGGCGCGAGCAATCCGGTCCAGCCGCTGAAGGTGTAGCCGGGCACCGTCTCGGCGAGCGTCGGGACGTCCGGGAACAGCGGCGAGCGCTCCGGCAGCGTGTGCGCGAGCAGCCGCAGCCGACCCTGTCTGACGTACGAGATGCCCGCGGGCATCGGGATCAGCGTCCACTGCGATTCATTCGTCGTCACGGACAGGACCGAAGGTCCGCCGCCCTTGTAGGGGACGTGCACCGACTGCACGCCCGCCATCTGCAGGAACAGCACGCCCGACAGATGGCTCTGGGATCCGGGGCCGGCGGAGGCCATGTGCGTCTCGGCGCCCCGGGCCTTGAGGTAATCGATCAGCTCGCGGGCCGAGCGCACCGGCAGCTCGGGATTGACCACCAGCGCGTTGGGCGTGATCGCGTACGTCGAGATGAAGGCGAAGTCCTTCAGCGGATCGTACGGAAGCTTGGTTCGCAGGTGGGGAATGATGGTCATCGCCGCGGTGGACGCGGCGACCAACGTGTAGCCGTCGGCGGACGCGGTCTTCACCCCTTCCATCCCGATGATGCCGCCGGCGCCGGCGCGGTTCTCGACCACGATCTGCTCACCGAGCGCCGCGCCGAGCTTCTGCGCGGCGATCCGGCCCAGCACGTCGATCGAGCTCCCCGGCGCGTTGGGCATGATCAGCCGGATCGGCTTGCGCGGGTAGTCCTGGCCGACCGCCGCCAGCGGGATCGCGGCGAGCATCAGCACGAGCAATGAGGTCGCACGCAGCATCGCATCACCCTCCTCGAGATTCGTCGCGACTCATTCTAGTGGGGTCCGACGTTCCGCGGTCGGCATGCCCGAGCGACCGGGTCGAGCGGGTCGGGCGGCAAGGATGGGCGTCGGAATGAAAACAGACGGTTGTAATTCGCGCCCAGAGATGTTATAGACCGATTCGCGTGCCGTCTTGGCGCGCTACGATAAGGAGTAATCATGGCTGCGAAGAAAAAGTCCGCGAAAAAAGGGAAGAAGAAGCGCTAAGCGCCTCCCGCGTATAACTCGCGGCGGCCCGGGGTCCTGCACCCCGGGCCGTTTTGCTTTTATGGGGGCGCTTACCGCGCAGCGCCGGAACAACGCACCCCCCGCCGCCTCAGGGAACCGTGATCACCAGCTTCCCGCGCGCGTGCCCGGACTCGGAGGCGTCATACGCCTGCGGCGCGTTCTCGAAGGCGAAGACGTGCGCGACCTGGGCACGCAACACCCCTGCCGCCGCCCACTGGAAGATGCGGTCCAGTCGCGCGCGGGTCGGCTGAACCTGCGCGATCACGACCCGCACGTCCTCGCGCCGCGGCCCGGCGGGGATCGGCGCCGCATTGAGCGCGACGAGCAGCCCCCCCGACCCGAGGGCTCGCTGCGAGCGGAGGTGGGTCTCACCCCCGAGCGTGTCGAGCACGACGTCACACGGCACGGTGGCGGCGACGAAATCCTCGCCTCGATAGTCGATGACGCGCGCCGCGCCCAGCCCGATGCAGTACTCGCGGTTCGCCGCGCTCGCGGTGGCGAGCACCTCGGCACCGAGATGCTTGCCGATCTGGATCGCCAGGCTGCCGACGCCCCCCGCACCGGCGTGGACCAGGACGCGCTGCCCCGCGCCGAGCTGCGCGACCTCGACGAGCGCGATGTACGCGGACGCCCCGGCGACGCACAGACTCGCAGCGGCCGCCGCATCCACACCTTCCGGCACCGGCGCGGCCTGCGCCGCGGGCAGCAGGGCGCACTCCGCGTGCGTGCCGTCGATACGAGGGTCGGCGACGCCCGCGACCATCGCTCCCGGCTCGAACCCTGTCACCCCCTCGCCCAGCGACACGACCTGCCCGGCGCAGTCGCGTCCCAGCGTGCGCGGGAACGCGAGCGGAAAGGTTCCCGCCAGCAGCCCGCGCCGCATCTTCCAGTCGATGGGGTTCACGCTCGCGGCGCGCACCCTGATGAGGAGCTGGCCGGGGCCGGGCCGCGGCACCGGCGCCTCCTCCAGGGCCATGACCTCGGGGCCGCCATAGCCGCGGATGCGCCAGGCGCGCATGGGGCTCATTGTTGCGTCAATGCGACAGGTTAGGCAGCCAGGTCGCGATCGGCGGGAACACGATGATGAGCGCGATCAGCAGCAGGACGCAGGCGATGAACGGCATGCCGGCGAGATAAATGTCGCGCATGGTCGTGCCGGGCGGCGCGACCCCCTTCAGGACGAACAGGAGCAGCCCGAACGGCGGGGTGGTGTACCCGATCTCGAGCGCGAGCAGCATGATGAGGCCGAACCAGATCGGATCGAAGCCGAGGGTCTTGGCGAGCGGGAAGAAGATCGGCGAGGTGAGCAGCATCATCGAGAGCTGGTCCATGAAGCAGCCGAGGAACAGGATCACGCCGAGCATCACCAGCAGCATCCCGAACGGGGTGAGCTGGAAGTCGGTCGCCCACCGGATGAGGCCGCTCGAGCCGCCGGTGAACGCCAGGATCTGGCTGAACGTCGCCGAGCCGAAGATGATCAGGAACGCCATCACCGTCACCCGCAGCGCGCCGTCCACCGCTCGCCGGAACGAGCCCCAGCTCAGGCAGCGGTAGCAGACGGCGAGCGCGAGGACGCCGACGCAGCCGATCCCCGCCGCCTCGGTGGGGGTCGCCCAGCCGGCGACCATGACGCCGATCACGAGCACGATCACCAGGAACATCGGCAGGATGTCGAGCGCCACGAGCTTCAGCTTGTGGACGAGGCGGACCGGTGCGACGTGATAGCTCGGCGCGGCCTTCGGGTCGAGCACGGTCCAGCCGAAGATCAATACGCCGTACATCGTGGCGAGGACGAGGCCGGGCACGACCCCGGCGATCAGCAGGGCCCCGACGTCGATCTGGCCGAGCGTCGCGAGCAGCACCGCGAGGGCCGAGGGCGGAATGATCACCGCCAGTCCCCCGGTGCCCATGATCGGGCCCATCGACAGGTACTTGCTGTAGCCGCGCTTCATCATCTCCGGCACCATCAGCGAGCCGAGCAGCGCGGTGGATCCCATGCTCGAGCCCGACAGCGCGGCGAACCCCGTTCCGCCCGCCACGGTCACGTAGGCGAGGCGCCCCGGCACGTTCCCCATGAGCTGGTCGATCGCGTTGAACATCCGGCTCGCGAGCCCGGTGTGGTAGTAGAGCTCCCCCATCAGCAGGAACATCGGGATCGGCACCAGGGCGAAGAAGGTCATCGCGCCGAAGCCGTTGTTGACCACTTGCGCGATCCCGCTCGCCCCGCCCATGAGGGCGAACGCGGCGACGATGTTGGTCGCGAAGAACGCGATCGCCACCGGCACGCCGAGGAGCATCAGCCCGACCGCGAGCCCGAACAGGAGCGCGGCGACCCAGTACCACTCCATCGCGCTAGACCCGGCCCGACTCGCGCTCGGGCTGGGCGGCGAGGAAGTCCTCGCCGCGCAGCGTGAAGCGCAGGAACTCGAGCGCCATCATGCCGAACGAGAGCGGGATGAACCCGACCACGATCCAGCGAGGCATGTCGAACGAGCGCACGTCCTTCTCCGCGCGCAGGAAGTCCTGCACCGTGATCGCGCCGCCGTACCACGCGAGGATGGCGCAGACGGCGACGCAGAGGATGCCGATGGCGCGCAGCAGCATCCGGCGCCGCGCGGGGGCGAGCCACGAGAGCAGGATCTCGACGTAGACGTGGCCGCGCTCGCGCACGAGCCACGGCGCGCCGAGGCAGGGGATGGCGAGCAGCGCGTACTCGCTGAAGGTGAAGAAGTGCGCGGAGCTCTGGTAGCCGAGGTTGCGGGCGACGACGTCGATGAAGATCGTCGCCATCATGGCCACCATCAGGAGGCCGGCGAGCCAGGCCATCCCGTAGAGCAGGGCGTCGTAGGCCCTGCCGATCAGCCGCACCACCGGCGCCTCTCCGGTGCAAAAAAAGCCCGCGGCGGCGCCGCGGGCGGTCGATTCACGCGCTCAGTTCGGGGTGAAGAGCTGGACGACCCGGTCGTAGTTCTCCATGCCGCCGGCCTTCTCCATCCGCTCCTTCATCCGGGCGAGGCTCGCGCCGCGCGCCCCCGCGATGAAGCGCTTGGCGGCGTCCGGCGGCTGCGACAGCGTCCGGATGCCGCGCTTCTGGAGCTCCGCTTCCTCCTTGACCCACAGCGCCTGCAGCGCCTGCAGGCTCTCGGTCTCGTGCCGGATCGCCGTCTGCTGCAGGATCTGGCGCGTCTTCGGCGAGAGCGACTCCCACTTCTTCTGGTTCACGATGACCAGGAGGTCGGTGGAGAAGAAGTTCGGCAGGATGCGGTAGCGGATGAAGCGGTCCCAGTTCAGGTCCATCAGGCCGATCTGCGTCCACCCGGTGATGTCGACCGTGCCGCGCTCGAGCGCGGTGTACAGCTCCGGGGAGTTGAGATTGATGACCTGCGCGCCGAGGTAGTTGGTGAGGAAGGCGTTGTAGATGGGGTTGCCGCGGACCTTGAACCCCTTGATGTCGATATGGCCGGTCGGGTCGAACTGCGGCGCCCGCGTGGACCAGAGGTTGAAGCGGATGCCGCTGTCCACCCAGCCGAGGACGTAGACGCCCATGCGCTTCTGGTGGATCCGGTTGAGGAGGTCGATCCCGCCGTTCTTGCGCGTCGTCGGGCCGTCCAGCGTGCTCGCGCTCACCACGTCGCACTCGGGCACCGCCGCGGCGTAGAACGCGCAGGGCGTGTACACCATGTCGACCACGCCGTCGCGCGCCGCGGCCGGCTGCTGCATCATCCCGATCGCCTCCGGCCCGCCGCGCACCTGGATCGTGTACTCGCCCTTGCCGGCGTCGTTCGCCTTCTTCACGAACTCGAGGAAGCTCCGCGTGTAGATGAGCGATGCGGGGAAGACGTGAGTCGCGGAAATCGTGTCCGCCGCGAGCGCTGGCGCGCCGCCGAGCACGCCGGCCAGGCCGAGCGTGGCGGCGAGAATACGCGTTGTTCTCATCGAGGCCTCCCCCAGGTGATCGAAGCGGGCCATCTTACCCGCCGACCGTTGGGCTGCCAATCCCGCGTCGCGGTGCGCTAGACTCGCGCGAGCGCCCAGCCGATGAAGACCTACCGCAGCGACCCCGCGGCGATCGGGCGGCTCGTCGAGCCCGATCGCGTGCACCGCGACCTGTACCTGAGCGAGGAGCTGTTCGCGCTCGAGCAGGAGCGGCTGTTCACGCGGGCCTGGATCTTCGCCGGGCACGCCTCGCAGGTCCCGAAGCCGGGCGACTACGTCACCGCCGAGATCGCCGGCCGGCCGCTCATCCTGGTGCGCCACCAAGATGGTGCATTGCACGTGCTCATGAACCGATGCGCGCACAAGGGCACCATGATCGTCACCGACCGCACCGGCAACGTCGGCCGCGCCTTCCGCTGTCCGTACCATTCCTGGGCGTACCGCACCGACGGGACGCTCCTTGCGGTCCCGAACCCGGCTGGGTATGAAGGTACCGGCATGGCGGGCTGCGAGACCGGACGGGGCCTCGTCCGCGTCGCGAGCGCCGCGCGCCGCGGGTTCGTGTTCGCGCGGCTGGCCGACGACGGGCCGTCGTTCGAGGACTATTTCGGCCCCGCCCTCGCCGCGCTGGATCTCGCGGCCGACCGCTCGCCCGCGGGCGAGTTGGAGATCGCGGGGGCGCCGCTGCGCAGCGTCATCGGCTGCAACTGGAAGGTGTACCTCGAGAACGTCAATGACGCCCTCCACGCCAACGTCACCCACGAGTCGGCGGCGATCGCGGCCGAGGCGGCGTGGCGCGGCCGCGGGGGCGGCACGCCGGTGCCCACGGCGCTCGAGCAGCTGCTGCCGTTCGGCTCCGGCACCGACTTCATGGAGAAGATGGGGGGCCGCGTCTTCGCCAACGGCCACAGCTACCTCGGCACCAGCCAGAGCATCCACAGCGGCTACGCCGCGCTACCGGAGTACGACGCGGCGATGATCGCGGCCTACGGCGAGGCGCGCGCGCGCGAGATCCTCGCCTGGGCGCCGCAGAACATGATTCTCTATCCGAGCGTCGCGCTCAAGGCTTCGCCGCAGACCATGCGCGTCATCCGGCCGCTCGGGTCCGACCGCACGCTGGTCGAGGCGTGGGCGTTCCGCGCGAAGGGCGCGCCGGCGGCGCTACTCGAGCGTACCCAGCTCTACAACCGCATGGTGTTCTCGCCGATGTCGATGGTGGCGCACGACGACGTCCACGTCTTCGAGGCGATCCAGCGGGGCCTCAACGCGTCGGGCAACGAGTGGGTCAGCCTGCACCGCGACTTCGCCCGGGCCGAGCTCGGCGCCGCGCCGTTCGACTCGAGCGGCTTGAACGAGGTGCTGATGCGCAACCAGTTCCGCGCCTGGGCGGCGCTGATGGCGGCTCCGGAGGTGCATTGAGCGGCGCGCCGCGGCCGGGCGAGCGCGAGCTCGCCGAGCTCGTGTACCGGGAGGCGCGGCTGCTCGACGAGCAGCGCTACGACGAGTGGCTCGCGCTGCTCGCCGAAGATGCGCGCTACTGGGTGCCGCTCGCGGCGAGCGAGACCGATCCCGTGGCGAGCCAGTCGATCGCGTACGAGGACCGGCTCCTGCTCGAGATCCGCATCCGGCGGCTGCAAAGCCCCAAGGCGTACTCGATGCACCCGCCGCCGGCGAGCCGGCACGTGCTGCAGGCGCCCGTGATGGAGACGCTCGACCATGCCGCCAACCGCTACGTGACGCAGACGCCGTTCGTGTACGTCGAGGCCCGCGGCGACGAGCAGATCACGCTTGCGGGCACCGCGCGCCACGAGCTGCGCGTCGAGGACGGGGCGCTCCGCATCGCGCTGAAGCGCGTCGATCTGCTGAACGCGGGCGCGGCGCTGCCGACGATCTATCTCTTCCTGTGACGACGGAAACGGTCTTCGGGGCCTTCGAGCAGACGGCGCGCGCCGACGGCGCGAAGCCGTTCCTGCACGTCCCGGGCGGGCCCGAGCTCACCTACCGCGAAGCGCTCGAGCGGGTCGGGGCGATCGCCGCGCGCTACCGCGCGCGGGGCTGGGGCGCCGGTCACCGCGTCGCGCTGCTGCTCGAGAACCGCCCGGAGTTCCTGCTCCACTTCCTCGCCCTGAACGCGGTCCGCGCGAGCGTCGTGCCGCTCAACCCCGACTCCCGGGCCGCCGAGCTCGAGTACGTGCTCGGCCACAGCGAAGCCGCGCTGGTCGTGACCTTCCCGGAGCATGCCGCGAAGTTCTCGGGCCGAACGCTCGCTGTCCTCGAGGGCGAGCCCGATCCGCCACAGGCGGGCCAACCGGGCGAGGCGAGCGAGTGCGCGCTGCTGTACACGTCGGGCACGACGGGAAAGCCCAAGGGCTGCCTGCTGAGCGAGCTCTACTTCCTGAACCTGGGGCGGCAGTACGTCACCGAGGGCGGCCTGTGCGCGGTGCGCGAAGGCGAGGAGCGGCTCATCACGCCCCTGCCGCTCTTCCACATGAACGCGCTCGCCTGCTCGACCATGGCGATGATCCTCGCCGCCGGCTGCATCGTGCAGCTCGACCGCTTCCATCCGCGGACCTGGTGGGAGCACGTCGCGCGTTCGCAGGCGACGATCGTCCACTACCTTGGCGTGATGCCGGCGATCCTGCTCGCGCAACCCGAGGGGCCGTTCGACCGCGCGCACCGCGTGCGCTTCGGCTACGGCGCCAACGCCAATCCGAAGGACCACGCCGCGTTCGAGGCGCGCTTCGGCTTCCCGCTGATCGAGGGCTGGGCGATGACCGAGACCGGCGGCGGCGCGGTCGTCTCGGCGAGCCGCGAGCCGCGCCACGTCGGCACCCGCTGCTTCGGCGCGCCGCGGCCCGGGCTGGAGCTGCGCGTGGTGGACGAGCACGAGCGCGACGTCCCCGACGGCGAACCAGGGGAGCTGCTCGTTCGCCGGGCCGGGCCCGACCCGCGGCGCGGCTTCTTCTCGGGGTATCTCAAGGACCCCGAGGCGACTGAGCACGCCTGGCGCAGCGGCTGGTTCCACACCGGCGACGCCGTGCGCCGCGGGCCGGACGGGATGCTGCACTTCGTGGACCGGCGCAAGAACATCATCCGGCGCTCGGGCGAGAACATCGCGGCGCTGGAGGTCGAGGCGGCGCTGGCGAGCCACCCGGCGGTCGGCCAGGTCGCGGTCATCGCTGCCCCCGACCGGGTGCGCGACGAGGAGGTCATGGCTTGCGTCGTGCCGAGCGCCGGCACGCCGCGCACCCGCGACAGCGCGGTCGCGATCCAGGACTGGTGCCTCGAGCGGCTCGCTTACTTCAAGGCGCCCGGCTACGTCGCCTTCATCGACCAGCTGCCGACGACCTCGACCAACAAGGTCCAGAAGGCGCGCCTCGCAGACTTTGGCGCCAACCCGCTCGCGAGCCCGGAGTGCTTCGATCTGCGGAGCCGCAAGAAGCGCGACGCCGGGCGGACCGCGTGACGGAGGAGGGGCCATGAATGCAGCCGTTACGCCCGCGCCGTTCGAGCTTCACGTCCCGGACGCGGTGCTCGCCGATCTGCGCGAGCGCCTCGCCAGGACGCGGTGGCCCGACGAGCCGCCGCTCGCGCCCTGGTCGACCGGAGCGAGCGTCGAACACCTGAAACTGCTCGTCGAGTACTGGCGAACGCGGTTCGACTGGCGGGCGCAAGAAGCGAAGCTGAATCGCTTCCGGCAGTTCACGGTGCCGCTCGCGGGCATCGAGCTGCACTTCATACACGAGCCGGGCCGGGGACCGGACCCGGTGCCGCTGCTGCTCTCGCATGGCTGGCCCGGCTCGATCGTCGAGTTCATCGAGCTCATCCCGATGCTGACCGACCCCGCGCAGTTCGGCGGCGATCCGCGCGATGCGTTCACCGTCGTCGCGCCGTCGCTGCCCGGCTACACGCTGTCGTTCAAGGCGGGACAGGCGCGATTCGGCGTCGAGGAGATCGCGATCGCGTTCCGCGAGCTCATGACCGGCGTGCTCGGCTACCCCCGGTTCGCCGCCCAGGGCGGCGACTGGGGATCGTTCATCACTTCGCGGCTCGCGTACGACGATCCCGATCGACTGATCGGCATCCATCTCAACATGCTGCCGGTGCGGCGCGATCCGCGGATGATCGCGAACCCGACCAGCGAAGAGCGCCGCTATCTCGATCAGCTCGAGCAGTTCCTGAAGGAGGAGACCGGCTACCAGTGGATCCAGGGCACCAAGCCGCAGACGCTTGCGTTCGCGCTCACCGATTCGCCGGCCGGGCTCGCGGCTTGGATCGTCGAGAAGTTCCACCGGTGGACCGACAACGACGGCGACCCGGCGAGCGCCGTATCGCGCGATGCGATGCTCGCGAACATCACGCTGTACTGGGTGACCGGGGCAATCGGATCGTCGTTCTGGCCGTACTACGCGCGCATGCACCGGCCCTGGCCGATCCCTGAGGGCCAGATCGGCGTGCCGACCGGCTATGCGGAGTTCCGGCGCGAGATCCTGCTGCCGCCGCGCTCGCTGGCCGAGCGCGTCTACTCGGACATCCGGCGCTGGACGAAGATGGAGCGCGGCGGGCACTTCGCCGCGCTCGAGCAGCCGGCGGCGCTCGCGAGCGAGATTCGCGAGTTCTTCCGGCCACTGCGGCAGCAGGGCTGATGAAGCAGACGCTAGAGGGCCCGCCGAGCCGCCCCAAGGGCGAAATCCCGAGCGCGGGACGCGCGAGGGTAGTCCAATGAGTGCAAGGCGGGGCTACGACGGCGTCGCGGTCGCGGTCCCGGTCACGGTGCCGTACGTGCGCTATTCGGTGCGCTCGGCGCACTGGTGGCTCGCGCGCGCCCTCGGCGAGGCTCTGAAGCGCTCGGGCTTGAAGAAGACGGACGTGGACGGGCTCACGGTGTCGAGCTTCACCCTCGCCCCCGACACCGCCATCGGGCTCACGCAGCACCTAGGCGTGTCGCCGCGGTGGCTCGACCACGTGCCGCTCGGCGGCGCGAGCGGTGTCGTCGCGCTGCGGCGCGCGGCGCGCGCGGTGCAGGCGGGCGACGCCGAGGTCGTCGCCTGCATCGCAGGCGACACCAACCACGTCGACTCGTTCCGCCTCACGCTCGCCAACTTCAGCCAGTTCGCGCGCGACGCGGTCTACCCCTACGGCGCGGGCGGGCCGAACGCGAGCTTCTCGTTCCTCACCGCCCATTACATGCGTACCTACGGCGCGACCCGCGAGGACTTCGGCAAGCTGTGCGTGGCGCAGCGCGCCAACGCGCTGAAGTACCCGCACGCGCTGTTCAAGAAACCGCTCGCGCTCGAGGAGTACCTCTCGGCGCGGCCGATTGCCGAGCCGTTGCGCCTCTTCGACTGCGTGATGCCGTGCGCCGGCGCGGAAGCCTTCCTCGTGCTGTCGGAGGACCGGGCACGATCGCTGAACGCGCCCTACGCGCGCCTGCTCGGCGCCGTCGAGCGCCACAACGCGTTTCCTTCCGACCCGATCCAGATGCGCGCCGGCTGGGCGCTCGAGCGCGAGGCGCTCTACGCGCAGGCCGGCGTCGGGACCGGCGACATCGACTTCGTCGAGACCTACGACGACTACCCGGTGATCTCGGTGATGCAGTTCGAGGATCTCGGCTTCTGCGGCAAGGGCGAGGGGCCCGCGTTCGTCCGCGCCAACACGTTCACGCACGACGGCAGCTTCCCGCACAACACCTCGGGCGGGCAGCTCTCGGTCGGACAGGCGGGCGCGGCGGGCGGCTTCCTCGGCCTTGTCGAGGCGATCCGCCAGCTCACCGGCGAGGCCGGCGGCCGGCAGGTCGCCGGCGCAAACGTGGGCCTCGCGAGCGGGTTCGGCATGATCAACTTCGACCGCGGACTCGGCTCGGGCGCGGCGATCCTTGCGGCGCCATGACGCAGCCGCTCGTCCGCCCGAAGCGCAAGAACCCGGTGCTGCGCACGCGGCTGCCGACGCTGCCGCCGGGCACGCGGAGCCGCGTCGCCCTCGGGCTGACGGCGGCCGCCGCGGAAGGCCGTTTCGCGCTGCAGGTGTGTCGCGACTGCGGCGCGGTGCAGTACCCGCCGCGCGAGGCCTGCCAGGCCTGCCTCTCGGTGCGGCTCGACTGGCGCGCGCAGGACGGCGCCGGCGCGCTGCTCGCCGACACGGTGCTCCACCACAGCAACGACCTCTTCTTCCGCGAGCGGCTGCCCTGGCGCCTGGGCCTCGTGCGGCTCGACGTCGGGGCGGCGGTCGTCGCGCATCTCCACGGCGACGTCCCGCCAGCGCCCGCGCGCGTGCGCGTCACCGCGCGCCTCGACCGCGCGGGCCAGGCCGTCCTCGTCGCACTCCCCGAGAAGGAAACCCCCCACATGGCCGACGATCGCCAGCTTCGCGAGTTCACCTGCGACCCGAAGTTCCGCAAGATCCTCGTCACCGACGGCAAGACCGCGGTCGGCCAGGCGCTCGTCAAGGCGTTCGCCGCGGCCGGCGCCGACCTGCTCTGGGTCGGCCACACCGAGCCGTGGAAGAAGTTCGCCGGGTTCGACGAGCTCGCCGCCCTCCCGCAGGTGACCCTGCTGCCGCTCGACGTCACCGACTCGAAGAGCGTGCGCGAGATCGCTGCCGAGATCGGGGGCAAGGTCGACATCCTGGTGAACACCGCCGAATACCACCGCACGTTCGGCATCGGCAACCGCCCAGGCGTCGAGACCGCGCGCGCCGAGATGGACGTGAACTACTTCGGGCTGCTCCGCCTCGCGCAGGAGTTCGGGCCGGCGATGCGCTCGCGCGGTAGCGACGGCCAGTCGAGCGCCGTGGCGTGGGTGAACCTGCTGTCGATCTACGCGCTCGCGAATTTCCCGCCGCACGGCACGTTCTCGGCGTCGAAAGCCGCGGCCCACTCCCTCGCGCAGTGCCTGCGCGCCGAGTTGCGGCCGGCCGGCGTGCGGGTGGTCAACGTTTTCCCGGGACCGATCGACGACGAGTGGAACCAGCTGCTGCTGCCGCCCAAGGTCGCGCCGGAGGCGTTGGCGCGCGCGATCGTGCAGGCGCTGCGCGACGGCGTCGAGGACGTCTATCCCGGCGACGTGGCGCAGGAGTGGCTCGAGCGGTGGCGCGAGAATCCCAAGGCCCTCGAGCGGGAGCTTTCCGCATGAGCACGGCGACCCTCACCAAGCTCGTGTCCGACCTCGCGGCGGGGCGGGTCCGGATCGTCGACCTCACGCAGACGCTCTCGCCCGAGTTCCCGCAGATCTCGCTGCCCCCCGAAATGGGGCAATGCTGGCCGTTCCGGATCGAGGAGGTATCGCGCTACGACGAGCGCGGGCCGGCGTGGTACTGGAACAACTTCTCCTGCGGCGAGCACACCGGCACGCACTTCGACGCGCCGATCCACTGGGTCTCGGGCAAGGACCTGCCGGGGAACGCCGTCGACACCATTCCGCCGGAGAACTTCGTCGGCCCGGCGTGCGTGCTCGACTGCTCGAAGGAATCGGCCGCCGACCCGGACTTCCTGCTCACCGTCCCGTGGATCAAGAAATGGGAGAAGAGGCACGGCCGCATCCCGCCGCGCGCCTGGGTGCTGATGCGCACCGACTGGTCGAAGACCTGGACGGAAATGCGCGATCCGGTCGCGTACCAGAACTACGACGAGACCGGGCAGCACACGCCGGGCCCCGACGTCGATGCCGTCAAGTTCCTGGTCGCGGAGCGCGACGTGCTCGGGTTCGGGACCGAGTCGATCGGCACCGACGCCGGGCAGGCGTACCACCTGCGCCCGCCGTACCCCTGCCACTATTACATGCACGGCGCCGGCCGCTACGGGCTGCAGTGCCTGACCAATCTCGATCGGCTGCCGGCGACCGGCGCGATCGTGTTCGCCGCGCCGCTCAAGATCCGGAACGGCAGCGGGAGTCCGCTGCGCGTGCTCGCGCTTGTGCCTGCCTGAAGGAGGCCTGCGGCATGACCGAACCCAAAGCCAAGTTCAGGATCTGGTTCCAGGGCGCGACCGACCGGGTGCAGCACAGCGCCTACATCTCGAAGCTCGAGCCGCACCTCAAGGCGGTCGCCGACCCGGAGTTCGAGGTCGAGTTCCACACCGTCACGCCGCCGGCCACCACCACGCACGCGATCACCGAGTTCCGCATCGCGCGCGCCATCATCCGCAACGTCGTCGAGGCCGAGCGGCGCGGCTACGACGCGGTCGCGATCACGCACTTCCAGGATGCCGGCCTGCACGAGGCGAAGTCGGTGGTCGACATCCCGGTCCTGGGGCTCGGCGAAACGACGCTCTTCCACGCCTGCACCCTCGGGCGGAAGCTCGGGCTGGTCACGATCAACCCGGCGTTCGTCCCCTGGCACGAGGACCAGGTGATCCGCTACGGCCTCCGGGAACGCGTGGTCGGGGTGCGTGCCGTCGACGCCAAGGTGAGCGACTTCATGCACGCGTTCGCGGCCGAGGAGGGCTATCGCGCCCTCTACCCCAGGTGGGAGCGCGAGGTGCGGGTGCTGCTCGACGCCGGTGCCGACGTCATCGTGCCGGCGGGCGGCCTGCCGATGCTGCTGTTCGGCGCGCAGCACGGCGCCGCCGTCGACGGCGCGCCGATCGTGAACGGCCTCGCGGTGCTGGCGAAGGCGGCGGAGACGGCGATCAAGCTGCGCCGCCTCGCCGGGCTCTCGGTCAGCCGGCGTTCGAACTACGCCAAGCCGCCGGCGCAGGCGTTGAGCGAGTTCCTCGAGCCGGGCTGATGCCACAGTGCCTTCTCGGCGGGAGGAGCTGACCGCCGCTCGCCGGGCGAGCAACGCGTCGGTTCTTGACGTATGTCGTCCAGGGTACTAGAGTGACGTATATGGAAAAGACGCAAGTCTACCTCCCCAAGCAAGAACTCGACGCGCTGCGGAAGGCCGCAGCGCGCTCGGGGCGCAGCGTCGCGGCGCTGGTCCGCGAGGCAATCCGCAAGGTCGTGCTCAAGCCGCCGGCCACCGGGCCGGTGGCGATCTGGGACGGCGAGCTGCGGCGGACGTCAATCGAGCACGACAGCGTCCACGACGAGCCCTGATGCGGCAGGGCGAGGCCGCCTTCGTCGATAGCGGAGCGTGGATCGCCCTGGCACTTTCACGTGATCCGCTGCACTCCCAGGCCCGGGAGCAGTGGGACGCCCTCCAGGCGGCCGGCGCAAGGCTGCATACGTCCATCCCCGTCGTCATCGAGACGTTCACCTTCCTCGATCGCAACGCCACCCGGGACGTGGCGCTGACGTGGAAGGAATCAATCCATAAGCGCGGCACCGTGAAGATCCTGCCGTGCGAGCCGCGCGATCTGGAGCAGTCGTGGGAATACTTTCGGCGCAAGGATCTGAGCAAGCTCTCGGCCGTCGACGCAACGAGCTTTGCCATCATGAAGCGCGCGCGCGTTCGGCTCGCCTTCGCTTTCGATCACCACTTCTCGGTCGTCGGTTTCCGGCTGGTCGCGTGACCGCCGGGGCGCGGCACCGCCGGCAGACCCTTTGGCTCACTCGAGAATGATCCGCCGCGCCTTCCAGGACACGCCCGAGGGCGCAATCCACTACGCGACCGCGGGTGCCGGGCAGGCGGTACTGCTGCTGCACCAGACCCCGCGCTCCTGGGACGAGTACCGCGACGTGATCCCGATCCTGGCGCGCGAACGGCGGGTGATCGCGATGGACACGATCGGGTACGGCGACTCCCACAAGCCCGCGCGCCGCTGCGGCATCGAGGACTACGCGCGCGGCGCGATCGCGCTCCTCGATGCGCTGGGGATCGAGACGGCGGCGGTCGTCGGCCACCACACCGGCGCGGTCATCGCCATGGAGCTCGCGGCCGCGTACCCGGACCGCGTCGAGCGCCTGGTCCTGTCGGCGAGTCCGTGGCTCGACGCCGCCGCGCGGGAGGCGCGCAAGGGGCGGGCGATCGTGGACCACGTGGAGGAGAAGCCCGACGGCTCGCACGTCGCCGAGCTCTGGCAGCAGCGCCAGCGGTTCTATCCCGAGAACCGACCCGATCTCCTGCACCGCTTCGTGGCCGACGCGCTGAAGGCCGGCGAGAAGCTGAAGGAGGGACACGAGGCCTGCAGCAACTACCGGATGGAGGAGTGGATCGGGCGCGTCCGCTGCCCGACGCTCGTCACCTGCGGCACCGAGGACCCGTTCTCGTACCCGAAGATGGAGATCGTGGCCCGTCACATCCCGGGCAGCCGCGTCGAGCCGATTCGCGGCGGCTCGGTGGCCGTCGTCGACGAGATGCCCGAGGCGTTCGCGGCGCTCGTGCTCCGCTTCCTGAGGGAGGGCTGCTAATCTCTGCCATGGCGATGCAGACCCTCGCGCAAAAGCTCGTTGCCCGCGCCGCCGGACGCGCCGCCGTCACGCCCGGCGAGATCGTCACCTGCAAGGTCGACCTTGCGATGTTCCACGACTCGAGCGGCCCGCGGCGCCTGCAGCCGATGCTCGAGCGCCTCGGCGCGAAAGTCTGGGACCCCGAGCGCATCGTCCTGGTCACCGACCATTACCTGCCTGCCGCCGACGACGAGAGCCGCGAGATCCTGCGCATCACGCGCGACTGGGCGCGCGAGGTCGGGGTGCGCCGCTTCCACGACAACGTCGGCATCTGCCACGTCGTGCTCGCCGAGAACGGCTATCTCCGGCCGGGCATGTTCGCGGTGGGCGGCGACAGCCACTCGCCGACGGGCGGTGCGTTCGGCGCTTACATGTTCGGCATCGGGGCGACCGAGATGCTCGGCGTCGTGGTCACCGGCGAGATCTGGCTCCGCGTGCCGGACACGATCCTGATGCAGTGGAACGGCCGCTTTCACGACGGGGTGAGCGCCAAGGACGTCATGCTCTTCCTCTGCGGCCGCTTCGGCCTGGACGGCGGGCGTTACCAGGCGGTGGAGTACGCCGGTGACGCGATCCGCGCGCTGCCGATGCAGGAGCGGATGACGCTCGCCAACATGACCGCCGAGCTCGGCGGCCAGGCGGGGCTCATTGCACCGGACGAGACCACCGCGGCCTATCTCGGGGCATTGGGCATCGAAGACACGGACGCAGCACCTTGGCGCACCGACGACGGCGCCGAGTTGCTGGAGCGGCACGAGTTCGACGCCGGCGCGCTCGAGCCGCAGGTGGCCGCGCCCTACACTCCGGCGAACGCGCGCCCGGCTGCGGAGTATCGCGGGACGAAGCTGGACATCGCCTACGTCGGGGCGTGTACGGGCGCCAAGCTCGAGGACCTGAGGATGGCGGCGCGCGTGCTGAAGGGGAGGACGTCCGCGATCGAGCTGCTGGTCGCCCCTGCTTCGCTCCGCGACCGGGAGCAGGCGCGGGCCGAGGGGACGCTCGGCGCGCTCGAGGCGGCCGGAGCGCAACTCCTCGCCAACGCCTGCGGGGTCTGCGCGGGGTACGGCGCGCGCTTCGCCCCCGGAAGCAAGGTCATCTCGACGACCGCCCGGAACTTCAAGGGCCGCATGGGCGATCCGAGCGTCGAGGCCTATCTCGCCTCACCGTACACCGTCGCTGCCAGCGCCGTGGCTGGTCGCATCGTCGATCCGCGGGAGTATCTGCAGTGAGCGGGCGCGCCTGGGTGCTCGGCGACAACGTGGACACCGACGCGCTCGCACCGGGCAAGTACATGAAGTTCGGCATCGAGGAGATCTCGAAGCACTGCCTGGAAGCCGTCGACCCCGGGTTCGCCGCCCGCGTGCGGCCGGGGGACGTGGTGGTCGGCGGGCGCAACTTCGGCGCCGGCTCGTCGCGCGAGCAGGCGCCGCAGGCGCTCAAGCATCTGGGCGTCGCGGCGCTCGTCGCCGAGTCGTTCGCGGGGCTCTTCTACCGCAACGCGCTCAATCTGGGCCTGCCCGCGCTCGCCTGCCGTGACGCCAAACGCATCCGGGCCGGCGACCGGCTGCGGGTGCATCCCGAGGCCGGGCGGATCGAGAACGAAACGACGGGCGAGACGCTCGCCTGCGAGCCGATCCCGCCGCACCTCATGCAGATGGTCCGCGACGGCGGCCTGCTGCCGCATCTGGAAAAGCGCCTGGGGAAACACCATGACACTGCGTGAACGCTTGAAGGCCCCCCGAATCCTGCCCGCACCCGGGGTGTACGACGCGCTCTCGGCGCTCCTCGCCGAGCAGGCGGGCTTCGAGGCGGTCTATCTGTCCGGCGCGAGCCTCGCGCACACTCGGCTCGGCCGGCCCGACATCGGTCTCGTCACCGCGAGCGAGGTCGAGAACACGCTCGCGAACATGCGCGAGCGGATCTCGCTCCCGATCATCGTGGACGCCGACACCGGCTACGGCAACGCGCTCAACGTCATGCGCACCGTGAGGAGCCTCGAGCGCGCCGGCGCTTCCGCGATCCAGCTCGAGGACCAGACGACCCCCAAGCGCTGCGGCCATCTCGACGGGAAGAGCGTGATCGCCACCGCGGAGATGGTCGGCAAGCTCAAGGCGGCGCTCGACGCGCGCTCGTCTCCGGAGACCCTGATCGTCGCCCGCACCGATGTCGCCGCGGTCGAGGGATTCGACGCGGCGCTCGAGCGCGCCGAGCGCTTCCTGGAGGCAGGCGCCGACGTGCTATTCGTCGAGGCGCCGCGCTCGGTCGAGGACATGAAAGCGACGACCGCGAGGTTCAAGGGACGCGTGCCGCTCCTCGCCAATATGGTCGAGGGCGGCAAGACGCCGATCCTCCTGGCTCCGGAGCTCGATGCGCTCGGCTTCTCGATCGTGATCTTCGCGGCCGGGCTGGTGCGCGCGTTCGCGTTCATGGCACGCGAGTACTTCGCGGGGATCAACCGGGACGGGTCGACCGCGGCGTTCCGCGACCGGATGCTCGACTTCAAGGGCCTGAACACCGTCGTCGGCACCCCGCAGATGTTCGAGCTCGGCAAGCGCTACGACGGCGAGGCGAAATGAAGCGACCCTACGACCTCGTCGTCAGGAACGTGCGGGTGGTGCGTCCGCAGGGCAACGCCGTGCACGAGGCCGACATCGCCGTCCGCGACGGGCGGTTCGCGAAGGTCGCCCCGGACATCGACGCGAGCGGCGCGAAAGAGGTGTACGACGGCGAAGGCCGCCTCGCGTTTCCTGGCGTCGTGGATGCGCACATGCACGTCGGCATCTACTCGCCGCTCGCCGAGGACGCGGTCACCGAGAGCCGCGCCGCCGCGCAGGGCGGCGTCACGACCTGCCTGACCTACTTCCGCACCGGCCAGTACTACCTCAACAAGGGCGGGCCCTATCGCCGGTTCTTCCCGGAGGTGCTGAGGCTCTCCAAGGGGCGGTATCACGTCGACTACGCCTACCACCTCGCGCCGATGGACTCGGGGCACATCCGCGAGCTCCCCGAGCTCGTCGCCGAGCACGGCGTGTCCTCGTTCAAGATCTTCATGTTCTACGGCTCGCACGGCCTGCACGGGCGCTCGGACGCCCAGCGCGAGTTCCTGATGATCGGGCCGAAGGAGCGCTACGACTACGCCCACTTCGAGTTCGTGATGCGCGGGGTGCAGGCGGCGCGCGAGCGCTTTCCGAGGAAGGCCGATCAGATCAGCCTGTCGCTCCACTGCGAGACGGCCGAGATCATGACGGCCTACACGAAGATTGTGGAATCCGGGGGCCGGCTCAAGGGGCTCGCGGCCTACCACGCCGCGCGGCCGCCGCACTCGGAGGGGCTCGCGGTGTTCATCGCCGCCTATCTCGCCAACGAGACCGCGCTGCCGAACGTGAACCTGCTGCACCTGTCCTCGCGCAAAGCGCTCGGCGCAGCGCTGCAGATGGCGGACGTGTTCCCGCACATCGACTTTCGCCGCGAGGTGACGATCGGCCACCTGATGCTCGACATCAAGGCGAAGACCGGCGTGCTCGCCAAGGTCAATCCGCCGATCCGCCCGCGCGAGGACGTCGAGTACCTGTGGGAGAAGCTGCTCGAGGGCAAGGTCGACTGGGTGGTGAGCGACCACGCCTGCTGCCGGCACGAGCTGAAGGTCGCCAAACGCTACTTCGGCAACATCTGGCTGGCGAAGTCGGGCTTCGGCGGCACCGAGTATCTGCTGCCCGCGCTCGTTTCCGAAGGCTCGAAGCGGGGGCTCTCGTACAACCACATGGCGCGGCTCACGAGCTGGAACCCGGCGCGCCGGTTCGGCCTCAATTCGAAGGGCGACATCGCCGAGGGGCTGGACGCCGACCTCGCGCTCGTCGATCCGCGCGAGAGCTGGACCGCGCGCGCGGGCGATTCGGAGTCCTCGCAGGGCTACACGCCGTTCGAGGGCCTCGAGCTCGGCGCGCGCGTCAAGGCGACGTTCCTGCGCGGGGAGCTCGTGTGCGAGGACGGAAACGTCGTCGGGCCGCCGCGCGGGCGCTACCTGCACCGGCCGACCGGGTAGGGCGCAGCGTTCGACTACCGCAGGCCCGGCGGCGCCGGCGTGACCTGCCCGACGGCACTGTGCTTCCGCGCCCGATCGGCCAGCGGCGTCGGTGCGCGACCCAGCAGGGCGGGGAGCGCGTTTGCGCGTGGCGCATTGTCGCGCCGCATGAGCTCGAGGTGCCCGAAGGAGAACGGAGAGAAGTGCGCGGCATCGCACAGATGGCTCGCGATGCGCGCCAGCCAGGGCGGTACAGCGACGCTCATCACGGGACGCGTCGAGCGTTCGCTCCGCAGCACCGCCAGGTACTCGGCCATCGTCCAGGACTCGCTACCGCCCACCTCGACCTCGCGCCCGCACAGGTTCGCGCCGGACTCGCACAGGACGGCGATCGCTTCGCCCAGGTCGTGCACGTGGAGCGCGGCGATGCGCCCGATCGCGTCCGCCGGCACGAGGTGCACCGGCCAGCGCGCCAGCCAGCGCAGCCAGCGCGCGCCGAACCCGCCCTCGCCATCGAGCAGGGAGGGGCGCACGATGAGGTAGTCGGCACCGCTCGCCGCGACGGCTCGCTCGCCGGCGAGCTTCGAGGTGATGAAGCCGCTGCGCGCGCCTTCGTGCAGCCCGAGCGCGGAGACGTGGATTAGCCTCGCACCGGAGCGCGCGCAGGCGGACGCGAGCGCCGCCGGCGCGCGGTGGTGGACCGAGTCATAGGTCTCGGCGCCGCGCTCGCGAAGGATGCCCACGCAATTCACGACAACGTCGACGCCGGCGAGCAGGGGCGGCCAGGACTCTGCCGCGGCCAGCCTCTCGAAGTGCACCTCGCGGCGCTCGCAGCGCACGGCCGTCGCGGTCAGGCGCCGTCCCGCGCGGCCGGGACGGCGAGTGCCGATGACCACGCGTCGTCCCCGCGCGAGCAGCTCCGCTGCGACGTGGCGCCCGACGAACCCGGCGCCTCCCAGCACCAGTACCTTCACGGCGGCCCTTTCTTTAATTTCTGTCTTGACAGAAATATATGTCAGGAGTAGCCTGCTGTCAACGACCGATCAAAGGAGCCGAACGTGAACGAACCGACGCTGTCGGTGATCAACCGCTGGGCCGTGCGCGTAGCGCGTGGTCATGACGGCTGACGTCACGGCAGCGGACGCGTTGCTGACGGAGGCGGTGACGCCGACCGGCCGGCGATTCGTGCTGCATTGGGGCGAGATGGGATCGCGCTGGGGCGTAAACCGCACGGTCTCGCAGATCCATGCGCTGCTCTTTTTCCTCGGCCGGCCGATGCATGCGGAAGAGATCGCCGAGATCCTCCAGGTGGCCCGCTCCAACGTGAGCAACAGCCTGAGAGAGCTGCAGAACTGGGACCTGGTGCGGGTCGTGCATCTGCCGGGCGACCGGCGCGATCACTTCGAGACCGCGCAGGACCCGTGGGAGCTGATGCGCGTCATCGTGCGCGAGCGCAAGGAGCGCGAGTTCGACCCGACCGTGGCGATGCTGCGCGAGTGCGTCGCGGAGCCGGGCTTCGCGAAACAGGATCCCGCAACGCAGAAGCGACTGCGCGAGACGCTCGCCCTCGTGGAGGCTCTGTCCGCGTGGGCCGAGGAGATGCTCGGGCTCGAGACCACGACGCTGAAGAAGGTGGTCAAGCTCGGCGCGAAGATCCAGACCCTGGTACGGGGGAAGTGATCACGACGCTGCACCGTCTTGCGGTGGTCGCCGATCCCGCCGATTCCGTAATGCGGTATCGTCTCGACCATAGGCTGGCGCCGGTCGACGCGGTGCGCGCCCCACCGTTCCGGACCCGATGAAGCTCACACGCACCGTGCTCCTGATCGTCGCCCTGTTCGTCATCCCGCTCGCCATCAGCGTTGCGACGCACACGCCCGCCGCCGCGACCTGGTCGACCGCCTCGCGCGAGCCGACCGGGCTCGCCCCCGACCCGGCGATCTACCGCGGTCCGGTGATCCAGGTGTACGCCGCGCGCACCTTCGGCTGGCGCGGCGCGTTCGCCGTCCATTCCTGGATCGCGGTCAAGCGCGAAGACGCCGCCGCATACACGCGCTACGACGTCGTCTTCTGGGGCGGTCCGCCGTTCGTGCGCCAGAACTTCGCCGCCCCCGACGCGCAGTGGTTCGGGAGTCAGCCCGACCTCCTGGTCGACCGGCGCGGCGAGGGCGTCGAAGCGCTCATCGACCAGGTCGAAGCCGGCGTGAAGAGCTACCCGCACGACGACGCGTACCGGACCTGGCCGGGCCCGAACAGCAACACCTTCGTCGCCCACATCGGCCGCAGCGTCCCGGACCTGCAGCTCGACCTCCCGTCGAACGCGATCGGCAAGGACTACCAGCCGCTCTCCTCGGCGATCGGCCGCGCGCCGAGCGGCACCGGCGTTCAGGCGTCGCTCTTCGGTTTGCTCGGCGTCATCGTCGCGCCCGAAGAAGGTCTGGAGATCAACGTGCTCGGGCTGCTCATCGGCTGCCGCGAGGCGGTGCGCGCGATGAAGGCGAATCCTTCCGCGGCAGGACCGCGGGGCGA
>Ga0209641_10001275_pt1 | contig 22734 bp, 21 predicted proteins | sample RifCSP16_1_FD_184022 | JGI IMG/M metagenome (GOLD analysis project Ga0209641, IMG submission 184022) | Soil microbial communities from Rifle, Colorado - Rifle CSP2_sed 16_1 (SPAdes) (version 2) | ecosystem: Environmental > Terrestrial > Deep subsurface > Rock core/Sediment | place: Rifle... | reverse complement strand
AATAATATTGACTTAATACTGTGTGACTGGAATATGCCAAACATGACAGGAATTGATTTTGTCAAGGCCATTAGAGGCTCCGGACAAAAAAGTAACATTCCCATTGTAATGGTCACTACGGAAGGCGGCGAGGCAAAAATCGAAGAGGCAAAAAATAGCGGCGCTAATGGTTATCTGACTAAACCGTTTACACCCGATCAGTTGAAATCTAAGTTAGGAAACTTCCTGCTCGTAAAATAACAGAAATACTAATTTTTTACACAATATCTGAAACTTTAAACCTAAAAGAAAGGGGAACCCACTCATGGCTATAGAAAGTATCATGGAAAGTATTGCATTGGACATTACCAGTTCTACCAAAACATTATTCGAAACGATGATCATGTTGGATTTACAACCTGATAACGCTTTTTTTGAAGACGAGACTCAGATAAAAACTGACGTCATTGGCATGGTTAGTTTCACGGGGAAATATCACGGCGTTATTGCATTGTTTTGTTCAAAAAGATTTGCGCTAAAGGTAGCGTCAACCATGTTAATGACAGACATTACCGATTTTACCAATGATGTGAAAGACGCTGTTGGCGAGGTATCGAACATGATCGCCGGAAACGTAAAAACAAAGCTTGCTGCGCAATACGGTGAAATGAATCTTTCCATACCCATCGTGATTGCAGGTGAAGGTCTTTCAATAACAGCGGTAGACAATCACCCTGTTGTATCAAATACAACACTCTCTTGCTTTAGTAAGGACCCGTGGTTAATGACGCCCTTTATTTCCAATGGAGAAAAGTTTGATGTAGGCTTATTGCTAAAGGAATCCAGTAAATGATTTAAAGTAAAAGATATACAGGATGGAAAAATTATCATGTAAATCCTGTTCATCCTGTCTAAGATAGCTGAACTATTAATAATGATTTAATTACGGAACTATGACGACAATGGAAAAAAATTCATCTAGAAAGATATCTTCATCCAAACTGGAGGAAACCCTGGTAAGCGCCTTTCCCCGGCTTTGTACTGATTGCGGTATGCTAACGCACAAACAGTTCTTCCTGACAAACCCCGTATTGCATTCAACAACCCTGGAGTCTTTTTTTAAGAATGCCGTACCGAATCACGTAATAGCAAAATTTGCAATCGAGGAATTTTATGATGGGGAGATATATTTCATCCTTACCTTAAAGGAGGCGATCACCATTGGCAGCCTCGTGTTAACTCTCGAAGATGCCGCAGTGCGTGAAAATGCAAACAAAGGTATTCTGGAGGGTGATTGTTTAGACGCATTTAAGGAATTTACAAACCAGCTTTGCGGTATGTTAGACAACGAATTGAGACCAAAAGTACCCAAGCCTATCCACCTCAAACTAACAAGCACAACGTTAATTAACAAAGAGAATATAAACACCGTGCTCAGTGAAGAAACTTTAAACGAAGAGTGTTTAACTCTAACGGCCACGATTAGAATTCTGGGTTTTGATGACGCTCAATTTGTTTTAAGCATATCAAAATTAATCGGCGAAGAATTTTTTTCTGAAGTAATCGAAGAAGCAGACAAAGATTTCAAGGGAACTATCCTGGCTGTAGATGATTCAAATACAGATTTACGAATTATCAGGAAACTTTTGAGCAGCGAATATAAAGTCCTGGTTACAAGCAATCCTAATGATGCGCTCTCTTTGCTTCAAAAAAATCATATTGACCTCGTGTTGATGGATATTTATATGCCTGTTATGGATGGCTTAACACTCTGCGAGCGAATTAAAAGAAATGCTATGTCCAGTAATATACCGATTATTATATGTTCTTCTTCTCCAACACAAGATAACGTAATACACGCTGTTCGGTCTGGCGCAGTAGATTTTCTTGTAAAACCTTTTACAAGGCAAAAATTAATTGTAAAAATTAGTAAACATTTAACTAACAGCCACCTTCTAGTAAGCAAGGCTTAATTTAAATGTATAGGAAATCTCATTTTATTTATGCGAGTTATACGATGTATGGCATAGAGAGTCCCCCTTAGAAAAGGGGGAGAGGGGGTTGTAAACTTGTCCTCGTGAAAACGGGGAATAAACCAAGAAAAAACACAACCCCCTGAATCCCCCTTTGTTAAGGGGGACTTAAACGGAATAATTTAATTATCGAGGGCACAAGACGTGGAAGACATTACAAGTATTATGGATGATGTTGAAATTGTTAAGGAATTCCTCGTTGAATCCGGCGATCATCTGGACGACGTAGAATCCAAAATACTCCAATTAGAAGAAAATCCGGAAGACGTGGATATTATTAACTGCATATTTCGCCCCATTCACAGCATGAAGGGCAGCGCCGGTTTCTTGGGGATGAAAGACATCGGGAAAGTAAGCCATGAATTGGAAACCCTCCTGGACGAAGCAAGGAAGGCCAAATTAAAAGTAACCTCTGAAATTATAGAAATTCTCTATGAAGGCATAGATATCCTCAAGAAACTAAGAGAAATAGTAGCGAAAAAGTTCGATAACAAAAACGCTGCAACTGATGTAATTGATTATCAACCGCTCTTATCAAAGATATCCGCTGCGCTTCAGCATAATCAAAATAAGTCTTCACAAAACGTAACAGTTCACCCCCGCCCTTTGAACTCAGTAAAGGAACCCACCCCTAGCCCCTCCCAAGAGGGGAATACAAAAAGTCCCCTCTTGGGAGGGGATTTAGGGGTGGGTGAACTGTTACCCCAAAACGATGTCGGGGATATTCCTCCAGGGCCGAAAAGACTCGGTGAGATACTCTTAGAAAGTGGCGACGTTAGTCAAGATCAATTGCAAATTGCTTTACATGAACAAGAGAAACCTCTGGGAGAAATATTAGTAGAAAAGGGGATAACCACTCCTGAAAAGGTTGAAAATGCACTCAAGATTCAATCAACAGCGGGCAAAAAATCTTCTGAAACAGTAAAAGTGGATACCCAAAAGCTGGATAACCTCGTGAACCTTGTGGGCGAACTGGTGATAGCCAATGCCCTCATTAATGAAGTATTAGTAAACGCCAACAATACCAACACCAGCGCAAATAAAAATCTTTCGCAGCTTAGCAAAATCGTTAAGGATATACAAGACCAGGTCATGTCTATGAGAATGGTGCCATTAAAATCCACCTTTCAAAAAATGGCCCGACTTGTACGCGACGTATCTACAAAGACAGGCAAAAAGGTGCGATTGGAAGTGTCTGGAGAAGAGACGGAACTGGATAAGACGGTAATTGAAGAGATTGGCGATCCACTTGTACATATCATCAGAAATTCAGTGGATCATGGAATCGAACCCCAAGATGAACGGATAGCTAAAGGAAAACCCGCAGAGGGCCTTGTACGATTAAATGCGTTCCACAAAGGCGGAAATATCGTTATAGAAATTGAAGATGACGGAAAAGGACTTTGTAAAGACAAGCTTTTAAAGAATGCCATCGAAAAAGGGCTGGTTGAAGAAAGCGCCTCGCTCTCTGATCAGCAAATCTATAACCTCATCTTTGCCGCCGGGTTTTCAACGGCAGAAAAAATAACCGATATCTCAGGGCGCGGCGTAGGCATGGATGTTGTGAAAAAGAACGTTGAGCGTTTGCGCGGCAAGGTTGAGCTCTCCACGGTGGAAGGGAAAGGCACTAAAATTTCCATTAAACTACCTCTAACCCTTGCAATTATTGATGGAATGATCGTACAGGTTGGTAATGAAAAATACATTATTCCCATGCTTTCAATCGAAGAATCTATCCGCCCATGTAAAGAACACATTTCTACGGTACAACATCGCGGTGAATTGCTCAATATACGAGGCAAGCTACTGCCAATTGTGCGTTTACATAATTTATATAACGTTAAACCTAAAAAAATCAATCCATGGGAGGCGTTAATCCTGATAGTTGAAGGAGAAGGACAAAGATGCGGAGTCCTTGTTGATGATCTCCTGGGTCAGCAGCAGATAGTTATTAAGAGTCTTGGTGAGCAGTTCCGTAATGTCAGAGGCGTCTCAGGCAGCGCCATACTTGGAGACGGGTGTGTGAGTCTCATCCTGGACGTAGGCGGTATTATGAACATGGCCTTAAATTAGGCCTTTCGCAACTACACAAATTACATACAACCCCCTTAATCCCCCTTAACAAAGGGGGACGGAGGGGGTTGTATGGGAAGGGTTAGGGGCGGGGTGATTCGTGAACCGTGACCGTTATTTACGGACACGCTAAACGGTCACGCCTTACGGACTCACTTCCTTCACCCCCACCTAACCTCCCCACAAGGGCTTATCTTTACCCACATCTTTAATGGGAGGGAAGTAAAAGTGTAGTTGTTTTACCCATCGCACTCCGCAAGGAGTAAATGATAGTAGGCAGGCAATTTATTGCCTGTTTTAGGTTTGATCGATGATTTAAGTCCCATAGGGACGATTGAAAAATGAAAGGAGATTTATATGCAGGCAGTATTGGAACAAAAGAGAAAACCAGACGTATCTGGAGTATCGTCACACGAAGGGAAACACCTTACCTTTGTGCTCTGTGGAGAAGAGTACGGCATAGAGATTCTTAAGGTAAGAGAAATTATTGGAATTATGAACATAACACCTGTGCCGCAGACCCCAGGTCACATCAAGGGGGTAATCAACTTACGCGGAAAGGTCATTCCGGTAATAGATTTAAGGTCAAAATTTGGATTTCAAGAGGCAGCGCACACAAAAGAAACATGCATAATCGTCGTTGAGGTGCAGCACCTCCTTACAGGAGTTATTGTGGACACCGTGTCAGAGGTACTGGATGTCAAGTCTGAGGAATTAGAGGCCTCACCGCATTTTGGAAACGGCGTCAATACCGAGATGTTTCTTGGTATGGCAAAGATAAAGGACAAGGTAAAGATTCTGCTCGATATAGACAAGGTTCTGGGTACCGAGGATATCAATGCCGTAGAAAGTTTAGCCAGCTAGTTTCTTAACAAATATATTTTGACATTTTTAGCAAAATAATGTAGCGCCGATCGTTCGACTGAGCTCACGACGAAGTCCCTTGTGGTCGGCCGATGGCGGGGGACTTCGTCGCGAGCTCAGTCGAACGATAAACCACCCGTGCTACGGATTCCGACTCGTTCGGGTTAGTAATTTCAATTTTGTAGAGACGCACTGCTGTGCGTCTAAAAAAGGTTGACAAGATAGAGACGCATGCAATGCGTCTCTACATTAACATCAACAACAGAATAGAATCGCTGCCGAAGGCAGCCTAATTTATAGTTATTTATGGGAGGATAAATAATGGTTAGCAAAATGAAATTGATGTCGCGTTTTATAGTTACAATAATCGTATCGATAGTTATTGCGATGGGTGTGCTGTCCTACTTTAACATGAAGCGACAGAACGACCAGTTTCTAACACAGGTCGAGACACAAGCTACTATGGCAGCGCATGAACTGATGTGTGTAAGGAAGATAATAGCAGAAAAACAAAAGGTAATTAATACAGATTCAAAGACAGGCAATGTCGAATTTAAAGGTGTTATCCCGGCAATCATCGGTCGAGAGGTGTCAGAGTTATTTAGTGCAAGTACTCCATTTAAAATGAAACAGACGAGCCTTAAATACAGAAATCCAAACAATAAACCCGACGACTGGGAAGTAAAACAGCTACAGAGATTTGAGTCAAGCCCTGATTTAAAAGAAATAAAAGAGGTTGTAAAACTGGAAGATGGATCAAAGTTATTTCGATGCATCGTGCCTCTCATGATAGACGAAGGTTGTTTAAAATGTCACGGTGACCCTACAACAAGTCTTACAGGAGACGGTAAAGATATCGCAGGTAAACCTATGGAAAATTATAAACTGGGCGATATACGAGGAGGTATAAGTGTAACGGCGCCAATGGCTGCAATCACCAAAGCCATTGCGTCTAACAGGAATTTTAACATCTATGGAAGCATAATATTTGTCTTCGTTGTCAGTGGCATAGTGTTTTTTATTGTAAGAAACATAATAGGTTTTCTCAAGCAATTTGTTGAAAGGCTCCATGAGGGCGCTGAGCAAGTATCCTCAGCATCGGACCAAATATCATCATCGAGTCAGACCCTGGCCGATGGCGCTACTCGGCAGGCAGCGTCTTTAGAGGAAACATCCTCTTCAATTGAACAGATGTCTTCCATGACAGCGAGAAATGCAGACAGCGCTAAAGAGGCAAATCATCTTGCTATAAAATCAAGAACCTCGGCAGAAAATGGCAGCCTGGCGATGCAAGAAATGCAGGATATCATGAAAGAATTGAATTCCGGTAATAACAAGGTTCTTTCGATTATCAAATCTATTGATGAAATCGCTTTTCAGACGAACCTTCTGGCGTTGAACGCAGCAGTTGAAGCTGCAAGAGCTGGAGAACATGGGAAGGGTTTTGCAGTGGTCGCTCAGGAAGTGAGGAGTCTTGCACAGAGGAGTGCTGCTGCTGCAAGAGAAACCGCGGATCTCATCCATTCACGAGTAGAATGCACAGAGCGTGCCACAAAAGTTACTGACAAACTAGGCATTGCATTGGATGAAATAGTCGTGGATACAAAGAAGGTCACCGACCTGGCAGGTGAAATCGCCGCTGGTTCGCAAGAGCAGGCAGACGGCACAGGACAATTATCCAAAGCAACTACTCAAATGGATCAGGTTACACAAAACAATGCCGCTACGGCTGAGGAATTGGCATCTTCAAGTGAAGAACTGTCAGCGCAAGCTAAAAGTTTAGAAGATAGGGTATACGACCTAGCCAAAGAAATTGGAATAGAAAATACAGATTCAGATAAATCGGAGCATACTTACACACATCCTAATTGTGATCAACAAACCCACCGGGAGAATACTGTCCGGTCAAAGAACAATAAGTCAAAACATACTGAAGATGAAGATACTATAATTTTTGATGTAAAGAAAAAGAACAATGGACACCGCAAGTTTATCAGAGAAAAGGTAAATCATAACAGACAAGGAACTGATGAAGTAATTCCTATGGATGACTTCAGGGGTTTTTAATCTTAGGGTATATAGCATAACTCTATCTCCCACGTATGTAGATAAGTAATAGGCTATATTCCGATTCTGATGTTGATAATTACTTTTTCAATGGCTTCTCAAGTAGATTAAGAAGGGAGGTATCTCAACAACGTGAATTATACTCCAAATGCTATTACTGTTGGCGTTGGTGATTTAAAAATAACTCAGGCGCCTAACGTTTTAAAAACATTATTGGGTTCATGTATTGGAATTGTGCTGCACGACCCAGTAAACAGAATTGGCGGGCTCTTGCATATAATGCTCCCAAAGAAAAACGGTAAAGATTTAAAAATAACGAAATATGCCGATCCTGGGCTGCCATATTTTATTTCTCATATAGTAACGAACACCGGGGCTTTAAGAGGCGCTCTTTACGCCAAGATATTTGGCGGCGCCAAGATGTTTGAAACAAACGGTATGCTTAATATAGGCGAATCAAATGAGTTGGAGGTGCGGAGGATATTGAAAGAAGAAGGTATAAAGATTGTGGCATATAGAACCGGCGGTACGAAGGGATACAATATAGCGTTCGATACGCACACCGGTGACGTAACGTGCCGCATATTTGGCGAATCAGTAGCTGTTTATTGACTAAGGGATTGTCAATAAATAACATGAACACCTTCATGTTGCTGTGCCATCAGGGCTAAAGCCCCGGTAGGACGTGTACCCATTAACCCCAGCCTTAAGGTAGGACAAGCGTCCCCGCTTGTCATCATAATGTCAGGCGAGGACGCCTGACCTACCATGGGTTAGTGACGGTCTTATCTGAACCGGGCTCTTGTCCTTGTGAAAACTGGGATTAGCCCTGACAGTGCCAGTTGCTGGTTGTTGCTGGTTCAATCGTCCTCGATTGAACCAAAATGTTTCGGTTCAGGCTTCAAGCCTGAACCAGCAGTGAAGAAGTGATGAATTGTCAAAACACATAATCGGTGCGGCGATTGAGGTGCATCGAAACTTAGGACCAGGTTTACTAGAATCTGCTTATGAGGAATGCCTTTGCTATGAATTAATTTCTTTGTGTCCTTTGTGACTTTGTGGTTATAAAACCTTAATAGAATTAGAGAGGTAAAAATGAACATTACTCAAGATAACATGAAAGTAGTTGAAATAATGTCACGGCTTAGCATCGACAGGGCTTCCAGGGCGCTGTCCAAGATACTAAGAACCGGTGCAATGATTTCGCTTTCAAGGGTGTACATAGCAGATTTAAGCGAAACTACTGCAAAAATGAATGATGATCTCAGAGAAATGACGGGTGTTATGGTTAATTTCAAAGGAAACGTAGGCTGTAAGCTTTTATTCATGCTGCCTGTGACCGGTTCATTCATTCTCACTGATCTCTTTCTCAGGCAGCCTGCCGGCACGACAAAAGAATATAACGAATTTACTGAAAGTGTAGTTCAGGAATTAGGAAACATTCTTGCAAGTCATATCAGCAATGCGCTGGTATCTGATTTTGACGCCATATTAGTGCCGCAACCCCCACAGGTGCATAATGACTATGCTGGAGTCATGTTTTCAAATCTTGTCCTGGAACAAGGCATGACAGATGACAAACTACTGCTGTTAGAGACACAATTCGAAATTTGTAAAACTGAGCTTGAGTGTTATCTTTTTTTAGTCCCGGAGATGACGTCATTTGGAAAATTGTTAGATAATTTAGGAGTAAATGTATGAGAAAAATATTAGTAGTAGACGACGCTAAGGTCATAAGGATGGTTATCAAACGGATTCTGACTCGCCATGGCTTTCTGGTTGCCGGAGAGGCCGGGAACGGAAGAGAAGCATTAGAAAAATATAAGGAATTAAGGCCTGACGCCGTAACCATGGATATCGTAATGCCAGAGATGGACGGAATCCAGGGTTTAAAGGAGATCATTGCATTTGATAAACAGGCAAAGGTAATCATGGTTTCCGCCATTGATCAGCGTGATTCTTTAACGGATGCCATTCGAAACGGAGCTACAGATTACGTAGTAAAACCATTCGAGGACGACCGTATGGTGTCGGCGTTAAAAAATATCTTCGGCGAGGCGTAAAAAGATTCAGTAGGCAGTAGGCAATGGATACATTATATAGTAATAACTTCGCTATGTACAACCTACTATTTATCAGAAATAATTCTTTACTGCTCAGCAGGTGTTATTTTTGACTACAAAAGAACTGAATAACATATAACAAGAAATGAAGAATTAAAAAGTAAAAAAACACTTAAACATTTTCCATTCCTTGTTATATGTTATTTATTAAAATTAAGTTACTCAATATGCTGAGTAGTTACAATAATTCTATCGCTGGTTATCGCTGGTTCAATCGTTCTCGATTGAACCGAAACATTTGGTATGATTCCATATCACAGCACAAGTTCAAGCTTTAAAGTACCGTTCAAATTTGTGGTTCAATCTGCAAGATTGAACCAGCATTGAACTAAACTGTTACCCTTTGCACTCTTTGCGCCTTTGCGGTGAACTGTTACCAAATATAAAATCGGAGAACTTCATGATGGAAATTGATATCGATGATAAAGAATTTTGTTTATTCCAACGCTTAATCTACGACGAAAGCGGCATAAACCTTACTCCGGCAAAAAGAGAATTGGTAAAATCCCGTTTAATGAAGCGCCTCAGAGAAAGGTCATTGACCTCATTTAAAGAATATTATCGATACGTTACAAAAGAAGATACGACAGGTGAAGAAATGGTCATGATGCTCGATTGCATATCTACCAACATGACGGAGTTTTTTCGAGAGCCTGCGCATTTTGATTTCTTATCAAAAATGGCGCTGCCTGCCTTATTAGAGAATAAAAGAAATTTAAGGGAGAAAAGGATTCGGATATGGAGCGCCGGATGCTCCACTGGCGAAGAACCTTACACTCTTTCCATAGTACTGTCGGAGCATATCGGAGCGACCGGTGAATGGGATATAAAAATATTGGCAACAGACCTGTCAACACGGGTTTTAAAAAAGGCAATGCAAGGACTATACCTCAAAAACCGAATTAAGGGCATATCCCCTCAAACATTGAATACACATTTTAAAAAGGGAAATGGCAGCTTTAGCGATTACTATCAAGTCCAGGATCATTTAAAGAATATGATTGTGTTTAGAAGACTTAATCTCACCCATGAAGTCTTTCCCTTTAAAGGACACTTCGACTTCATATTTTGCAGAAATGTGATGATTTACTTTGACAAAGAAACACAGTCTGAACTGGTATCAAAGTTTTACAGGCATCTCGCCCCTGATGGGTATTTATTTATAGGGCATTCCGAGAGTCTTGCAAGTACGAATAATAAATTCCGCTATGTACAACCAACTGTTTATCAAAAATAATTCTTTACTGCTCAGCAGGTGTTATTTTTGACTACAAAAGAAATGAATAACATATAACAAGAAATGAACAATTAAAAAGTAAAAAAGGATGAGTGAAGGCAATAAAAAAGTTGATAAAGGTATTACCGAATGCAAAGAATTGATTTCAATCTTTGTGAGAAGTATAGAAACTGCCCGAAAAAATAAATCGTCAAAAACACTTAAACATTTTTCATTCCTTGTTATATGTTATTTATTAAAATTAAGTTACTCAATATGCTGATTAGTTACAATAATTCTTTTTAACAGGAGCGCCATCATGAATAGAAAAATAAAGGTGCTAATTGTAGATGACTCTGCAGTAGTCAGAAAGATATTATCAACGGGATTAAGTAAAGACCGCGATATTGAAGTAGTAGGAACGGCAGCGGACCCGTTTATTGCCAGAGATAAAATCATAAATTTAAGGCCCGATGTGATAACCCTGGACGTTGAAATGCCCAGAATGGATGGTATCTCTTTCCTGCAGAGATTGATGACATATTATCCATTGCCTGTAATCATGGTCAGTTCATTGACACAATCCGGCTGCGAAACTACGTTAAAGGCTTTAGAGGTCGGAGCGCTGGATTTTGTCACAAAACCTTCGCTGGACGTATCGCATACGCTTGAAGAGGTTGTTACCGAGTTAGCAGATAAGATAAAAGAATCTGCTAACGTTAAAGTTAAAAAAAGAGAATATTTTAAAAGTCCGCAATCCAGACAGCCGCAGACAAGTCATGCATTAATCAACAGTACGCATAAAATCGTTACAATCGGCGCATCCACAGGAGGAACTGAGGCGCTCAAGGAGGTATTGTTACAAATGCCACCAAATGCACCTGGAATCTTGATTGTGCAGCACATGCCGCAGTTATTTACAAAATCATTTGCCGAACGGTTAAATTCCATTTGCGCTATCGAGGTGAGAGAAGCAAGAGATGGCGATAGTATTATTCCCGGCTTGGCGCTCATTGCGCCTGGAAATTACCACATGGAGTTACGAAGAAACGGCGCCAGATATTTTGTTACAACGAATCAGGAGATGCCTGTCCGCCGCCACAGACCGTCCGTTGAAGTATTATTCGAATCTGTTGCAAAATATGCAGGTGCTAATGCCGTTGGTGTAATCATGACCGGCATGGGCGACGACGGCGCAGGTGGACTCCTGAAGATGAAAGAATCGGGCGCGAAAACGATGGCACAGGATGAGGAAAGCTGTGTGGTATTTGGCATGCCAAAGGAGGCTATCAAATTGGGTGCCGCAGAAACAGTCGTTCCACTCAATAAAATTACTTCAACCATTTTATCGCTATTAAATTAGAAATTCCCCTCTCGGGAGGGGATTTAGGGGTGGGTAAGTCGTTAATTCGTGAGATAGTCAATGAGATTTCACGACCCTTGTCCTCGTGAAACTTGTCCTCGTGAAAACGGGGAACGGGGGAAGGAACCCACCCCTAACCCCTCCCAAGAGGGGACAAGAGGGGAATAATTTGTGCCATTATAAAATATAATGAAAATTCCTATACAATTAAATTATTCTCTAGACACTATTATATATTGTATATACAATGGCTTCAGTGCGACACGCAAACACAATATCTTGATATACAGAGAAGAAGGAAGGAATATAATATACGCTATGAGTATGATACATAAAATATTGATAATTGACGACTCTTCAGTCGCAAGAATGATTTTGAAAAGTTGTATTCCAAAAGATCAAGGATATGAAATCCATGAAGCAAGTGACGGGTCAATAGGGGTGAAAAAGTTTAAAGAAGAAAATCCCGATGTTACATTCATGGATGTAACAATGCCTGTCATGAATGGAATTCAAGCTCTGGAGGCAATAAAAAAGATTGATAATAATGCAATAGTTATTATGTGTACGGCAGATGTCCAGATGCAATCTGTTAATAAAGCGATATCTTCTGGAGCCCTTACATTTATAAAAAAACCACCCTCAAAAGAAGCCGTCCAGGAAGCATTATTAAAAGCTCAATCTTCCTTGTTAATTTGAAAATAAAATATATCTATAAGTACAATGCATGAAAATACTCTTTCGAACGAAGAATTAGAAATCTTCCAGGAAATCATGAATATTGCCTTTGGTAGGGCAACGTCTGACCTGGCTGAGATCATTGACATCTATATACGATTGAGTGTTCCGTATATCAATGTACTGAAAGCTGTTGAACTTCCTGCGTATATAAAAAAGGAGCTTAAAGATTGCGGCAGCATAAGTTTGGTAGAACAACGATTCTGGGGGAATTTCAAAGGTCTTGCTCTTTTAGTTTTCCCTTCTGGAGCAGGAAAGGAATTGATTGCCCTCCTGAGTAATGATAAATCTGAATTTATTGAATTTGACACGATAGACGAACTGGAAAAAGAAACACTGATTGAAGTCGGTAATATTCTGATCGGAGCTTGCATTGGGAAGATGGCTGATTTACTTAAAGACATAATAACATTCTCACCTCCAACAGTTCTTATTGAAAACCATCCTAATAATGCCATACCCAAAAGCATCTTTGATCCTGATGACACAACGATTATCTTAAGGACACTCTTTCGTTTTGAGAAAAAAGACATTGATGGTTTTTTGTTTTTATTAGTCTGTCAAGAATCTATCAATTTGTTGAAAAAAGCATTGAATGGATTCATGGAGCAATATAAATGATTTTTGCCCAAATATTTGACATGGTAGATATCGGAATCGTGATTCTCGACAAAGATTTGAAAATTTATAAGTGGAACCGCTGGATGGAATTACATAGTAAAATTACTTCCGGGGAGATTATAGGACATTATATTTTTGATTTTTTCCCTAATTTAAATAATCCGAGATTTTTGAAAAGCTGCAAATCTGTTCTGACTTTTGGAAATTTCTGTTTTTTTTCTCAGAAGCTGCATCGTTATTTATTTGCTTTTAAACCTGTCAGTTCCTTTAGTTCAAAATTTGAATATATGCAGCAGAGTTCCACTATGGGACCACTACGTGATGAAAATAATTCTATTCAATACATTTATATAACAGTGCAAGACGTAACAGAAATCGCCGTCTATGAACAAAAATTGCTTGAAATGAATACAATGGATAGTTTGACAGGAGCATACAACCGAAGATTTCTGGAAGCCCGTCTAAAAGACGAATTTGAAAGATTTAGAAGATATTTTAAACCTTTTAGTCTAATTATGCTTGATATAGATTTTTTAAAAAAGGTAAATGATACACATGGACATCAATGCGGCGACTTTATCATTAAGTCTGTTTCATCGCAAATTGCCTCTATTATCAGAAAGACGGATATTCTTGCAAGGTATGGCGGGGAAGAGTTTTGTTGTATACTTCCAGAAACTATTTTGAACCATGCATTAAATTTAGGAGAAAGATTCAGAGAAGTAGTTGCAAATCAAAATCATAACTACCGCGACGTATCTATAAATATCACCATCAGTTTGGGAGTTGCAGAATTACAGGAAAACGATCCTTCGCCAGATTTTTTGTTAAAAAAAGCTGACGATGCGCTTTACGAAGCCAAAAAAACGGGACGGAACAAAATTGTTGCAAAGTAGTGGCGAAGCATTTGTTGGCATGACTTGGTCATGCCAACAAATGCTTCGCCACTATAGAATGTAGAAAGTGTTTTATCAGTCTGGGATCTGTTGCAAAATGGACGTGGGTGTAGGAACCTAATACAGAATCGGCAGAAATGCCGTCCATTTTTGATTTCCTGTCGTCGCACTTAGAAATTGCGTAAGCATACGGCGTACCTTCAGGAACATGCAGTGATGACCAATGAAATTCATGGCCTTTGAACGTCTCTCCTTTTTTGCATAAGATATTATCGTGCAATGCATGAACGGTAATGTATCCCAACCCCTGCCTTTTATTTTCCATAGTTGTCGTTCCTTTGAGTATTCCGCACATTTCATGGGTCTTCTTTTTAAAATCTACCATTTGTTCAAGCAAGTACATCATCCCCCCACATTCACCATAGATAACCACGCCATTTTTATGCGCCTTTCGTATGGATTCTTTCATGGTAGCATTCGCTGCCAATACGGCTGCACGTAACTCAGGAAAACCTCCGCCAATGTACAATCCATCAATATCCGCGGGCAGATATTTATCATACAATGGACTAAAATAACTAAGCTCTATACCGTATGATTCCAGCAGGTCAAGGTTGTCCTGGTAATAAAAATTAAATGCCTCATCCACGGCGACGGCAATCCTGAAATCAAACCGTTCGTTTATTCCACTAAATACCGTCTTCTTGTATGATGGGAGGCCTTCTGAGGACGTAGCAATATTGATTAATCTGTCAACATCCACGGTATTTGACAGCAAACTCCCAATTTTTTGATACGTGGACTTCGCAAATTCCTGCTCAATTGATGGCACCAAGCCCAGGTGGCGCTCGGGGAGTGTTATATCTTCATGAAATGGCATATACCCCAACACAGGAATGCCGCAATTTCTTTCGATAGATTCTTTTAGAGATACATAGTGCCGCTCGCTTTTAACTTTATTAAAAATTATCCCTCGAATTTTTACATCTCTGTCAAAGGTTTTATATCCCAACACCACTGCGCCTGCGCTGCGCGACATTCCCTTTGCGTCCATTACCAATATAGTAGGCGTATTCAATATCTTGGCAAGGTGCGCTGTACTTCCCAGTTCACTCCCGTCCAGGCAGCCGTCATAGAGACCCATTACTCCCTCAATAACGGCTAAATTTGAATCTACCAGAGCATGCTCAAACAATTCCAGACACACATCTCTGTTCATGAGCCACGTATCGAGATTACGCGAAGGTTTTTGGGTAATTGCCGTGTGATGTGAGGGATCTATATAATCAGGTCCTGCCTTAAACCCTTGTACTTTGTAACCCTTTTCTTTCAATGCGGACATAAGACCAAGGGTAATGGTTGTTTTACCGACACCGCTGTGCGTGCCTGCTATCAGTATCCGTGGATATAGAGATGAAGCATGTTTCATAATTTGTATAGTATAGAAATTTTCATTTTATTTCTGCGGGTTTTGGGGTGGCACGAACAAACTTCGTTTGTCCGTATTTAACTTAAATCCACATATCCCCGTTTTCACGAGGACAAGTTTCACGAGGACAAGGGTCGTGAAATCTCATTGAATACCTCACGAATCTGCCTGTGCGTGGTCTGTCTATGTGCAACGCACAGGCGGGCACGCAGATAGGTTACCGACTTACCCACCCCTTATCCCCTCCCAAGAGGGGAATTTCTAACTCAAAGTTTTGAATTATATATTATCCCGCAAGAATGGTCAAGAATTTCAGAAACTAATGCCAATATAAGATGCTTAAAAGTTGTCAATTAGAAACTACAACTCATACTAAAAAGAACGTTGAAATCAAGTTCCTGATGTTCCCCCCCTAATGCCTGGTACACAGGCACTGGTACGGATAGCGTTGTCTTTAACTGCTCCGTTACGCGGGAAGAAATACCAGGTGCGAAAAAGATTGTTGTTCCTCCGGAATCACGTATTGTTTTACCATCCTGTTCGTCTTTATTAGCGAATTGCGTAATAACTTCTGACAAAAGATTAAGGGTAGGCTTTTTATCCCAGTCAATGACATGAAAGGTTGCCCCTGCGGTGGTCCTAATGATATCGCCAAATTCATAATCCTGATCACCTTTTGTTTTCAAATGGTACAGCACCGTGCCGTCCAATATCATAAAATGATTGATTTTTTTATTGGCGGAAATGCCTGCCATATAATCCAGAGAGCCAGTGCCTGGCTGTAATTCTGGCTCAAATCTTTCACCAGCCATATTCCTCTCATTCGTATTGCCTGTGGGCAATTTTAGACCAAATATCCCCGCCAATCCAAATTGTTTGTCGTAAAACTTATATTTTCCAAGCAAAATTGAGTCTCCAAGACCTGTAGATTTTTGTTTTTCACCAAGAAATTCTTCTTCATGCACCTCCCTGGAGCGCCTCTCAACATACGGCACCTGAAGGCTGATGGAAAGGGTATCGGTGATTCCATAGCCAAAAAAGATACTATTTGAAATATCGTTCTTCCTGGCATGCGCATCCCGCCCTTCCTCATGCAGTTCATGCGCTTTGCTTATGTTGACAGCCTCCCAGTCCTGATATTCAAGGATATATCCCAGCGTATACTTGTTTTTCTTTGGCGACTCCGCAGAAATTGGGTTTACAGCGCCTGTCGTTCCTCCAAATCCGCCAAGAGAACAAAGGTCGCAGGCAAAGGCATTATTCTTGCAAACTGTTGTAATCATCCAGATCACGATAATAATTATATAATGGTATTTTAATACAGGGGGTTTCATGGACTTCCTCCAAATAAATTTCACAAATTTACTACCAAAGAAGGTGAGGCAGTTTTACAACCACCTCACCCACCTTTTATAAATTTTAAAGACCTTATCTACATCGCTGCTCATTACCTTCTTCCATGATACATTTTTCAGCTATTTTGCCTAAAAAGCCCATACAACAGATGCAATCGCCCTCCAGTCTACTACTTGTTGTGTGCCATTGGCATGTTGATAAAGCGTTTTTTGGAACTTTAAATCAACACTACAGGCGGAGAAAACGACCGCATGTAGTTGACCAGAAATAAGGGATCCCACGAACCTGTACCCGGCTGCATCATGGCATGAACTAAAGAACCGGATTCAGTTACCTCGTCGTTTTCACCCGTCGGAGTTTTTACACCCAAACCCAGAGTAAGCTTCTTTGTTGGCTGTACGAGATCATCAGCGAGGAGTGTATACAGTCCCATCAAGGTCATATCTCCTGGACCTTCTACCGTATCCATCTTCATATCCATACCCATAGCGCCTCTTGTTATTTTTCTCATGTACATGTCGTTTATAACATAGGGAATATTGACAGGAACTGAAATCGCTCCGTAAGATGGTATGCGCCCAAGAAGGCATATTTCTGCATACTCATCCTGGTAGGAATAGAAAAACTCCTCGTTTCAGACGACATCATAGGCCACTCTTCGGTTACTCTATCCAGCACCGTATTATGGCTTACACTGTTACTGCCGTCCCGTATAGTTTTCATGTTCGAGTATTCATACTGAAGAGAAAGCCCAAGATTCTCTGCAACGGACATATCAGAAGTTGTTGCCTCGGTAAGAGACCTGGACAGACAACACTCACCGTGGGCATAAACAACGCTATTCACAAACATGAAAAACAAAAGAATCGGAACGTAAATTTAAGAGATGAATGAGGATTTACAGGTAATGTCTGGGTGGCTTCTCTGGTGGAGCTACAAATACTTCGGGCAGGTGAATGGAAATATCATTAGAAAGAAAACACAGGAATGCTTCCTTTATCGGTCGTACCTGTCTCTCCAACATGTATTTAGCCGTAAAGGATATAGTTAGCGGGTCATTCCCATACTTGCAGTTAATACTGCTTATAAAAGTTTTAAAAACGTTCTGATTTTTACTATTGTTATGGAACTTATTTTGATTTTCGTCAGGCGCACAGCAGCAATGTGTTTTACAATCAGCCTCAGATTTGCAGCCACATTGATGCCCTTCACAAGGAAATGCATCAGATTTTTTGGCGTTACTTATTACACTGCCGCCATTGCATACCATGAGAAAAAGAATGACAAATATTTGAATACAAGCAAATATCTTATTACATTTACTCATTTTATTCTTTTTACCGTATTTTCTTCCTTCATTGCATCAGTCAAATTTGCCTGCCATTTACTGCCGTAATGTTTTTCAAGCCAGCCTTCGATGTGCCCCTGCCACAAATCGTATGCATGTTTTACACCCTCTATCTTTGGATGTACATCTGAGGTATACAATACGGTATTCGTTTTGGGTACCTCAAGGAGAAAGTACTCTGATGGTTTTTCATTCCAAACAGCGCTAATCTTCACAACCTCTTTACACTGGTTTAATTTTTCTCTGACCTCTTCGGCTGTATAGCCGGGAAAAATTTTTCCAAGTAATCTGCGATCATCTTTAATAGCGTAAAAGAGACGAAAAACGTGCGAGTATTTGAGCTGGACATAATTTTCATGCGCTATGTATTCATTATAAACACAAGGGGCAAGAACATCGTGCATAAAACTATCCGTCTTGTCTGGAAATGCCTTACAGGTATAAGGCCGGCGCCCTTTCGTGAATATGCCGCATCTTAAAATTACACGGAGGGTAGAATCATTCTCTGTATTAACTTCTTTCAAATAAAATTCTAAACATCTACACGGATTATAAATTATGTCTTTTGCTTGAGTGCTTGTGTAAAGCAATTTTATGCCGTAAGACGCATTTCTCCGCTTAATGAAAGTCTTCCACATACCCAAATGAGTCTGTTTTCTGGGAATACTCATAAAACAGCATATCCCGTCCGCACAGATGTCCTCGGTAAAACTAATAGATTTAGTGTTCGTGGATGTAACCATGCCGATGTTCGTGCTCATGCACAACCTCATCATGCCGATGACGATGCTGATGAACCAGATTATTTTTTAATAATAAGTCGTAATTTTTTAATATTTCTTTGTAATCACCTACCGCCACTGGTTTCTTTTCTTCACTAAAAACGAGTACCCGATCTGCTATCTCCTGAGTAAGAAACAGATCGTGTGTAACAATCAAGAGCGTCTTACCCTGAGATTTTAAAGTGTACAGTATATTGATAAATTTCGATATGCTTCTTGGGTCTAATCCACCGGTGGGTTCGTCTAATAACAATATCCTGGGATTCATAGACAATACCGTAGCTATAGCTGCCCTTTTCTTCTCGCCAAAACTCAAATGATGCGATGTGCGAGATTCATAACCTTGTAAGTCTACCAGGGCTAATGCCTTTTGTGACGCCTCAATAACCTGGTCGGCATTAAGCCCAAGGTTTAAAGGCCCAAATGAAACATCGTCCATAACGGTAGGACAGAATAACTGATCGTCAGGATTCTGAAATACCATTCCCACCCCCCGTCTGATGTCTTTCAGATTTATTTTGTTGAGCATTAACCCCATGATCTCTATATAACCAACACCATCCAGAATGCCCATCAGATTCATAAACAGCGTCGATTTTCCAGTTCCATTAGCGCCGATAATAACCATGGTCTCCCCTTCTTCTACTTCAAAACTAACGTCTTTCAGACCTATTGTTCCATCGGGATAACGGTAATTTAACTTCGATACTTTTATAATCCTTGCCATAGATGAGCGCCACTTACTCTAATATGTTCAATTTTATTAACCAAACCAGAGACAATACAAACTAACGACACGATTATACCAACCAGGAATAAAATATCCATAGAAGAAAACCTGAAGCGTTTAACGCTGAGTGCCTCTCCGCTGAATCCACGGATAATCATCGCACTGTAAATTCTCTCGGCTCGCTCAAACGTCCTGATAAATAATACCCCAATCATATATCCCATAACTCGAAATTGTTCCTTATACCTGGAACCAAAATAACGAAGAGATCTGGCGCGCATAAGTTTCCTTGCCTCGTCTATCAGTACAAAGATATAACGATACATAAACGACATGAGCACGACCAGCAACCGTGGTACCCGGAGCATGTCCAGTCCTTTTAAAAAATCGGGAAATGTTGTTGTTGAAGTAGCGATTACCAGCAGAAAAATAGATAAAGTAGACTTGACGATGATATTAAGAAACGTCCAGGCGCCCTCGTACGTAATATCGAATTTCCAATTACTTATTTTCAACGACCAACATACATTTCCTTCCTTTATAAATGGTACAAACATCGCAATAAAGAGGACAAAAGGGACTAAAATGCATACCTTTTTCAGTATCTGCTTTGGCGTAATCCTTGAGAAAAATCCGATAGCCAATATTAACAAAAAATACAGTCCAAAATCTCTGATACGTGTAATTGGAGTCAGTATCATGCATAGAATAACTGAAAGGAATGAAATGATCTTTGTCCTTGGATCAAGTTTTTCCAACAGGCTGTTAGTCAATTTCATAGTGCGGCATAGCCGCAACCCAAAATAACCATCCCGCATTTCACTTCTTAGCAAGTAGGTATCTTAAGAAAAATATTTTTACATTTCCCCGTTTTTACGAGGACAAGTTTGGCACAAATATTATTTGTGCCGTCTCAAATTCGGCTTTCTATAGGGCTTTGAAGTAAATTTTAACAATGCCCAACTTCTGACACTTCCCCGTTTTCACGAGGACAAGCTTCCGACTCGTTCAGGTTAGGAAAACAACTCCAGACAAATCCGCTCTTTGAACAGAGACGAACCTTTGAACGGAGACGAATAATCTATCATAACCCCAGCCTTCAGGCTGGGGACTAAGAGACAAAACAAGCAGGGCTTTAGCCCTGATACAGGATAAAAGTATGGCATCTTCATTGACACCTTGAATGGTTATCAGGAGATACAATTTTGGAAGTCATGGCTAAAGCCGTATTGATATTGCGGATATAATCTCCGCCATAAATGGCGGAGTTATAACTCTGTTTTCCATACCGACTACTTGAAAACCTTGTCCTCGTAAAAACGGGGAAAAGTAATACTATAATGCGATCAGGCCATATCTATTGTTTGTTTTAGTTCTAAAAATGTCTGAAAAGCCAGTACTTTAAGAATACGATAAATGTAATTCCACAAGCCATAAATAAAATAGACGCAACATACATAATTTTTATGGCCCTATCTATTGACTTCGTAGTTAATGTATTTTGGGCATCTCCGATAAAGGGCTTTTCTACGATCTCGCCTTGATACGTACTTGGCCCCCCTATCTGAATTCCTAAGGCGCCTGCTATAGCCGCTTCGGGAATACCACTATTAGGACTCTCATGTTTACGTCCATCACGACAGGCAATCCTTAAAGAATCCTTGAAACCGTAACCACACAAAAAGGAGGCCATCGGAATTAATATTGCAGATATTCTGGCCGGAATATAGTTAGCCAAGTCGTCCAATCTTGCTGAAGCCCAGCCGAATCGGACATATTTCTCGTTTTTATGTCCTACCATGGAATCCAGTGTATTCACGGCCTTATATGCCATCGCAGCAGTTGGCCCTCCGACAAAAGCATAAAATAACGGCGACAAAACACCGTCCACGCTCCCCTCCGCAATGGTTTCTACGCAGGCACACACTATCTGCTCCTGACTGAGGTTTGCCGTATCGCGGCCAACAATGAGTGACAATGCCTTTCGAGCCTTCATTAAATCATTTTCCTTTAGAGCTGTCATTATCTTTTTGGATTCATCGGCAAGGCTTTTTACTGAAATAGCGAAATAAATAATAACCACTCCAATTATCATTTCACTCAGCACACTCCACTGTCTTGATAATAACACTACCGCGTGAGTTACCAGGTAAGTTCCAGAAACAATGATCATGGTCAAGAGTATCCCGCTTATACGCTTAGGTATTGTTAATTTTCTTAACAGATACTCCATACCTCCTATCGATCTCCCAATCAATCGCACAGGATGGTATGACCATTGTGGATCGCCAATGGCCAAATCCAGTACATAAGCAAAAGCTAATTCGATAAGACCCATATTGGCGCTGCTAATCATATAGATTTAATTAAACGAGCATGAAAATTATGAAAAAATAAAGGGTAGGAAACCTGCCCAGACGTCTATTGTAACGATCTGAGTGTTTCCTACCCTGGAAATTTAACTGAATTTACACGCTACTCTTTTACTTCGTAATCGGCATCGATGATGTCTTCCTCTCCACCTTCACCCTTTTTTCTCTTCTTCTTGTCTTCATCGCCTGGCGGTGGGGGAGGCTGCTGCTCGCCCTTTTTGGCTGATTCTTGATACATCTTCGAACTGATTTCATGCAGGACATTTGTTAAAACATCCATCTTCTGCTGCAAGTCTTTTTCGTCATCCGATTTTATCGATTCTCTTAAATCCTTGATAGCCGCCTCGACCTTCTGTTTTTGTGCACTGTCTATCTTCCCTGCCATGTCCTTTAAAGTCTTTTCGGCACTGTAAGCAAGATTATCCGCCTTGTTTTTTGTCTCAGCCTTCTCTTTCGTGCGTTTATCCTGGTCTGAGTAGTCCTGTGCTTGTTTGACCATGCGATCGATTTCTTCCTTGTTCAATTTTGTTGAAGCCGTAATGGTAATCTTCTGCTCATTTCCCGTACCCAGATCCTTTGCATGGACATTGATAATACCGTTTGCATCAATATCGAAAGACACTTCAATCTGAGGAACTCCTCTCGGTGCAGGAGGAATACCCGTAAGGTGAAATCTTCCTAATGTTACGTTATCCCTTGCCATTGACCGTTCACCTTGAAGAACGTGCACTTCCACACTGGTCT
>Ga0209641_10001274_pt1 | contig 22753 bp, 22 predicted proteins | sample RifCSP16_1_FD_184022 | JGI IMG/M metagenome (GOLD analysis project Ga0209641, IMG submission 184022) | Soil microbial communities from Rifle, Colorado - Rifle CSP2_sed 16_1 (SPAdes) (version 2) | ecosystem: Environmental > Terrestrial > Deep subsurface > Rock core/Sediment | place: Rifle... | reverse complement strand
ATCTGTACGCCGCCTCGCCCGCCGCGCTGCTCCAGTTGCTCAAGCGCGCCGACGCGTTTCGCCGTGGCGAGCGCTTCGCCGAGCTGCTCGCGGTGGCGCGGCTCGCCGAGCCGGGCGAGGAGATGACGAGCGGCGCTGCGCGCCTGGAGAGCGCGCTCGAAGCCGCCGCGGCGGTGGACGCGGGCGCGATCGCCGCGGGCGCAGCCTCTCAAGCCGAGATCCCTGCAATGCTCGACCAGGCGCGCGAGCGCGCCATCGCCGAGCGGCTGAAGTCAGCCGGCTAGATCAGCCGCCCGATCGCCCACACGAGGAGCGAGAGCAGCACAGTGCTCGCGAGCGGCACGTAGAGGACGCGGCCGCGCAGCGGGATACGGAAGTCCCCCGGCAGCCGGCCCAGCCCCACCCGGCCGAGCCACGGCGTGGCCAGCGCGATCACCACCAGCGCGATCAGGAGAGTGAAAACCCACTTGAGCATCGGGGCGTACCGGATAGACTGGATCGATGATCGAACTCTACACGTGGGGCACGCCGAACGGCCGCAAGGTCTCCATCATGCTCGAGGAATGCGCCCTGCCGTATAACGTGCACCGGATCGACATCGGCAAGGGCGACCAGTTCAAGGCCGAGTACCTCGCGCTCAATCCGAACGGCAAGATCCCCTCGATCGTCGACCCCGACGGCCCGCAGGGCAAGCCGATCGCGATGATGGAGTCGGGCGCGATCCTCATCTACCTCGCGGACAAGACCGGAAGATTCTTCCCCGAGAGGGACAAGTACCTGGTCCTGCAGTGGCTGATGTTCCAGATGGGCGGCGTCGGTCCGATGTTCGGGCAGGCGCACCACTTCCTGCGCGCCAAGAAGGACGAGGTCCCCTACGGCAGCGAGCGCTATGGAAAGGAGGCGAAGCGCCTTTATGGCGTGATGGACCGCCACCTCGCGGGAACGCCCTACCTGGCGCGCGAATACTCGATCGCCGACATCGCCACCTACCCGTGGGTGGCGCGCCACGAGTGGCATCGCGTGGACCTCGCCGAGTTCCCGCACGTGAAGCGCTGGTTCGACGCGATCGCCGCCCGCCCCGCGGTGGCGCGCGGCATGGCGGTGCCGTTCCTCAACTAGCGCTTCCTCGCGTACTTGACCAGGAACGCGTTGATGTCCTCGATCCTGAGCTGCGGCTCGCCGTCGATCGGCCTGGAGCCGACCACCCGGTTCATCCACTCCATGTTCTCCTGCATGCGCTCCACCACCGCCGGCCACTCCTTCGCGGTATGGCGCTTCGGGTCGGGCAGCACGTGGCACTGGTTGCAGGCGAGGCGGAACGGCTCGCCGCTCGGCCGGTTGACCTCCGGATACTTTTTCGGATCGAGCGGCTTTTGCGCATGCCTGCGCAGGTAGGCGACGAGGACCTTCGCCTCCTCGGCGCTCGGCGCCTTCACTCCCGCCATCATCTCGGTCATCAGGGGACCGAGGTTGCCCCTGCCTTCCATGCGCAGCACCATGCGCTCGACGATCCCCGGCCACTTCGCCGCGTGGTGCATCGCCGGGTTGGGAAGGTTGTGGCACTGCACGCAGTACCTGACCGTCAGCTCGGCGCCGCGCGAGCGCGGCGCGGGGAGCTGCTTCGGCTCGAAGGTGGGCGGCAGGATCCTCTCGAGCAGCGGGCCGTGCGGGCTGCTCTCCCAGCGCGCCCTCGCTTCGGCGACCGCGGCGGCGTAGGCCGCAGGATCGGCGGCGGCGGCAGGACCCGCGGCGACGAGGATGAGGGCGAGCGCGCCTCGAAGCATCGTCAAAGAGTAAGCGAGCGGTCTCCCTGCGTAAAGCCGAGGAGCGGCGGCTCCACTCCGCGCCCCAGAGCGAGCACCTTGTAGAGCTCCCCCATCTCGGTGGGCGAAAGGAGCCGGTGCGCCTCCGAGGCGAGCGGAGCGTAGCGAAGCGCGTTTTCGGCGTCGACTTCGCCCAGCACCTCGGTGATGCCGCAGTTGACCAGGAACCGCCCCTGGCTCGCGTAGCCGAGCACTTCGAGCCCGGATTCGCGCGCCGCGCGCGCGAGCGCGCTGAAGTCGAGGTGCGCGGTGATGTCCTGCAGTCCCGGCAGGAAGAACGGATCGCCGTGCGCACGGTGGCGGTAGTGGCACATGAGCGTGCCGCTCGAGCGCTGCGGGTGGTAGAGCTCGCGCTCGGGAAAGCCGTAGTCCACGACCAGGATCGCGCCGCGCTCGAGCGATTGCGCGGCCGAGCGCATCCAGGCGCACGCGGCGAGCCCGATCTCGCTCTCATAGCGCCCGGCGGGCAGGAGCGCCGCGGGGATCGGCTTGGCCGCGGCGAGCAGCTCGCCTGCCGCGGGCCGCTCGCTCCAGGCGAGCTTGCCGTTCGCGAGGCGCACGCCGCGCTCGAGGATCCCGTCCGGCGTCCACGCCACGGCGTGCACCGGCATCGCGTCGAGCACCTCGTTCGCCAGCATGACGCCCCGCCAGCGCTGCGGCAGCCGCGTGAGCCACTTGGCGCGATCGCCCAGTCGCTCCCGCTGGCGAGCGGCGAGCTCGGCGCTCGGCTCGAGGATGAAGTAAGGAGCGGGCGCGGGAAGCGCATTGAGCAGCGCCTCGGCGAGCGCGCCGCTCCCGGCGCCGAATTCGAGGATCGCGTCGCCCGCGGCGAGGAGCTCGGCCAGCTGGCGCGCGAGCGTCCTGGCGAACAGCGTTCCCATCTCCGGCGCGGTGACGAAATCGCCCGCGATCCCGAGCTTGCGCGACCCGCCCGCGTAATAGCCCAGGCCCGGCTCGTAGAGCGCGAGCTCCATGTAGCGCGCGAACGGAATCCAGCCGGCGCTCGCCCGTATCTCGGCGCCGATGCGCCCGGCGAGCGCGCGGCTCGCGGCGAGCGCGTCGGGGCCCGGATCGGGGAGCATCAGGGCAATTTACCCTAGAATCCTCGCAGCACATGGACGATTCCCTGCAGGGCAAGGCGGCGCTCGTCACCGGAGCCGCGCGCAGGATCGGCGCGGCGATCGCGCGCGAGCTGCACGCGGCGGGCGCGAGCGTCGCGATCCACTACCGCGACGCCGAGGCCGAGGCGGTGAAGCTCGAAGCGGAGCTGAACGCCGCACGCGCGGGGAGCGCGCTGAGGGTGAAAGCGGAGCTGCTCGCGCCGGTTGCGCCCAGGGCGCTGGTCGGCGCGGCGCTCGAGCGCTTCGGGCGCCTCGACCTGCTGGTGAACAACGCCTCGAGCTTCTTCCCCACGCGCATCGGCGCGATCGAGGCCTCGCACTGGGAGGAGCTCATCGGCTCGAACCTGCGCGCGCCGCTGTTTCTCGCGCAGGAGGCGGCGCCGCACCTGCAGAGCAGCGGCGGCTCGATCGTCAACGTCGTGGACATCCACGCCGAGCGGCCGCTCAAGGGCTACGTGGTCTACAGCATCGCCAAGGCGGGGCTCGCGGCGCTCACGCGCTCGCTCGCGTTGGAGCTGGGTCCCGCGGTGAGGGTGAACGCAGTCGCCCCGGGTGCGATCGCCTGGCCCGAGGACGGGCAGTTCGAGAACGGGGAGAGAAGCCGCATCGTCGCGACCACGCCGCTCGCGCGCGTCGGCTCGCCCGAGGAGGTGGCGCAGGCGGTACACTTCCTCGCCTGCGCGCGCTTCGTCACCGGCCAGATCCTGGCGGTGGACGGCGGGCGCTCGGTGTTCCTGTGAGCGATCCGAGAAAATCCGCGTACGAGGCGGCGAAGCTCGCCAAGCGCCTGCGCCGCCTGGCGGGGCAGGCGATCGCCGACTTCAGCCTGATCGGGGAGGGCGACCGGGTGATGGTGTGCCTGTCGGGCGGCAAAGACAGCCACGCGCTCCTCGACGTGCTGCTGTCGCTGAAAGAGAAATCCCCCGTGGATTTCGAGCTGATCGCGGTTAACCTCGACCAGAAGCAGCCGGGATTCCCGGCGCGCGTGCTGCCCGAGTACCTGGAGGCGCGCGGCGTGCCCTACCGCATCGTCGAGCAGGACACCTATTCCGTGGTGAAGCGCGTGATTCCCGAGGGCAAGACGATGTGCTCGCTGTGCTCGCGGCTGCGGCGCGGAGTCCTGTATCGGGTGGCGGGCGAGCTCGGTGCGACCAGGATCGCGCTCGGGCACCATCGCGACGACATCCTCGCCACCTTCTTCCTCAATCTCTTCCACGGCGGGAAGCTCAAGGCCATGCCGGCGAAGCTGGTCTCCGACGACGGCCGCCACACGGTGATCCGGCCGCTCGCCTACGTCGCCGAGGACGACCTCGCCGCCTACGCCGCGGCGAAGCGCTTCCCGGTCATCCCGTGCAACCTGTGCGGCTCGCAGGAGAACCTGCAGCGCCGGGCGATCGGGCAGATGCTAGCCGACTGGGAAAAGCGACACCCGGGGCGCATCGAGTCGATCCTGCGCGCGCTCACCGACGTGCAGCCTTCGCACCTGCTCGACCGCAAGCTGTTCGATTTCGTCAACCTGAAGCCCGCCGCGCGCGTTGTGCCGCTCAGGGTGGAAGAGCCTCTTTTCGCCGACGCATGAAAACGAACGTCCTCGAATTGAAGCGCAGGAAGGCGGGCAGGCTCGTCATGCTCACCGCCTACGACTACCCGAGCGCGAAACTTGCTTCGGAAGCGGGCGTGGATCTGTTGCTGGTGGGCGACTCGCTCGGCATGGTGGTGCTCGGTTACGACTCCACGGTCCCGGTCACGATGGAGGAGATGCTCCATCACGCAAAAGCGGCGCGCCGCGGCGCGCCCGAGGCGTTCATCGTCGCCGATCTGCCCTTCCTTTCGTATGCCACGCCGGAGCAGGCGCTCGCGAACGCCGCACGCTTCATGAAGGAGGCGCGCGCCGACTCGGTGAAGCTGGAAGGCGGGCTCGAAGTGGTGCCGGTGGTCGAAGCGCTCGCGCGCGCCGGGGTCCCGGTGCTCGGGCACGCCGGGCTCACGCCGCAGACCGCCTCGGCGCTGGGCGGCTACAAGCTGCAGGGCAAGGACGAGGCGAACGCGCGCCGCATCCTGGAAGAATGCGAGGCGCTGGAGCGCGCGGGCTGCTGGGGGATCGTGCTGGAGATGGTGCCCGCGCCGCTCGCGCGCCTGGCGACGCAGCGGCTCTCGATTCCCACCATCGGCATCGGCGCGGGCCCCGATTGCGACGGCCAGGTGCTGGTGTTTCACGACCTGGTGGGGCTTTTCTCCGGGTTCACCCCGAGCTTCGTGAAGCGCTACGCCGAGGCGGGGGCGGCGATCCGCGACGCGATCGCGCGCTACGCCGCCGAGGTGCGCGACGGCGAGTTTCCCGGCGCATCGCAGAGCTTCGGCATGAACGAGGAAGTGCTCGAGCGCCTGTATGGGCGTTAGGCGCATCGTCGGCTACTCGATCGTGGCGGGACTCCTCGCCACGGCGCTCGCATCGGTGACCGCTCAGGACTGGAGCACCGCCAGCCACGAGCCGGTGGGCCTCGCGCCCGATCCTGCCGTGACTCCCGAGCCGGTGGTGCAGGTCTATGCAGCGCGCACGCGCGGCGCGAAAGGCGCGTTCGGGGTGCACACATGGGTGGCGGTGAAGCCGGGCCGGGCGAGCGCCTGGACGGTGTACGAGGTGATCGGCTGGCGGCTGCGCTACGGGGACTCGGCGCTCGCGATCCGCAACCGCGACCCCGACGCACGCTGGTTCGGCAACGAGCCCGAGCTGCTCGCCGAGAAGCGAGGCGAGGGCGTGGACGAGCTGATCCGGCGCGTCGACGCCGCGGCGCGCGCCTATCCCTACGCGGGCGAATACACACTCTGGCCCGGGCCCAATTCCAACACCTTCACGGCCTGGATCGCGCGCGCAGTGCCCGAGCTCGAAGTGGATCTGCCGCCGACCGCGATCGGCAAGGACTATCTCGGCGGCAGGATCGTTTCCAGCGCGCCGAGCGGGAGCGGCTTCCAGCTCTCGCTGCTCGGGCTGCTCGGAATCACGGCGAGCACCGTCGAGGGGCTGGAGCTGAACGTGCTCGGCCTGGGCTTCGGCCTGAACCCGTTTTCCCCGGCGATCCGGCTGCCGATCGTGGGGAGGATCGGCGCGGCGCGCTCGAACGGCGCGGCGGTCGCGGCGGAGCCTCCGGCGGCGCAGTAGAGTATCCCCCGCGTTCGAAATCGGATGGGGGGAGGTTGTATGGCTGATGCGAAGTGGCAGGACCTGGGGCCGGCCGAAGCATTCCAGCGCAGCGATCTGACCGAGGCAAGCCTCGGCCGTCAGAAGCTCGCCGTTTCCTGCAAGGACGGCAAGCTCGGCGTCATCGCCGGCACCTGCAACCACGTCGGCGGGCCGCTCGGCAAGGGCCGGCTCGACGGCGAGTACGTCGTCTGTCCCTGGCACAACTGGAAATTCCACCGCTCGACCGGCAAGGGCGAGCCCGGCTTCGAGGAGGACTGCGTTCCGGCCTACGAGTCAAAAGTGGAGAAGGGGCGCCTGCTCGTTCGCACCGACAACCCGAGCGCACGCAACAGGAAGCCGCACGCGCCGCATCCGCTCGCGCGCAAGATCGAGCGCCTGCCGGGCGCGATCCGCGTCGCCGGCATCTCGACCACCAACATGGACGAGGCGAACCCGCGCTACTCGACTTCCGACGCGCTGCTGGAGGTCGCGCTCGGGCACGCGAAGGGCGCCCTGAAGTGCGACACGAAGCTCATCCGGCTCTCCGCGCTCAAGTTCCGCAGCTGCGAGGGCTACTACTCGAAAAGCGCGAGCGCCTGCACCTGGCCCTGTTCGATCACCCAGATGGACGAAAAGGACGAGCTGACCGAGGTGTACGAGGCGCTGGTGCACTGGGCCGACGTGGTGCTCGTCTCCACGCCGATCCGCTGGGGCGTCGCCTCGGGCCTGTACTTCAAGATGGCCGAGCGGCTCAATTGCGTGCAGAACCAGATCACGATCCGCGACAACGTGCTCATCCGGCGCAAGGTCGCCGCCTTCGTCATCACCGGGGGGCAGGACAACGTGCAGGGCGTGGCCGGCCAGATGCTGTGCTTCTTCTCGGAGCTGGGCTTCCACTTCCCGCAGTTTCCCTACATCGCGCACTCGCGCGGCTGGTCGGCCGAGGACATGGAGCGGAATGTGGCGCACGTGATGCAGAGCAAGGAACTGCGCGAGGGGGCTAAGCAGCTCGCCGCGCGCGCGGTGGAGCTGTCGAAAAACCTCCTTGCCACCGCGCCGATGGTCGAGCACACGCCGCGCGGGGGAAGGAAGGCGTACCGGCTGGAGATCGAGCGGAGCGCTACGGGGTCGAATACCTGATTCTGACTGTTGCGGGCGGAACTGCAGCTGGGCCCAGAGGTCTCAAAGATATCGAGAATTCCTTGATTTCGGGGACCTGCAACACTATATTCGCAACAGCGAGGAGGGGAGGTTCTGATCAGCCGCCTCACAAGGGCGCATAGTCAGACCGAGGTCCGCATGCTGAAGACGCACCATCGCGAGAAGCTTCTCAACGCGATCATTTTCTTTGCGTCCAATACTACGAAGTGCGGGAAGACCAAGCTTTTCAAGCTTCTTTTTCTTCTCGATTTCGATCATTTTCGAGCGACTGGTCGCAGCGTCACTGGCCTCGATTATTACGCTTGGACCATGGGCCCGGTTCCTGTGGAGTTAAATGGTCAGCTGGACGAACCCTCAGGAGACTTGTTTCAAGCAGTAAGCATTGTGACGGAGCAAGTGGTGGATCATCAGCGGCTCAAGGTGGTGCCCAAGCGTGAGTTTGACGCACGCTTCTTTTCGAAGCGTGAGTTGCATCTGCTGGAGGACATTGCGGGAAGGTATCGGGACTCCACCGCCGACGAGATGATAGAGGTCACGCACGCGGAAAATGGGGCGTGGGAGAAAGTCTGGCGTGAAGGCGAAGGACGAAACGGGCTTATTGACTACAATCTCGCTCTCGATGACGTTGACGACCGCCAGCGGATCGAGAAGGCTGCAGAAGAATATCGCGAAATAGTGAGGCGCCTAGGTACGGCGTAATGCCGCAGCCTGGCGAGGTTTACTCGTATCCTGCATACGAGTTTCCAGACGGCGAAAGCCGTGACAAGTATGTCGTATTGATGGGTTAAGTCCTGGGCGGTGACTGGATTCTCGGGCGCATTACGAGCAGACAATATGGGCGTCCGAAGGAACCGCCCTGCAACCATTCCCAGCACTACCCGAGCTATTTTGTTCATACTGCCGGCGGCGTCCTACCGCTTGAAAGCTGGGTCGTACTTGATCGCCTGGACAACCACGACGAGCTGGTTTTCAACGCGAAAGTGAACGCGCACGAGGTCAAATTGATTGGCCAGCTTCCGTTTGAGGTTCTCTGTGGTCTCTTGTCATGCGCGGCAAGAGCGGACGACATAAGTGGCATGCAAGCAGATGCAATGCTCGACCTGCGTGCAGCGCTGGGCTGTCCGTAATTCGAATCTCGAGATCGAGCTAGGCGCGCTTCATGCGCTTCACCAGTGCGGCGAGCTGGCCGCGCATCTCGTCGGCGCTCAGGCGCTTGCTCCAGCCATGGCCGGGGAGCACCCACTCGAAGCGGTAGCCCGCGAGGCGTGCGAGCGACTCGGTCAGCTTCTCCCACGAGTACCAGCACGCGTCGCGAAACGCGGTGAGCCGGCCGCGCTCCTCGCTCCAGGCGAGCGAGTCGCCGGTGAAGAGGTAGCTGTCCTCGAGGAGGTAGACCACGCTTCCCCGGGTGTGCCCGGGTGCCGGGATCGCGCGAAGCGAATCACGGATCTTCAGTTCCTCGTTCCCCTCGATGCGGTTCGTCGCGCAGGGCGCTGCCCGTCCGTCGTGCTTGTGGATCCACACGCGAGCGCCGAACGATTCGGCATACTTGTCTGCGTCCGCGACGTCGTCCTGGTGCGAAAGCAGGATGTCCGAGATGCCGCCCGCGCGCTCGAAGAACTTCTTCAGCTCGCCCGCATAGCGCGGCGAATCGACGAGCAGGTTACCCTCGGGCCGCACGACGAAGTAGGAATGCGCGCCGTAGGAATCCTTCGAGTTGAAGCCGCAGCGGTAGACGCCGGGCGCCAGCTCCTGGGGGAAGATTCCGTCCGGGCGGGCCTTCTTCGACTCGCGGCGCACCGACGCCGTCGGGCACACCAGCATCGCGCGCCAGGCCTTCATTTCCTCTTCGGCGTTCGCCGGCTGGCGCGCGAAGACGCTTTTGTCGCCGCGCTCGACGATCAGGCCGGGTGCCACGTGGCGCGCCGCGGCGCAGTTGATGCACGCCGTGTCGATGTACCAGTCGCCCGGCGCCGAGTCGGGGTTCCTGCTAGCTTGTCTTGACGTAGCTCGCCTCGGCGCACACGTTCACGAGCGCCTGGCGCTTCTCCTCGCGCACCACCTTGATCGCCCGTTCCAGCGCGGGCAGCAGCTCGCCCGGATTGGTGACGCGCTCGCCGTGGCCGCCCGAGGCACGCACCACGTGCTCGAAGCGCGGCGAGGGCTCGAGGGTGGCGAACGGCGGCTGCTTCATCCCTGCCGCGACGCCCTTCGGGTAGACCGAAAGCGTCGAGCGGTGCACCGCCGCCCAGCGCGCGTTGTTGAAGATGACGAACAGCACCGGCAGGCGCATCGCCTCGGAGACGAAGTGCCCGGCGGTGGGGTTGCCGAACATGTAGGCGCCGTCGCCGAGCGCGCAGACGACGGTCTTGTCGGGAGAGGCGAGCTTGGCGCCGAGCGCGGCGCCGATGCCCCAGCCGAGGCCGCCGGATGGCGGGGTGCCGAAGAAGCGCCCGGGCGTTCGGAGCTCCATCTCTTCGAGCATCACCGGGTATTCGTTCACCAGGAGCGCGTCCTCGCCGAGCACCTTGTTCAGGCAGGCGGAGAACCATTTGCCGGTGATGGTCCCGGGCGCTGCGCGCGTGCCGCTGCGCGCCTTGCGGCGAGTCTCGGCGCAGCTCGCCTCGATCGACTTGCGCCTCGCGTCGAGCTTCTGCTGCGAGGGCGCGTGGCGCGCGATTCGCTCTGCGAGCTGCGCGAGCGTCGGCGCGACCATGCCCGTGATCGCGAGATCGGTGCGGAAACCGCGCAGCGGATAGCGCGCGAAGAGCGGGTCGGGGCCGACGTGTATCACTTTCGCCTCGGGCTTCGGCGCTCCCTGCGCGGGGATCCAGGGCACGTCGCAATCGATCACCAGGACGAGATCGGCGTCCTTCAGGAGCGCGTGCGGGTCCCAGCCTGCGGCGAGCGGGTGCTCGGTGGAAAGCGCGAGATGGCGCGGCCTGTAATGGATGACGGGCAGCGCGAAGCGTTCGGCGAGCTGCTGGAGCGCGCGCGCTGCTTCGGCCGTGCGGCCGCCGTTCGCGGTGATGAGGAGCGGCCGCTCGGCGCTTGCGATCAGCTTCGCCGCTTCTTCGAGCACTTCCGGGTCGGCTCCGGGAGGACTGCCTGGTACCTGAAGCGGGCGCTCACCTACCGCAGTGCCGCCGAGAGGCGAGGCGAGGATTTCGCGCGGCAGCGTCAGATACACCGGTCCCTGAGGCTCGGTCCGCGCAATGGCGAGCGCCCGGTCGACCGCGGTCTCGATCTGCTCGGCGTGCTTGAGCTCGTAATCCCACTTCATGAACTCGCGCAGCATCGCGCCCTGGTCGAAGTGCTCCTGGGCCCAGTGGATGTAGTTGTTGCGCGCCCCGGGAAGCGCGCCCGACTCGGTGAGCGGGGTGCGACCGGCGCTGAACAGCATCGGGATGTTCTGCCGCGAGGCGTTGATCAGGCCGTTGATCGCGTTCGCGGTGCCGACGCCGACATGGACCATCATCGCCTGCGCCCGGCCGGTGACCATGGTGTAGCCGTGCATCATCGCGACGCCGAGGTTCTCGTGCGGCACCAGCACGATCTCGGGCAGGCGCCAGCCGAGCTGCATCGCCTTGGCCGCGGCCTCGACCACCGGCGCGAAATCGGTGCCGCCGTTGGCGAACAGGTATTCGACGCCGCGCGAAGCGAGCAGGCCGAGGTAGGCGTCCGCGGCGGTCTCGGGCTTGAATGCGACGGGGAAATGCTCGGGTTTCATGCGCGCGATGCTACGCCCGGCGCCCGAGGCGAAAACCTGGGGTTCGAGAAACAGGGCTTGTCAAACTGAGCTTGACGCTCTAGCATCTGCAACGTGGCCGAATCGAATTGCGCCGCGAGACTGGTCGAGCTGTTCGGCAGCCAGGCCGAGGTGTCGCGCGCGTTCCAGCTCGACCGCGCGGTGGTGCACAACTGGGTGAAGACCGGCTACGTGCCGGCGCGCTGGGCCGGAGAGGTCGAGCGCGTGACCCGGGGCCGCATCGGCGCGGTCGAAGTCATCAACGAAGCGAGCGCGAAGAACCCGGTGCGCGTGAAGTCGCGCCCGGACGACGCTCCTTTCGGAATCCTGTCGGAGAGCGACCCCATGACCCAGTACGCCCCCGCGAAGCGAATCCACTCCTTCCATCCCCCGCAGCGCACGCTGATGGGCCCCGGCCCGACCGAGATCCACCCGCGCGTGCTCACCACCATGAGCCAGCCGGCGATCGGCTACCTCGACCCGATCTTCGTCGAGATGATGGAGGAACTGAAGAGCCTGCTGCGCTACGTCTACCAGACCAAGAACCCGCTCACCTTCCCGCTCTCGGGCCCGGGCTCGGTCGGCATGGAGTACTGCTTCGTCAACCTGGTCGCCCCCGGCGACAAGGTGGTGGTGTGCCAGAACGGCGTCTTCGGCGGGCGCATGGTCGAGAACGTGGTGAGGATGGGCGGCGTGCCGGTGGTGGTCGAGGACAAATGGGGCGAGCCGGTCGATCCGCAGAAGCTCGAGGACGCGCTGAAGAAGAACAAGGACGCGAAGCTGGTCGCGTTCGTCCACGCCGAGACCTCGACCGGCTGCCAGTCGGACGCCAAGCTGCTCACCAGCATCGCCCACAAGCACGACGCGATGGTGATCGTGGACGCGGTGACCTCGCTCGGCGGCTCGCCGGTCAAGGTGGACGAGTGGGAGATCGACGCGATCTACTCGGCGAGCCAGAAGTGCCTTTCCTGCACGCCGGGCCTGTCGCCGGTGTCCTTCTCCGAGCGCGTGGTCGAGCACGTGAAGAAGAGAAAGGACAAGATCCACAGCTGGTTCATGGACATGAACCTGTTGCTCGGCTACTGGAACGCCGGCACGCGCACCTACCACCACACCGCGCCGACCAACGCGCTCTTCGCGCTGCACGAGGCGCTGCTGCTCATCCGCGAGGAGGGGCTGGAGAACAGCTGGGCGCGCCACCAGCGCCACCACCTGGCGCTGAAAGCCGGCCTCGAGTCGATGGGGCTCAAGTTCCTGGTGAAGGAGCAATACCAGCTGCCGCAGATGAACGCGGTGCTCTGCCCCGGGGGCGTGGACGAGGCCGCGGTGAGAAAGACGCTGCTCGACGAGTTCGGCCTGGAGATCGGCGCGGGCCTCGGGCCGCTCAAGGGCAAGGTGTGGCGCTTCGGCCTGATGGGCTATTCGTGCCGGCCGGACAACGTGATGCTGTGCCTGTCGGCACTCGGCTCGGTGCTCGCCGACATGGGGCTCGAGGTGCACGTGGGCGACGCGGAAGCGGCGGCGCACGGCGCCTACGCCCAGATGCACGTCAAGGACGCGCAGCGGAAGAAGCGCGCCGCCTGAAAAACAGGGACAGACCACGTTTTTCCCCTCCTCACTGAGGAGGGGTGTCGCCGCAGGCGACCGGGTGGTGTAGGAAAATGTGGTCTGTCCCTGATTCATGGATACGCTCACCCACGCCCTTTCGGGCGCGCTGATCGCGCGGGCGACGGCGTCGAAGGACGCGCCGCCGCGCTCCATTCCGCGGCGCGTCGCTGCGGGATTCTTCGCCGCCGCGGCGCCCGATCTCGACTTCGTCATCGCCTTCGTCGGGCCGGTCGAATACCTGCTCACCCACCGCGGCGTCACCCACTCGGTGGTGGCGCTGCCGCTGTGGGCGCTCGCCCTGTCGTGGCTGCTCGCGAAGCTCCTGCGCGAGCCGGGCGGCTGGCGCGCGCTCTACGGCGCCTGCGCGCTCGGTCTCGGCGCGCACATCGCGGGCGACGTGATCACGAGCTTCGGCACCATGGTGCTCGCGCCGGTCTCGGACTGGCGCGCCGGGATCGGCACCACCTTCATCATCGATCTCTGGTTCAGCGGCATCATCCTGGCCGGCCTTCTCGCCTCGGCGCTGTGGCGCCGCTCGCGCGTGCCGGCGGTCGTGGCGAGCGTCGTGCTCGCCGGATACGTCGGGTTCCAGGCGCTCATGAAGGCCGAGGCCCTGGAATTCGGCGCCGAGTACGCGCGCGGCCGGGGAATGAGCGGGGCGCGCGTCGACGCGCAGCCGCGCCCGGTGTCGCCGCTCAACTGGACCGTGTTCGTGAGCGACGAGCGCGAGCACCGCTTTACGCACGTGAACCTGCGGCGCCGCGAGGCGCGAGAGTTCAGTCCGGGAGACGGTTTCGTCGCGAAGCTCGATGCGGGCTATTTGCCGCTCGCGCGGGCGCGCTGGGAGTCGCGCGGCCGCTACGGCGAGAGCGAATTGGCGCGCGAGGCGTGGGAATCGCCCGCGCTCGGGTTCTTCCGCTGGTTCGCCGAGCACCCCGCGTTCGACGGTGTGAGCCAGGGCTCGACCTGCGTCTGGTTCCGCGATCTGCGCTTTCTCACGCCCGGGCGCGACGTGGTGCCGTTCAATTTCGGCGCATGCCGAGACGGGCCGGGCTCGCCATGGCGCGCCTACGAGCGGGTCGGGCCGAACGAGCGGGTGCGAGTGGACTGAACGACTACTTCGGCACCCGCGCCTCGGCGGCGAAGCGCTCGGCGAGGCTCGGCTGCGCCGCGTAGGCATCGAGCGTCGGCTGCATCTTCTGCTCCAGCGATTCAAGCCGCTCGGCGGGCGCCGGGTGGGTCTTGAACATGAGCGCGAGCGCCGAGTCCTCGGGATTCATCGCCTGCAGCGTCTGCAGCACCGCGGGCAGCCCGTAGGCATCGTAGCCTGCGCGCGCCGCGATCACCACGCCCAGGCGGTCGGCTTCCAGCTCGTCCGATTTGTCCAGGCCGCGCGCGTACATCTCGGTGCCGAAGGCGATCAGCTTCTCGCGCGCCAGGGAGCCGCGGTCGGAGAGCGCGATCGACAGCGCGTCGGCGGCGAGGCTCGCCTGGGCGTTCTTCTGGATCGCGGCGAGATGGTGCTTGCGCAGCACGTGCGCGATCTCGTGCGCGAGCACTCCCGCGAGCTCGGCCTCGCTGCGCATGCCCGCGACGAGGCCGCGCGTGACGAACACGATCCCGCCCGGCACCGCAAAAGCGTTCACCTGCGGCGCCTCGAGCACCCCGAAGCGCCACGGCAGGTCGGCTCGCTCGGTCTGCGAGGCGAGCCAGCGGCCCACCTGGTTCACGTAGCGCTGCAGCCGCTCGTCGGCGGCGAGCGGCGCCGCTCCCAGCAGCCGCGCCGCCATGTCGCGCCCGAGCTCGATCTCGCCCTTCTCGTCGAACTCGGTGGTGGCGCGGCCGACGTTCCTCGCCGAGTCGATCAGCCGGTTGATGTCGAGCCTGAACTGCGCCTGCGCGGGGGTCGCGGCGGCGAGCGCGATCGCGAGGACGAGAAATCTCATGGCGCGGGATAGTCGATGGTCTTCGATTCGAGCCTGCCGCTCGCCGCGAACTGCGCGGCCGCATCGCGGTTCGAGGAAAAGCGCTCCATCTTCGCGAGCTCCCCGGGGTTCGGCCGCGCGTTGGCAAGCTGCTCTGCATCGAGCCCGCGCACGCCGGTGGTGACCTGCGTGCCGCTCGTCCCGGTGCGCGCGACGTTGAAGAGCTGCGCGGCGCCCGAGTCGCCCTGCTTCGCGGCGCCCGCGCCCGCGTAGCGCAGCATGAGCATCTTCACCCAGCCGCTCGCGCCGGACTCGGTCTTCACCAGCGTCCAGCCGCCCTTGCGCTCGGTGGCGTCGACTTTCGCGCCCTCGGCGAGCGGCGCGACGCTGGCTGCGTCGGTGGCGGGATCCTTCTTGAGGTCTGTCGCGCGGATCAGCGTCGCGGGCTCGGCGCCCGCCAGCAGGGGAAGGAGCAGCAGCAGGGCGGCGGCGCTTCTCACGGTTTTCGCCTCGGTTCGAGCAATTCTACGGGCTGCGCCCGGCCTTTCACCGGGAAAGTTCCACAGGACACGAAATCGAAATCGTCCGCGCACAGGCGCCGGGTGTCGACGGAGACCAGGATGCGGCGCTTCGCTTCCTTGGTGAGCCCCTCGATGCGGCTCGCGAGGTTCACCGTGTCGCCGATCGCGGTGTATTCGCGGCGCTTCTCCGACCCGATCAGGCCCACCACCGCGCGGCCCGAGTGGACCCCGATGCCGACATCGAAATCCCGCCCGGCCTCGCCCACTTCCTCCCTGAAGCGCGCGAGCGTGTCGGCCATGTCGAGCGCGCAGGCCACCGCGTGCTTGGCGTGCCCGGCGTCGTCCAGCGGCGCGCCCCAGATCGCCATGATGGCGTCGCCGATGAACTTGTCGAGCGATCCGCCGTGGCGGAACACCACGTCCACCTGCAGCGAGAAGTAGCGGTTGAGCAGCGCGACCACCTCCTCCGGGGAGCGCGTCTCCGAGAGCGTGGTGAAGCCGCGGATGTCGGAAAAGAGCAGCGTCACCTCGCGCGACTGGCCCGCGCCCTCGATCCCGCCGCGCTCGATCAGCTGCCTCACCACGTGCGGGTTCACGAAGCGCGAGAACATGGCCACCGCCTCGCGGCGCTCGCGCCGCTCGCGCAGGTACACGGTGAGCGCTGCCGCGAGATAAAAAAGCCAGGCTGCGGCGAGCGATGCGAGCAGCGGCGCGAGCACGGATTGGCCGGCGGCCACATACGAAGCCCCGAGCAGCGCCGCGCTCGCGGCGGCGAGCCCCGCGCCGCTCGTACGCATGTCGAAGCCGCGGCGGAATGCCGCCCAGAGCAGTGCGATGAGCGCGGCCGCGACGAGCGCCGGAAACCAGGGCGGCGCGCGGCGCAGCGAGCGGCCGTTCTTCAGGTTCTCGATCGCGGTGGCGAGGATCTCGGCGCCCGGCTGGGTGCTGGAAAGCGGCGTCACCCGCAGGTCGCCGAGGCCGGCGGCGCCGGTGCCCACGACGACGATCCTGCCGGCGAACTCGTCCGCCGGGCGCTTGCGCGCCGAGAGGTTGAAGTCCTCGTACAAATCGCTGAACGAGACGCGCGGGAGCTCCCCGGCGCGGCCGCGCCAGGCGAGCAGCAGGTGGTCGGCGTCGGGCACCGGAAAGCCGAGATCGAGCGCGAGGCGCGCGGGCAGCGAAAGCAGCTCCCAGCCGCCGATGCGCGTGCGCAGCTCGTAGCGGCGCCCGACCCCGTCCGCGTCCTCGACGAAATTGATCGTGCCTGCACGCCACAGGTGCGGGGGCAGGGCGAGCGGCGGCACGAGCGCGATGCGCGCCTCGGGGTCGGCGTTCCGGCTCCGGATCAGCCCGACGAGAGGTGCGATGTCGGCGGCGCGCGCGCCTTTCTGGTGGTCGCGTGCGCCGAGGCGCTGCAGCGGGAAGTAGGTGTTGCGATGGCGCGAAACCGCGTCGATGAAGGCCTCGTCGCTCTGCGGACGGAAGCGGTCCGGCTCGGAAAACATGATGTCGAAGACGATCGCGCGCGGCTTCTGCGCGGCGAGCCCGTCGATGAGGTCCGCGTACACCTCGCGCGGCCAGGGGAAGCGCCCGGCGTCCTTCTGCATGCTGGCGAGGCTCTTCTCGTCGATGTCGACGATCACGATCTCGGAGTCCGGGGCGAGGCTCTCCGCCTGCGAGCGAACGAAGGCGTCGAGCAGGCGGTTCTCGAGCGGCTGCAGCACGTGCAGCGCCAAGATCTCGAGCGCCGCCAGCACGACCGCGGCCAACGCGAGCCCAGTCAGCGGCCGAATCATGTGCCCTTCAGCGGCGTCCCTCGACGTAGGGCTTGAGCGCTGCGTAGATCGCGCGATTCGCTGGGGCGTCCAACCCAGCCTCGCGCGCCATGCGCGCGACCGCGCCGCACAGCCAGGGCGCCTCGAGCTTGCCGCCCGCCTCCAGGTCGTGCAGCAGCGAGGGCCGCATGTCGGCGTGGAACGAATCGGCCAGCCCCACCTGTTCCGCGACGAAGTCGTCGGCAAGCGCGATGCCGCGCTTGCGCGCCACCTGCCAGGTTTCGCGCATCGCGGCCTCGAGCAGCCAACGCAGGTCCGCATCGGCGCGTACCACTCCAATCGGGGCGCGCGCGAGCGCACAGGCGCCACTGATGCCGACGAGGAACACGAATTTCTCCCAGATCACGCGCACGATGTCGTCGGGAATCCGCGCGTCGATTCCCGCGCCCAGACAGGCGGCGAGGAACGCCTCTGCGAGCGGCCGCTGCGCAGGCGCGAGCGGACCGAACGCGAGTCTCGCGAAATTGCCCGTGTGCTCGATCACGCCCGGCGCGAAGATGTGGGTCGCGATGTGCGCCGCGCCGCCCAGCACTCGGTCGCGTCCGAGGGCCGCGCCGAGGCGCCCGACCGACTCGACTCCGTTCTGGAACGGGATCACGTACGCTCCGCCTTCGACGAGCGGCCGGATGCGCGCGGCGGCGCTCTCGGTATCCCAGAGTTTCACCGCGAAGATGACGGCCTCGGCCGGGCCCGCGTCGGCGGGATCCTCGAACACGCGCACTTCGAGTCGCGCATCGCCGAGCGCGCTGCGCAGCGCGAGGCCGTTCTTCCTCAGCGCCTCGAGATGCCTGCCGCGCGCGATGAAGGCGACCTCGTTTCCCGCCTGCTGGAGGCGCGCGCCGAAATAGCCGCCGACCCCGCCCGCGCCCATCACGACAATGCGCATGGCAAATCAGGGACAGACCACGTTTTCGCGCTTTCGAAAAATGTGGTCTGTCCCTGTTTTTCTTTCAGTACCGGTAATGATCCGACTTGTAGGGGCCGGCCTTCGGCACGCCGATGTAGCCCGCCTGCTCGTCGGTCAGCCCGGTGAGCATCGCGCCGAGCTTGGCGAGCTGCAGCCGCGCCACTTTTTCGTCGAGCTGCTTGGGCAGGATGTACACGCCGACCGGGTACTTCGCGGTGTTGTTGAAGAGCTCGATCTGCGCCAGCACCTGGTTGGCGAAGGAGGAGCTCATCACGTAGCTCGGATGTCCGGTCGCGCAGCCGAGGTTCACCAGCCTTCCTTCGGCGAGCAGGATGATCCGCTTGCCGTCGGGGAAGATGATGTGGTCGACCTGCGGCTTGATGTTCTCCCACCGGTACTTCCTCAGGCTCGCGACGTCGATCTCGTTGTCGAAGTGGCCGATGTTGCACACGATGGCGTTGTTCTTCATCGCCTTCATGTGCGCGTGGGTGATCACCTTGTAGTTGCCGGTCGCGGTGACGAAGATGTCGGCCTTGTCGGCGGCGTACTCCATCGTCACCATCTTGTAGCCCTCCATCGCCGCCTGCAGCGCGCAGATCGGATCGATCTCGGTCACCCACACCTGGGCCTGCAGGCCGCGCAGCGCCTGCGCCGAGCCCTTGCCGACCTCGCCGTAGCCGGCCACCACCGCGACCTTGCCCGCGACCATCACGTCGGTGGCGCGCTTGATGCCGTCGACCAGCGACTCGCGGCAGCCGTAGATGTTGTCGAACTTGGATTTCGTCACCGAGTCGTTGACGTTGATCGCCGGGAACAGCAGCCGCTTTTCCTTCGCCATCTGGTACAGGCGATGCACGCCGGTGGTGGTCTCCTCGGTCACGCCCTTGATCCCCTGCGCCGTCTTCGAATACCAGCCGGGCTGCGCGGCGAGGCGCTTTTTGATCGCGGCGAAGAGCGAGGTCTCCTCCTCGCTCGCCGGCTTGGCGAGCACCGAGGCGTCCTTCTCCGCGCGGCTCCCGAGGTGCATGAGCAGCGTCGCGTCGCCGCCGTCGTCCAGGATCATGTTCGGCCCCTGGCCGCCCGCGAACTCGAAGATCCGGTGCGTGAATTCCCAGTACTCGTCCAGCGACTCGCCCTTGTAGGCGAACACCGGCGTGCCGCCGGCGGCGATCGCCGCCGCGGCGTGGTCCTGGGTGGAGAAGATGTTGCACGACGCCCACCTGACCTCGGCGCCGAGCGCCTTCAGCGTCTCGATGAGGACCGCGGTCTGGATCGTCATGTGGAGCGACCCGGCGATGCGCGCGTCCTTGAGCGGCTTCGCCGCCGCGAATTCCTGGCGGATCGCCATCAGCGCGGGCATCTCCGACTCGGCGATCAGCATTTCCTTGCGCCCCCAGTCGGCCAGCTTGAGATCGGCGACGCGGTAATCGGCGGACTTGGGACTGACGACGGCGGCATTCATGGCAGAGCTCCTTTCAGCGTTGCGCGGGGCCTGAAAACGCGAAGCGCCCGCACCGTTTCCGATGCGAGCGCCGTTCGTTTTCGCTGAGCCTGGCCCCCGTCCCGGGGGTTGCAACGCTCCTCAGCAGGGACGAAATTTTACTCCGCCGTCCCGGGATTGGGAAAGGGCGCTCCCGCGCAGGAGCGCCAGAGGCGGGCCGTCGCTAAGATGTGCGGATGGCGGTAGGCGCCCCAAAATTGGGTACCCCCAAGCCAACGGCGGGCTTGAAAGCCAGAATAGTTTCATGCTCTCAGCTGCTAGCTCGCCAATACCGCAATCCGCGCCACGGGAACAAGCGAGATCCACTCGACGAGTTGGTCTACGCCATGCTGTCCACCAGGACCAGTGACGCCGTGTATCCGACCGTTTATCGCAGCCTCAAGAAGGAGTTTCCGAAGTGGGACGACGTGGACGGCCGTCGGGTCGGTACATTCCATCGCATCCTCGCCCCTGGGGGCCTCTCGGCGCTGAAGGCCTATCAGCTGCTCGGTATTTTTTGGGCGCTGCGCCGGGACTTTGGTCGCGTCACGCTTGCGTCTCTAAGGGCGATGGCCGACGACGACGCAGAGAGGTACCTTATGGCCCTACCCGGGGTTGGAAAGAAGGTTGCCAAATGCGTCCTGATGTATTCCCTCGACCGTCGAGTCCTCCCCGTCGACGTTCACACGCATCGTGTCGCAGCAAGGCTCGGCCTCAAGGCCAAACGCCGTCCCGATACTTCTCAAGACCTTATCGAAGCCCAAGTGCCGCCGGAGCTTCGGTACGGCTTCCACGTCAACGCGGTCGCGCACGGGCGTGCCGTCTGCCTGCCGCGTAAACCCTTGTGCGGGGTGTGCGTTTTGCGACAATACTGTCCGTATGGCAAGAAACAGAACAAGAAGTGAACTCTAACAACAACGGCAATCGTCCGATCTGCATCGATCTTTTTGCCGGTGCGGGAGGCTTGGCGCTAGGGTTCGAGCAGGCGGGTTTCGACGTTGCCGCCGCAGTCGAGTACGACCCGATCCATGCTGCGACCCACAAACTGAATTTCCCCGAAGCGAAAGTAATCTGCCAGGACGTGCGCCAGCTCACCGGTGAAGAGATCCGCCGCCGTGCGGGCGTCGGCACGCGCTCCATCGACGTCGTCGTGGGCGGGCCGCCGTGCCAAGGGTTTTCCCTCATCGGCTACCGCGTGCTCGACGATCCCCGTAACGAGCTCGTCTTTCATTTCTGGCGCCTCGTTACCGAGCTGCGACCCAAGGCCTTCGTATTCGAGAACGTCGCCGGCATGGCCACCGGTCCACATCAGAAGCTCCTCGAGGAGTTCGTCGGACGCTTCGAGACCTCGGGCTACAAGGTACGGCTGCCCTACCGCATCCTGAACGCGAGCCACTACGGCGTGCCGCAGGACCGGCGCCGCCTCATCCTCCTCGGCGCGCGCCGCGGCCTCAGGGTGCCCAAGTACCCGATCCCCCACACCGCACCCCCCAACGGCAAAGGGCAGCGCTCGGGCGAGCTCGTCAAAGGCCTTAAGCCCACGCCCACCGTGTGGGACGCGATCAGGGACCTCCCCGACATCGAGCAGTTCGAGCGCCTTTTGAACGACGACGTAATGCAACCGGTGAAGTACGGTAGGGGCACGGCTTACGCGTTGCAGCTGCGCGGCCAGGAGCCCGATCGTACCGATTTCAGCTACCCACGCTCAGCCGATTGGGAAGGCTTGTCCGGGTGCCTCCGCGCCGAGCACACCGACGTATCGCGGCGCCGCTTCGCCGACACCGCCCCCGGAACCGTCGAGCCGATCAGCCGCTTCCTGCGGCTTGATCCAGCGGGGCTGTGCAACACGCTGCGCGCGGGCACGGCGACCGACCGCGGCGCGTTCACTTCGCCCCGGCCGATCCACCCGGCGCTACATCGCTGCATCTCGGTGCGCGAGGCGGCGCGGCTGCATTCGTATCCCGACTGGTTCCGCTTCCATAAGACGATCTGGCACGGTTTCCGCCAGATCGGGAACTCGGTGCCGCCACTCCTCGGCCGCGCGATCGGCGAAGCGGTCGTCGAAGCGCTCGCACTCAAACAGGCGCGGCCGAAGCGTATCGTGCGGCTCGGGCAGCAGGAGCTGGCGCGCATGACCATGAAGGAGGCGGCCGCAGCCTTCGGCGTGCGTTCCGACGTCATCCCCGCCAGGCAGCGCAAGGTCGCAGGCGCGCGCTGATGGCCAAGGCGAACGACTCCGGCAAGTCGAAGCGCAAGATGTACGAGTCGTGCATCAAGCACGTCTTCAGCGGTCGCTATGCCAAGGGCGCGTCCTCGGTGAACTTCACCCGCCAGGATGTCGAGAACGCGGCCAAGAAGCTGGGGCTCGACCCGAAGAACGTCGGCGACGTCATCTACTCCTACCGCTACCGCCGCGACCTCCCCGCCGAAATCGCCGAGCGCGCGCGTAAGGGTGAGGTGTGGATCATCCGCGGCACCGGCGCTGCCAAGTACCGCTTCGACTCGGTGCCCGTCGACTACGCCTACATACGGCCGAGAAGTGGCCTGGCGGAGACCAGAATCCCCGACGCGACGCCGGGCGCGATCACCATGTACGCGCTCGACGACGAGCAGGCGCTGCTCGCGCGCGTGCGCTACAACCGGCTCATCGATATCTTCCTGGGCGTTGCGAGCTACTCGTTACAGAGCCACCTGCGCACGCAGGTCGGCGACATTGGCCAAGTGGAGACCGATGAGGTCTACGTCGGTATCGACCGACAGGGGGCGCACTACGTTTTCCCGGTTCAGGCGAAGGGCGGCGACGATCGCCACAGCATCGTGCAGATCGAGCAGGACATCGCCATGTGCAAGGCGAAGTTTGCAAGCTGCATCTGCAGACCAATCGCTGCGCAGTTCATTGGGAGCGAGAAGATCGCGCTGTTCTCGTTCGAGGAAGGCCGGGGCGGCGAAGCGAAGATTGTTAACGAGCGGCACTACGTGCTAGTCGAGCCGAACCAGATCTCGAAGGAAGATCTCGAAAACTACCGTAAGCTTGCCGGCCGCGCTGGCGCGCTTTAGCGCCGCAGTCGCCACGCTCTAGCAATCGCTAGAGTTCCTGGAGGACGACAGCTGCGACAGCGGAAACGTCAACGACCGTAGCGCTCGTCGCGCATCTTGCGGACGATCGCGATCGATTCGCTCTTCGAGGGCAGCCCGATCCTCTTCGACAAATCCCAGAGTTCCGCCAACGTCAGCTTGCGACGGTGCGCGCGCGGTTTCGCAGTCTTCACGCGCCGGTCTCTTCGTGTCCGATTCACCAACATCGCATCCATTATGCCTTGCCAACGTGCGCCGGTGCGAGGTGTAGAGGTGAGTCCTACCTCTCCTCGAACGTAATCAGACCCATCCCGGTCGTCATCGGCGCGTAGTAGTGCCGGTGCACGCGCCGCGCGTTCTTCGAGGTG
>Ga0209641_10001273_pt1 | contig 22755 bp, 26 predicted proteins | sample RifCSP16_1_FD_184022 | JGI IMG/M metagenome (GOLD analysis project Ga0209641, IMG submission 184022) | Soil microbial communities from Rifle, Colorado - Rifle CSP2_sed 16_1 (SPAdes) (version 2) | ecosystem: Environmental > Terrestrial > Deep subsurface > Rock core/Sediment | place: Rifle... | reverse complement strand
GGATTCTCTGCCGGACAAAGGCCGTCGACAGGAGTTCTCTGTCTGCAATCAGGACATCATATTCCTGACGATCAACAACCGCCACGGGTGTGGTGAGGAGGGCCGGCCACCCAGAACGCTGTGGTCTGTTCATCATTTTCGCCTCCCCCTTGATGTGTTGGTTTAACGGCGCGATCTGCTTCGATCGATGGCGTGATGATCAGGAGTGGGTCTCTGCGAGAGTACAGTTCGCAATCCGCGTGCCAAGAGGGGGCGCGGCAGAAGTTACGAAAATTCAAGCGAGGGTGACGGCGGCGCTCTGTCTATTGGGGACGGATTCCGGACGGGTTGACCGGAAACCGACAGACGCCAGGACTTCGAGAGAGGGCTTGACACAGGAGAGATGTCTCAATGTACAAGAAAGACCTGAGCGGCAAAGAGGCCCAACTCCAGGACCCCACGGTGGCGGTCAAGGGACTCCTCTAGCACACGTATCCTTGCTCTTCCGCCGGCTCCGCGTCGGGGCCGCGCTGTGTTTAAATCTTGAAGTTCGCCAGGATGTTCTCGATCTCTTTGTGGGTACGTCCTATCCGCTCCAGGCCGCGCAGGATGTCGCCGTTAGACTCCGCTTTGATCCTACCCTGGAGGGCAGCGAGTTCCTGAGCGGCGAGGGCCTGTTGCTCCTTGATCGCCGTCAGGGCCAAGGTGATCGGCTTGAAGGCGCTTTCGACAACGTCCGCGAACTCCTGAATGTCATCACCACGCCGAATCCGAACCGCCGCCGGCAGATCTCCCTGCTCGACCTTCCGGAGGATCTGCTCGATCCGGTAGAGGGGGCCGGCAAACTTGTGGGTGACGAAAAAGCTCATCAGGGCGGAGACGGCCATGCTGAGGAAGATGGCGAGCCAGATGCGGACACCGCCCGCGCCCTGGAGCTGCCCCAAGGCGGCCACCTTCTCGAGATCAGGGCTTGGTCCCTGAAGGGCCAGGTTCAGGGGAACAAAGACCAGCAGGGCCATAGCGGAGGCAAAGACCAGCAGCGGAACCAGCGAGAGAAAGAAATACTTCCGCTGGATCGGGTGCACGTAGAATTTTCGACGCCAAAAAGCGGGAGCATCCTGTGCCATGTCTACTTCCCTCCCTGTGCGTGGCCGCATCGGCCTCCCTCGCTTGCTCGAGGCAGAAGCCGCTGCGCCGACTGGCGCCGTTCCGTGATTCCAGTGTCTTACGTGTGCAACGGTCGTGCCAAAATGGCATATCTGGGGCCCCTTGACACCCCTGCCCGCCGCCGGAGATACTCAGGCCCGCGATCACGGTGACCGCGTGGAAGGGACGGAGAACCGGCCATGTACTTCATCATCCTGGCGACCGACAAGCCGAATGCGACCCAGATCAGGCAGCAGGCCCGCCCGGTGCATCTCGACTACATCGGCGGCTTCGGCACACAGATCGTGGCCGCCGGTGCGACCCTCTCCGACGACGGGACGGCCATGACCGGCAGCTTTTTCCTGGTGGACATGCCGGACCGGGGGGCGGTGGAGGAGTACGTGCGGAACGATCCCTACGTGAAGGCGGGGCTCTTCGAGAGGGTCGAAATCCGGCGGTGGCGCAAGGTGATCTTCCATCCGCCGGCGGAGTGAAGGCGGCGCCGTCCGTCTCCCGCGCCCTGAAGCGGTTCAGAGGGAATCGGAGTAGCGCTAGCGAGGCTGTCAGCTGTCGGCAAATCAGCAGTCAGCGATGGCCAAAAAGGTTAATAGCCATTAGCGGTTAGCAGCCATTTGTCGCTTTGGTTAACAGCTTGTCTCCCGCTGGTGTGCTGATAGCTGACGGCTGACCGCTGACAGCTGATGTCTGGGAGGGACCCCGGCTCGACGCAAACCGGACGCGAGACGCCATGGGCTTCCGGGCTTTGGATAACCTCGACGCCATCTTCGCCGGCCGCGGTCCGCGCGACCGGGTCGCCTGATCCCTGGCTGAGACGAACGTGGCGGATCTGGAGTAGCCGCATGACGATCTGGGTCGGCACCTCCGCAAGGCCCGGGCGCTCTACGGCCGGTCCGGCTCCGCTCGGTAGGCGTCTCTTTTTCCGATGGCCGACCCTCAAGAGCCTCGACGCGGGCTATCGTTGGCGGATTGGATCTCCGTTATGCACATCTGGAATGGGAGCAAAGGCGAACGGCAGAAGTTTCTTGGCCTCGGTGAAGTTCTCTCGCAGTTCGTTCCGGTCTTTCGCGGATAGATTTACCAGGGCGTAGCGGAAACTATAGTCGTCCTGGAGTTCATCCGAGAGTTTCTCCCCTTCCTTGACCAGGATCTCGACGAACGCCTCCGGGAACCGCCGGGCGAAGCGCTCGAAATCCTCCGGCCCGGGCATGTGCGTGACGACCCCATTCTCGCATCGCCGCAGGACGAAACTCGCCGCAACCACGTCGCGGCCCCTACCCGGGGCCCAGGTCTGCCGTCCGTCCGGATTCCTTCCCAAGGCCAGATCCAACTGCATCGCATACAGGTCTATGCCGTCCACCATCCGATAGAGCGGCGCGAACTGCGACGCCATACGCCCATTGATCTCGACGAGGCGGATCGCATCGTCCTCCGGTCTATAGAAGAACTCCACATTGAAGAAGGTCCAGTCGAGGCCGATGCGCCGGATGCACCGCTCGGCGATCCGCGCCATCCGCTCCTGGACGCCGGCTGGGATCCGTGACGGGTATTCAAACCGGTGAAAGCTTAGGCCGTTCGTGGTGAAAAAGGAATCCACGACGCCCAGCGGCACCACCTGCCCCTCATACACATAGCCGTCAAGAGTCACCTGATGGCCCGAGAGGAGCTCTTCGACGAGAAGGGCGGAGCCGGGAATTTCACGGAACCGCTCGTCGAGGCGGGATGCCCCAACGAACCCGTTGAACATCTCGGCGATCGCCACGAGCCGAAGACGGGCCTCTTCAACCGTGCGGGAGAGGTCGGCAAACGTGTCGATGCGGCGCGCCAGGATGGACAAGTAGGACTTGACCGGCTTGACAAAAACGGGCAGGGCGATCGGGATGTCCGAGGGGTGGGGATCCCGCGCCGGGTCGAGGAGATGGAATTGCGGGATCGCGTCGGGGGCCGCCTCTCGCTGGTGCAGGCGCGAGTAGTACTTGTGCTGGCAGAAGAAGAGGGACTCGAACGACGGTGAGGGCAGTCCGATGGCCTCGGCGAGGAGCGCCGCCATGAGGCAGGCGGGGAAGTCGTCGATGCCCACGACCGCGCGGTAGGTACTCCGCCGACCCTCGATGGCGCGGATGGTCTCGTGCAGGAACTGCAACCCGTCGAAGCCCGGCTCGTGGGTCTCTTCGTCGGTGCCCCAGAACTCCAGGTCATGAGCCTTTCGGATCTCGGGGCGTGAGAAGTGCGCCCGGTCCCGGGGTGTGGGGCAGACGACGAGGATGCGCTCTCTCGCTTCGGTCATGCGGAGACCTGGGATGCCTCGTCCACGATCACTGAGGGCCGTCGACCAGCTTTGACAAGGCCGCCTCCGCTTGGTGGCCCAGGGACAGCCAGTGGAGGTTGTGGCGGTAGTATCCGTCCTTTGGATAGGGCGCCACCCCCACGACCTCTGCCTGTCCTCGAAAGGTCATCTCCCCGATCTTCATGAGGATGGCGAGGTGGCTGGAGATGGGGAACTGTTCGGGGAGCCAGACCTGCGCGCCCCCGCCGCTTACATCCCTGATCTCGCCGGTCACGTGCCCAGGCAGCGGTTTGGAGGGCCAGGTGTCCGGGGTTCTCAGGAGATAACACTCAACCGGTAGCCTGATGGACATGCGGGGCTCGCCGCGGGTATTGGGCGAGGGGGTGGCTTCTGGATCCCCGAGGCAGACGGTGACCGGCTCACCCGCCTGCATGGTGATCACCTTGGTGGGGGACGGTGCCTCCATCAGCCCCTCTTTGATAAGGCGGTCCTGGGTCTGTTCGAGGAGACGGCACAGGTGTACGAGGACGCGAACGGGCACCACGATCGCCTCCGGGTCCGGGACGGGAACTCCGCCGTGGTGCGTGGAGCGACTGTAGACCCGCAGCTCGAGACAGAGCTCACCCCGAACCTCCCGGAGCGTGAGGCGGATCTCCTCGGAGTCATTCCGGCTCACCCGGCCGAGATCCTTCTTCATAGCCCGCACTCCTGATGGAACGAACGGGCGGGCGCTTGAGGGAAGACGCGGGAGAGGTTTTCCGGGATGGGCGAGCGGGGGCATTTGTCTACTTTTCCTCACGCATCAGACCGTGGATGCCAGGACGCCGTGCCGCTGGAATCTGGACCCGCGCTGCTTCCCCCGCGGTTCCGCCTGGTGATTTATTTTGCAACGGATGTGCCAATAGGCGCGACAGCCCTGTTTACGCAATGTTAAGCCTCGGAGAAAGCGCCCGTTCTTGCTACGATAGAGACGGAAAGGAGCCGGCCGGGCTTCATTGACACGCTCCGGTCCGTATGTTAAGGTCGGCCAGCACTCGGCCCTTCAACACGGTCTCATCAACGTCGCGGCCGGCAGAGGGGCCCGGGATCCTTGTGAGGAAATCCAGTGGAGCGTAAGTCCTCCCGAATCGAGGCCCTGTACCTCGATGCCCATCCCACCTCCCATAAGCTCTTCGAGCGGGCGCGCCAGATCATCCCCGGCGGCATCACCCACGACATCCGATACCTCGCCCCCTTCCCCCTGTACATCGAGCGGGCCAAAGGGACGCGGAAGTGGGCGGTGGATGGTCAGGAGCTGGTCGACTACTGGATGGGACATGGTTCCCTCTTCCTCGGGCATCTGCACCCTGAAGTCACGCGGGCCGTGAGGGGGCAGCTCGAAAAAGGAACGCATCCCGGGGCGTGCCATCCCTTAGAGGTCCGCTGGGCCGAACTGGTGCAGCAGATGGTCCCGTCGGCAGAGCGGGTCCGGTTTACCGGCTCGGGGACCGAATCGACGCAGCTCGCGCTTCGTCTCGCCCGGGCGTCTTCGGGAAAGGACAAGATCTTAAAATTCGAAGGCCACTTCCACGGCTGGCACGACTATGCCACGGTCGGGGTCAGGCCTCCGTACCAGGCTCTCGTGTCTCGGGGGGTTCCGGTAGAGGCCGCGGGGCAGGTCCTCCTCTGCCCTCCCAATGACATTGGTGCCTTCGAGAAGCTTTTGGATGACGAGATCGGGGGGGTGATTCTCGAGCCGGCGGGGGGAACCTCCGGGACCATTCCAACGGATCCGGTATTCCTGCAGCGGCTCAGGGAGATGACCCGGACAAAAGGCGTGCCCCTGATCTTTGACGAGGTCATCTCGGGCTTCCGTCATGCGCCGGGGGGTGCCCAGGAGTATTACGGGGTGACGCCGGATCTCACGGCGCTGGCAAAGATCGTCGCGGGCGGCATGCCGGGAGGGGCGGTCGTCGGCCGGGCCGAGATCATGGACCTGATCGCCTTTCGGGGGGACCGCGAGTGGGACCGCCACGAACGGGTTGCCCATGCCGGGACCTTCAACGCGAATCCCCTGGCGGCCGCCGCAGGTATCGCTACCTTGGAGCGGATCGGTGATGGAGAGGCGCAGCGACGGGCCAACCGGGTGGGGGAGCAGTTGCGGGAGGGGATGAACGAGGCGATCGTCAGGACCGGCGCCGATCTCCTCGTCTACGGCGAGGGCTCGGTGTGTAACTATTTCGTCGGTCCCTCGCGGGTCGGCCTCAGGGCAGGCGAGGTCTCCTCACGGACGGACCATCGGGCTCTCCAAGCGATGAACGTGCAGTCCCACCATAGGCTGCGCCTGGCTATGATCCTCAATGGGGTGGACATCCCTCCGTTTCACGGGTGGATCTCGTCCGTTCACACCGAAGAAGATATCGCGTTCTCGGTTCAGGCCTTTGAAAAGGCCCTGCGGATGCTTCAGGCGGAAGGCCTCGCGTAGATCCTCCTCGACTCCGCTTCACCTCGCTCCCTGCACAGAGCTGCCCCGACACCCGGATGCGTGCTGTCGCACCGGGGGTTTTCGCGTTGCCTCGGACCCCACTGCTCTGATAGCATGCCTCAAAGCGGGGAATGCCGATGGTCACGTTTCTCACAGGCGCCACGGGCTTTATCGGTGGCGCCATCCTCAATCGTCTCCTGCGGGAAGGGAAACGGGTCCTGACGCTGGTGCGCCGGGAGGAGGCGGCCTGTCAGCTCGCGGCCAAGGGGGCACACCCGGTCCTTGGAGATCTGCGCAGCCCTGTCACCTATCAGGAGGCGTTACGGCAGTCCGATCTCGTGATCCACGCCGCTGGGCTGAACGTCTTCTGTCTCGCAGACCCCCGGCCCCTCTATGAGGTGAACGTGGATGGAACCCGCGCCCTCCTGCAGGCGGCGGGGGAGGCGGGAGTCAAGCGCATCGTGTACACGAGCTCTGCCGCGACGATCGGCGAACCATACGGCCAGGTGGCGCACGAAGCGACACCGCATCGGGGCACGTTTCTGTCCCATTACGAGCGGTCGAAGTACGAGGCCGAGCAGGTCGCCCTGGCCCTCGCGCGCCAGGGACTCCCGGTCGTGGTCCTGAACCCGTCCTCCGTCCAGGGACCGGGTCGGCTCCACGGAACCGCGCGGATCTTTCTCGATTATCTTAACGGGCGGTTGCCTGTCGTCTGCGGCGACTGGTTCAGCTTCGTCTATGTCGATGACTGTGTCGAGGCACATCTCAACGCGGCACAGATGGGGCGGGTCGGGGAGCGGTATCTGCTGAGCGGCGCATCGGTGACGAGGCGTGAACTGCTCGAGACCCTGGAAGAGGTGACCGGCGTCCACCGGCAACTCTGGCAGGTGGGCCCCAGGCTTGCCCTGATCCTCGGGACAGGGATGGAGTGGGGTGGCCGCTTCAGCGGACGCCGGCCGAGGTTCTGCGCCGAACTCATCCGCACCATTCTGCACAGCAGCAGGTACGACAGCGGCAAGGCGGAACGGGAGCTCAAGCTCTCCTTTACCCCGTTGCGAGCGATGGTGTTCCAGACCGTCGTGTGGTATGCGCAGGCCGGCCATGTGAAGCACTCGCTTCCGCGTCTCGCCTCAGAGGGAAGGTAGGCATGCCCGATCTTCAGGCTCTCGCTCTCGTCTGTATCGCGTACCTCGTCGGCTCCATCCCGTTCGGGCTCTTGGTCTCGCGGGCGTTGGCGCGGGTGGACATCCGAAGGCACGGAAGCGGGAATATCGGAACGGCCAACGTCCTCCGGATCGTGGGCAAGCAGGCGGCGGCCCTCACCCTGCTCGGGGATCTGCTGAAGGGGTTTCTCCCCGTTGTGGCCGCCCGCTCTCTGGGAGCATCAGAGCTCTGGGTGGCGGGCGTCGGGCTCGCGGCGGTGCTGGGCCACAACTGGCCGATCTATCTCCGGTTCGCTGGCGGTAAGGGCGTGGCCACCAGCTTTGGCGCCCTCCTCGCCATGACGCCGCTTCCCGCTCTCTTGGGACTCCTCACCTGGACGGCAGTCGTGCTCGTCTTCCGCTACACCTCTTTAGCGGCGTTGATCGCCAGCGTCTGCATCCCGCCCGTCATCCTGTTCTTCACCGGCGCCGGTCCGTATCTTGTCTTCTCCCTCCTGGCCGCCCTCCTCATCTTTGTCCGCCACCGGGACAACATCAAGCGGCTCTGGGCGGGGACGGAGCATCGGGTGGGCCAGCGGGTGCGTGTAAGCTGACCGCGGCCCGTGCGCACGTCGGGACTTAGGGGGCGCCGTGATCGAGGAGGCGCTCTGCCCAGAAGAGGCCGATGAGGCTCTGCGCATCCACGATCCGATTCGCGAGGGCCATGCGGACCGCCCGGCGGAAGGGAAGACGGATCGGCTCGACGAATTCACCGGCCGTGGGGCGCGGACGCTTCACCGCCGTGAGCCCCCTGGCGAGGAAGATGTGGATGCATCCGGTGGAAAAACCGGCGGCGTGGTAGACGACGCAGAGCTTCTTCAGGCGCTTGGGGCGCATCCCGGTCTCCTCGGCGCATTCCCGCCGCGCCGTCCGCGCGGGGGATTCCCCCGGGTCGATGACGCCGGCCGGCAGCTCGCAGAGGACCCGGCCGAGCGCGGGGCGGTACTGGCGCACGAGATAGATATTTCCGGCGTCGTCGAGGGGGACCACGGCCACCGCATCGGGCGGCCGGACGATGTCGCGGGTGGCGGTCGTCCCGTCAGGCAGACGGACGACGTACAGGTGCGTCGTGAGGTAGTTGCCCGCATAGACCACCCGTCGCTTGAGAACCTTTTCTTGAAGTCGCATTGTGGCCTCCCGTGGTTGTGAGGATCGTCCGATTGTACCCGAGCAGTGCCACTCACGCTATCCAGATCGTGGTTGCACCGAGGATGACGTTGAAGGGCAAGGAGGTTCATGCATGCGACACCCGTACTGGAAGGTCTTGGGGCTGACCGTGTTCGTCGCGCTGTTGAGCCTGCGGTGCGCGGCGCCGGCGAGGCTCCCTACCCTTGAGAGGCTCCGCGAGGTCGAAGTGGAAGGGGCGAGTCCGCTGATCGTGAAAGTGACAAACATGGAGAGGCGTCCATTGCGCGCCGATGAACTGCCACCCCCGAGCACGGCAGGCTTCTTTTGGGAGTACCGGGTCAGGATTGCCAATCCGATCGATATCGGGTTTCGTCTGGACCGCCTGCGTGTCACGGTCCAGAACCTGTGGGGAAAGAGCTGGCCCGGAGATCAACCCTTGAATTTCAGGGTGAAGGAGGGGGGCCAGGAGGAGGTGATGGTTCAGGCGCGGTTGGCCTCTTCCAGTCCGGAGGACACGCCCAGCCTGACGGGGATCGAGACCTTGACGTTCCTCGGTCAGCGTGACGATGGGCAACCGATCAGCTTCACCGTCCGCGTCCCGTTGGATTAGACAGCAGTCAGCTTTGGGGTCTATTACCAAACCGGTCGGCTTCGTAGAACCTCTCTCTTTTCGCCAGGCGGATGAGAAAAATGGCGATGATGACGAGGAGGATCCCGAAGAAAACGGCAGCCCACGTCTCTATTGCTGTGTCCTGACCGGTGATCGTTATGGCAAGTGGACCGAGAAGAGTCATCGAGGCTCCCTTCGAGCGATTCCACACATTATTATACCAAATTTTTGGTTGACCAGCTCCCCAGAGGCCAAAGGAGCTGGGCCCTCAAAGGAGCCCTCTAGGTCGTCTTGCGAACCTGGACGTTGGCCAAATCCTCGATGAGGGTGATGACGGCCGAGTGGTCGAGGCCTCCCCGACCCTTGGACCTCAGGGCTGCGAAGAGCTCCTGGACGATGGCGGTGGTGGGGAGAGGAACCTGCAGCGACCGGGCCGCCTCCATGATGAGGCCGAGATCCTTGTAGTGGAGATCGACCTTGAATCCCGGCTGAAAGTTCCCCTTGATGATCTGGGGGCCCTTCATCTCGAGGCATCGGCTGCCCGCCATGCCGCCCCCGAGTGCCTGGATGAGACGTTCGGGGTCGAGCCCGGCCTTCGCCGCAAGCGTCAGGGCCTCACCGATGGCCGTAAGGTTGATCGCGACGATCACCTGATTGGCCAGCTTCGTGAATCCCCCGGCTCCAGCAGATCCCATGTACGTGATCGTCTTGCCCATGGCCTGCAAGACGGGACGGACCGCCTCGAAGACCTCCTGATCCCCACCGACCATGATCGAGAGGATTCCCTCGATGGCCCCCTTCTCCCCCCCGCTGACCGGAGCATCCAGGGCCTTGACCCCCCCTTTTTTCGCCTCCTGGTAGATCTTCTGCGAGACCAGGGGGGAGATCGTGCTCATATCGATCAGGATCGTGCCCGACGTGGTACCCTCGAGAACGCCATTCGGCCCGAGAACAACCGCCTCGACATCGGGCGAGTTCGGCAGCATCGTGATAACCACCTGGGAAGCGGCCGCCACGTCCTTGGGCGAGGAACCCAGGGACGCTCCCGCGCGTTTCATCTCCTCCATCGCAGGGCGCGAGCGGTTGTAGACGGTGAGACCGTACCCCGCCTTCAGGAGATTCCGCACCATGGGCTTTCCCATGATGCCGAGTCCGATAAAACCGATCTTCTGTGCCATTGTTGTTACTCCCGGTTCATGGAACCCCGACCCCTGAACCGTGAACTATGCTCTGACGAGGACCTCGGGATTGACCAGATTGGGCGGCCGATGGCCGGTGACGGCGGCCACACAGTTCTCCGCGGCCATACAGGCCATTCTTGTCCGGGTCTCCATAGAGGCGCTGGCGATGTGAGGGGCCAGGATCAGGTTCTGCAGCCGGAGGAGTCCCCGCAGGACCTTGGGTTCCCGCTCGAAAACATCGAGGCCCGCGGCGGCAATGGTCTTCTTTTTCAGGGCGTGGAGCAGGGCCTTTTCGTCCACGATCGGGCCCCGGGCCACGTTGACAAGAATCGCCGTATCCTTCATCGCCTTTAACTCTTTCGGGCCGATGTAGTGTCGCGTCTCGGAGGTCAGGGGGAGCACCAGCACGAGGAAGTCCGATTCCTTGAGGAGGGTCATCTTGTCCATGTAGGTTGCGTTCAGCTCCCGTTCCTTGGCCTCGTTCCGGTACCGTTGGGTGTACCGGATCCGCATGTTGAACCCCCGGGCCCGCCGCGCCACCGCCGACCCGATCCGCCCGAGGCCGCAGATGCCCAACGTCTTGCCGTACAGGTCCCGCCCGAGAAACCCCATGAGCATCCATTCTTTCCACTTCCCGGCCCGGACGAACCGGTCGGCTTCCACCACCCGCCGGGCCGTGGCCAAGAGGAGGGCCCAGGCAAACTCGGCAGTGGTCTCGGTGAGGACACCCGGGGTGTTGGTGACCATGATGCCGTGTCGCGTCGCCGCCTGTACGTCGATGTTGTCGAGCCCGGCGGCCACGTTGCTGACGACCTTCAGACGGGGGCTTTTGCGGAGTACCTCGGCGTCGACGGTGTCGGTCAGAAGGCAGATCATCCCCGCCTTCCCCTTCAGGCGCCAGATGAGCTGTTTTTTCGCATATCGGACGTCGCGCCGGTTCAAGTCCACGTTGCACTGTTTGAGGGCGATATCGAGGGCGGGCTGGGGCAGCATCCGGGTGATCAGCACCTTCGGCTTCACGGGGAGCCTCTCCTTTTCGGATGGTGAAAACGGGGCGTGATTCCGGGCGCCCACACTGTAAAAGCTGGTCCTGCCCTTGTCAAGGCATTTGGCGTGCGCGCGGGCCCCTTCGCCGTTGACAGGCCTCACGCCGGATGATAGAAACGGGCGCGTGGCGCGGAGCTCTCATCGGGTCAACAGGAGGAGCAGCATGGCACCGAAGGTCGGGTCAAGCTACACCATCAAGCGGCGGGTTGAGCCGGAACACTCGGCGGACAGGCATGGGAATCCCGGGATCGATGTCTTTACCACCCCCCTTCTCTGCGAATGGAGCGAGGAGGCGGCGGTTCTCGCGGTCCAGGATCAACTGGATCCAGGAATGATCACCCTCGGGACACGCATCGACCTGAAACATCTCGTGGCGACTCCGATCGGGATGATGGTCCGGGTGACGGCCACCTTGAAGGAGATTGATGGGCGGAAGCTGAGCTTCGCCGTCGAGGCCTACGACGAAAGGGAAAAGATCAGCGAGTGCACCCACGAGCGCTTCATCGTCACGAAGAGCCGCTTCCTGGAGAAGGTCGCCGAAAAGGCAAAGGGGTAGGGCAGGGTGGCGCGGCCCCTGCGGATGCCGCGCCGCAGGCCAGGGTGTGGGGGCGGCTTCTCGATCGCGCGACGATGCTGACGATCAACGGATCCTACGGGGAAGGGGGAGGGCAGATCCTCCGAACTGCCCTGGCCCTGAGTGCCGTGCTGGACCGGCCGGTGCTGATCGAAAAGATCCGCGCTGGACGGAGGAACCCGGGACTTCAGGCCCAGCACCTGGCCGGCGTCAAGGCATTGGCCGAGATCACCAGGGCTGAGGTCGAGGGGGCCACCGTCGGGTCGACTTCGCTCCGGTTCGTTCCGGCCCGCATTGCTCACGGAGCCTATCGGTGGGATGTGGGTACCGCCGGCGCCATCTCGCTCGTGCTGCAGGCGATCCTGGTCCCGCTCGCGTTCGCACCCGCTGCTTCGCATATTGCCATCACCGGCGGGACACACGTCCCGTGGAGCCCTCCATTTCCTTACGTCGAACAGGTCCTCCTCCCCACGCTGCAAGGCATGGGCCTTCGGGTGTCGCTCAGACTCGGGCGGTGGGGGTTCTACCCGAAGGGGGGAGGGATGGTCGAGGGGACGATCGAGGCCTCGACGCTTCGGCCGGTGACTCTCACCCGTCGAGGATCGCTCACGGAAATTGTGGGCCTCTCGGCGGTGGCCGGGGTCCCGACAGACATTGCGGAGCGGCAGCGGCAGCGCGCCCTCGCGCGTCTCAGCTCACTCGGGGTCCCTTGTCGGATTGAAACCAGCGCGGTGCAGGCGTCAAGTCCGGGGACGGTCCTCTTTCTTTTGATCAGGTGTGAGGGGGGACGGGCCGGATTCAGCAGTCTGGGCGCAAGGGGAAAACCGGCGGAACGCGTGTCGGATGAGGCCTGCGATGAGGTTTTTGTGTATCTCGAGCAGGAGGGGGTCGCCGATCCTTACCTGGCCGATCAGCTCCTGCTGCCGATGGCCCTCGCCTCCGGCTCGTCCTCGATGACGACGACGCGAGTGACCGAACACCTGTTGACGAACCGGTGGGTGGTAGAGCAGTTTCTTCCGGGACGCGTGAGGGTCGAGGGAGGCGTGGGGCAGCCGGGTCGCGTAACGGTCGAGGGCGCCGGCCGATGACGGCTCGACTGGGCTCGCCGAAGTCCGATGACAAAGGGATCGACGGAAAATTCCGCAACTTGCTGGTTCTGGTGCAGCAGCGCCCTCGGACCCTGAACTGTGAACCGTTAACTGTGAACTCGCTGTGCGGGAGGAGGTAAAGGATGGTGGAGCCCACAAGCATCAGTCCGGCCGACGTCCGGGCACGTCTGCAGTCCGGGAGAGGGACGATACTCGTCTGCGCCTACGAGGACGAGGCCAAGTTCACACGGGCCCGGCTCGAAGGGGCGATATCGCTCCAGTCGCTTCAATCGAGGCTTCCGTCTCTTCCGAAGGAAACAGAGATCGTCTTTTATTGAGGCTGACCTGAGGACGCAAGCGCTGTCGGTCGGGCAGCCGAGTACAGGGAAAAGGGATACGCGAACGCCAAGGTCCTTGCTGGAGGGATTGCCGCCTGGAAGGCGGCAGGCTATCCGGTCTACCGTGATGGCTAAGTCTTGCGCTGGGGTTCACACACGGACGCTGGCGAAGACACCGGTAAACGCCCTCCTGGTATAGCGAAAGCTTGACTGCTCGGCACTGCGCTTGCTACACCCGCCCCAGGTAGTTCACAGTTCATGGTTCGCGGTTCACAAACAGCCGCCAGTAAGGATGCAACGCTTCGAGCTCGACCGTGATCCAGAGCGACCCATACCCCTCCCGCTTTCGACTGTGAACAGTGAACGGTGAACCGTGAACGCTACTGCCGGTTTTGACTTTCAATCTGTGAACGGTGAACCGTGAACGCTCCTATGACACGGGTGGGCATTTTCTATCATGAAAGCTTCAGCCGGCGGAGCTATCTGACCGTCGGCCGGCGATTGGCCGATTTCCCTGCCGCCCTCGACGAGCTCTTGCAGGACGAGCGGTTCCGCCTCTACCGATGCTCCGAGGCTGACGATCGGCTCATCCTCCAGGTCCATCGTCCCGCGCTCATTCCGGAGGTAGAGGCGGACCCGCTGTGAAGCACCGCCAGGGCCTCGGTCGGAGGCGTCGTAGCGGCGGCAGAAAAGATCTGCGTCGGCGAGTTGGATCGGGCGTTTGCCTTTATCGGTGCGGGCGGGCACCACGCGGGGGTGGATTTCTTCGGCGGCTACTGCTGTTTCAACGACGTCGCCATCGCCATCGCCCACCTCCGGAACACCTACGGCGTCCGCCGGTTCGCCATCCTCGACACCGATGCCCACCATGGCGATGGGACGCGGGACATTGTCCAGGAGGACCCCGATGTCCTCCACGTCTGCATCTGCGGCATGAACTATGTCTCTCCGGACGGGACCAAGGTCGATGTCCCCGCCCCCTGGGGAGGCCGTGACCCGGACGAGGCGTATCTGAAGACGGCGGAGTCTGCCTTTGCCTCGAGGGTCCGGGACTTTCGGCCGGATCTCACCGTCTGGTACTTCGGCTTTGACGGGCACCGGGGAGACTACGGAGATATGGGACTTTCCCTTCGCTGCTTTGTGGGACTCGCCGATTTCATGGTTGGAGCAGCCCGGGATGCCTCAAGCGGCAAGCTCCTCACGGTTTTGGGAGGAGGCTCCCGCACCGACCTCGCCACAATGATCATCCCCCAGGTCATCCACCGCCTCGGCGCGGAATAATCGAGCCACTCTTCTTCGTGCGCCCGTGAGAAGCGATACCTTCACCGAGGGAGGTGGAGAGCGAGGCATTTGGCGGAGCCTCCGGCCTTGAGGAACTCGGAGAGGTCCAGCTCGACCACCTCAAAGCCTCGCCGCTCCAGCTCCTTGCTGAGCGGCCTGGACATCCCGCGGTGCAGGATCACACGCCGGTCGATCACGACGGCGTTGCAGCAGAATCGGAGCGCATCGGCCGTGGAGACGGGCACCGGGTCGGGGACGTTGGTCTCTATGACCTTCCACCCGTAGCGATCAAAGGCTCCGGGATACCAGAGGGCCGATGTGGCATCAAGGGGACAAAAGCACGTATCGAGGTGGTAGAAGCGCTTGTCAACGAGCTCCAGGGGCAGGACCCGACGCCTCAGAATCTGTGCGAGCCGCTCATGCACTATGGCATCCGAGCGGAATCGAAAGCCGAGGAACACAGTCTCGCCCACCGATAGCGCATCCCCTTCGCCTTCGAAGTTGAACTGTCTGGGCAGCGTCACCACGCGATAGCCGCGCTGTCGGAAGTACCGCTCGAAGATCGCCTCTTCTCCACGGCGCTCGGGATGGCGGAAGTTCGTGCGGACGAACGTGTCGCCCGCCACCAGCCCCGCATTCGCCGTAAAGACCAGGTCGGGCAATCGCTTTACTGGCCGGACGAGCTTGATGGGCACCCGGAGCCTGCGCGTCAACAGGTCGTATAGGGCCTGCCACTGGCGGGCGGCCACGGGTTGAGTCACCTGCCTCGTGACCCTCATCCAGGGGTTGATCTCGTACGCGATGGTGTAGTGACGCGGGCGGCACATCAGGAGCGCCAGGGATGGGAGCGTGCCGTCTCTAGCGGGGCGATAACTTGAGCGCATGGCAGAGTTCCCGCAGGAACGAGGCCGCGTCCGAGACGATGCCAATCCCCTGGAAGGTCCCGCGATCGGCGAGCTTTGTCACGACGGCCGGGTTGATGTCGACGCAGATGGTCTTGACCGTGGCCTGAAGCAGGTTCCCGGTGGCAATCGCATGGAGCGTGGAGCCGATCATGAGGGCCAACCCCACCCCTTTGAGATGGCGGCGCATCTCATCCTGGGCTTTGAGCACATCGGTGATCACGTCCGGCAGGGGGCCATCGTCTCTGATGGAGCCGGCCAGGACGAACGGGATCCGGTGCCTGACGCAGGCGTGCATGATGCCCTTGGTCAAGACGCCCTGGCGGACTGCCTGGCGGATGCCTCCACAGGCGCGGATCGTGTTGATGGCGCGCATGTGATGGTCGTGGGTGTCCCGGACCGGACCCCTGCGATCGAGCGAGACGCCGAGGGAGGTCCCAAAGAGGGCTGACTCGATGTCATGGACTGCCAGCCCGTTGCCGCCAAAGAGCACATCGACATATTTCACCTCGATGAGCCGCTCCAGGTACCGACCGCCTCCGGTATGGACGATGGCCGGGCCTCCAACGACGAGGATCTTTCGCCCGGCCTGCTTCGCGGACCGCATCGCCCCGGCGACGCCGTCGATGAGGAGGCCCTTAGGCTTCTCGGACGAGACCGCGCTTCCCATGAACTGAAAAACATCCTTGTGCCTCGACCGCTCGAGGGGGGTCACGCGGACGCCGGTCGTGCCGCAGACGACGAGATTCCCTTTTCTGACGTGGGTCACCGGGACACACCAGGCCCGTGCGGTCCGGGGATCGATCACGATCCCACAGTCCATCTCGATGTTCTCCACCGACCGCCAACGCCCCTGATACCGCACGGCGGTGGGTAGATTCGTCGTGGAGTAGAAATCGGTGGGGAAGACGCCGTCCTGTCGCGCGCGGACGAGCTGAACCTCGTGCAGGGTGAGGGGCGTGGCCCCCAACCGCGCCAGCCGTTTGAGGATGGCCTGGAGCTTTTGCTCGGACGTCGCACTGACCTTCAGGCGGGCGGTCGAGGGATCGGTCTTGCGTTTGCCGACGGCGATCTCGAGAATCTCGAAGGTCCCGTCGAGATCGATGATCTCATCCAGAATCTTCGGGAGGATCAACGAATCGAGAATATGCCCACTGACCTGGACGGTTTCAGAGACCATCGTACCCCTGCTCGGGAATTCTGCTCTCTTGAGCAGCGCCTGCAGGTCCCTCGCTCCGGGGCTCTCGCGGCGACCCTGTGTGGCGGCTTACGGCCCGGGTCCCTCCGTGTTCACGATCCGTGCAAGGAAGGCGGGCACGGATCGCGCCTCGGTTTCCCAGGCCGTCGCCGGCCGAGGGGCCCCCCGCCGCTTCCGCCAATGTCGCTCGGGGCCTGCAGGCGCTGTTGCCGTGCCGCACCCTCCCTCCGCTCCCGATGCTGCGAGGCCGCCGGTGCGCAATGGGCGCCGCGCGCTGGCCTCAATTGTAGCATCAAAGGGGCGCGGCCGGGATGGGACACCGAAAAGGGGGGCAGGCGGCCACGGCCTGGTGCCGGTGGAGAGACCGAGGATACCCGCAGATTCGTTGGACGGAGAAGAGGGGCGGGGAGCGCCCTATCGGCGGCGAAAGATCAGGGCCGTCGCCAGAGGAGGTTTCGGCAATTATCGACTGCGGGGCGCTCGCGGCCTCGGGACCGGTCGCGGGGGCATGTCGTGCGGTCGGTCACGCTCCGCCCCCTCGAGCCGCCGTCGCTCCTGCCACTCGCGGCGCAGACGCTCGCGCTCCTCGGGCGGGAGGTTCCGGAACTCCTGGAGGCGTTCCCGGAGTGCCTCGCGCCGTTCGGGTGGCAGCTCGCGCCAGCGCCGGAAGCGTCCCCGGAGGCGTTCTTGTTCCTCCGGCGCCAGCTGCTGCCACCGGCGGTAGTTCTCGCGGATCCGCTCCTGCTCATTGGACGGCAGCCGTCGAAAGGCGTCGAGCCGATCCCGCACGGCCTGTTGCTGCTCCGGCGGCATGGCCTGCCATCGCTCGCGGAGCGCTCTCAGGCGCTGCCGCTCTTCGGGAGACAGGTTCTGCCACCACCGGCGGAGGTCCTGTTCCCGGGACGACGCCTGGGCGGTCAGCGGCGTTCCGGACCCGCGCAGGTCGGATCGCTCCGCCCGGGTCAGGCTCGGCACCGGGAGCAGGAGCATCCCGGTCATGAGGATGGTCACAATCGGTCTCATCGGATGGTCCCCTCTCGCTCGGAGCCCGGGAAGAGCCCCGGATCGATCTCGTTCAGAATTTCCATTTCTTGCAGGATCTCCAGCATCTGTAGCATCTCCAACTCGCTCAACACGTCCAGGTCCTGAATGATCGCCTCGCCGTCCGCCTGCTCTTGGCGGGGGGCCGTTCTCGACCGTTGGCCCGATTGCGCCTCGGCGGGAGCCGCGGCGACGACGAACAAGGGCAACAGGAGCATCCACACCCACGTCCGTGGCATCTCACGCCGCCCTTCGAGACCCCTCGATGGCCCGAGAGCGGATCAGCTCCCACTCCTCGAGCAGTTCCCACTCCTCGAGCAGCTCCATCTCCTGCAGCACCTCGAGATCCTGGGTGATCAGGAGTTGATGGGTCAGGTCGAGTGACCCCAACTCTGGCATCGTCGGTCGCTCGGTGAGGGTACGCCACGTGACGACGGCGCCCAGGACCAGCACCGCCGCCACCACGACGGCCGGAATCGGGCGAAGCACGAGGGTAGCGAACCAGCGCCGCAGGGCGGACGTCCACCACGGAACGCGCTCGGCCTTCTGTCGGATCTCCCGGAGATACTGCTGCCAGAAGGCCTCCGATGGCTCGGGCGCCGGGATCTGCGCGATCAGGGAAAGCGTCTCCCGGAGATCCCGAAGCTCCGCTCGACACCCCGCACACTGATCGAGATGGGCCTCCAGATCCGCCCGCATCGCAACTATCAGTTCTCCGTCCAGGTATTCGACCAGCTTGTCTCGGTACACGTCACATGCCATGGGGCCCTCATCCATCGTCGCGGAGGCCTTTCAGCTGCGATCGGAGTTTTGCCACCGCGTGAAAGTAGTTCACCCGCACCGTCCCTTCGGAGCTCTCCAGGATCTCGGCGATCTCCCGGTAGGGGAGGCCTTGATGGACCCGCAGCAGGAGCGTGGCTCGCTGCTGGGGTGGCAGCGCTTGGACGGCCTCGCTCACAGCTCGGAGCCGCTCTTGCACTTCCAGCTCCTCAAGGGGTTTGGGGGAGGGGTCCGCGGTGCTCTCGGGCATCTCCCCCTCGCTCCCGGACCGCTGGTGTCTCAGATGCGTGAGGCAGAGATTCACCGTGATCCGATAGAGCCACGTACTCAGGCTCGAGCGGCCATCGAAGCTCGCGAGGGCCCGGTAGGCGCGGAGAAAGGCCTCCTGGGAGATATCCTTGGCATCTTCAGCGTTCCGCGTCATGCGATAGGCCAACCGGTACAACTCCTTCTGGTGCTGGCGGACCAGGGTATCGAGGGCGGAGTGGTCACCCTGCCGAAGTCGCGCAATCAGGGCACGATCCGCCTCGTTCACCCCGCCTCCCTCCGATGGGCCGTCTCACCTCCCCCCTGTTCCGTTAGACGCGGCAGGGGCGAGGATGTTAAATGCCACGACGTGCTCGGGGTGCGTGAATGCAAAAGCCAATCCAAGACCCCCTTCGCGCCTTGACATGGAGTGGCGGGGGTCGGTACAGTAGGAGGATTTCGAAATCCCGGGAGGATGGCACGGTGCAGGAATCGGGGGGTGACCCCCGTCAGAGACTGCGTCTGCTCGGCCTGAAATGGGGCCTCTGTCTGTTATTCTTGGTGGCGGCCTGTGCCGCGCCCCGCTCCCGACCGTCGATACCGCCCGGAGGACAAACGGGCATTGCCTCCTGGTATGGGCCGAAGTTTCATGGGCGCCGGACCGCAAGCGGGGAGGTCTTTGATATGCATCAGCTCAGCGCCGCCCACCGGACGCTTCCCCTCGGCTCGTGGGTGCAGGTCACGAACCTGGACAACGGCCGGTCGATCCCCGTCCGGATCAATGACCGTGGGCCTTTCGTGGGGGCCCGCATCATCGATCTCTCCTACGCGTCGGCTCGGGTCCTGGACATGGTGGACGACGGACTCGCCCCTGTCCACATCGTCCTGCTTCGGATTCCCCCTTCGCGCCTCGTCGCCAGTCCACGGGCGTATACGCTGCAGGTCGGCTCCTTTGCCGACGAACGAAACGCGCGTGCCCTCAAGGCCCGGCTGGATGCCGTAACCGCGGGGGGCTACGTCAGTACCGTCGCGGCCGAGGGACAGACCTTCTACCGGGTCAGGGTGGGAAGGTACAGCAGCCGCGAGGCGGCGATGCAGGCTGCGACGCGGGTCGCGTCCCACGGCTTGACGGTTGTCTTGATGGAGTCGGACTAAAGTAAACGCACACAGTGCGGAAGAAATGACCCATTACGGTCTCATGTTCTATTGCTCACTGCAACTATCCGTGTCAACCGCTCTGCCTCACACGCCTGCGAGCGTTCCAGCAACGGCACGCTGATCGCGTTAGGCTCCGCAAGTTGGGACGGCACTGGGGCAAAAAAACCTTGACACCTCTGCCGACCGTGTGTTAGCGTGCAAAAACCTTTCGTACTCCGGCCCCAAAACATCGTTCGATTCCTTGAACGTTCCAGTTGCAGGCCTTGTGTGTGACTGATCGCACAGCTGAGGAGGTAGTCAGACTACCAACCGATTGCAGCCGGACCCCCCATCTCTAGCTTAGGGGAGCCTATGGCGCCGAGGTTCTTGACCATCTTGTTCCTGACCGACGCCACCACTTCCCCTCGCCAGGTGCGGCTCAGCCAGCGGGCGCTGGGAGGCGTTCTTGTCGGGGGGGTGCTCACGCTGCTCGTGCTTGGCTACATCGGCATTCACTTCCTGACCGTCGAAGTGGACTACCTCGAACTGATCCGTCTCCGCCACGCGGTCCAGGCCCAGCAGGAGATGGCCCAACAGCTCGAGACCCTGTCCCAGGAGATGACCCGCCTGCGGACCTTCGACACTCAGATCCGCCGCCTCGCCGGGATGCAGGCGGGCCCGGCGGCCGGGGCGCCCACCCTCGCGGTGGGGGGCGGGACCCTCGAGCTCGCCAAGGCCCTTAAAGAGGGGGAGCAAGCGGAGCAGGTGCTGCTCCTCGCCCGGCTCTACCAGGATCTCGAGCGGCTTGAGCGGGAGATTGCGCTCAGGGCCGAGAGCCTGCAGGCGGTGACCGAGTACCTCATGAAACAGAAAGACCGTCTCACCGCGACGCCGGCGCTGTGGCCGACCGAGGGCCATGTCACCTCCCCCTTCGGCCCCCGGACGTCGCCCTTCACCGGCCAGCCCCAGCAGCACACCGGCGTCGACATCGCCGCCCCCCCCGGCACCCCCATCCGCGCCCCGGCCGATGGGATCGTCACCTTCGCCGGCACCCTCCCGGGCTACGGCCACGCCCTGGTCCTCACCCACGGCTTCGGCTTCAAGACCTTCTATGGCCACAACCAGCGGAACCAGGTCATTAAGGGCCAGACGGTCAAGCGCGGCCAGGTCATCGCCCTCGTCGGCAACACCGGCTACAGCACCGGCGCCCACCTCCACTATGAAGTCCTCCTCAACGACCAGCCCCACAACCCCCTGAAGTACATCGTCGATGAGGGGCAGCGCGCGAATGTGATTCGGGGCCAATAGGCGCAGCGACCGCTCGCGATAGCTGAGAAAATCCCCCCCGAGACAGTCGGGGGATTTTTTTTGGCCGGTCCTTTGCAGTTGATGGATGTGGAGGACTGTGTTAGCGTTACAAGACTATTGCCGCTTGAAAATGGAGAGAGCATGAGCGTCTGGAACGCTGTGATCGGCAAGGTCATCGGGACCAAGAATCAGCGGGAGCTCAAGAGACTCCAGCCCCTCGTGGTTCAGGTCAATGTGCTCGAACCGGACCTGGAGAAGCTTCCGGACGCGGCCCTTGCCGCCCGGACTGCTGAGTTCAAGGAGAGGCTCGCGCGTGGGGCGGCGCTCGACGACATCCTTCACGAAGCCTTCGCGACCGTCCGCGAGGTGGCCCGCCGCGTTCTCAACATGCGTCATTTTGACGTCCAGCTCATCGGCGGGGGCGTCCTTCACGAGGGGAAGATCGCCGAGATGGCCACCGGCGAGGGGAAGACCCTCGTGGCGACGCTGCCGGTCTATCTCAATGCCCTGCAGGGGAAGGGCGTCCATGTCGTGACGGTGAATGACTACCTGGCCAAGCGGGATAGCCAGTGGATGGGGGCGATCTATCAGTTCCTGGGTCTGAGCGTGGGTCTGATTCAACACGAAATGAGCGATGCCGACCGCAGCCGCGCGTACGCAGCCGACGTGACGTACGGGACCAACAATGAATTCGGGTTCGACTACCTTCGGGACAACATGAAGTTTTCCCTGGATGAGATGGTGCAGCGAGAGCTCCAGTACGCCATCGTGGACGAGGTAGATTCGATCCTCATCGACGAGGCCCGCACTCCCCTGATCATCTCCGGGGCCGGCGACGAATCGACCGAGCTCTATTACCAGATCGACCGGATCATCCCCCGCCTCAAGCGCGCGGCCACCATCGTGGGAGGGAAACTCGCGGAAGTCGAGGCGGTCCGGGCGGGGGACTACATCGTTGATGAAAAGGCCAAGACCGTCGCCATCACCGAACAGGGGGTGGCCAAGGTCGAAAATCTGCTGGGGGTCTCGAATCTGTACGACCCCAGCAACATTGATACCCTCCATCACGTCCAGCAGGGGCTCCGAGCCCACAACCTCTTCCAGCTTGATGTGGACTATGTCGTGAAGGATGGACAGGTGATCATCGTGGACGAGTTTACGGGCCGCATGATGCCCGGTCGCCGGTGGTCTGACGGACTGCACCAGGCGGTGGAGGCCAAGGAGAAGGTCAAGATCGAGCGGGAAAACCAGACCCTGGCAACCATCACCTTCCAGAACTATTTTCGCATGTACGGGAAACTGGCCGGGATGACGGGGACCGCCGACACCGAGGCCGCAGAGTTCGCCCAGATCTATAACCTCGATGTGGTGGTCATTCCCACGAACCGGCAGCTGGTCCGGACCAATTACGCCGATGTGATCTATCGAACCGAGCGGGAGAAGTTCGCGGCCGTCGTGGAGGAGATCGTCGAGCTGTACGGAATGGGGAGGCCGGTCCTGGTGGGGACCACCTCGATCGAGAAGTCGGAGAAAGTCTCGACGCTGCTCAAGCGCCGCGGCGTCCCGCACCAGGTCTTGAACGCCAAATACCACGAGCGCGAGGCGGAGATCGTCGCTCAGGCCGGTCGGTACAAGGGGGTGACGATCGCGACCAACATGGCCGGTCGAGGGACCGATATCCTTCTGGGCGGCCACGCCCACTCCCTAGCCCGGGAGATGGTGAAAAGGCAGGAGACCTCGGAGGACGTGGATCCAGAGGAGATGGCCAAGGCGGTCGAGGAGGCGAAACGGATGCAGCAA
>Ga0209641_10001272_pt1 | contig 22760 bp, 19 predicted proteins | sample RifCSP16_1_FD_184022 | JGI IMG/M metagenome (GOLD analysis project Ga0209641, IMG submission 184022) | Soil microbial communities from Rifle, Colorado - Rifle CSP2_sed 16_1 (SPAdes) (version 2) | ecosystem: Environmental > Terrestrial > Deep subsurface > Rock core/Sediment | place: Rifle... | reverse complement strand
TCCCTGCCCAAAATAAAAGGACTATGACAAAGAGTTCCACCATCAATTGATAGCGGGCTATAAACAGCGCAATGTTATCAAGACCTTTAATTCCATCTTTTAAAATCAGATGCAGGATTAATGGCCAGCCAATCTCACTCCTCATTTTGGACTTTGGCTTGAATTTGGATTTTCCAACGGTATAGACATATTCGTCAGGGTGCTCTCGTATAAACCTAGCCTCTTCCCAGCTATACTTACCCGGCGCCCTTCCATAATTTGAGGCCATACTAATAATCCACTCAAAACTTTGTTTCTCATATACAAATCTGTCCTTCAGTACGATGCTCCTATATCCGGCCCCGATGATTACCGATAATATAAGGACCATAAGCAGGATTGGCCGTACAAATCTATGCCGGTGGGCCAGAAAATAATAGTAGAGCCTAGAGACTATAGCCTTAAATTTGTAGTATATTTCATCCAAGACAAAGACTTCCTTTAAATTAAGTATATCCTGTGTGGATTGCTTATTTGTGGGTAAGCAAGAGCATGTATTGAGCCCCCAAAGGCACATGCCCTAACAGATATTCTAAATCCCTGAATAGCTTAGAAGACCATGGGAAGAAGAGGATGTAGCGTTTGAGTTCAACCTCCAGGCCGCAGGCCGCGGCCAATCTAGTGAACTCATGACGCCAGACGAGCTTTGCATCTGCATCAAAAGGACATTTACTCACAATATAGCGCGTCAGCGGGTTGAGGGGGTTGTGTTCAAAGATGACTATCTTCCCGCCTGGCTTCAAAAACCCTTTTATCTTAAGCAGTGTATCTGCGTGCTCGTCAGGCTTTATGTGGTGAAACACGTTGGACACTACTATAAAATCATATCTCTGTGCCCCGGACAAACCGTTTATAAAATACGCGTTTTTCAGTCCGGCATTCTCTTCCTTAGCCACGGACAAAGACTTCCTGGAGGTGTCGTACCCATACACGTTGGATTGCCGAAGGTCTTTTGCCAGAAGACCTGTCAGTTTGCCAATACCACACCCATAGTCCAATACGTCATAGGCCCGGTTATCGTTGGCCACCCAGTCCTTTATGCAGTAGACCTTATATAAATCAAAGAAAGCCTCGTTCTTTCCGAAAGGCCCTAGACTGGACCTCAATGACTCCCTATAGTTCTGGGCGTGTTCGTCAAAATTAACCATGATACAATCCATGAGACCTCTGCAAAACCCCCATTAGCGGTATCTGCCATGATGAACCCTCCCCCTTGAGGGGGGAGGGAAGGGTGGGGGTGATTTGTTGATTCACCACATACCCAACTGTATCGTTTGGACTTAGGTAAATTACCAATTCACCCTCCCCCTACCCCCTCCCCTCAAGGGAGGGGGAAAACTAAAGTAGCCCATAGTCTTTTTCAGGGGTCTCTCCATCTCTAATATCCTGGAATCCAATGAACGTGCGGCCCTTACCTGTTTGGAGAAAGACTCGCGCGCCTTCTCCCGTGCCGCTCTTTGACAAACAACCAGGTATCCCGAACCTTGTCTTCCAGCCTCTGGAATTTAAACCCGGGGAAGAAAGAAGTTAGCTTGGAACTGTCTAAGACAACGGAAGTGTTGTCAAACGTCCTCCGGGGGTGGATTTTGTATTTAAAGGGCTCGTCAATGACCGTCCGGAAAATATCAAACAAATCAAGTATGGAGACGCCTCTCCCAGTGCCCAGATTGTAGACAACAGAAGAGTTTGTATCTCTGGTGGAATGTGTCATTAAGAAAGTGGTATCCTCAACATAAACGTAATCACGTAAAGTCTCACGGTCTCCATAAACCTGGATTTCTTGCCCGTCAAGGATTTTGCCCATCCATACGGCAATAACTCCCTGTGGGCGCTCCATAGGCTGCCTGGGACCATAGGCATTTCCTATTCTATAGACGTCTCCTGCCATACCGGTACGTTCTCTAAAGTAATTTAAAAAGTATTCTGTCGTCAGTTTAGTAATACCATACGGATTAAAAGGATTTGGCAAGGCGTCCTCTTTTATTGAACCATATTGGCGACCGTAAATTGTCCCACCGGAAGAAGGGAAGACGACTTTTTTGACACCACAGGCGGCCGCCAATTCAAAAAACCGTACAGAATTCCTCAGGTTTTTTTCAATTTCGCTTAACGGGTCATCCCAGCTGCTGGCAGGATTTGTGGCACAAATGAAATGATAGACGACGTCCTGCTTTTCAAGGGCCTTAGCAAGCTGGTCACGATCTGCAAACTCTCCGGAGAAGAAGCGGATCTTTCCCCGCAGATGCTCCAAATTCTTGGAAACGTTATCCTGAAAACGATCAAATACCGTCACGTTGTGTCCAGGGGCAAAAACCCTGTCAACGAGGTGAGACCCAATGAAACCGTCACCCCCCAGCACTAGGATATTCATGATTGGTCCCTTGAAGTCGTCTCGGCCACAATTGCGATAGGCCACTTTCTGGCATTGTCGTTCGAACGGGCAACGTACTCGCCAATAATTCCAATAGAGATGAGCTGGACCCCTCCAAGAAAGGTAATAATAACAACCAGAGAAAGATACCCTGGCACATAAAAAGGCTTAAATAGCCACCATGTAATAATAGCAATGGTATACAGGACAGAAGCAAGAACCGCAAAGATTCCAAGGTATGTTGCGAAATGCAAAGGGATGTAGGAAAACATGAGTAACCCTGTTATAGCAAGACCAAAGTATTTTCTGAGAGTGTAGCCGGAGCTCCCCTCCAGACGCGCAGAACGCTCATACTCTATACCAACCTGTTTAAAACCAACCCAGGAGCGAATCCCTCGCAGGAATGGATTGGCATCCGGAAGCTGCAGCAAGGCATCTACTACACATCGCTTCATAACACAAAAGTCACCAGCGTCTAGAGGGATACTTACAGTGGACAGAAAGTTCAACACCCTATAAAAAGCCGCATAAAGAAACCTCTTCAGGATACCTTCTTTGCGTCCTCTGCGTACGCCATAGGCAACTTCCGCCCCATCGTACAATGCCTGAAAAAAGCCGGGTAAAATCTCCGGAGGGTCCTGCAGGTCATCATCAATAATTGCAACAAAGGAGCCACGACTCTCACGCAGTCCTATCGCCAGGGCCGCTTGATGGCCAAAATTCCGCGATAACCTGAACCCACGAACAAAGGCGTGCAGGGATGCCAGGCGTTTTATCTCCCCGAAAGAGTCGTCCTGACTGCCGTCATCAACAAGGACCATCTCAAAGCAGATATTGGCCTCTTTCATAATCTTAGATACACGTTCAACTAAGGTTTCCAGGCTACCTCTGGACTGATAGACAGGAACAACTATACTGTGCAGTTGACTTCTCACGGGGTTACATTGCTCCCTAAACAGTGGAATGGATAACTGCTATTTACTTCCCCCTAGCAAGGTGTCCTCAAAAGACCCATCCTTTATAATCGCCGCTGATGAGTCATGCCCATAACACGTTATGCCTAAGATATACAATACACCTTGCCTCCTCTATGGGATTTACTTAATTAATTTACAGAGTTAATAAATTCATGCCGCCTCTTTCCTCCTAAACCCGCCAAATCCCATTATAGTCAACATACCCCTAAGCAGTGTCCTGAAATGGGAATAACTCTTCACCTTCAATGCACTCTTTAAAATATAGGAAGGACGCAGGTAGAATCCGCGGTAGCAGACTTTTAACAGTTCGCTCAATTCTTCCCGACTCAGATATTCATCCCAGACCGGAATATATGCATGCGGTATAGGGTTGAGCACGTACTCATTCCAGAATCTTGGAGGCAAGATATTTTTCTTTATGCCTAACTCGTATATCTCTGTACCGGCATAAGGAATGAGTATGTTAAACTGGACGTAATCGGTACCGCTATTGATGGCGAAATCCATCAGGTCTAGAATGTCTTGTGCACTCTTGTGCACGGGTAGCCCAATAATCCAGTTAGTGCTGGTCTCTATGCCTAACTTCTTACAGAGGGCAATACTATCCACTAACTGTTTAGTGGTAATCTTCTTTTTAATGGCCTTTAGGTCCTCGTCCTTAGCGGCCTCTATGCCAAACATCATCTGTACACACCCTGCCTTCTTGGCCTTAACGGCCATTTCCTCTGTGACCTGGTCTGCCCTCCCGCGGAATGACCAGATGATGTCAGGGAACTTCTTAATCATTACGTCGCTGATTTCTACGACCCGTTTGGGGCTTATATTGAACATGTCGTCAAAAAAGACAAACTCCTTTATGCCCCGGTTATAAAAGAACTCCATCTCGGATAGGATTCTCTCGTTGCTGAAAGACCTGTAGCTCCTATAGGGGCGGTCGCAGAAACTGCACGAGTAGGGACAACCCCTTGAGGTTGCAATTGTCCCGCAGGGTTCACCTGTACCTATAGCACTCTTGTATTTGTCCATTGGCATCAGTTCAAAGGCTGGGGACGGTAGCACATTAATGTCCTTTATGTACCCCTCAGCACCAGGGCTGACTATCTCACCGTCTTTCTTAAAACTTATCCCCTCCACTGCAGATAAGGAAGTCCCCTTTCCCAGGGCGTCAAGGAGGTTGGCAAGGGCTATCTCTCCCTCACCACGTACAGCAAAGTCTATTTCAGGATGGTGCAAGGTCTCTTTTAAGAACATCCTCATGTGCTGGGTTCCACCCACACAAAAATAACACTTAGGGGCAGTCTTTTTAACAAGACGGGCCAGCATTAAACTGTCATAGAACGTGGGGGTGAATACAGTTGTGCCCACCATATCGGGCTGATATTCTTTAATCCGCTCTTCTATCTGTTTATCATCTAGTCTCTCGGCAATGACATCCAGCATCTTGACGTCGTGCCTGGTATGTTTAACAAGATAACCTGCCAGGTAACTGAGTCCTATAGGAGGAAAAGCCCCTATATCTTCTGCAGTCCTGTCCCAGTCAGATGTGACAAAGGCTCCGTACTTAGACGGAGAGTTTATTAGCATTACCCTCATTTTAGACCTCTCTGCCTTTCTTTATATACTCTCTGCCTTTGTTGCCTTTACTATAAGCTGTCCACCAAAATTGTTTACCAGAGGAATATGCCCAAAAACCCAATCCGTGGCAAATAATACCTTCTTGGCAAGTTCGTAACTCATAAGATTAAATATGTGGGGGGGGAGGAAAACAGTTGTCCGTATCTCGTCCTTCATCCCATTGCTCTTTAATAATTCCCTAAGCTCCTCAATCTTAAACAAGGGCTGACTGCCTGCCTCTTCATTCCACAATTTCCACACCTTCATTAATAAGTCAAACACGGGGCGCACTGGAGAGGCATGATTTTCAAGTATGCAAAATGTCCCTCCCGGTCTCAAGAGTCTCTTGACGTTATTTATTATCGCTACTGGGTCGGAGGCGTGGTGCAACATACCGAATGAGACCACTGTTGAGAACAAACCGGGTTTCACCGGCAGGTCCTCTGCATCTGCAAGGAAGTATGTAATATTACCCAATCCAGCGTCCCTGGTCTTGGCTATAGCCTTCCGGAGCATTCCAATAGAGATGTCTGTGGCAAAAACATGTCTGCCTTTCCGGGCTAAGGGGATTGAGCATCTGCCACTGCCACACCCCATATCTAAAACTATGCTGTCCTTCGGCAACTCTTCAACCCATCTATGGAGGGAATTCCAATCGCATGCCTTCCAGAAGGTGGAATCAACAACAAGGTCATCATAAGACTCTGAGTCTGTATTGTAGAAATTCAACTGTTTGAGCTTTTCAGGGACAGTCTTTCTGTTCGGTAGTTTGTAATTGTCAAAATCAAATTTGCTACGCCACTTCCTTAAGAAACTCTGGATATCAAAATACGCATAGTAACCACTATCCAAAAGAAAGGGGATGTTCTCTGATATCGGATAAAAAGTCTTGCACGATGGACAGAAAAGTACCCCCTCTTTTACGTCTTTTACATTCTTAGTGGGAGCCGACCCCTCTGGCTCAAAGACCTTTAGGAGCAGGTCTGCCCTGCATGCAAGACAGCAGAAGAAAAACAGGTCGGTTTTATTAGAGACCTCTAAAGGAGACTGGTCCTTTAGAGAGATACTGTCTGGTATTCCCATCTAGGCTAAATCTATACTGGCTAGAGTTGTAGTAAGACTAGTAAATCTAATGGCTTAGCCTCTCCATTTCCCATTGAATCTCACCCCTAATCCCATCGTTTTTATCACATAATAATTAAAAACGCAACTCAAAATCTACTCTTGCAGAGGTCTCATTCACGCATATCTTCCGTCTTCCCTTGAGAAGAGTCGCATCTGTACTCCGAATCTATAATAAATAGGGGCCGCTTCCGGGTCTCCTCCAAACTCCTTAGGACATTTTTATCTTTATACGCACTATTAATATCAACCATATTCTAATCCTGACTACGCGAGTCTAAGCGGGCATGTATATGAACCTGTCATTTCAGTTAATCGTCGTGTTTGTACTATAAACCGTTTGCCAATATTTGTTGAGATGACCAAGCTTAGTATTTACCCATGCCATATTATCTATATACCACTTTACGGTATTTTTTATGCCTTCGCTAAAGGGCGTCTCCCCATTCCAACCAGTTTGTTCCCTCACCTTGTCTGAATTTAAAGAATATCTGAAATCATGCCCCAATCTGTCTTTTGTAAACTCTATTAAATCTTCAGGCTTTCCTAATAACTTCAAAATGGCCTTCACTACTTCTATGTTCCTCTTCTCTTCCCCACTCCCCACATTATATATTTCTCCAACTTTACCCTTTTCCAATATCCGGAAGACACCATCGGCACAAGCGGAGACAAACAACCATTCCCTAACATTTTGTCCGGTCCCATAAACGGGTATCTTTTCATTATTCAACGCCTTTAATATTACTACTGGAATAAGTTTTTCTGGATACTGCCAGAAACCATAGGTATTTGAGGGCCCATATCATATTACAGGCACTCCATACGTCCTATGATATGCCCTTCCAAGCATATCGGCGGAGGCCTTGCTAACCGAATAAGGCGAATTTGGGTTTAAGGGTGTTGTTTCCAGAAATTGTCCTTCTTCTTTAAGTTCGCCATACACTTCATCGGTTGATATATTTATAAATCTCTCTATTTCGTGCTGCTTTGAAACGTCCAGCAAGACACAGGTCCCCTTTACATTGGTGTCTAAAAAAGGGGAGGCGTCCAATATGCTCCTGTCAACGTGGCTTTCAGCTGCGAAGTGAACAACGACCTCGGGTTTTTCTGTTTTAAAAACACGTTTTACAGATTCTTTATCTGCTATATCTACCCTATAAAAAGTGACCTCTTTTTCTACTGCTTTTATTCTTTCAACATCACCAGCATAGGTGAGGTTATCAATCAAAACTATTTTATGCCCCCTCTTTACACCCTGCCTGACAAACTCACTCCCAATAAAACCAGCCCCACCTGTAACCAAAAGTTTTTTCATTTAATCACCTTAAAAATATCTTAAATCTTTATAACCGATGCCGTTTATATTCAGCCATCACAGATTAGCCTCTTGAGCAAGTTTGTATTTACTCAAGAATTAAGGTCTATTTCTTGAATTCATATTAGGTCAATAAACCCAAAAGATATTGTCCATATCCATTCTTTTTAAAAGGTTCTGCAAGCCTCAACAGTTGGTCTTTATCTATGTACCCCAATCTGTACGCAATTTCTTCTATGCATGCTACTTTCAGGCCCTGTCTCTTTTCTATAGTTGCTATAAACTCCCCAGCTTCTAGCAGACTTTCGTGTGTGCCCGTATCAAGCCACGCAAAACCTCTCCCAAGGAGTTCAACTCTAATCTTGCCATCTCTAAGATATTCTTTATTTACCTCTGTTATCTCAAGTTCATTCCTTTTTGAGGGTTTAATACTCTTGGCAATTTTTACCACCTTGTTGTCGTAAAAATACAAGCCTGTTACCGCATAATGGGATTTGGGGTCCTTAGGCTTCTCCTCCAGGGATAAAACGTTTCTATTATCATCAAATTCAACTACGCCATATCTTTCAGGGTCGTTAACATAATACCCAAATATTGTCGCGCCGCCCTTTGTCTTCACATCGTACACAGATTTTTTTAACATCTCCACAAAACCATGGCCATAAAAAGTATTATCTCCAAGTATAAGACAGACATCATCCGTGCCTATGAAATGCTCACCAATTATAAATGCCTCCGCAATACCATTTGGATGGGGCTGTTCCTTATAGGTAAAATTAAGCCCCAAATGAGACCCACTACCAAATAAGTCTTTGAATCGCGGCAAATCGTGAGGAGTGGAAATTATGAGGATGTCCCGTATGCCGGCAAGCATAAGCACAGATAGAGGATAATAAATCATTGGCTTGTCATAAACAGGCAATAACTGTTTACAGACGGCCATTGTTATTGGATAAAGCCTCGTGCCACTCCCACCTGCTAATATGACACCTTTCATCAACTACCCCTCACAATTTGACTCTTTAAATCTTCCGGGTTGAGTATTGATTGGCAATGTGCGTCATCACTGAGGTCTTGCCGGGAAGAGCGTAGGGAAGAATGTCTGAAGGCCGTAGTAAACGTCTTGTAATACTGTCCCCTCGGAAAAACTCTTTACAATCCTTCTGGCCAGGAATCTTGGGTGGAAATAATATTTCCAATAAAACATATTGTAATAATGTTGCAACGTTTCGTGGCTGAGGTTCGGGTGCGTATATATCTCACCTGCACGGTGCAGGTTGTACAGCGTCCAGTCCCGGCTCTTGATAAGGCCCCTCTTCTCATAATCCTCAAACATTATAGTCCCCGGGAACGGGATTGTTATGGTTACCTTTGCATAATCGGGCATAAGCCTTAGGGCGAAGTCTACCGTCTTCTTGAGTGATTCTTCCGTATCATCCGGCAGGCCGAGCATGAAGAACCCGACACTCTCCAGGCCTACCTTTCTTACCAGTTCCATGCATCTTACGCTTTCTTCTATCTTAATCCCCTTATTGATTCCATCTAATGAGGCCTGGTCCCCGCTTTCAAACCCGATACCAACCTGATAGCAGCCTGCCCTCTTTGCAAGTACAAGAAATTCTTCATCTACCCGGTCAACCCTCACGCCGTTTCCTAAGTTCCAGGGGAACTTTAGTCCGGACTGTATTATCTTTTCACAAATCATCTTGGCCCGTTCTATGTCTGTAGCAAACTGGTCATCTACTATGCGGATTTCTCCAGCTCCCATCCGGAGCATGTATTTTATTTCATCTACCACTCGGTCCGGGGATTTTTTTCTGAACAACCTGCCCGCTATGTTTTTATTGCAGAACGTACATGCACTCGGACACCCCCGGCTCGTCTCCATATTTGCCGTGGGCGTCCCTTTACTAAGAAATTTTGGGCATTTGTACCGTTTTATGTCGTAGAGGTCCAGGGCTGGAAAGGGCAGGGTATCCAGGTCCTTTATAAGAGGGGCAGGAGGGTTGGAGAGTACATCACCGTTCTTCTTATAGTAGATGCCATTAATATCGGCCAGGGGCTTACCTTCCATTATTTCTAACAACGCGTTTTCCCCTTCGGAGGAGACAACTATGTCTGCCTCTGTGTCGTTGAGACTGTCTACTGGAAGGGCAGTGGCGTGGGGTCCGCCGTAGACCATGCGCACATCGCGGCCCAACTTCTTCCTGATGATTTTGCTTATCTCTCTAACCTCAAAATAAAGGGGCGATGTGGATGTAAAACCTACTACTCGCGGCTTCTGCTCATCCAGGGTCTTATCCAGTATCTCGTAGGGTTTGTCCTCTATCCCAAGGTCCAGTACGGCAACATCAAAGCCTTTTCCCTTGAGCACAGCGCCCAAAGACGTATAGGATAATAGAGGATAAACCTGCATACCAGCATTTAGCTTAGTGCCTTTGTAAGCAGTAAAAGCTGAAGGCATGTTAATGAACAGTATGTCTTTCACTCCTCTTAATTCCTTTCTTAGAATGATACCATATTTGCCGTAGTCCCAGTTTCAAGGGTTTATAACTGGCAATGAATTATTGCAGATAACGGCTCGCAAATCAACACCTTCGTATCTGCTAGGTTAGCTGCCCCATGACCCGTCTGGGCTTATTCCTAAATTTGCCCCGCTCCCAGACATGTATCTCTAGAAATAATAAGAATATCGTCTTTACAACGACAATGCTGTTGAACACGGTCATCGCCTTTGAAGAACCATGCTTGCGCTCCTCCAGGAGGACGCCAACCTCCATGAAACTGTGTCCCATCTTCAGCATCCTTACCAAATTGGAGGAAAGATAAGCAAAACCGCCCGTTGTCACGGGTATTCTTTGGACCGCCGTACGCCTGTAAACGAAAGGGCCGTTGAAATACTTCATGTCCAATCCAAAGAGGAGGTTAAGGGTTGTAGTGTATAAATAAGAGACTATCTGCCTGTGGAACGGGCGAATTTCCTGGTTGGTGAAATAGGAGACCACTAGGTCGGCGAGCCCAGTATGTTTAAACAACTGTTCAATAGAACCAACCGGTATCTCATTGTCCCCGGGAACCATAGTAACATACTCATGTCTTGCCCGCTCTATGCCCGCACGGATGTTATACCCGAATCCCATGTTCCTGGGGTTGTGTATGACCTTTATGTTGCCGTCTCTTGCCGCCAGGGTCTCAGCGATCCTTCCGGTAGCATCCGTACTGCCATCATCGAATATCAGAATCTCATGCGCGCTGAACCTCTGACCCATTGCCTGATAGACAGCTTTCACTGTACTTTCCAGGCTTCCTTCTTCGTTGAGAGCAGGGATGATAACGGACAAGGAAGGCTTTTTATCCATCGTTAGAAGGGACCCAAAAACTCTTTCTCCTGGGCCAGACTAGAAAACTCTCTTTCGTACACAGTTTTTGCGGTAAGTGAAGATTCAAAGAGGGGCACTGACTTTTCTCCACCTTTCTGAACAATCTGCCTCACTGCCGAGATAATGTCCATCGCTCCTGGGTAGAATACCTTTTCCAGGGTTACTGAGGTGGGTGCTGATATGTCCGGCAATGCCACCCGCTGGATGGGCGCCTTCAGATACTCAAAGGCCTTCTCTGCAACAAGGGCCGAAATCTCGGCACTCGCCCCATAGCTCTTCCAACCCGTATCGGCTACGACCAGCCGGCCGGTCTTCTTGACGGAGTTTAGTATTAGCTCCTCATCCAGGGGTTTCAGGGAGCGCAGGTCAATCACCTCTACGTCAATCCCGCCCTCCTCCTTAAGTGCTACCGCCGCCTTGATGGCATCCCAAACTGCGTAAGAGATGGCAGCCACGGTCGCATCCTTACCCATCCTGACAACGGCACCCTTCCCAATGGGAAGGGTGTAAGGTCCTTCCGGTACAGGCCCTGCATAGTCGTAGAGCCTGCGGTGTTCAACAAATATCACCGGCGAATCGCCCTCTATGCTGGCCATAAGAAGGCCCTTGACACTGTAAGGGGTACTGGGCATCACCACTTTCAGCCCCGGTACGTGGGAGAAGAGGGCCTGAAGGCTCTGTGAATGCTGAGACCCCTGCCCCCATCCCCTGCCTACAATGGCCCTGACGGTTATTGGTACCGTCATCAGCCCGCCGAACATGTGGTGCCACTTTGCGGCGTGGTTGCAGAGCTGGTCCATACAGTAATACATAAAGTCGTTGCGGGCATGGACCATCACCGGCCTCATACCTGCCAGGGCCGCCCCGATGGCACACCCGGTCATGGTATTCTCAGCAACAGGCGTGTCAAACACCCGTTTCTTGCCAAATTTCTTATACGCCTCAAGGGTAGTGCCAAAAATCCCTTTGGGGTCATCCACCCCAATACCCATGATGAATACCCGCTCGTTCCTCTCCATAGACTGGACATGGGCTTCACTAATGGCCTGCCAGTATTTTATTTCTCTCTCTTTTGGCTTTTTGTCCTTGCCCATACTAGTAAACGTCCTTTAACAGTTCGGCCTCGTCGGGAAACGGGCTTTCTTTTGCAAATCTAACTGCCTCCTCCATCTTTTCACCTACCTCTTTTGCAATAGTGCTCACGTCTTTCCGGGATAAGATGCCGTTTTCCAGGAGCACCTTTTCGTAGATACTGACTGGACATCTAGCCATCCATTTCTCCAGTTCCTCCTTACTGCGGTACCCCAAATCATAGTCGTAATACGGTCCCACATGCTCCCTCCAGCGATACGTCTTACATTCTATAAGGAACGGTCCTTGCCCGCGGCGACAGCGGTCTACGGCCTCTTTTGCTGCCTGGTAGATGGCAAGCAGGTCATTTCCATCCACGCAGACGCCCGGGACACGGTGGCTCTCCCCACGTTCAAATATATTGTTTGTGGGCTGGCGTGCTAATAAATGTGAGTGTGTGGCGTAAAGGTTGTTTTCGCACACAAAGATTACCGGTAAGCTTTTGAGTGAGGCGAAGTTGAGTGTCTCGTGAAAGGTGCCCTCTTCCACGGCGGCATCACCAAAAAAGGTAACTGACACCCGGTCTGAACCCTGCATTACCGATGCCAGGGCCGTGCCCATGGCAATGGGGATGGTACCTGCCACGATAGACGAGGCACCCATAAATCCCACCTCAGGCGCTGCCAGATGCATAGAGCCTCCTACACCCCCGGCACACCCGGTCTTTTTCCCGTACAATTCTGCTACCAGGCGTCTCAGCTCGCCGCCCTTAGCTAGATAGTGGGCGTGACAGCGATGGGAACTGAAGACATAATCATCCTTACGGAGGTTGGCACATACCCCTACGGCTACGGCCTCCTGGCCTATTGACAGATGGATGGGGCAGCGCATCTCTTGCTCAGGGTAGAGTTCCGCAATCCGTTCCCCCTCCTTACGGATTTTTACTATCATATAGTACATGTCCCGCAAGACATTGGCTGGGATGGATTTCAGGCTGGGGTCTTTTTTCTTCATAGCTCGCTTATCAGTGGCCTAGATGAAGTTTACGTGCTCTGGGGGATTCTTCAGGTCCCACAGGTATCTGTTTATTTCGTCCAGACGACAGTTCTTCCTGCACGCCGTAGTGTCCAGGCTTTTAGCTACCATCTCCAGGGACTTCCTCCTGCGTTCACCCGTCCATATTTCTTCAAAGGTGTTTTCGTAAATATTTCCATAGAGGAACCTCTCATCGCCCAGGTATGCGCTACAGCCCCAGACGTTGCCCCCGGCATCTATGTACACCCAGAAAGGAAGCGCCTGGCAGCGGTCATAATATCTGCCGTTTTCGTCCAGCTTTTTCATCGTGTACCCACGGAAGATTATCTTAAAATTCTTGTCTTCGTACTTCTTGACCTCTCTCTCCACATCATGGTAACCACCGTAACGTAAATCCTCATATCTCCTGCCATGGCTCATAGGGTGTTGGGAGAAGGGCTTTATTACCAGATAGTCTAACCCAATGTCTTTGGCCCTCCTGGCCAATATGGCTGGTTCGCTGGCATTTTCTTCAAGGAGGACCATTTGTGCCCCCAGTGTACAACTGTAACCCTCCCTTTTTTTGAGTTCTACCGCATAGGAAAGATTCTTCAGGACTCGTTCAAAGGCCGAGGGGCTGGCCCTGTGTATCTTTGCGTACGTCTCTTTAGTACCGGCGTTTATGCTTGTCTTGATCCAGGTGGTATATCCTAATATTTGTTCTGCCAATGCCTTATGTAAGTTTACCCCGTTTGTGGTTATAGCCACATCTATACTGGCCTTCTTTGTACCCACAATAATGTCACCAATCTGTTTATGGATTAGCGGTTCTCCCTCTCCGGCGTACATGACACTTTTTAGCCCTAGCCCGGCCATCTCGGACAACCTTTTTAGTAAGACATCTTTGTCCTGGGACTTGTTTTCGTAACCCATGTAATCAAGGGCGCAAAAGGTGCATCTTTGATTGCACTGGCCCGTGGCCGCAATCTCGGCGTATATGGGGTAGACGAGTCTTCCATCCAGCCAGTCCTTGACCCTTGGAACATGATAAAGCAACTTGTGGCTGTCTATCTTGTACTTATCCATTTCTGCTGAGCTAAACTCCCTCGCAGGCTAAAGCCATTCGGCTGAGATCAGGCCGAAGCCTGCGGCTACCATTACACCTGTAGGGGCAGGTTTTAAACCTGCCCCTACAAATACGTTCAGATTCTTGAGCCGAGACCTCTGTAAAACACCCAGAATGTCACCCTGAGCGTTAGCGAAGGGTCTAGATTCTTCGCTTCCCCTTCGTCCGCCTTAGGCGGACTCAGGGCTTTGGCTCACTCAGAATGACATGAGTTGACTGGAGGCTTTCTCAGAGGTTTCAAGCCTTAATTTCCTTATGTTAATCATTATTAATAAGAATTTCAATATTTAACCACCTGAGACTTCTGCAAAAGTATTTTTCTGTGGACTTCACCACCTAGTTCCCTCCCCCTTGATGGGGGAGGGAAGGGTGGGGGTGATTATCAATATGATGCATATATACTTATCCCATACCAGCTTAGCTGTGTCAGCCAGTCACCCTTCCCCTTCCCCCTCCCCTCAAGGGAGGGGGAAATTTAGGGGTATTCTCAAACTTTTGCAGGGGTCTCTATTAATAAGAATTTCAATATTTAACCTAGACCTCTGCGAAAGTGACGACAACCCCATGTGTCATCCTTCGGTCGTTTCATCCCTCAGAACGATCCGCCTCAGGCGGATGCAGAGTTTTTTAGAGGTCTCTAACTACCTATTTTACATAATTTTTCTTGGTCTATTTTCCTCTTTAATCCCTTGTACAGTACTGACGACTTCCCTTGAGAAAGATGCCCTATTTCCTTTAGACAAATGGTTGCCTCCTCAATGCTTCTTTCCTTTCCCACTGGAGACAAAAGGTCCTTTTCCTCTAGAAACAAGAGGCCTGCCTTGTAAAAGTTTTCTCCTGCAGAGGTCCCAAACCGACCCTTGCTCATGTAACATCTTGCAAATTCTTTATACGCATACGGCCACCGGGGGTCCGTGACGACTACTTCCATTAACGTAGCCTCAGCCTTCTTATAATACCCATCCTTCTCGTATGCAAGGGCAAGGAAGTATCTAGCATCCCTATACTCAGGCCTGAGGGAAAGGGCTGCCTTAAATTTTTTAATGGCCTCCTCATAGCGCCCACACTCGGTAAGGGCTGTACCAAGTTTGCAAAGGGCTTGCGGATATTTAAAGTAGGTCTGCTCGGCCACAAGTTCATAGTAGTAGAGAATTTTCTGTGGTTCCATACCAATATCTTGAGACTTCTGAAAGAGTGTTTCAATAAACCTCTTATATGCGTCAGCCTGTGATACTTTTAGCAGTTCTTTCTTTTCCTCCGAGGTCTCTAGTTGTAGCTTATCCGCTGTTACAATGTAGTCTACTGCTTTCTCACACCTTTTGCATAAGATAGCCTCTGACATGTCTCCAGCCTTTGAGAATAGCGACTGAGCCTTGACAAAGGCCTCTCTGGCCTGCCCTGCTTCAGATCGTTCCACATAGATTTCTCCAAGTGCCTTATAAGCGGGCGCATACTCATTATTTAACCCGATAGCCTGTAGAAAGAACTCTTCGGCCAGAAGGGGTTTACTAAGGTTCATATAAACCATCCCTATTTTAAAGTAGACGTCTGCAGAGGGCTTAATAATAAGGGCCCTTTTGTAGTGGGCAAGGCTGTCCCGTAACCTCGTTTGGCCATACAAGGCATCTCCTTTCATTACCTCTTCCGAAGCAGCCCTTACGTCACTGCCCCCTTCTTCGCAACGAAGATAAGATGGAGGTGCCAGCATAACAAATACTATGGAGAGGATTATAGTCCTCACTCTTTTGTAAGCTAAGCCTTTTTTAGTCACTGAAATACTCTCTGCACAGGTATCCATGTATGGGTACAGACTAATGACTAAGCGAACCGCCGGGAACCAATCCATAGGCAACCACAACACACCGTCAAGCCCAACGCAAAAGCTATCAGACCGTATTTAAAGCTAGTAGGGGAATAATGAAATACTACCGTATGTCCCCCCTCCTGCACAAAAACTCCCCGGATAACTCCATCCACCCGATACAGCCTGGCAGGTTTTCCGTCAACGTATGCCTCCCAGCCCGGATAGTAAAGGTCGCTAAGCACCAGGACGCCGGGAGAGTCCGCATGTGCCTCAACAATTACCTTACTGGGCCCATATTGCTTAATTAAGGCCGTAGAGTGGTCGGTGTGGCGGGCTTCACTTGTATAACCTGCCGGTAAGGCTTCTTCAAGGACTGCCGTATGCCTCAGGTCAAAACCGAGTTCCCTGGCTAAGACCTGGGCCTCCTGATATGAACCGGCGTATTTAACCTCGTGGGTAATAAACGCACGGGGAAAGGCTTCTGGATTCTCATATATACTTACCTCGTCATGATAGATTAGGGGGAAGATGGCCTCGTTATTCTCCCTTAGACCAAAGGTATTAAAACTGACATGATTCGGTAATACTATGTACTTTAAGCCTAACAGGGAATAGAAGGGGAGGTTTATTCTAACTTCTCTCTCAACCCTGTGGGCATTATCCAGGGTTTTTTTCACATCTTCCGAGACTGGCTCGGACGATATCTCAGGAAAGTTTGCCGTGCCAAGCCGCCCAATCCCCGTAAACCAAAAGGAACCCGAGGTTGTCCCTGGTTTAGTGATATAAAGGTTCCTTTCTACATATTCATGAAGCCAGGACGGGGTGATTGTATTAATATAATGGACATCTTGCAGACCCAGGGCGGAGGCAAAATTTGGCATGAGGACCCCTTCCGACCCCATCACCCGAGAATACCCGGCAAAGTTCTTTAGATACTTTACGTAGGGTGCCTCAGTAAAGGGGTCATGCCTATCCGGGAAACCATAATATGCGCATGCGTCAATCACAAGGTAGGAAAGGATGAAAAACAAACCACCTATCAACGCAAGACGGAACCTCTCCGTGGCAACAGAAAGGACGATTATAAAAAGGCCTATGGCTACAGGTATCCACAGTTGGTTCATCGTGGGATAGTTATATCCCCTGGGTATCGCATACCAGAGTTCCACAAACCCCAGGGGCAGGAAGGCCGCCAGCCCTTTACCTTTCTTGTAATATTCCCAGGTCAGGAATAGTGCAAAAATAAGGACTATTGATGCCAACACACAACCCCCTATTAAGCTAGGGGCAAGGAAACTACCATAGTGCCCCTTTCTTGCTATATTGCTTAATTCTAGGGCTAACGCAACAATGAGGGAGATAGTCAAGACAGTAAATAGCACCTTTCGCCGCAGTGAGCCGAACAGCCATTGGAAAACCTCATCCAATGATACTCCTCTTACTGACTTCAAACCTGGGTTTGAATTTTGCAAGTTCCTCTTCAAGACCTCAAACCCGATAGCTCCTGCCACAGCAAAACTAAAGTTCCAGGCAGGACCGGCCCACCGCTGGGCCCAGCAGGCGTTAATAATAGGCAGATAACCTATCCAGACGAAGGGATAAACCCCAAAATTCTTTAAGAGTATGACAACAGCAAATCCTGTAAAGAAGATTAATTCCCAGCGAAGGGCTTTGCCCTTAGAAAGAAAGACCATTATCAGCCCCAAAAAGACCAGGTAAACTGGGAGTACCCCGGTATAACCACTCAAGAAATCCCAATTCCCATTTTCAGGCCATATCCGATAGAATGTCGGTAACGTGAAGAGGGTAGGAAATATGACTACCAGTTTAGACACCCAAGTCCTATGAACGCCAGCAATTCCCATCAAACCCTCTGTATGGATATTCAAAGAGTTAGTCAACATCTCCAGAAAAAGCATAATCAATGGGGCAGAAAGCCCTATGCCCAAAAGGACGGGGGGTACTAAGAATAAGAGCGTCTTCCTCATTCCTATACCCATAATGCGTGCCCTTAGTACAATGTAACACGAACCAAGGAGCATCACCCATAGTGCCGCCTCTGGTTGGCCCAAAAGGACTAAAGAAAAAGCCCCTGCTGAAAGGGCTATGTCCTTGTAAAGCTGTCTCTGCATCAACCCTTCAAGGCAAAAGAGGAGTACGGGGACTGTCATTGACGTGTCAACCATGTCCTCTCTATTTATATGCCATACCAAATTGCCTGAGAACATGTAAAAGATACCGCCAAGGAGGGAAGCTGTAAGAGAAAGCCCTAAGAGTCGGAGAAAAAGGCAGGTGAAAAATCCGGCAATCCACAGCCGTCCCAAAAGAAAGTAATCCCAGGTCCAGACCGGGGAGATGCACTCAAGGATATGATACGGGAAAAAGACCCCGATTGTACACTGGCCAGCAAGCGGCACCCCCGCTCCTTGATAAGGGTTCCATAACGGTATCTCCCCCTTCCGATACATGTCCCCCATCACCTTGTTTAAGGGCCACGCAGTAAGGGCATGCGTCTGGTCTATGTTAAAGGTATTAAGGGGCTTCCTGCCCTCATATCCCGAAGGCCAGTCATTCAGAACACCATAAGGATGGTAGAGAGAGGCATGAAGGCTCCTCCCGTAGAAGACCACCGGGGCGTAGGCTGCACATATTAAAAGGAGATATAACAGGGCAACTGAAACTTTCTCATGCCCTTCCGGTGAACTAATTATCCTGTCAATATTAAGATACTTGGAAGAAAGACATTTTTCTAATAATGTCTTCCCTTCTTTGTATTTTCCTTTTATCTTTTCAGACACTCTTGCTTTTCTCTGCCAATTTACAACGACGTAGTGGTACAGGGCAATCTATACTCTCCCCCAAGGCCCTTTCCAAGAAAGAAAAATCAAGTGTCCCTTCCAGAACGACGGACATCTCTCCTATACTAAGCCCATCATCATATCCAATATGCAATGGCATAAGGTAAGGTGAGATATCTCTACGTATCCGTAGCTGTCGGAGGGGACGTAGAAGTTAAGCCGTCCTGTCTTCCTCAAAGGATTATCTGACGTGAATCCAGACATTGTGATAACCTCACAGCCTTTTCCCCTGGCCGCCTCCACCCCTCGCAAGATATTCTCTGAGCGGCCGGAGCTGCTTATGGCTACCAGCACGTCCTCGCCCTCGGCCAGCATTTTTATGGGTACTTCAAAAACCCTGGGATAACCCAGGTCGTTACTAACGCAGGTTAAAAGGGAGGGGTCAGTAAATGCGATGGCCTTTATGCCCCCGTTTTTAAGAAAGTCGGTGGCCTGGTGACTGGCTATAGAACTGCTGCCCCCGTTGCCTATAAAGATAATCTTCTTACCCCGGGCGCTCTGGCTCTGGATTAAGTGTATGGCCTCTCCTATCCCCTGAGAGAGTTCTAAGGGTGCGCCTTTTGCGTCTGTAACTTGCGTCTCCTTGAAAAGCGACCCAAGCTGGGAGAAATACCGGGTTATGTCCTCTGTCGATGCCCTTTTCTTACTCAAGGTATTCACTTAAGGAGGGTGGTGATGAATTTAAACAGCTGGACGGCTTCTACTGGGGTCCTGTTACAAACCGTTGCCACCTTTATCGCCCCAGCGACGTTGCCCACGAAGCCCAGGATTTCTTTGTCCAAATCCCTGGCGGCACAGGGGGCAGTCACTGCCAGATAGGCATCCCCTGCCCCAACCCTATCCACAACTTTGCTAGAGAAAATGGGGGTCTCGCTAAATCCACTCCCCGGCTCATAGGCTACGGAGCCATAGTGCCCGCGGGTAACCACAGCCCTCTTACACTTCATCCTATTGACAACCTCTTCTGCCAATTCCTTCACCGGACTGAATCTGTCAGCCATAGCAATACGTATCTCGTTTTCATCTATGCAAATATAATCCGCCCTGGGATATTTGGTTATGGGATTAAAACCAAAATTCATGCTATTTGTCTGGGCGTTGACCGCCAAGAATCTGGACTTTCGGCACAAGAGTTCCACTAGCTCCCTTCCGATTAATCCGTGCCCGTAGTCGGTTACCAGGACGAGGTCGTAATCAGGGAGGGTAGACTCTAAGTAATCATGTATCTGCTGGCTCAAATCACCAGGGAGGTCATGCCCACTAAGGTATGAGAGCTCAAACATCTTGGAAAGAAAGTCGGGGTCAACAAACCGTTTTTTTATTATTGTGTAGGCGTTATCCTGGTAGAAAAATTTTGGCCTCACGTTGGGCTTAAGGTGTTTAAGTACGAAGTCTTCCCTTGAATCCAGTGTGCCCAGGCAACTAACTAAATGCACATCGTCGCATAATCCGGCAAGGTGGTTTGCGATGGCCAGCACACCTCCGGCAAAGGTCTCGGTGGAGACGTATCTGGTGGAGAGGATTGCCTCCTTCGGGGGCTTTCCCACCGCCTTGCAGTAGAGATACTCGTCTATAATGGTCTCTCCGACAACCAGCACCTTTAAGCCCCTAAGGCCTTTAAGCAGTTCAATAATCTCAGAGGCTGAGTGCCTCTTCTTAAACCCGTCCAGGAACTGCCGCACCTCATCGGTGAATACGTTAAAATGTCTATTCAGGAGTTCCGTAGAACTGAAGGTAATCTCGTTAGTAAAGACCAGACGGCCCCCTATCCTTTGTATGGTCTCCTCTTCCTCAATAATTCCCCCAGTGAGGTCTTCCTCCGGGGCGACGTACTCGCTCCCCTTTACGTACAGATTGGGACGGAGGAGTTCTATGGTATTTACCGCCGTGGGCCATTTGTTTATCGCCACATAATCTACATGCTGGATGGCCCCCAGGGTTTCGGCCCTTAGGTGCTGGTTAAAGACTGGCCTGCCAGGACCCTTACCCACGTAAATATCAGGGGTTAAAGTAACCACAAGGACGTCGCCTTGTTCCTTTGCCGCCGCCAGATGGTGGATGTGCCCGGGGTGAAGCAAGTCAAAGACCCCATGGCAGTGCACAACGGTCTTCCCCTTCTCCTTTAGACCTTCTATAATCTCAGCAAGTTCTTCCAGAGACTTGACCTTCTTGTGAAAGTCACGCACCTTCATACACGCAGTGCCTCCCAACCTGCCCGCCTCAGGCAGACCCTATTTAGAAAGGTATTCAAACCACTCCCTCGTTGCCTCAGAGATAGTCTCGGGCGTCCACACAGGTGCCTCACGCCAGTAATCTATATTCTCTAACAAAACCTTCACGCCCTTTTCTAACGTTACCTTGGGGTTCCAACCCAATAAACTTTTTATCCTGGTAATATCCGCCTGGGTGCAACGTGGTTCACCAGGACGTTCCGGTATGTATACCACGTCACCACCCAGTAGTTCTACCAGGCAGTTAACACTATATGCCTTGCCGGAACCTACATTCAAGACCAGCCCCGCATGTCCAGACCCTGCGGCCATGACTACGGCTTCCACCACGTCTGTAACAAAGGTGAAATCCCTGGTCTGGTTGCCGTCACCTACCACAGTAAATGGCTTTCCTTTGAGCTTCTGGGCAAGAAATATCCCAAAGACCGCCCCATAAGTCCCGGAGGTTCTGGACCTGGGACCATATACGTTAAAGAAACGGAGGGAAAGCACTGGGAGCTTATATATCTTTCCCCAGTGCAATACGCACTCTTCCCCCAGGTACTTAGTAAGGGCATAGGGGTATTGAGGGCTTATAGGGGCCGTCTCGGGGGTTGGATATATGTCAGGGATTCCATAACAAGAAGAGGAAGCCGCGTATATGAATCGCTTTACACCTGCCTGACGGGAGGCCTCAAGAACCGCCACCGTCCCGTCTAGATTTGACCTATAATATTCCAGGGGGCGTACAATTGAAGGGACTATATCGGCCAGGGATGCTAGATGGAATACCCAGTCTACCCCCTCAAAAAGGGGCTGAATGGCCTCAGGGAGGGCTACATCCCCCTCATGGATGGTTAACCCCGGATGACTCCTATGCTGTAAAAGATTCTGGCGACGGCCCGTAGAAAAATTATCCAGGACAACCACCTCATGGCCGCCCCCTAGCAGCCTATCTACCAGGTGACTGCCAATAAACCCTGCCCCACCAGTAACCAGACACCTCAAACAACAATTCTCCTTTACAAAAACGTAACAAGTAAAAAACAAGAATACATAATACTAACTCTAGATTAGAATTTTTCAATAAAATTTTTCCAAGAACTTGTGGGGCATATGGACATGGGTAATCCGCCCCTTCTCCGCCTCGGGCGGGAAGACCGACAACCCGTCCTTTCCAAAGGATTGTGTTTTTGTTATACTCCCCAACCATGGCCGCCGTTGACCTGTCCACAGAGCTTTGCGGTATCAGGCTTCAAAACCCCACAGTCCTGGCCTCTGGCATCCTGGGCACAAGCAAAGGCCTGCTGAAGAGTGTGGCCCGGGCAGGTGCCGGGGCCGTAACTATAAAGTCCTTGAGCCTGGAACCCCTCCCCGGCCACAATAACCCCATAGTGGTAGGGTTTGAGGCCGGGATGCTTAATGCCGTTGGATACTCTAACCCAGGCATCAAGGAAGGGGCCAAAGAGTTTAGCAACCTCAAAGAGGTGGGGGTGCCCGTAATTGCCAGTATCATAGGCAGGGATGTGGGGGATTTTATGAAGGTGCTGGAGTCCGCCTTAGGCGGACGGGGGCTGGGCTTTGCCGCAGTAGAGGTGTCCCTCTCATGCCCTCACACACCTGGTTACGGGATGCTGGCAGGGCAGAATACCCCAGAGGCTACTAAAGAGATTGTCTCCGCTGTACGTAAAGGTACAGAACTACCCCTCCTGGTGAAGCTCTCCCCCAACATTCCAGAGATAGGCAGGGTAGCCAGGGCGGCGGAGGAGGCCGGAGCCGATGGCATAACGGCCGTTAATACCCTCGGCCCTGGGATGTTAATCAACATTGAGGCCCGTCAGCCCATACTGGACTTC
>Ga0209641_10001271_pt1 | contig 22761 bp, 17 predicted proteins | sample RifCSP16_1_FD_184022 | JGI IMG/M metagenome (GOLD analysis project Ga0209641, IMG submission 184022) | Soil microbial communities from Rifle, Colorado - Rifle CSP2_sed 16_1 (SPAdes) (version 2) | ecosystem: Environmental > Terrestrial > Deep subsurface > Rock core/Sediment | place: Rifle... | reverse complement strand
GTTTAGAGAAAACAAAGCGATAAAAAAACTTGACATAAAAATAAAAAAACTGTTTAAATATTAAAACAGTGAATCGGTGTTAGTGGGTAGTATTAGTTACTGACACTAATCACTGACACTAACACTATAAAGGGGGTGATAACTTAAACAGTAAGTAGTAAAAACGATTATTGGTGGCTGGATGCCAGGGAAGAGAGGTGAAAATCCTCCGCTGCCCCGCAGCCGTAAAAGGGAACGAAAACCTAAAAAAACAGTCAATAGTCAATAGTCATCAGTCATTACAACAAATGATCAATGACAAATGACCAGTAGCTAATGACTGAATTCAGACCACTGTTATGGGTAATACCATAGTGGGAAGGTAGGTAAGTAGGTAGCCCTTAAGCCGGAAGACCTATCCAAGCTAAAACAAGTTCAGAGTTTGGAGTTCGGAGTTATGAGTTAAAAACACGAACAAGAGACTCTGACAAAACAAACTAAATTTTCTCGAGGGAGGGAAAAATGAGAGAGTTCATTCTTTTTATCTGCTTTATTTTCTTTGGTTTCACTTCATCAATTACATGCCTTTCAACCATTGCCTTTGCTCAAGAAACAGTAGAAACCTTACCTGAAATTGTAGTAACAGCCACACGATACAAGGAGGAGTATAATTTTGTCCCATTGAATGTAACCTTTATAACCGAAGAAGATATTGAAAGCAGCACAGCACAGTTTATACCCGACCTTTTAAGGACGCAGGCTGATATAAAGGTAAGTGATATAGCCGGCAACAAAAGAAGTTATAATGTAGATATACGAGGTTTTGGAGAAACAGGCGGATTGAATACACTGGTACTGATAGACGGCAGGAAAGTTAACCATGTGGATTTGAGCGGGACAGACTGGACGCAGATTCCTCTTGACAGAGTAAAGAGGATTGAGGTTATCAGGGGAGGAAGGGGATCTGTGCTCTATGGTGATAATGCCGCTGGCGGGGTCATCAATATAATTACGAAAAAGGGAGAGGAATTGAAATCAGGTGGAGAGATAGATGGAGGAAGTTTTGGGACATCCAGAGGCGAAGCATATGTCAGCAGCAGTTCAGATAATGCCTCTCTATTCATCTCAGGGAGTCTTCTCAATTCCAATGGCTATAGGAGAAACAGCTATACAAATGCAAAGGACAGCGGAATAAATATGGAGTATCATTTTAATAGCCTTGCCGTTAATATAAGCGGCGGGTATCATGAAGATAAAACCGGTCTTCCGGGGGCACTTAAAGAAAGTGACCTTGCATCAGGAGTATCAAGGACATCATCGCTAAATCCAGATGACTTTGCTGATGTCAAAGATTACTATATTCACATGGTGCCGGAGATATATTTTAATAATGACAGCTCCTTTAAAGTGGATACATCTTTTCGGAAAAGAGACTCTTTATCGTACTCGTCATTTACGGGTGGAAATTTTAAAGGGGATACAACAATCGGAACATTTGCGCTTCTGCCACAGCTTTTTTTAAATAATGATGTTGCAAATTTAAATAATAAGCTGACCATTGGTCTTGATTATTATAGCTCAGGCGAGGATATTACAAATGATTCATTATATTTTGGAATAAGTTCTTTGGGAAAGTATAAGCTCGGTAAAACCAACTATGGTTATTACCTGTTTGATGAGCTTGAGCCTTTACAGGGTCTCAGAGTATCAGGGGGATATCGAAGCGACAGTGCAGATTATTCCTTTGAGCCCGGCACTCCCACAAAAAAGACATGGAGCGAATCATCTTATACTGTAGGAGTTAATTATAATCTCAACGGGAAATATTTCCCATACATCAGCTTTACCAGAAGCTTTAGATACCCTGTATTAGATGAGTTGTACAGCTTCTTTACAAATACTGTAAACACAGGTCTTCTCAATCAGAACTCTGATGATTTTGAGCTTGGAGTAAAGATTCCTTTTAGCAGTAAGCGCTATGGTAATGTGAGTTTTTTCAGGGTTGACACAAAGAATGAGATTTTCTATAACGCTCTAAGTTATGCCAATATGAATATGGATGGTTTAACAAGGCGGGAGGGAATGGAAATCTCTTGCAGTAATGAATTTGACTGGATGGTTCTTAGAGGAAGCTATACCTATATGGAAGCGAAGACAAAAGACGGCAGCTTTGCAGGAAAGGATATACCCGATGTTCCGAGGCATAAAGCAGCAGCAGATGCTTCTTTTACTCCGGCAAGAGGTTTAACTCTTAATGTGGGTGGGATATATGTAGGAGAACGGCCTTTTATAAGCGACTTTTCAAACAGTTTCAGCTCTCAGGAGCAGTATATTGTGCTCAATACAAAGCTGAAATACCGATGGAAAAAGACAGAAGCATTCTTGGACATCAATAATATAACTAATAAAGAATATTCAGAATATGGAGTAATAGGCGGCTTCCCGGCTCAAAAGGCATATTATCCTTCCACTGAGATTAACTTTCTTGTGGGGTTATCGGCGCAATTTTAATTTATGTATTTACCACAGAGGACACAGAGAAAAATAAAGATATTAAATCGAATAGGAAGCAGATTTTTTTATTTTCTCTCTTTGGGTTCTCTGTGGTTGATTATATTTATATTTTTATCAAGCACAGCTTTCTCCTCACCCATTGAGAGAATTGTATCACTTGCACCTAACATTACTGAGATTCTCTATGCCATTGAGCTTGAAGATAAGATTGTAGCGGTAACCAATTTCTGCGATTATCCGCCTAAGGCAAAAGAGAAGCCTAAAATCGGGGGCATGTCTAATCCATCCCTTGAGGCTGTTGTCTCTATGAAGCCAGATATTGTTGTAATGACTACGGATGGAAATCCAAAGGGGTTTGAAGAGAGGTTGAAACAGCTTGGAATACAGACTTATGTATTCAGGGCAAGACGGCTTTCCGAATTGTCAGAAGGAATAAGGGAGTTAGGTATTACCCTCGGTGTAGGAGAAAGGGCGAATAAACTTGCAGAGGAGATAGAAACAGCACTCCACCAGTCACCAGTCACTATTCGCCAGTCACCAGTCAGGGGGAAGGCTCTCTTTATTGTCTGGCCAGAGCCTCTGCTTGTAGCAGGACATGGCACAACAATTGATGATGCCCTGCAATTACTTGGCTGGGGAAATATTGCATCTGATGCTATTGGAGGGTATCCTAAATATTCAATTGAGGAGGTCATGCATCGTTCACCTGATGCCATTTTAATAGGAAAGAGTATGGGTGCTGATACAAAGGAACTCTCAAAAGGGCTTTTAGAAAAACTTGGCATGCTTGAGGCTGTAAAGAATGGGAGGGTTTATTATACGGGTGATGCACTTTACAGGCTTGGACCGAGGATAGTAGAGGGGATTGAAGAGTTGAAAGGGTATTTAAATAGAAGTCAGAAGCCAGAAGTCAGAAGCCAGAAGTAATAAAGAGAATGAGAAAGATTATATTATTGATTATTGTCTCTATCTGCATATTGTTTGTTTCTGTCTTTATATTGCCAAAGTTTATTAACCCATTCAATCTGGATGACACAGGCAGTCAAATCATTTTCTCAATAAGGCTTCCGCGTGTTATTGTTTCAATTCTTATGGGGTCAGCCCTTGGTGTATCAGGGGCTATACTTCAAGGGCTTCTTAGAAATCCACTTGCAGACCCCTATATACTCGGCATATCAAGCGGTGCAACACTGATGGCTGCCGCAGGTCTTATATTTGGAAAAATTATATTTGGACTCTTTACAATTCCATTGCTTGCCTTTATTGGTGCAATTTCTACCGGCATTGCAGTTGGTATTATGGGATATAAAGGGGGAGGGCTTCTCCCTGAGAGATTACTACTTGCAGGTATTGGAATAGGTTTTCTCTTTTCTTCAATCCTTATGCTTCTTATGAGCATCTCTGCGGATGAGGGATTAAAAAGGGCGATGCTTTGGATATTTGGAGATTTATCAATGGCAGATTGGTCGCTGATTCCATATGGATTAATTTTTATCTTTGCAGGTTTTCTACTTTCCATCTGGAGGGTAAAGGGTTTAAATGCACTGATACTGGGAGACGAGATTGCCTACAGTCTTGGTTTTTCTCCATTTAAAGAAAGATTGATTTTGTTTATTTCAGTAGGGCTTATGACAGCCTCATCCGTATCACTCGGTGGAATAGTAGGTTTTATAGGGCTTTTAATACCGCATATAGTAAGGTATTTTGTCGGCTCAGATTGCAGATTCTTATTACCCTCATCTGCATTGGCAGGCGGGATTTTGCTCTGTATGGCAGATACAATTGGCAGGACAATTATGTCTCCAACAGAGATACCAGCAGGGATTATAACTGCTATAATTGGTGCACCATACTTTCTCTATCTTCTGAGAAGAAAGGAGATAATGGGGGTGTAGGGTGGGAATTCTTGATTTAAAGAAAATTTCATTTTCATATAATAGGGAAGAATTTATAAAAGACCTGTCAATATCCCTTAATGGCGGGGAGTTCATTGGCCTGTTAGGGGCAAATGGCTCTGGGAAGTCCACATTACTAAAGCTATCGGCGGGGATTCTTAGTCCTCAAATGGGAGAGATAAACTTGTGGAATAAACCGCTCCATCATTATAAAGGAAAGGACAGGGCAAAGCTTATAAGCTACCTTCCGCAGATGCTTGATATAAATGCCCCTTTCAGGGTAATAGAGCTTGTCAGTATGGGGCTTTATCCATATGACATCCTCCCTCAGCTATCCCCTGAAGAGGCTATAGAAATGGTTGGACTTACTGAAAAGAAAAACTCTTCCATAACTGAATTAAGCGGCGGCGAGAGGAGGAGGGTCTTTATAGCTATGACACTACTTCAGGGGGCAGGGATTTTACTTCTTGATGAACCTCTCGCAAACCTTGATATTAAGTATCAGATAGAGTTGATAAGATTGCTCAGGAACCTTAGAGATATTAAGAATATATCTGTTGTTATGGCTTTACATGATATAAACATGGCATTTCAGTTTGATTGTGTTTATATAGTTAAAGATGGTAGGTTAATAGCATCTGGCGAGCCACATGAGATAATAGCAGGTGAATTGTTGAAGGACGCTTTTGATATTGATGTAACTATTTCGGATATATTTCATCCCTTAAAACCGATAAAATGAATATGTTTAATAGGATTGTAACATTAAAGTGACAAATCTGTATTTGTTTGAGAATAACATTATTCTATGAATTCAATAGGTTTCAAATATTTTTATTTTAATGTGTAACATTGATGTGATATTCCTACTATTTTAATTTGAGATGCCTAAATGAATAGCTATAAATATCAAATAGTTATATAGTTTTAACTTTTTTTTGACAGTGGCATACATCTTGCTGAGTTATATATCCGTTAATCACTAATTTTAATAATGAAAGGAGGTGAAAAATTTGAAAAAATATCTATCAATTATAGTTGCTTCATTGTTTATTCTCTCCAGCGGTGTGGCATTTTCTTATGATGGTTCTCTTGCAGACGATACAGCATATATAGGGAAAATCACAAAGATTGACAGGGGTGCAAGGGTAATTGAGCTTACAACAACATTTGAGAAAACCCCAAAGACATGGAAGCTCAATATGCAGGATGAATGTCAAATTCAGGTAATGACAACGAAGGATCCTTCAGAGCGCGGTGCATTCAAGAAATTTGTTGAGTTGAAAGAGGGAACGCTTGCTGTTGTTTACGGCTGGCCCAAGGATGGAAAGTGGTTGGCAAGGAAGATCAGCATCCTGAATCCAGATGATTACTTGGTAAAGAGGTTAGGTGACGATGCTAGGGCAGGTATATTTTTTGGCCATGAGCCATGATTTTAAAAGGGAATGGAGGTGAAAATAAATGAATAAGAAGGGCATTTTAGCCTTAATTGTAGCAGTATTTTTTGTAGTGGGCATAGCAGAGGCTCGTAAGACAGAGCTAACACCTGCTGACGAGAGAGATTGGCAAGTAATAGCTCCTCAGGACAGTGATGCACCTCTGAGGGATTATGCAATGCTTTACGAGGCTGGCGGACACGATGGTATGATTGGTGTCATAGGTATCCCCAGTATGAAGCCATATAGATATATTCAGATGGGTGTTGATATGCATAACTTCCCATTCAGCGGTTCCAATGCTGGTAACAACAACGGAACACCTGATGGAAAGTATCTCTGGGTATCTGATAAGGGTGCAGATGCTGTTATAGAATTAAACTTGCAGACAGGTTTTGCAGAGAGAATTCTCGCAAATCCAAAGCCATTTGGTATTCACCACTCAGCAGCCATGAGCCCGAATGGAAAATATATATTTCTAACAGGTGAGCTATCTGGAAAGGTGGCAAAGATGAGGGTATCTGACGGTGCAACAACTGTTATAGATGTCCCGCCGGCGCCAAGTGCACCTGACTATCCTGATACAAGCAAGGATGGTAAATATTTATTTGCAGGTAACTACTACCACAGTGCAACAATGGTCTTCAGTCAGGACCCTTTTAAATTTATAAAGGAGATTCCTGTTGGTAAGAATCCACATGGGCACAATGTGGAGCCGAGGAATAGATGGGTTGTTGTCTGTGATAAGCTTTCTGCAACTCAGTCTATTATAGATGTCCGACAGTTAAAGGTGCATAAGGTTATTCCTGTTGGTGCAGGTCCACTGCATAACCAGCCTGATAACTTTGGAAAGTATAACTATATCTCCTCCTTTGTTTCCGACTCTACTATAAAGGTTGACCTTGGAAGGATGCAGATGGTGGATGAGTTCCCAATCCATTACAGGGTGGGACACAACTCCATCGCACCTGACAATCACTACTATGTTTCCCAGAACAAGTACTCCACAGGTCTGTTCAACCCAACCGGTATAGTCTACGCGATTAACTTTGAGCTTCAGGACATTGATGAGTTGAGCCCAACCTATGGTAAGAGTGTTAAGATTGTTCCTATAAATGGTGAGCCTCATGAAGGAAGACAGATATTCTCTACCACTATCCAGAGATGGAATACAGGTAAAGGTGAGGAGTTGTTTACCAAGGGTTATGAGCTGGGGGATGTAAAGGTCAATTTTAATGACCCTGGTAAAAGCTCAAAATTAAGACCATCATTAGCCCCGATTCACCTTGCCGGTGCAAAGAGATATTTTATACCGAGGGATGATGGAAAGCCAGGTGTAACCAAGGAAGGGGATGTCTATGTAGTAAGGATAAAGGCATTCAGCTATGGTTATATCCCAAGGTTTATCCATGTTCCAAAGGGTGCAAAGGTAAGAATAATCCTTACAAACATTGATAAGGCGGCAGGTCTTACAAAGAACCCTGATGTTACTATGGGATTCTTACCAGCGGGATATTATGGTCAGAAAACGAGGTTAGACGGAGTAAGGGGCATGTCAGCGGTAGGAGAATTTGTTGCCGATATGGCTGGCGAATTTGAGTTCTACTGCCAGCAGTTCTGCGGACCACTTCATCTTGAGATGAGGGGGACACTCTTTGTTGACCCACCTGGCGGACAGGCATCACTTTCTGTCGGTGATTATGACGAGATGTCAAAGCTTGAATATCAGGTTGACGAACCTGCAGAGAGAGATTTCATTACAGGTGGAAATAGGCTGTTGAATACCCTTAAAGAGGGTAATGAGCCTGCGATATAATTTACAGATTTAAAAGCTTCAGACAGTTTAAATGGAAGGGGTTAGGAGTCAAATCCTAACCCCTTTTATTATGTAAAAAATATCGTTGACATTTTTTGCATAGATGATAATATTCTACTAAATTACTTGCATTTGTTTGGCTGAGAATTAACATAAATCAATATTATATGATGCAAATCATATATATTGTATCTGGCGGATGTATCATTTAGGTGTTCATTCGCAGCTAAATAAAAGTTTTGCACTTATGAAAAAAATTCTTTTAGTAGTGCTGACAGTTTTAATTTCGGGTTTAATAGGGTGCAATTGGTCTCAGGCTGATTTACCGAAAGAACCCCCGGAAGAGGTGGTTAAAAGATTCTATTTTTTGTTGTCCCAAAAAGGTAAGGCTCCAGCCGCAGAGGCTCGTAAGTTGATAAGCACAAAATTTGGTACCATTGAAGAAGATACATTTATGAGATGGACAGAGCAGTATGACCCTGACACAAAGATAAAAATCATGGATAGCTCAATATCAAACAAAAAAGATGCTAAGGGAAATATAATTGCAAGGGTAACAGTTGAATATAGTGTCCCCTCTGCCTTTGGGACTCCATTTACATCAAAGAGTCAGACCAATCTAATACTTGATGAGAAGGAAAAAAGGTGGAAAATAGACTTTATGGCTGAGACAAAGGATGAAGAGAGTTTTAGAAAAGCTGGATAAAAAATATAAACTCAAATAATGCGTGAAACCACAGGTAAACACAGATTAACACAGGTTATTCAATGAATTAAAAGAAATATATATATCAATTTTTAAGTGAAGGAAGAATTATAATAATTTTTTGTTTTATCAGTGTTTAACTGTGTTCATCTGTGGTTAATGCATAATTTAGGGTAAATTTATAGTCATAACATGAAGAGGAGAATGTCATGATTAATTGGTTAAATGTGAGGACAGGCATTATAGATAAAATCAGGGGACAGCTTACCTATCCGATACCCTCCCATGTCAACTTCTGGTTCTGTTTTGGTGGATTTGCATTTTTCCTAATCGTTCTTCAGGTTTTAACAGGTGCATTCATGATGTTTTTTTATGTTCCAATCGCAGAAAATGCACAGGCAAGTATAAAATATCTTTGCAATAATATTCCTTATGGCGGGCTTATAAGAAATTTTCACCGCTGGAGTGCAACCCTGATAGTTGCATTTCTATTTGTTCATACAGTAAATGTTATTACAAGACGGGCATATAAAAGCCCGAGGGAACTGAACTGGTGGTCAGGTATATTGCTTTTCTTGCTGATGTTTCTTTTTATGGTGACAGGGATTATACTTCCATGGGATTGGAGGAGTTACTGGGAGTTGATTGTATGGGCAGACTGGTTTGGTGCATTACCTATAATTGGTGAGCGTCTAATAATACCTATTCTATCAACATTTGCGATAGGGAGGAGTTTTATCATCCATGTATGGATACTCCCTGCCATTGTATTATTTCTCCTAATTTTTCATTTAAGAATGGTAAGGAAGTTAGGTATAGCTGAACCATTATAAAGAAAATTCAAAATTAAGGAAATTATAAAATTTAACCATAGATTTCACAGATTTAAAAGAAATGTCATTCTGAGCGAAGCGAGGAATCTGACACGGAGTGTCACCCTGAACGAAGTGAAGGGTCTTATTAGTTCCTTCGCTACGCTCAGGACAAGCTTCGGGCTTCGCCCTCAGAATGACAGCATTGCTGTCATCTGTGTTGATCTGTGTTCATCTGTGGTTTCATTAAGTTTTTGTTCGTTTTTAATTATTTAGGAGGGAGATACGAAAATGAAAGAAGACAAACAAAAAACCTGGTGGCCCCATCATGTGTTAAAGGCAGGGTCTCTTATGATTTTAATATTTATAGTTGTAATCGTATTAGCGATAAAATATCAGGTTCCTGATAAAGCCCCGGAGATTGTACCATTTTCTGATGATGGTCAGTATATACCCGGTCCGGAATGGTATTTTCTCCTATTATGGCAGCCGTTCTGGTATCTTAAAGGTCCCTATAAACACCTTCTTCCTTATAGCGTAATTGCCCCATTTATTTTTTTACTATTTCTAATCTTTCTCCCCTTTATTAGAATGCCATCATTTTTTAAACGAAAAGTGGAGGTTAATCCTGACAATAAAGAACCAATGGGTATTTTTAGAAAATTAGTATTTAATGCCCCTGTTTTGCTCGCGGCAGTATTTTTGGCATTTATTACCTTTAAAAGCGGTTATCAGGCAAAGATTTTGGGATGTGATGCATGTCATAATACAGCTATGGGAATTAGGATGTATTTGCCACCTGTAAATGTGGTAGAATATTATACAGTTGACAGGGCAAGGCAGATTAAATTCGCCAAGTATAAGGCAGGAAAAGTTGTTAGTTATGATGAGAAAACCGGCAGGAAGGTTGTTGATGTCAGCGGCGTAGAAACATATAAAGATGCCAACTGGCAGATGCGTCACATGTATGAACCGACATTTACATGGTAAGTAATTAAGCAACGAGCAATGAGCAATGAGTTTTTTACTCGTTACTCGTTGCTCATAGCTCATTGCTTCTTTTGTTTCTTATATGAATCCTTTTAAAAAAATCTTTTTATTGTTTACATTTCTCCTCCTTTATCTCTTTGTTAATATATCTATCGGAGATGAGCAGGGGCAGCATACTATGCATGGCGATACCGCATCGGTTGCTCCACAAACTTCGGGAGGAGCCCCTGTTATTAATGAATATACAGTCCCAACTCCATACAGTCATCCATTTGGTATCGCAGTAGATTCAAAGGATAATATCTGGTTTACAGCCCAGGTTACAAATAAAATAGTTAAATTTGACCCTGCAAATCAGACCTTCAAAGAATATCAGATACCATCTACGGCATCAGCAGTGCCAAAAAGCGAGTGGAAATATTCTCCAACTGAAAGAACCACTCCAAAAGATGTTCGTGATGTAACTGTTGGCAGCCCGGGTGCTATTACAATAGATAAGACAGGTAAAATCTGGTTTGTAGAGCAGGTTGGTAATAAAATCGGCAGTTTTGACCCGGCTACCGAGAAATTTGTAGAATATGATATACCAACACCACAGAGCAATCCCGATGATTTAGCAATAGATTCAGAGGGGAATGTATGGTTTGTTGAATGGAATAGTGGTAAAATCGGGAAGCTCGATTTTAAATTAAATAAGATTCTGGAGTATGACCTTAAGTCTAATAGTCGTCTAGCAGGCATTGCTGTAGATGCAGAAGACAATATCTGGATTACCGATATAGCAATGAATGAGGTAGGACGATTTACACCAAAAACGAAGAACTACAGGGCATTTCCAATTGTAACCCCTATAAGCAGGCCGGGTAAGATATTGGTTGACAGCTCAAATAATATATGGTTTACACAGCTTCACAGCCACAAGGTTGCAATGCTTATACCTTCAACAGGCATGATGAGCGAAGCAATAATTCCGGGATATAACAGCGTTCCGCAGAGTATCGTATTTGATAAGAAAGGGAGGCTCTGGTATATAGATAATATGATGAATAAAATAGGTTACTTTGAGCAGCAATCCTCATCATTTAATGAGTTTGATATACCGACAATAAATTCCCAGCCTATGAATATGGCTATAGATTCAAAGGGGAATATATGGTTCACCGAGCATGAGAGGGGGGCAAATAAGATTGCCCAGTTAGTTATTTCCACTGTCCCAGATGCTCCGGTAGCATCCACACATGTGCACTCAGAAGAGAATATTCAGACTCCCGACTCTGGTATGCCTTTATGGATTTATGTATCAGGTATCTTACTTGTAATAGTTGTCATATCAGCTTTGGTTTTTATGAAGAAAAAAGCAGTATGAGAAGAAAATTTCCAATTTATTTTTTTTATTGTCTAATATTATTTTTTCACTCATCACTCATCACTCATCACTCATCACTATCTTATGCCTCCGAAGAGACCCCTTTTGAAGAATTTCCCATCCCAACTCCCATGAGCTCTCCAACTGATATTGCTATAGACCGCTCTGACATTGTGTGGGTAATGGAATATACTGCCAATAAAATTGGTAGATTTGACCATTCCCGGAATATTTTTGAAGAGTTTGAGATAACCACAGCTAAGAGTGAAGCTACAGACATGACAATAGACAAGGACGATAATCTATGGTTCACAGAGCAGGAGGGAAATCAGATAGGGAAGTTTAATACACGGACATTAAAATTTGAGGAATTTGCCCTTCCGGTTCCGAATAGTAATCCTGCTTCTATAACTGTAGATTTAAAGGGTAATGTATGGTTTGTAGAGTGGAATAGGAATAAGATAACTAAATTTACCCCACCCCCCCACTCTCCCCCCCTTCAAAGGGGGGGGAAAGGGGGGTTTACGGCGTATGATATTCCCACACTCATGAGCCAATCATTAGGTCTCGTTCCTGATTCAAAAGATAATATATGGTTTGTGGAGAAGGGTGGAAACAAGCTCGGCGTGTTAAATCATGAAACGGGTAAAATTAAGGAGTATGAAATAAAACCAGCTATGACTATGCCTATAGGCACTGTAATTGATTCAAAAGGGAATGTGTGGTTTTGCAAGTTAAAAGATAAAAAGCTGGTTAGATTTGACTCCTCTACAGGGGAGTTCAAAGATTTTTCGCTCCCCGGCAAAAAAGGTGTTCAGAGTATGGCTATAGATAAGGGAAATAATATCTGGCTTGCCTTGAGGTATGAAAATAAAATTGTGAGATTTGACCCGGACTCAGAAATTTTTACTGAATATGATACTGCCAAAGATAGTCAACCGCTGGCTATGTCTGCAGATTCAAAAGGGAATATATGGTTTACAATGATAAAAGGGAATAAGATAGGAAAATTGGATATGTCCCAGATAGGGAGTATATCAAGAAAATCAGATTTGAAAGTCAAACTTAAACCACCAGAGGAGATGATAAGGAAATAGTATCAAAGTTTCAGAGTGTCAAAGTATCAGAGTTAAAAGGTTTTGACACTTTGATACTTTGATACTCTGAAACTTTTTATGAAATATGCAAGACCTTTAATCCTCCTCATATTCTTCCTTTCAGGTGCCTCTGGGCTCATCTACGAAATTGTCTGGACCCGCCTTCTTTCCCTCGTATTTGGTGTATCCTCTTTTGCAATAAGTACAGTCCTTACAGTATTCATGGCAGGGCTCGGCATAGGGGGATACATCTTTGGCAGAATTATAGATAAGAGGGGGAATCCCTTAAAGGTATATGCTGGGCTTGAACTCCTCATAGGTTTATACGCAATCCTGCTGCCGGTTCTTATCTCATTTTCAGAATGGCTATATATAAGCCTTCAAGGTTTAACAGGGGGAAGCTTTTTGTTGCTCTCTGCAGAGAGATTTTTAATATCATTTTTTATCCTGATATTTCCAACAATTATGATGGGAGGCACACTTCCTGTAATATCAAGGTTTCTTATAAAGAGTGAGAACAGGATAGGAGTTGATATAGGAGTAATCTATTCGCTAAATACATTTGGTGCAGTTGCAGGATGTATTATTACAGGTTTTTATTTGATAGAGGTTGTAGGCGTTACACAATCGCTCTATTTAGCCGCTGTCTTAAATTTAATTGCAGGGGGAGGGGCATATATAATAAGTTACAAGTCACAAGTTACAAGTCACAAGTTACAAGACTCAACCCCCAAATCTGCAATTTCAAATCGTCGATCTTCAATTTTCAATCGTCAATCCCTTGTCCTCCTTGCCTTTAGTTTTTCAGGTATGGCGGCACTTTCTTATGAGGTATTGTGGACAAGGGTACTTATATTGATTCTGGATAACACCATATACGCCTTTTCAATAATCCTTTTTACATTTCTAATTGGAATAGCAGGTGGGAGTCTTATTTTTTCCAAAATTCAAGACTCAAAAATCGTCAATCGTCAATCGTCAATCGTCAATCATCATTCAGCAACCCTCTTTGCCCTTTTCCAAATCCTTATCGGATTAATGGGATTTTTATCCCTCCTTCTATTTGCAAATTACAATTTGCTCTCTTCGTGGCTAAACACCTTTATTACATGGATATCACAGTTTGTTGGTATCGGGTATTGGTGGGGGAAAATGTTTGCAACATTTTTAATGGCGTTTCTTATAATGATTATCCCTACAATGTTAATGGGGGCAAGTTTTCCTGCGATTTCAACAATATATTTAAAAGATGTAAAAAATATCGGAAGAGGTATTGGGAGGGTATATTTAGTAAATACTATCGGTGCAATAATAGGTTCATTTTCTGCCGGATTTATACTCCTTCCCATTATAGGGATACAGAAATCTATTATATTTACAGGTATTATTCCCCTTATATTGGGTATCACGCTCATTTTTCTACCCCCCATTCATCCCCCCCTTACAAAGAGGGGGCGTAGGGGGGGTAAGTTGATCCGATATATTGTACCTACATCATCTGTTGTTATCGGCATCGTCGTTATTGTTCTCATAATTAGGTCAGGTGATATTCCAAAATTGATAAGTGTTGCAAAGATAGATAAGGGTAATGAAATACTCTATTATAAGGAGGGGATAGCAGGGACTGTCTTGGTTTCATCACAGGAGACAGACCTTACACCATTCAGGAAGCCGGTAAAGAGGCTCTGGATAAATGGAGACCCCATTGCGGGGGAGTTCAGAGGGGCATTACAGCTTGAGAGGCTTCAGGCACATCTGCCTCTCTTATTCCATCCTGACCCGAAAGAAGCACTGATTATATGTTTCGGGACTGGCTCTACTGCAGGCGCTGTCAGCGACCACAATGTTAATGAAATATATGCCATAGATATATTAAAAGAGGTTTTTAATAGTGGTGAGTATTTTTCAGAAGGAAACAGGAATGTATTAAATGATGGCAGATTTAGAATGATTATTGAAGATGGGAGAAATTTTCTATTAACTACGGATAAAAGGTTTGACCTTATTACATCGGAGCCACCCCCCCCTTCAAATGCCGGTATTGTAAATTTATACAGCAGAGAGTATTATATGCTCTGCAAATCCCGTCTCAAAGAGGGCGGAATGGTTTCACACTGGATACCGCTTCACCATCTATCAGAGGATGATTTCAAAATGCTTGTTTCAACCTTTGTATCTGTCTTTCCTCACTCTACAATGTGGTTTACAAAGTGGGATGCCATAATGATAGGTTCTAATGAAAAATTATCAATAGATTTTGAGAAACTGAAGGAGAGATTTAATAATAAAAAAATATATGAAAGCCTGAAGGAGATAGGTATATCCAATCCATTTCAACTGCTCTCTACCTTTATGATAGATGAAGATGGTTTGCATAAATTTGTTGAAAATATTCCTGTTGTTGCTGATAATAATCCCTATGTAGAATTTACAGCCCCAAGGATTCATCACATGGGGACAACGATAAAGGGGAGAAATCTTGAGAATATGCTGAAACATCGGAAACCTGTAACTGCTATATTGAGGCAGAGTTCAGTAGTGCGAGGCTTCAGCCTCGCCGAGGAGATAGAAAAGTATTTTAATTCCTATTCATATTTTTTAAAAGGGCATATCAGTGTCAGTGATAATAAATCTGATGATGCTGTATATAGTTTTAAAAAGGCAGTTGAAATTAATAACGAGAATACAGATGCAAGGCATGAACTTATAAATTTGAATATAAACAATATATATAGAATGCTCTCTTCAGGTAAGGCAGATAAAGGTTTTGACCTTATAAATGAATGTATGGGGCTGGACAGGGATGGTGAATACACCCCTCAACTTCATAATCTCAGAGGTCTTTTATACCTCTCTGAAAGGGATGTAAAAAGGGCTATAAATGAATTTGAATATGCGATAACCCTTGACGAAAAATACTTCAGCCCGTATCTGAATATGGGAAGTATATATACATATTATGAGACTGACCCTGTAAAGGCATTAGAGTATTACAATAGAGGACTTAAATTAAAGATTACGGGCCAGGAGAGAGATTTAATAAATTCAGAGATAGAAAAGATAAAGGCAAAAATTCCAATTTCTAATTAAATGTATAGGAATTTCAATCCTATACATGATTACAGAGATTATAAAAAGATTCCGGAGATTAAAATCTCTGTAATCTAAACTTAATCTTTGTAATCAGTTAGTGTGAGCGAAGCGAACACCTAATTTAAAGTTTTTAAAAGTGCAAAATATAGATTTGAAAATTTCAAAAATTATTCTCTGTGTCCTCTGTGTCCTCTGTGTTCTCTGTGGCGAAATTCTTCTTTCAGGATGTAAAGAGGAAAATAAATATACTGCTGTCAATATTGGTGATTATGCACCCGACTTTATATTAACCGACCTGAATAATAAAAATATAGCCCTCAGTGGTTATAAAGGTAAAAAGGTTATACTAAATTTCTGGGCAACATGGTGTCCGCCCTGCGTAAAGGAAATGCCCCTTTTACAGGAAATTAATACCTCTCATCTATCTCCCTCTTCAAAAGTGGGGGAGGAAGGGGGGGTTGAGGTTATAGGTGTAAATTATAATGAGGATTATGACAGGGTAAAAAAGTTTATATCCGAGCATGGAATAACATTCACAATCCTTATTGACTCCGAGTTAAAGGCGTCAATGAGTTATGGAGTAATTGGGTTACCGGTTACCTTTTTCATTGACCGTGATGGCAGGATAAGGGAAAAGTTTAAGGGAGAGTTAAACAGAAAGCTGTTGGAAGACATACTGAATAGATTTTAAATTTTAAATGTGATAATATTTATTTGTGAATAGGCAATTAGAGTTACTTATAAATCTTCAGAATATTGATTCAGAGATTGGAGGTTTAGAAAACAGCTTAAAAAAGATACCGCTTGAGATAGAGGCTCTATACTCTGCCTATCAGCAGATAGCGGGGGAGATAAGTAGTATAAAAAATGAAATAGAGTCACTTAACAAAGAAAGGCGTGGAAAGGAGAGGGAAGTAGAAATTGAGAATGACCATCTTTCCAAGACAAAGGTCAAACTCTCTCAAGTCAAGACGAATGAAGAGTATTCTGCTATTCTGAAGGAGATGGATGGTATAAAGAAGAAGATAAATCAGCTTGAGGATGAAGACCTGTCGTTGCTTGAATTGATAGAGGAAAAGCAAAATATACTTAAAGAAAAAGAGAGAAAAATAATGGAGGAAGAAAGGGGATTTCAGGATAAAAAATCAGAAAAAGAAAGAGAGATAGAGGGATTAAAAAATCGGTTTGAACAGAAGCGATTGGAAAGGGAATCTATTAATAATTCCATTGACAGTAAAATTTCTAAGGATTATATCAAAGTAGCTAAAAACAGGGGTGGAATGGCGGTGGTAAGATTTGCAGAAGGGATATGTCAGGGTTGTTTCCTTGGACTTCCGCCGCAGCTGGCAAGCGAAATCAGGAGAAATGAGGAAATTATAAAATGTCCTCACTGTCAGCGTGTGCTTTACTGGGAGGGATAAAATAAGCAATGAGCTATGAGTGATGAGCAATGAGTAAAAAACTCGTTGCCCATTGCCCATTGCTTATTTTTATTGCTGGAGCAGATGGATGGCCGCCCCCACACCTATTAACATAGGTGTGGGGGAGGAAAGTCCGGACTCCGCAGGGCAGGGTGCTTCGTAACGCGAAGGAGAGGCGACTCTACGGAAAGTGCCACAGAAAACATACCGCCCTAAAGGAAGCAATGAGCAATGAGTACAAAGCAATGGGTATTACTCATTGCTCGTTACTCATTGCTTCCTTGGGGTAAGGGTGAAAAGGCGAGGTAAGAGCTCACCGCCCTGATGGTGACATCAGGGGCATGGAAAACCCCACCCGGAGCAAGGCTAAATAGAAAGGCAATAAAGGATTGCCCGTCCGAAGCCTTTGGGTAAGCCGCTACACCCTTATGGCAACATGAGGGGCAGATAAATGACCATCACCCCGCACATAAATTATCTGCGGGGGGACAGAATCCGGCTTATAATCTACTCCAGCATAAATTATAAACCCTTCCTTTTATGAATCAAGATTACTCAAAGCGACTTAATGAAATAAGGGAAAAAATCTCTGGTTTTGGCAAGGAAAATCTCCATGACATACTTCACTTCGTAGGAGTTGGTCTGGAAGATATATTTGGCTGCAAAAGGAACAGGATGTATCTGGAGGACCTCACTGAAGGTGTTTTAATATGCAGTTATGCAAGGGGTGAGATGGGTACCGAATTGTATGGGACATCAATATTTATTTCGCCACAGACTTCTGTGGTTGCAAGGGCTTTTGTTGACAGGGTCTCTTACTGGACATGGAAAAATTCAGAGGTCAGAGAGATGTTTAATAAAGAACTGGCATCAAAATTCAATATAAAGGAAATGCTCGCAATACCTATTATATTTAGCGGGAAGTCTATAGGTGTTATGACCATTGATAGCAGTAAGGAAGGTGAAATAGTAGAGGAGAAGACTATCAAAGTTATTGAAGATTTCATTTGGGGTGTATCTCATAATATTGAAAGGGCAAAGAAATTTCATCAGCACCTTAAATTTTCAAGAAAGGTGGATGAGGCGAAGATAGGTGAGGCTGCATCCCAGATGATGCGGTCTGCTGTAAAGATAGTTGATAAACTTACCCTCGCCTCTGTGCTCGTGCCTGATGATGCAAAAGCAAAATCCCCCTTTCCCCCCTTTAATAAAGGGGGAGATGAGGGGGATTATATGAAAATCCTTGCCACATATTCAAGGGATATTTCAGACAAGGATATCTATGAAGATAAACATTGTGTTGAGATAATAAAAGGTGAAAGCTTAATAGGAAAAGTAGTTTGCGATGACCCTGGCAGGGGAATAATTTATAGAGGCGATATTATTAAGCCATTGTATATAGATGATGTTAAAGCAGAGAGTTTTAAAAGAAAGCCTATAGCTGAAAAAATTGGGCTTACATCTCTCTATATGGTGCCGAGATTTGACCCTCTGACAAAGAAGGTAATCTGTGTAGTTAATTATTATACAAGGGAGAGATACAGATTTACACAGTTTGAAGAGGAGCTCCTCTGCAGTCATGCAGAGATGGTGGAGAAGGTTATAAAGGATGTGGGCAGGGAGCATATAGAGATAGAGGTGTTGAGTGAGATAACAGAACTCCTGTCTGAAAAAGAAGAGGATTTAAGTAGATTTGCTACTAAGGTGCTTTCAAAGGCTAATGAATTAATAGATGCAGATACCGGTTCTATCGCAATAGTTAAAAATGTGGGAGGGGTTAAATGGTTGCTTGTGGAGAATGAAGAAGGGGTGCTGGTTGGTGCAAAGTCAAGGGGATGGCGGAAGAAGGCTATCCCACCTCTTAAGGTGGGAGGGGAGAATCTGGACAAATCAGAAAGGTCGCTGACGGGTTATGTAGCGTATATAAAGATGCCATATCTTTGCAATGATGTTCAGTCGGAGTCTTCCAGTAGTGGATTTTACAAGGAGGTCTCTGAAGATGTCAGGTCTGAACTTGCAGTCTCTATACTATATGACGATGACATCATCGGCATTATAAATCTTGACAGCTTTAAAAAGGGATTTTTTACAGAGGAGCATAAAAGGATACTCACTATTATAGCAAGATTGGTCAGCAGTCATATCCATGACCTGCTCAGAATTCAGGAATTACAGCAGGAGGTCAGGCAGTTAAAAAAGGATATAGGCTACAGGGCGCCCAATGTTTCATCTTATAGTCTTGATAATATCATTGGAAAGAGTCTGAAAATCAAGGATGTAATTGAGGTAATCAACACGATAGTTGTTCCTGTATTTAACCGTATTGTCTCCTGGGGCGAAAAGGGTACAATAGAGGAGAGGATAGGGCTTTCATCACTTCTTATAATTGGTGAGACAGGGTCAGGGAAGGAGATTCTCTTTAACAATATATATTCAAAGTTAAATGAAATGTATAAAAAAGAAAGGGCTCCGACTGTTAATCTCCCCCTGAAAAAGACAAATATAGCTGCATACAGTGGTGAGCTTACCTATAGCGAACTCTTCGGACATAAGAAGGGTTCATTTACAGGGGCGGATTCTGATAGAAAAGGGATACTGGAAGATGCAGATGGAGGGGTTGTTTTTCTTGATGAGATAGGTGATGCAGACCCGAAGACACAGGTGCAATTATTGAGATTTCTTGACAACGGTGGCTTTTATCGTCTTGGTGAAAACAGAATCAGGTATTCCCGTGTATTTCTTGTTGCCGCAACAAATAAGGATTTAAGAGAGGAGATAATGCAGGGGAGATTCAGGGAAGACCTTTATTATAGATTGAGTGAACTTTCTATTGTTATACCACCTTTAAGGGAGAGGAGAGAAGATATACCTGACCTATCGGCTCATTTTTTAAGCGAGATTCACTCTGTTTACGGGAGGGGAGGTGTGATACCGGAACTTACTGAAGATGCGATTAAATTCTTCATGGAATATGAATTTAAAGGGAATGTGAGGGAGCTGAGGAGTATTTTGCTCAGGGGCTATTTCTTAAAAGAGGGAAGAAGGGTTGATAAAGATGGTATTATTGCTGCCCTGCGGTTTGAACCTAAAAGTGCTGATGAGATGACTGCGGATAGTCTGAAAGAAAACAGGGCATCAGAGATATATAGAAGTATAATATCGGGGGATGAAGACTTCTGGAGTGCCATATATAATCCATTCAAAATGAGGGAGATTCCGAGGGATGTGGTAAAATTGATTTTGGAAAAGGCAAGGATTAACGGAGATATTTCTCTCCCGATGATTGCGGTTAAACTTAAAGCATGTAAAAAAGATTTTAGTAAATCAGCCGTCGAAAAAAAGAAATATATATCCTTCAGAAATTTTCTATACAAAACCGTGAAAATAACTTTATAATTTACACTAAAAAATGATACTTTTTTCACTTAAATTTAGGGAATAAGATGGAGAGTCAATTTTTAAAGGCCTGCAGACGAAAGAATAAGAATTACACACCTGTCTGGCTCATGCGTCAGGCAGGCAGATACATGAAAGAGTATCGTGAGATAAGAGATAAGTATTCCTTCCTTACGATGTGTAAAACACCTGAACTGGCAGCAGAGGTTACGCTCCAGCCGGTTAAAAAACTCGGTGTTGATGCGGCGATAATCTTTGCAGATATACTGTTGCCACTTGAAGGAATGGGTATTAAACTGGAATTTGCAAAGGACGAAGGACCTGTTATCAGGAATCCTGTCAGGAATCGTTCTGATATTGATTCGTTACACCTTATAGAGCCTGAGAGGGATGTTCCTTTTTTGATTGATGCAATAAAAATCACCTGCAGGGAACTTAATGGAAAAGTCCCGCTAATAGGATTCTCGGGTGCGCCTTTTACTATCGCAAGTTATATAATTGAAGGTGGTCATTCTAAAAATTATATTCAAACAAAGTCTCTTATGTATAATAATCCTTCTTCGTGGCATGTTTTGATGGATAAGATTGCCAGGGTTGTAATCAGCTATCTTGAGGCACAGATAAAGGCAGGTGCACATGCAATACAATTATTTGATAGCTGGGTCGGATGCCTGTCACCGTCAGATTATAAAATATTTGCAGCACCATATTCAAAACAGATTATAGATGCACTCAAACCATATAACATTTCAATTATCCACTTTGGCACAGGTTCTTCAAATCTCCTTGAATTAATGAGAGATGCAGGCGGAGATGTAATAGGTGTAGACTGGCGTATAGAACTTGATGTTGCGTGGAAAAGATTGGGCTCCGATGTGGCAATACAGGGCAATTTAGACCCTGTTGTCCTCTTTGCCAGACCAGAGGAGATAGAGAAGAGGGTAAGAGATATTTTAAACAGGGCAGGGGGACGCCCGGGTCACATATTCAATCTCGGTCACGGGATACTCCCGCAAACACCGGTAGAAAATGTAATAACCCTCGTGGAGGCAGTACACAAATACAGCAGAATAGGTTAATTTGCCACAGACCTTCACCGACTAAAATTTTAAACTTTGAATTATAATTTTTCATTTTATACTTTTAATTTTAAACCTTCTTCTTTAAGCCTGTGTGAGTCTGTGGCTAATTAATTATGATAGCAGTTCTCCTTATTGCATTTGGGTCTCCTGATTCCATAGAATCTATAGAATCCTTTGTCGCCAATATAATGGGCGGCAGGAAACCCTCACCGGAACAATTGCAGAAAATCAAGGAGCGATACCAGAAAATTGGCGGTTATTCCCCGCTTCTTGATATAACAAGAAAACAGGCAATTGCACTGGAGAAAAAATTGAACACAGGGGAAAAAAAGTTCAAAGTTTTTGTGGGAATGAGATACTGGCATCCTTTCATCAAAGATGTGCTTAATGAAATTTCGGACAAAAAATTTGAAGATGTGGTATCTCTTGTTATGTCCCCTCATTATTCCGCCGTTAGCACAGGTGGATACATCAGGGCAGTAAATGGTGCAAGGACAGAACTCAATATAAATATAAATATATCTTTTATAAAAAACTGGCACATCCATCCCTTATTTATTGAGGTACTTGCAGAGGAGATTAAAAAAGGGTTGGCATTTTTTGATGGGATTCGCGCCAGCGAGATTCAGGTTGTATTCAGTGCCCACAGTCTTCCACTCCGGTTAATGCCAGATGATGACCCTTATTTAAAACAGCTCAAGGAGACTATAGATAGTGTTATTAAATTTGCAGGTAATATTTCATGGCACCTTGGATTTCAGAGTAAGGGTATAGGTCGTGGTGAATGGCTTGAACCTTCAATTGATGCGATACTTGAAAAATTGTCAAGAGAAGGAAAGAGATATGTTCTGTTAGTCCCCCTCAGTTTTGTCTCTGACCATATTGAAACCCTGTATGACATTGATATAGTCTATAAAAGAATTGCAGAATCGCTTGGAATGACCTTTCATCGTACCGACTCCCTTAACGATTCTCCAAAATTTATTGAATCACTGGCAGGTATTATCAAAGGGCATCTTATTAATTCACACTGAAAAATGACATTTTTTCACTTTCGTTAAATTTTCCTTTGCTATATTTGTTTGAAATTATTACACTATGGAACAAAAGAAAATTGCGGTGTAAGGAAAAGTTTTTATAATCCACCGGAAAAAGTCG